>JAABUQ010010268.1_pt1 | contig 12321 bp, 15 predicted proteins | sample 5560001 | NCBI WGS metagenome assembly JAABUQ01 (sample SAMN10711888, study PRJNA513371) | rock metagenome | isolation source: Antarctica rocks | place: Antarctica: Victoria Land, Finger Mt nord | collected 2015-12-18
AACACGAGGGTACCGAGCTTAGACGGGTTTTCTGTTCCGTTGGTACGCGCTACTCAGGTTCACACGCCCCTATCGTCCCTGTAGGGACGCCCCTGTGGGGACCTGGCTCTGTGCCTCGTCATGACCCTGCGCGGAGGATGGACACGGGCCGGCGCCGGTAGGTCTTGGCTGATGGCCAGCCGACTCTGCGCGCTCCCTGTCCATCCCGCCTGCCGTCGTCGCAGAGGACACGCAGACATCGTGTGAGGAGTTGACCGATGACCCCACAAGCCCCACCCGAACACAACACCGTTGCCACGACGGCGGCTCTACCGCGCTTCATCCAGTGCCGCAATCCAGCCGCCCTCTATGAGGGGATGCGCCAGCATGGCCTCCAGACACGGCGCAGCATCAATAGCATCGTCCTGGAGGCTGTGGCCGCCTACCGGGCAGAGGTAGACGCCCATGGAGGCGCGCCAGGGCACGCACCGCTCGCCGGCGGACGGCAGGTCACCTACAACATCCGCCTTGACGACGACCTCTACAACTGGCTGCGGACGACGGCATTTCATGCGCGCACCTCGATCAATGCGCTGATCATCGCCGCCCTGACGCGCGCCCATGCCAACGAACAAGAGAGGACGATCGCTGTCTAAGACGCTGGGCTGTGTGGGGTGCTACCATAGGCACAGGAGGGAGGGGTATCACCATGACGGCCACAGACGCCACAGACACGAGGCAAGCAACGCGGGCCATCGCGGCCGAGATCGCCGCGCAGCTCGGCGAGACGGAACCGGAACCCCTGCACCATCTCTACCGTGCCGTCCGCCATCTGGGCGAAGACCGCGCGCGGGCGCTCGTGACGCAAGCCCTGACGGTCGAGGAGACCGGCGGGATGCTGCTTCCCGACGGCAGCCGGCGACGCACCCTGGGCGGCGTATTCTTCCACCTCGTGCGCGTGGAGGTGGGCCACAAGGAGGCTTTTCGGATCTTCCGCCCGCAAGGTGGTCCCAAGGACAAGGACAAGGAGAAGGCATCGGGCAGTCATGGTAGCACCATTGCCGTCGATGGGGAACCGCTCGACGAGGTGGGGTTCGACGAGGCGGCGTTCAGCGCGGCCGCGGCAGAAGCGATGAGGGAGCCAGGGGAGGCGACAACGGTGAAGGCAATGTTGGTAGGTCGTGCGGGCAAGGTGATCGAGCGCGGCGACGTGGTGCTGGTGGCGATAGTCAGTGAGAAAGCACCGGCGCTGCCCAAAGGTGTCCCTGTGCCGACAGCGCCGCGCACGGACTATATGGTGCTCGTCGGGATGAAGCACTGGCGGAAGGTCGCCGACGCCCTCGCCGCCGACCCCACCGACAAGGTGATCGTCGAGGGCTACCCGACGGTGCGGCCAGAGTTCGCCGGCATCACGGTGTACGCGACCTCGGCCACGACGACCGGCATCCAGGCCGGCAAGAGGGCCGCTCAGGCCAGCTAGCGTCCGGCGCCGTGACCATCGCCCTTCAGGGGCGCGGATGTCCGGCCGATACAGAGAGGAGGACGACGGCTGGTGTAGGGGCTGTCCGCCGGCCGTCGCCTCGACGGACCGGACGTGGCGTAGGGGCCATACCTTGCGTCCGGTTATCCGCTCGTTGTCCAGGACGGCCCGAGCCACTGTTTTGGGCCGTCCGCTTTGTCGCCCCTGGATGAGCGCGCCTGCATGAGCGGGCACCCGTGACATCAGCTCTCACTGTCGCTACCGGCAACGGCGGCGATGGTCTGCTGTCGATGCGCAGGTAGTCCTCCAATCTCTTCCTTTCATACCCGGCCTGCCCCCCTCACCTATCCGTGCTACACTACCACCATCTGCGCGACCGCGCGGCTCTACGTGCGTCGAGAGTGGCGTCTAACGTTTTGGAAGGTAGGAAACCTGTCGCCCTCGCATGTAGTGAACCATTGAGCGATAAGGAGAGCCGATGCGCTACCGCCTGTTGGTGTTGTGTTTGTTCGTCCCCTCGTTCCTTTTTGCGGGACATACGGCGACTGCCTCAGCGTCGGTTCCTCTGTCATACTTCAAGCTACCCGCAACCGTGGTCGGTACGTCGCACATCTTCAACCTGGGCGGTGAGGGCGGTGGCCCTGGCATGGTCTATCCGCCGGCTGACCAAATCGAGCCATCGCAAACACCCGCCATCGTTGGGGGTTACATGTATGCGGTTATCCCGAATGTCCCAGCGGGCCAGAACAGCGTGCAGGGGTACTACGAGGTGACGATTTACCGGACCGTGCGCGCCGCCATGGCGGCCAACGCCGGCTATCGTGACAGTGCGCATGCTCAGCAGAGTTCGCAGCCCGTCGCACCGCTCCCTATTGGCCAGTCTCTGAATAGCAACGAATGGCTGAGAGGCCGACACGCGGTCAACAATTCACCATATCTCCTGTGCGAGGCGATGGGCGGTGTCCGCTATCAGAATGTGCGCGTCGACACCTACATCCTGGATCTCAACAGTGGATCGACGGGGGCGGGCTTACCCTGCGCGAGAGACAACGCTTGGGGCTTGCGTGCCATGTCCGCGCTCTATCCGCGGCTCGTTGCCTTCGCGGCGACGCATCCGCCTCAAGGGTTACCTGTTGGCCCGCCGATTATCCACATCGTCGAACCGTTCGACGCGCATGGTCACCTGCTCACAGGGTATAACTCCCAGGCGGGCGGTCCGATTACACCTGCCACGTGCGCGTCGGGATCATATCTCAGTAGCCGCGCTGACGCCTACCGCTGCATGGCAGGGGTGGAGATCTTCGATCCGTGTTTCACGCCCCCGGTGGCTAACCCATCGCTCGTGGCCTGTGTGCCCGATCCTCGTGTGCGATATGCGGAAGAGTTTAGCGTTGCGGTGCCTTTGCCCAAGGCTTATGCGGGCACGGCAACGGCCGGACAGGGGCAACCATGGGCCGTCGATTTGTCGACGGCGGAGCAGTGCGGTTTTGTAGAAGGAGCAACCACGAGTGTCGGCGATTTGCGCGCGAATTACGGATGTGGCCCCATAGGGACGGTTTACGGCGCCATTGACCGAACAGGACGCCAATGGACAGCACTCATCTGGCGCGGATTGCCATCACAAAAACCGACTGCGGATCAACTGGAGCGCGTCGGCGTGACCGCCGCCTATTTCTAACGGAGGACAGAGCAATGAGCTCCCGATTGTTGTGGAAATGGCGAACGGTCTGTGCGGCGATAGGGGTGGGTCTTGTTGCATGCGTCCTGACAGGGTGCGGTGAGCCGGATCCGAACGGGCCGTCGGCGATTGAACCTGCGGGCGCGACGAGTCAGGCCGCACCGACGATGGCCATCGCGACGGCAACAGTTCGTCCGCTGCCGGCAAAACACCCGCACATTTATCGCCGCACGCAGTCCCTGTCCCTTGCCACGCCTATCCCGCAGGGGGATGACGCAGCGCCCGAGGCGCATAGTGTTGGCGCGTCGGCGCTCCCGGCTGGCGTGACCTTGAGCGGTTGCATGATTGGGACACCCGGCCATAGCGTGGTCAGCGTGTACAGCGAAAACCCATACGGGTCCCCCTCGGATTGCAACCTCGTCGCGCGGGGCGACTTTGCCTATACCTCGCCGCCGGACCTATCCCGATTGACGCGCTACTGCACGGCATCGAGGACCGACGGGTCAGCGACGTTGGATGTGTACGACCGACGCGATGACCTCGCGTTACCAAATCATCCCGAGATAGGTACGGTGGCTAACGCCATTTGCGCTATCTACCAAAGTAACAATCGATGGATCGTTCAGCGAGACATGTCGCTTGTGCCGACGTATGTCCCTAGTGATCCGACTGAAACATCAGCGCCGACCGTCGTGGCCACGGTGGATAGCACTCTCACGAGCGACACGATTGCCAGCGACCAGGGTGGGACCGGCCCCACGGCCGAGTGCGTCGACGGCACGACGAGCTATAGTCAACATCCGAGCGGGACGTGTTCGCATCACGCTGGTGTCGCCACGTGGGACGATACTCTGCCGCACGGGAGCCAATAAGACGTAAGACTGCCGCTTATCCTTTCTACAACCGGAACCGGCGCCGCAGCGCGACGACATATTCCGCTCCCATGCACGTCACGCCCGATCCCAGCGCTACGGTACCGGCGCTTACGTGAACTGCGATACGAGCCTGTTTCTTTTGCCTTACTCCTGCGGATGACGCGCCTCGTAAGATCAAACGTCCGTGGGCCTCGTGGCCACACACGGGGCACAGTCCCCCGTCGAGCCGCTGCCGCTGGAGGGCCGCCACGTCACGGCTGATCGTCGACGGGGACACCCCCAACTGCCGCGCGATCGCGGCCTGCTGCCCGGAGAGAAGGCCCTGACCGTGACGGGTTCCTGTTCCGGCCAACAGCAAGCGCGCGACCTCATAGCGACGATAGGTAGCCATGAACTGCCGCCAGCTATTGTACCGGCGGCGGCCGCCTGCGCGCCGGCACGCCTGCTCCCAGGTCATCGCGCCCATCTCCGTCCTCTCTCTTGCGGTCGGTTGTCATAAGTATGCACGCAACGGTGTACCATAAGTGCGCAACGGTCAGCGTCAGAGGGGACGACAGGTCCCTCCAGCGTCTGTTTGGGCGCCGTTTTGGCGACTCCCTTGGGAGCTATCCACGGGGATCTCCGCCCGTTTTCTTCCTGCCTTACCGCGTTAGAGCGGCTGTTGCCTTTGCCCAACGCGCCGCGGCGCGTTGCTCCTTGGCCTCTCGCCCTTCTCGCGCCTCTCCCCTGGTTGCGCGTGTGTGGTACGCCGCGTCCAGCACGCGGCGCTCGTCATCGCCGACCCGCTTGCGGAGCGTCGACCGATCAACCGAGGTCGCCCCCCGCTCGATGAGGTACTGGTGACGAATACCTATCGCTGCCTCTTTGATCAGCGCCCGCTCACGCTCCGTCGCCACGTCCAGGCCCACTACAACGATTCGCGCGAAAATGGGCCATTTGGCTCGTTACCGGCCCAGTTGCCTTACCGGCGCAGTTCCTCATTGGATAAGAGCCCTGACTGGGCCGGTAACGAGGCTGTCGGCGTGGGGAACTGGGCCGGTAAGGCCCGTTACCGGCACGGTCGCGGTCATGCCGCGGTCCCGGCCCACCACAGCGTGACAACGGGCTGCGGCGGGAGACTCCAGCCAGCCGGCCCTGCAACGAGCGTCGGCGTGAGGAGCGCGTCGATCTCGCCGTCGCGGATCGCCGGCAGGCACAACAAGCGACGCACCCACGCCACCAGCTCCTCCCGCCGCGTGAAGGCCCCGGCCCAGCCCATCGCCGGCGCTTCCCAGCGTTCCTGGTCCGGTGTCACCCCGCTCTCGCGCAGGACGGCGATGGCATCCTCGACTGTTGGCGCGGTCGGGCGCACGACGCCATGGACGTGCCGCCAGAGGTCGTTCAGGGGGCTCATCGGATGCCGCACGGGCACCTCCACCACCACCCGTCAACGGGCGTGGTCGGTGAGGCGACGCACGAAGAGGGCGAGGTCCGGCACGTTGTAGAACACATGATGGCACACCGCGACATCGGCCGCAGGCGTGTGGTCAGCGGCGTCGGGCCACGTCCCGGTGATTGTCGCGACAGTCGCGCCGCGGGCCTCCCCCCGCTCACGGAACGCGCGCAGCAAGTCGAGCGACGGATCGACGCCGATCAGGTGGCCAGCGTCAGGCGCGAGCGGCACCGAGCCTGCCCCCGCGCCACAGCCCACGTCGAGCACCGCGCCTCCCTTCGGTAACGCCTCCCGCGCGCGTCGCAGCGAGGGCGTCGGGGTAGCTGCACTCGCGTCGGCCCGTTGAGCGAAGATCGTGAGCGGGAAGCCCCAGGGCGGCTCCGGGGCGGCAGCCAGGATGGGCGCGGGAATCGCCCACGCGGCTAGCGCCTCCCGCCACTGCTCCGCTGCGTCCATAGCCCGATCCTAACCTCCTGATCCGCCGTCTCTGCTAGCCGCTCCCTCTACCGTAGTATGGCACAGGGTTGGTGGCCGCAGCAATCGAGCGCCGCGACCCCGCTGCATCAGCTCTCGACCCAATGGCCCATTTTCGCACGAATCGTTGTAGTGGGCCGTCCAGGTTGCCCGGGCGACCGATGATCGTCAGCGCGGCGGCGACCTGCTTCCGCATGCGGACGCGGGCGCTCTCGATCATCTCGCGGACGATCCTCCGCGCCTCACGCAGGTCCTCCAGTTCACCCATGGCGCTCAGCCCCTCCCTCCCAGTCCCGTCGCGGCCGCCACTGCTTGTCCTGTCGCGGCCCTGGGAGTCCGTGCTGGAGTCCGTGCTGGAGTCCACAAACCGCGTGGCGCGCGCCACCCGCGCGAGTGCGAAGGACCCCTCCACGCTGTGCGCAAAAAGGGGGCGTCCGCACGTGTGTGCCCCCCTCCGCTTGATAACTCCAGTGCTAACCACGCTGTGCCCAACGTGGGGCGCGCCTACCAGAAGGTGGCGCGCCCGTACCACCGGCGTCGATCGATCAGTCGGAACGTCGCGTGTGTCCCGGCCGGCGTCGGGTGCTGCACGAGTGGCGTCTCGGGCCAGCGGCAGACCCCGCTGCCCGGTCGGTGTGGCCAGGCGTAGGCGGCGCAGTGACACGATGGCCGTCTATGCCGAGGGCGATCGCGTCTCGTGCCGTACGGCCCGCGCGACCCCCGCCCTAACGGTCGCCGGCCGGCGTGCGTCGTGCATCGCTGCAGCGGGTCATCCCAGCAGGCCCAGGCTCCGCACGGCGCGCCGTCCGTCCGCGTGCCCGTGCAGCGTCGTTGCTCTTCGGCCAACGCACTGTAGGCCATTGTGTTCTCCTCTCGCCCGCCTTTTTTGGTGTTCAACCTCACCCCGCCGCTTACCCTTTTTTTCACGTTCCACGTGACGTGGAACCTGCCCGCGCGCGCCTTTTTTTCACGTTCAACGGGCGTTGAACCTGCCCGTCTCAGCGCCCGTGAGCAAACCATCGTCACCTTGCGGGACCGCCGTTACAGCCGCCTCCACCCGCGCCCTGACCCGCGCGGCCACCACCGGGTAGGCCTCCAGCAGCAGCCAGGGCTCAAGACCACCGCCGCGGATCTCGGAGGCCGTGTCCTGGCGCGTCTCCCGCCGGTGGAGGTCGTCCAGGGCCACGACCACCACGGCCGCGGCCAGGTCCTGCTCGGGCGGCAGGTAGCCCACCCTATCCGATGAGGCGAGAGCGGTCAGCATCGCGCTAGCTCGGCCCCATCGTCCCCACGTGCAGCGACGGGAACGCCGTGGTGACGGACAGGGCGTTGCGGCTGATCGCGTTGCTGACCTTCGTCGCGATCTCGGTCGAGGCAAGATCGGCCGCCTCGCGGGCGATCGCGCGAGCATCCTGATGCGGCGCCGGATGGACCTCCAGGTGGGCCGCGCCGGGATGGACCTCAATGTGGTTGTGATAGTGATTGTGGACGACGGGGTGCGCGCCCGCGGTGGCGCTGAGCGGGTGGCCGATCAGGGCCAGACCGCCGGTCCTTTGCAAGAGGGGAGCGTTGACGAGCGCGACCATCGCCGCACTCAGGGCGCTCGCCTGGGCTGCCACGCGGGCAGCAGTGGCGGCTGGCATGAGGGCCAGATGAGACAGGACGGTCGGTGGGGATGGGGGCAGTCCACGGCCCGAGGCGAGTGGTTGTCCAATCAGCGCCATGCCGCCGGTCTTGCGCGGCAGGAGCGGCGCGGCCGAGGCGAGCTGCCACAACGCCGCGACCGCGCGCCCATCCAGGAGACTGGACGGATCCCACGGGCTCACACGAGGAGCGACACGCCCGTCGTTGCGCCACACCTCACCCTTGCCCAGCACGAGCTGCTGGTACTGCCACATGCCGTGCTGGGCTGTTTCCAGCCCGTGCGCCTGCGTGTAGCGGTGCGCCTGGCGGGCGATAACGGGGATATTGGCGCGAGCCGCCGCCGCGCCGGCCGTGGCGGCGCTGGCATGACCTGTGTTGTGGTTGCCGGTCAGCCAGTCCCAGAAGCCGTGCAGCACCTTGAGCGCGTCGATGGCCAGTGTGAGCGGAGCGAAGGCAATGGTGAGCGCCGCGGAGATCGCGCCCGCCACGCCCGGCAACTTACTGGCCCAGTCCACCAGATGCCCGCCGAGAGCGAGCAATGCGCCGAACATCTGCACGAGTGGTGTAAAGTAGCTGCCGAGCAGGCCGAACGCGCCGCCGATGGCGCCAAACACGCCCCCGATGGTCCGGCCAATGCCCGCAAACCCACCCGCCCAATCGATCACCTTCGCCCCCACGGCCCACAGCAGGCTGAAGCCCTCGATGAGACCGATCAATGGCGCGAACGCGAGCATGATGCCCTGCCCAATCAGGCCGAACTTGCCGGTGAGGGCGCCCAGGGGATTGTTCAGGAAGGCAACAACGGTTGACCAGTTCTGGAAAATGAGCACGGCGGCCGCGACCGCTGCGGTGATCCCGAGCACGATGGGCAACACAGGCACACTGGCGGCCGCCAGCAGGCCAAAGGCGCCGGCCGCGGCCAACACGGGGCCGATGATCAGGGCCGCCGCCGTCGCCACCATCGCGAAGCCGGCCGCGATCTGCACCACCCGCGGGTTGGCCTGCATGAACTCGACGACGCGACGCGTGATGCCCACCAGCGCGTTGGACACCTTGATCAGCGTGGGCAACAGAGCCGTCCCGAAGATCGTCACGATGGTCTCGATGTTCTTATGCCACTGCTGGCTCTGACCGGCCGCGGTCGCATTGTAGACGGCCTGCTGACGGCCGATGTCGGGGATGCGCGCGAAGGTCTGGGCGTTCTGATCCCACTGCCCGAGGCGCGCGTCCTGCTCCAGGTTACCGAACGTCTTCATGCCGACTGTCCCAAAGGCTGTCTTGTTGATCGCCGTCATCTGACCGGGCGTCAGCACGTCCGCCGCATGGGTGATGATGCTCAGGAGGTTGCGGATGCCGCGGAACGACCCGTCCTGGTTGAAAAAGCGCCCGCCGCCCGCAGTCTCCAGGCGCTGCTCCGCGGCATAGGCCGCCGTGCCCGGCTTCGCCGTCGCCAGGTGGATCAGGCCACTGCCGAATTGCGTGCCGCCCCGTGTCCCCTGCCCCATCTGACCCAGGAGGACGCCCATCATCGTGTCGTCGCGCTGTGCAGCCAAGCGCGCCGGCGTGGAGCGGCCGTAGAGGGATGAGGTCTGCCCCGCGAACTGGCTCACCAACGTCTCGAAAGCCGCTCCGGTGAGGGGCGTGTGCGTCAGGGCCTTACTGAGGACGTTGATGAGCGGGTTGAGGAGCTGCGGCGTGTAGGCGCCGAAGATGTGCGCATACTCCACGCCCGTGGTCGCGGCAGATTCCCTGCTGACACCCGTGGAGAGTTGCTGCACCTCGGCAAAGTTAGCGATGGTCCCGATGCTGGCCCTGAGCTGAGCGAGATTGGTGATGCCGGCGTGGGTGGAGGCAAGCGCCAACTGCGCCACGTCGATCTGACTCATCTGGTTCTTGAGCCCAATCGAGGTGAACGTGGACTGGAGGGCCGCCATCTGCCGCTGGCTGGCGCCCGTGGCCAGCCCGATGCCAGCCATCACCACCTGCAGCTCCGCCCCCTTTTTCGCCGCCTTGCCCAGGCCGTCCGCCAGGGCCAGGCCGCCGCCGGTCACGGCCAGGCCGCCGCCGAGCAGGGCCATGGAGCGACTCAGGGCCGCCGTCGACGCGCCCGCCGCGGCCGCGCGGGCCTCGATCTTCTCGAAGATGCCGATCGCCATGCTGGCTGTACCCGCCAGGCCGCCCGTATTTAAGCGGAGCCGTACGGCTACGTCATAGACACTACTGGGCATTGTCGTCTCCTTCCCCTGCATGAGCACGCCCCGCGAAGGCCAGGCGGCGCGTCTCGACCCACCGCGCCGCCATCTCAAGATCGTCCGGCGGCGGCTCATACGCCGCGATGACCTCGGGAGCGTCACCCTGCTGATGCATGTGAACAGTGACACCCAGGACCCCTTCAGGTGTCAGGTCCGCGAGGGAGATGAGCGGTAGGTCTACCGTGGCGTCGCCGCTATACCCACATCCACAGGCGCACAGGAGAAGGTGGTAGGCCACTTGCACGCTCGACGGCCGCCGCTCCACGGCCAGGATCTCGGCCCGGTCGTCGCTGGCCACAGCAGCCAGCCGCAGGGCTGCCACCTGGCCATCGGGGCGGCGCTCGAGCAAGGCGACCATCTCGGCGACGCTCAGCGCGCCGCCCGTGTCATCGTCAGTAGGGGGCATCGTCGTCTCCCTGTCTCCTTTACGCCGCGCCGTTGGGCGCACCCACGGTCCGAGCCCTAATGAAGGCGGCCGCCGATTCGTAGCCCGCCGCCCGCGCCTGCGCGTCCAGGCGCGCCCGCTCCTCGGCGCTTAGGCAGATCTGCAGCTTGATCGGCCGATGTGGCGTCAGCGGCTTCGTCCCTGGCCGGCTGGGCGTCCACGCCACCGACTCCCCTGCGTCGTTGGCCATCATCCTCACCCCTTTTCCAGGCAACAAAAAGGGCAGGACCGCGATCGCGGTCCTGCCCTAAAGTGACTTTTCGACTGTACCTATTTTATCACCCTTGTTTACGTAACGGCAATCGCTTGTCCGCATCGCCAAGCGCGTCCTCCACCAGGCGCTCACGCAGTCCACACCAGATGGCGAGCTGGGCGACGCCCTGCCGCCGGCGCTTGTGGACCGTGCAGTGATCGATGCCCAGGTCCGCGGCGGTCGCCCGGAGCGTCTGCCTCTCGATGCAGCACCGGTCCACGGCGGCCGCCAACGCCGGGTACTCCCGGCCAAGCCGGGCCAGGCCCTCGGCGAGCGTCAGCGGCACGGCCGGCGTCCCTGGCCGCCCACTCCCCTGCGCGCCGCTCGCATCGGCAGGGCGCGACGCGCGATCAAGGAGCGTGAGAAAGCGTTCGACGAGGGCCGGCGTCCCATCGTCGGCAAGGCGGTCCCGGTGATGCAGGACGATGTAGTCATCGGGGGCCATAGGGGTCATTGAGAGATCTCCGTTACGTCACGAACTCTTGATGCGGGCTTCATACAGACTTCACGCGCGGGTGCGATGCTAAAGGAGCAATTCGAGTGGGGCCGGCCCTTCCCGTCCAGCGTTAGCGCGGAACGGGGCACCGCGGTGGCGTCGGGCTGGGAGCGGCCGCGCCTCGCTCGGATTACTTAACCACCTCTTCCTCGCAAAGAGCCGGACGCCTGATGCGTCACGGCTCTTTTTGTATCCATCGCACTGATAGGACTGCGGTCTATGCGTTCCGCCTCGACGATACAGCGGTCGCTGCAGGCGAGGACGTGATCGGGAGACCTGCGGACCGATACAAGCGGCCGCGCTTGCCCCACGAGGCCCACAACATCCTGTTGTCGTCGCAGTAGTCGACCACGAGGGCGTCGACCTTGCCCAGCGCTGTGCGTGAGACACGACCGATGTACTGCGTCACGCGACCAACGAAGCTGACGGGCGTGGCCAGGAAGAGCGCATCGAGCCGAGGACTGTCGAACCCCTCACCGATCAGGGAACCCGTGGCGACCACGGCCTGCAGCTCTCCCGCGTCGAGGGCCGCGACCACCTCACCCCTCCTACGCTTGCCGAGCTGGCCATGGAGGGCGGCCGCGCTGACGCCGGCGTCCGTGAGCATCTCCGTGAGGCGCTCCACGTGGTCCACACGGTCCGAGAGCACCAGGCATCTCCGTCCCGCACGCACGGCATGCGCGACGTCGGCGACGATCAGGCGGTTACGGCGAGGGTCATGGATCAGGTCGGCCACAAGCTCGGTGAAGCTGTCGCCGGCGACGACGCACCCCGTCTCGCGCTTGATGATCGTTGGCGCGATGAGGCGGTCGGCCAGCTCGGCCTTGTCGATGCGGGCCGTCGTCTCGCCCAGGTAGAACGCGATAACGCGCCCCAAGCCGTCACGGCGATACGGCGTGGCCGATAGCCCGAGTAGGAACTTGGCCGGGAACTGGGACACGAGGGCGGCCATCTGTACCGCGGGGCAGTGATGGCACTCATCGACCACGACCTGGCCCACCTCCAGCAACGCCGGCGGGATGCCACGCGCCAACGTCTGGACCAGGCCAATGGTCAGCCGCTCGCCGACGGTGCATTGGCCGTCACCCACAAACCCGATCTCCGCCTCGTCGAGGCCCAGGACCGCCGCGGCGCGCGCCACGGCCTGGTGAGCCAGTTCCTTGGTGTGGACGATGATGAGCGTGGGCTGCCGCCGACGCGCGATCACCGACATGGCCATGATCGTTTTCCCGCTGCCGGCCGGGGCTTCCAGCACCCCGATCCGCCGCTTGAGAACGTCGCCGACGGCGCGCTCCTGAGCGGCGGACAGCGTG
>JAABUQ010010269.1_pt1 | contig 12318 bp, 8 predicted proteins | sample 5560001 | NCBI WGS metagenome assembly JAABUQ01 (sample SAMN10711888, study PRJNA513371) | rock metagenome | isolation source: Antarctica rocks | place: Antarctica: Victoria Land, Finger Mt nord | collected 2015-12-18
GGGTTTGGGTGAAGAGGTCGCTAGTCAGGGGGTAGGTGCATAGGGTGTCGAACATTTGTGTTGGGGTGAGTGGGGGAACGTGTGGGGAGGGGGGGGGAAGGTTCGGGAAGGCGGATGTGGTGCTGTGATGATGATGTGGTGAGTGTGGGTGATGAGGGGATGTTATCAGAGGCTGGGAATGGATTATTTCTTTCTTTCTTTTTTCTTTCTGCTTTCCTTGTGGGAATTACTATTCAGCTCCCTTGACAAAGTCGTTTCGAGCGACGACACGATGCCCCAATGTCTCCCGACTCACCCCCCTCCCTCTGTTCTCATCCCCTGGACTCTCATCGCCGCCTACGTAACCCACCGTCTCGCAACTAACATCTACAACATCAGCGTTGGTGCCAATACAGACGTCCGAGTTCACCCTTCCCCTTTAACAATATTGCTACCAAAACTCTCAAGCGAAAAGACAGAGCATTTGCCGTATCCGCCTGATGCGTATCCCGGTGCTCGAGATGTCGTCTCCCCTTATGGAAGCTTGAGAGTGTATGAGTGGGGACCGGAGGACGGGAGGAAGGTTTTGTTGTTGCATGGGATTGCAAACCCTTGCATTGCTTTGGGTGAGTTTTGAAAAGGGTGGGTTTGTGAATAGTGACTGACGAGGGTAGGGGGGGTTGCGAATGGATTGATTGATAGGGGCTGTAGGGTCATGATGTTTGGTGAGTAGTGTTTCCAACTTGGGTCCCTCTGGTCTCTTGCAGTGATAGCCTCGTTTACTGTATATGGAGTTCCCGTTGTTGAGTTGCTGGAAGCAAAATTTGATGACATTCAACTTTTCGCAAAGTTCACATTGTTCCTAGTAAAACAGCTCAATTTCTCTAAGTAATGAGAAGAAAGCATATGACTGCTCGTCTTTGATGTATGTGGTATAACATTTGCTCCTGCAAAATTCTGTCAAAAGCCGGAACACGACAATGCCCTACATATGCCCGTCTGATAACAAAACCAGCTGATCCCTATTCAATTCAGATCTCCCTGGCCGTGGGTACTCCTCCACCCCCAAGGACACTCCCCAATCAAACCGGCTCTTCACTACCTGCATCCTCCTGGCCCTAGCATCCTCCCCTATACCCTGGACCGGCACCACCAATTTCTCCCTAATCGGCTACTCCCTAGGCGGCGGCATAGCAGCAAACTTCACCTCCCACTTCCCAACCCTAGTCTCGTCCCTCGTCCTTATCGCCCCTGCAGGGCTCCTTCGGCGGAAGCATCTCGCATGGAAGCGGAAACTAATGTTCGACTTGGGCCTCCTGAGCCAATCGGGAATCGAGCGGATCGTGAAAAAGAGATTGATGCAGGGGGAACCACCGTTTTTGAAGTCGAGTGAGACTGTCACGGAAGCCCTGGAGGGAAGTGATGAGCCGAAGCAGGGGGAGAAGGACAATCAGCCGGAGCATAAGACAGAAGCCGCAAAGCCTGCGATTTCCATCCTATCCAAGAATCGTCCTCGGACGACTATTGAGCACGTCATCGTAAGCATTCGCCCCGTATGGTCGACCTCTCGGATCATTGAGCACATTCTAGAGCTGGCAAATCGCCCACAACCCGGGCTATATCGAAGCCTACGCTTCCAGCATGCGTCACGGTCCTATCACTAAGCAGGACGCTGACTGGAAACGCATTGGCGAGCGCTTGAGCAAGCAGAAAGAGTCTGCTGATGAGACTGCGGCAAAAGAAGGTTTGCAGCATGCGAAAGTGATGATCGTCTACGGCGACGAGGATGAGCAGATTATCGCGGGCGAATTGATAGAGGATGCGACGAGGGTTCTGGGCGCTGCTAATATACAATGGCATTGCGTTGAGGGGGCGAAGCATTACTTGCCTGATAGTGATGCTGGGGAGATTGTGGAGCAGATTTGGGGGTTTTGGCAAGGTTGAGTGTTGGAATTGAGAGATTGAGTATCAACCTGCCAGGCACATTTCTTCATGATATGAAATCGAACCACTACTCCTGGAACCTCGATCTGATCTCGTTCCTTCGTCAACGCCAACTTCCTTGACTCCATCCAACCGCAAGCCCAAGCCTCCCCATCAACGGCAGTTCCTCACGATGATACTCCGAAATCTATTCGGCGTCTGCTCGCACACTCCGTTTGCAACAATCGGATCATACACAGACGGACCCCTCCCATTCACTATCTTGCAATTGTACTCTTCATAGAAATCAAGCTCACAAGTTTGCGTCCGATTCGTTCCCTGCGCCGTGAACGCCTTGAAACCGAGGAAGCCGGGTACGGCCAGATTGATGTTGTTGCAGCTGCCGTTACCGGAGAGCTGGCTTAGGACGAATGCATCACCAAAGGGGCTGAATGGGGGAGAGCAATCTGGAGCGACGTAGGATGCTAGCTTCAGGGTGCCAATGAAGGGGGCACGGAATTTGATGCGGACTGGACTGGTTGGGGCGATAGTGATGAAGAGTCCGAAGGCCAGGGTCTGCTGGTGAGTTTATTAGCGAGTGGAGTGGTAAATTGGAGGAGACTTGCTGTTTTGATGTGCATATTGATTGAATAGGATATTGTCTATCGAGTTGTGTGTTCGAGATTGTTACTGATCTTTGGCTGGATTGTCAATGATGGCCCTCTGCTCTGTCTGGGAGACGAACAGCATGGTTCTTATCGTCCTTCTATTTGCTCTTGATGTCGAGCACATGATGCATCTCATTGATGAAAGTGTGCATGCATTAGGCCCGGCTGCGGCCGAAATGGCTCGTATTCATTGCTCTTGGAAGACCTGGCTCCGGACCATCTTCCTCTGGAGGTTTGGGTTCCTTTCGTATGGACAAAACATGGGACCCTGCAGATGTCGGAGAACGAAAATAGATTCGGGACGACTATAAGGAGAAATCGGCGCACCACTTAGATAACCCGCCGAGTAATGTCACATTGGATATGCTCGGGCTTTCCAAAAAGGCAAGTCACCCGCGGTCGTATTTCAATGTTTCATTGCCAATTCCTTTGTCTTTGCATAGTCCCAGCCTCTCTCAGAGGATTGTGCCTACACGGCTGTACGCTTTCCAAGTGAGAGCCGGTGGTCATTGGGCACACTGGAACCAAGGCTTTTTTCGATCTTGATTAACCTGCCACGCACAGTGACTTTGTTAATCAAGTGTTCCAGCAAAATCATCTTGATCGTCATGTGCACCTTAGTCACTAGAGATCCCTCGCCATTGCCACTGCCATTCGCTTTCAATGGCTTCAACAGATTCATTCTGATTGCTCGCATCAGCTTGACATGCATAGACACTTCTCCATGGCCAAACTCCTCCGCTTTCAACAGCGTCGACTGAGTGAATTCGATTATTTCGTTCAGTTTTGTCCCTACGAATATCTTGTAACTGCCAATCCCATTCGCCCAGCCATTGTGGTGGTGTTTCGTGGGAATCTGTGCTGGGTTGTGGATGATTTGATCGAGGTTCCGCACATCTCTGCTGTCGACTATCGGGGAATGGGAGATTCTGTTCCTCGAATAATGAACGCACCAAGGATGAAGTTTCAATCTTTGAGTAGAGCCGGGTAGGCCTAGGCTCAACGTGTACAAAGTCACTGGCAACACTGTCTGGAAGATGGTCATCGAAGAGCCATGAAGTAAATCCATTGACAAAGGGAGCAACAGTAGACTCATGCCCCATTGGTGGGAAAGAGAAGTGACTGGGACTTAAGGTACCTGCGACGCGTGGAACATCTGTGTTGAGAGATTGTAGACTGGTTTTCATGCGCACTCTTCGAAAATGACATGGTTCATCATCGCAATCTGAATGATTGTGCTTTCTCTTGCTAGAGTTTTGGCTTGTCCTTGAGGCGCCGGTGTCGGCCATCCAAGAAGCCTTGCCGGTGGCCTCAACAACACGCTGAAACCAGATGCCGCAATGCTGGCTAAAGATACTTAGACGGTATGATTGAAGTCAAATGGAATGGCCTTACCATTGTACTTGTGAGTCAGCGGCCTGCGAGTAGACTTTGTTGCACCCTGGGCAAGAAGTGTGCTTCCAAACTTCACAATTAAAGATCATGCTCATGTCAACTTTCTGTCCGGGCCGAAAAGATCTTTGAAATGCAGCAGAACTGTCGATGTCCCTGTCGGATATTTTGGCTCGGAGTGCGTATTCTTTCATTTCAATTTTGCGATGACCCGGCAGGCCTCGAAAACGGGCTTCAAGGACAGCATCAAATACCTTCTGAAGTCAGCGAGGTATGACACGTCGGAATATACTCACTTCCCAGGAGTCTATAAACTCCAGATGCACAGGAGATACCCTGCCCAGAGCATCCTCCAAACTGACAGGTTCTTGCGTCCAGGTTCGCCCCAGTGTAGCAGGGATCCTGGAAGACAGGTCCATGACTGCATTATGAGTCATTGCATTGATTGTCCTGTAAAAGTTTGAGCTCAGCAACAGCAGTGTATAAAGGAAGGTACGATATTTAGACTGACCAGGACTTTTGCATCGAGAGAATGATATCTGCACTAAGGTTGTGAAGGTGGTTTCTGTGACGAAAGTCAACCCAGCCATTGCCCGCCATAGGCCCAATCTCTTACGCGCCAATTTTTGATCCAAGTCCTTGAAGCTCTAAGGTGGCCTGTTTGGTTAGAGCTGTATTCTCGTTTAATTGCATCTTGACGCCAGCTAGAAGTTGCTCATGATCTGTTGACGAGCTCTCATGGGTACGTTTGTTGTGTTCCAATTGGTCCCGAATGTTGTAACCGTCAATTCTGGTATTGGATCTACCAATATTTCAGCATAACAGTCTCTTATACGTGAGGCTGAATAGGCAATTCTTACATTGTTATTGTAGTCAGTAGCAAATTCAGTGCCAGGGAGTGAGCATTGATCTCTGTCCGGAACTTGGCCAGGTATTCTTTCTCAGACAAGCTCCACCTGATCTTGGAGGCCACATCCCGGATTCTGCTTCCAGAGCCTCCTTCGCGCAGGCCGACGTGGAATTTGTTCACACGTTCTTTGAAGGCTGTAAGGCATTGCCGACATCTTTCTGCGCAAGGTTGGGAAGTCTCGGATAGTGCAGAAAGTTGGGATGACTGCTTGCTGGACGAGAAGAGGAGCTCTACCTCAAGCAATGCATGATCAAGAGTCCAGAGCTCACGGGTTACTGCCTGGTACTCTGCTGATGAGCCACGGGTATTGTCGAGGCATTTGACGATGTCCTTGATCAAGAGCCCAATGGAAATGATGTCACCGATAGAGCCAATGGTGACAGGCATCTTTGAATGAGAGCTTTTGCTGGATGCTCAATACCTGTGAGGAAGATGACGAGGCTGAGCTTGTCGAGGAGGGTCGAAGATGCGCATATAAATGCAAGGCTAAAGCCGCGCATATGCATGTCGTTACTTCCTGAAACATATAATGTTTTATGCACGTCTTCATTCCACTTTCGCCATACGCTAGATAACTTACGTAGATAGAAGCCCACCGAGCCGCTTGGATTTGTTTGGTCTCCTGCTGAAGTACGGGGATTGAATTGTATTAGGGGAAAGCTTTTCCTAGACCCTAAGGAGAGTTGAAGGAGGACTTTCTTTCAGCTATAGCGATTGCAAAAGCCATGTTGCTTCAAGAATAGGCAACGTCAGTAGGATTCAGATTAAGCGATTGCAAAGAGGTTTGAATTCAGGTTGTTTCCGCGTTATAAAGTATTGGGGTTTGTTGAAGCAAAAGGATTTGATCACCCTTTTGCGAATCAAGTTTCAATCTTTTAAGAAGAAACAGAACGAGGGTTGGTTGAAATAGAAGGTGGCCAAGCCAAATTTAGAGCGCCTACCTCTTGTTCCACCTCGCCGTCGTACTGCCTGAGCGCATAGTCTTAGTAAGGCGGTGTATTATAGCCCTTCAGCCCCCCCCCCAATGCGGCCCCTCCGATACGGACCCTCCCTCATGAATAGCAATTGGAGTTGGTGCGATAGAGATGAGAATGCTTGCTGCTTTGGGGCCATAATCAGCCGTTGTCGGTGGTAGTATTCCCCAAATTGATGGTTTCCCCCTGCTTTCCCCCAGATTTTATCAAAATTGCTCCTCCTTCAAAATGCTAAATGGTTCCCCAATCTTCGCAAAATGTTGAGTTTCCGCACCAAAAATGCATATGTGCGTATGATCAGGGAGCAATTCGGGGAGCAATTGGGAGGGAGCAAAAGGAGCCATTAGGGGGGAGCAAGGTGTAATATATTCAATACGTTCTAAGTTTTCGAATTTTCTATATTGAAAGTATTAAAGCGATGAAAATTCCATGAGATACAAAGTGTTTACAAAAGAACAGTAACAATTTATCGCGAAAAGCAAAAAGTGTTAAGACGGAAAGCGAAAACAAAACCCGGCGCATGTCCTTACACGTCCTTCCAGGGTTTTGGAGGGGCCCGCCCCTCCTCCAAGATCGGCTTCCAGAAGGAGTAGAAACTCGATGTCCTCTTCGACTGGCGGCTATCGACCCTAGGCGGCCATTTTCCAGCCGACGAATGCATTGGGCGACCTACATCGTAATGCCCAGGCAGGTTTGGCATCGGTGGCACATCGTCTTCCCCAATGTACATTGAATCTCCTGGATAAATGCTGCTGCTCCTCTGCTTTGGACGCAGGGGTCCATTGTCTTTTTGTGGTTCGGATACTCGATTTGTCGGAGGGGAGGGGAATTGTCCCAATTGCGCGCCGAGATCTGGGGATGGATAAGACGTCCATATCGAGCTGCTTGTAGAGTTGCCGGAGATACGAGCGTTTTTGGGCTTCAAGTCGAGCGTGGCGTTCTGCCATTCCGAGCGGGGAGCGTGGTAACTTCCCTTTGTTCCGCGATTGTGCCAATGGGTTGTTCCGTCGACGAGGGGCATGGCCGGTTTGACGAAGACTTCAGTATACGGAATGCCAGCTGAAAATGGGCGATATAACCTTTTTTCGACGTTACCTGGTGTGAGATCGTCAGTGAATTGCACGGGTTCTTGTCGAGCGGACTTCTTACTCGGCTCCCTCTCGACCCGCTGTTTACGGTCCTTGGGCACAGGCTTTTGAATCGCTCGCGAAGGTGGCCGCTCCACTGATTGCCCAGGATTGAAGCAGGCCCTACACAGGTAGTGCCGCTGATCTGTGAAGCCGCCATTGTTGGTCGGCGCAGCGCCACAGAAGGCACAAGGGAAGGCCCTTTGGGAGGTATCTTGCGAATTATGCATGAAATCACCAAGGCGAGTCGTTCTCGCTATGTCTGGGTTCTGTGGCAAGCGTTTTGAACTGTTCGAGCGGACGGTAGAAATGTTGTGCTTAAGGTGAACGCTGGTATGTGTGGAAGGGACTTGTGAGATTTGCACCGTGTGCTTGGGTACCACTCCTGTAGACTTCTTATAGACAGGCAGTGGCTTCCGTGTGGTGACAGCCTTAGGAGGTTTGACATACTGTGCTCGTCCCGCCTTTGTATTAGCCGCTGGAGGAAAAGGAATGTCTTTTTGTTGTGGGTTTGTGTTTACATGATTTGCATACTGCACTGCTGTGGCATAATAAGCCGCTTGTTTTTGTCGCTTCTTTGCAGCGGCTTTTGTTTCGGCGTCGTAAATTGGAGTTGCATATTTGTGCTGTTGTTGTTGAGTCTGATTCCTGGAATAGTAAGCGTCTCGGGCTCGCTGTCTCTCTCTCTTTTCTGCTGCAAGTTTTTCCTCTGACCGTCTGTGAGAGGTGGATGAGAAAAGGGCCTTCACCTCATCCCAAAAGCTATGTGGCTTGGCGCTATAGACCTGCGTATCTTCCCTTGCGATAGGCTTGGCTTCTCTGGGCCTTGTATGCGGGGTGGGATTAGCGCGTCGTTCAGGCCTTAGATGACTGGTGTTGGACATCTGCTGCGTCCTGGCTGATGGGTGTAGAGGATTAGAAGGGGGGACGCGGGGATCGGTACGAGTCTGCTTCTCCATATTAGTCGGATGCTTTGAAACGAAGTCTTTGGTCCACGTCCCTGTATCAGGTTCTGTTTGAGTCGCTCTGGCCGTCATTGCCAATCTTTTTCTACTCGAAACGATTGGTCACGAGGTTTCGACCTTTGGGTTTTGGGGGGTTTTGAGTGAAAAGCTCCTGGTTATCACGAATGCCGATGTGATTGTTGTCGTTGTAGATGGCGTGGTGCGTGGCTAGCAGTGAGCTTGGAATTCGTGCAGTCAAGGGTGGTTTGGGTAATCGTTGAAAATGATAAGCAGGAAGAGAAAATGAACAGCATCTTGAGAGAGAAATTGGCATTATATCAAAGGGCAACCCATGCACAATTGTAGATGATAATAAAGAACAATGCTGGAATTGTTCTTCGTCGTCCCATTATCTTCGACAAAGAAATCTAGAATTGGAGAAGCGTCACTGTGAAGGGGCCAGAAGACATGGACAACAATGAATCATCGTCAATTTCGCATTGAATGGAATGTAAGACCACATGATTATTCCACGTATATGAAGTCTCGGGTGTCAGCTATGGCTGCTAGACCCAAGAACCTGAAGTGAACCCAAAATCAACCGAAAGTACCAACGCCTGATTCATCCTGGTCAGTAGATGTGTTGAAGGCCAACATAGAAAGACATACCATTTCAGAACCCACAACAAAGAATTCCTTCGAAGCCATCATAGCATAAAAGCGGAACCAGCGATTGCGAAAACCACAATGATAAGTGAGATGCTCGACGTTAGGTGGGATGCGCTGCCGGTGAAAGGTGTAATTGAGCTGCTGTTACCGGATGCTGGGGCACCAGATGCTGCAGGTGCTGTCCGATCTCCTGCCGCTGGAGAGACTGGGTAAGGGGCGGCACCACCAGCAGGAGCGGCGCCAGGCGAAGAGCCACCAGAAGCTGGTGCTCCAGGTGCTCCAGCAGCAGGCGCAGCGCCCGCGGGAGCGCCAGCGGCCGGACCGGCGGCAGCGGATGAAGAACCACTGGAAGCTGGGGCTCCAGAAGCAGCTGGAGCGCCGGCAGCCGGTGCACCTGGAGCAGCTGGGGCAGAGCTTGGAGCAACTGGAGAGCCAGCAGCGGGAGCACCTGGAGCACCTGGAGCACCTGGAGAAGAGCCTGGAGCAGCTGGAGAGCCAGCAGCGGGTGCACCTGGAGGAGCTGGAGTAGGAGCAGCGGGCGCAATCGCCGGAGCACCTGGTGCTTGAGGTGCAGGGGTCGTGATTGCAACAAGAGGGCCGTTTTGGCAGACGGTGCATGAGACGGTGGTGACGGTGAAACCTTGCGGGATGTAGCTAGCTTCACGAGGCTGGCCAGGAGTTGGGCATGGTTCCGTGACCGTGTAGGTTATCTCTTCCAGGCCAGTTGAGCACGTTTGGGGGTAGACGGTCGTGTAGGTGGTGAGAGGGCCGCTGGGTACGGTTGTAGGACTGCTGCCATTCTTCGGCATACATCCTGGGCAGGGCCCCGTGACGGTATCAACCGCAGTGGGCTGAGCGCTTGATGAAGGTGGGCAACTGCTGTAGTATTCGATGACAGTGGATGTTGATGAGCTCTGAGCGGCCACCCCAATGGCAGACGCTACCAGAGTGGTAGCAATAATGATCTTCATCGCAGCGTTTGAATCGACCAGTGCAGACTTAATGAGATGAAGAAGTTGATTTGGGAGCGTGGATCGCGGATTTGCCAAATGAGTGACAGTATGCAAAGCAACAAGAAACAAATACGACCTGATAAAAGGAGTGTGAAGGAGCAAAGCTAGCCAAAGTATGACCAGAAACGGGGGTTGAGTTATATGTGATGGCTAGGCGACGTGTTGTAATTTGCATAATTTAAACAACATCCGAGGAATGCCAGACCACGCAAACGACCACAACAAACATCAGAGCAGCCAGTAAGAAACAAAATTGCCTCATAGATTCTGATGAAAAGCTACAGTCTGAGAAACATTCTTCGCAGCACTGTACGAACGCGTCTAGCAATCATGACCCATTGCCCTATTTCCCTTTCTGGGAACAAATCGAATCTCTCAACTGCTCTTCCTGCGAGCATAGTCTAGAATTGGACGAATGCATCGAATTGTGTCCCATCTATCGACATTCGCGGCCCATCGCTCCCATTGAAGGGAACCCTAACGGGAGGCAAACTTCCTATGTTCCGGGCATTGCTTGATCTCCAGAACCACTGTGATACGAATAACACATGGCAACACATTGCTGTAGGCTCCATTTAGGCTAAACAATGGTCGTGGCTGGTTCCGTTGCTTTTTGATGAAGAGAGAAAGAAATTCCAAGGTTTGGATTGTGTTGGAGAATGGCTGGGGCAGTCTCTCCAGCAGCACTAAGCCAAATCAGGTCTAGTATATCGCAATCCTAGGATCACTGTCAGCTAGGCTGTATACCGAATGACAAGGGCTATACTTAGGGTATATTAGCTTTATTAAATATCTTATTATTTATAGGGCCTAGATTAATTAGCTGAGTATATAAATAAATTTATATTCTTAAATAAATAGAATAATTGAAATTTCTTATAATTAATAAATTATAAGCCCGGCTAATATTTATATATTTATATAAAGAGAAAAATATTTAAATTTTCAATTTATAAATATTATTATTTTATTTATTTTTATATTAAGTTATAAAAATAATATATAAGAAAATAATCATTTTAAAAGGGATTTCTAATTATTATAATTAAGCCTCCGAAATATAAATTACCCTTATTAAAAAAGGATTCTAATTAATTGTTAATAAAAATAAAAATAATATTAATAATAATATATTTTTGTTAAACAGGAAGGCTTAAGTTATTATTATTTTAATATATAAATTATATATTAAAATTTTCTTTAATAACGAAAAAAATATTATAAAAATATAAAAGCTTTTAAAGAATAAATTCTAAAAAAAGAATAGTTATATTATATATATAATTATATATATAATTATTTGATATTTAATTAATATAAATTTTATTATTTTTAAAAGTATTAGCGAATATATTAACTATTTACGTTATTAAAATAATCGTTTAGCAATAATAATATAAATTATAAATAAAATAATATTAACTTATTTAAAAATAAAAATATTACCTTTAAAAAAATTATTAAAATAATATTTATTTATAATAAATAACGAAGCTAGGAAAGCTCTTCGAAAGCCTTAAAAATAAGAAACTTTAAAAAATAAAAGAAAATAAAAAGTAATAATAATAATAATAATAAAAAAGGAAAAAACAAAAATATTAAATTAAAATATTCTTATTATAAAGAATTTTATATAAAAGAAAAATATTATTATTTAAATAGTAATTTCTATTTTAATTAGTAAAAGTTTAAAAATAAGAAACTCCTTAAAAATAATAAGGAGAAAACAAAATAGGTCCTAAAAGTATATAACTTTAAAATAATTATTAATTTTAAAAAAGTATTAATAATATAATTAATATATAAAATATTTAGAAAATCAAATATTTATTTAGATTTAGAAACTAAAATCTATATTGGTTTTAAATATTAATATTTTATTTTTTATTATATATATAATTACCCTATTAATAAAATTGATAATATTATTATAATAATAAAAAAGAAAAGTTTTATTATTATAATAATTAATAATAATAAAAAAATCGAATTAATAAATATATATTATATCTTAAATAGTTAATATAATATTATTTTAATAACGAAGCTAATTAAAAAGAAATATATAATATTATTTAAGGGGAAATTTTTTGATATTAGGAATAAAATAGGGAAAATATTATTTTTTAATTTCTTTTAGAATATTAAAAGTATATTAAGAATATTAGAATAAAAAACGTTTTAGCCTTATAAAAGCTTTAATAAAAAATATAACAAAAATAATTATCGGAATAAATATTAAATAAAATAATAAATTTAAAAATATAATATTACCGAAATAATAATATAAAACTTATATTATAAAAAAATAATTTTATATTTTTAATTATAAATTAATAAGGAATAAATAAGCAATATTTCTAAATAAATAATAATTTATAAATATTATTAAAAATAAAAAATTTACTCTTATAAAAGGTAATATAAAATATATTAATATAATAATTATTTATTTTCTTCCTTTATAAAAAACAAGCTTTATTAATAATTATATTAAGAATTATATTAAAAATAATAATATTAAAAGATATATTATTAATTATTTATATAGAAATAATATAAAAGAATTATTTAATTCGTAAATATAAATAACTTTTAATTAAGTTAATATTTAATAGGAGTTGATATTATTATATAACCTTTATTAAAATAAACAAAATAATAAAATATTATTTAAATAAGTATTTTATATAATTAATAAATAATTATTATATAATAG
>JAABUQ010010270.1_pt1 | contig 12317 bp, 10 predicted proteins | sample 5560001 | NCBI WGS metagenome assembly JAABUQ01 (sample SAMN10711888, study PRJNA513371) | rock metagenome | isolation source: Antarctica rocks | place: Antarctica: Victoria Land, Finger Mt nord | collected 2015-12-18
AGGTCCCATTCTTGCCCAAGAATGATCGCCCTGTCTACTGTAGCACTTGCTATGACAAGGTACGTGTAGCGCGTAACTAGTTTTTGTCAGGTAGTTGTCTGCATTATCCAGTAGATAATATGAATCGATATAGCAACCGATCAAAATGGAGAGGCAAAGTCAAGGGGTGTTCTTGACGGTGCCTCGTTTTTGTTGCCCTTTCCACCTCTTCAACTCTTCTGGAATAAGCCTTATTAGACATAATGTTTCCTATAGTAGGAACCGATGTATCGCGTCCTCGTCACAATCGTTATATCGGATGGAGTTGAAACATTTTTTTCGCATATTAAGGACATTTGTAGATGCTATAAGGACGCGATACATCGGTCCCTACTATAGGACTTATTCTATACGGCTTGACAGGTGTTTAATCCCCTCTATAATAGGGGAATAACATTTGTTAACTATTGTAAACGAAGTAGTTATGCATATGTTTCATACGTTATAGCGTACAATAATACAATTGGACTTTATCATATGAGCACAGTGTCGCGGGAGACGAAATTGATCCCATCACAGATTACGCTTGAGACCTTGTTAGCGGAAGCGCGACAGTATCTAGTTCCGCAAGACCTGGAAGGGATTCAACGTGCCTACGACCTGGCGAACGAGGCGCACAATGGCGCGGTACGTCGCTCTGGTGAACCATACATCCAGCATCCTCTGGAAGTCGCGCTCCTGGTCGCGCGGATGCGTATTGACGCGGATGGTATTATCGCGGCTCTGTTGCATGATGTTGTTGAAGACACGCATCACTCACTGGAAGAACTAAGCGCGTTATTTGGACCTGCGCTTGCCAGTATTGTTGATGGTGTAACAAAATTCGATGCTATTGCCGAAAAGCAATATAAAGAGCATGCCGCCGATGCATCTCCAAACACCCCTTCTCCTATTGATAAACGCCGCCAACGGACAGAGACAGTGCGTAAGATGTTGCTGGCGATGGCAGAAGACCCACGCGTGGTTGTGCTAAAGCTGGCAGACCGCTTACATAACATGCGTACTTTAAGTGTGATGAAACCTGTACAGCAGGAGCGTACCGCGCGAGAAACGAGCGAAATTTACGCGCCTCTTGCGCGTCGTTTAGGTATGGCGATTGTGCAATGGGAGCTAGAAGACCTCGTGTTGAGCTATCTCGAACCCGAAAAGTATACATGGCTTACGCGTGAAGTGGAAGTGGAGATGCAGCGTCGCCAACCCTATCTTGATGAGGTGTGCCGCACGTTACGCGAAGAGATGCAAAGCGCGGGTATTCACGCGGAAGTGGGTGTGCGCTGGAAAAATCTGGCGAGTATCAACCGTAAACTGGAAGATATGCCCGGTCAAGACGATGGTGGAGAAAACGAGCGTGAGGCACGGAGTACACTGAGCCAGATACATGACCTTGTGTCGTTTCGTATCCTGGTCGATACCGATCATGAATGTTATCTCGCGCTTGGGCATATCCACGCCCTCTGGCGTCCTAAAGATGGGCGTATCAAAGATTTCATTGCCACGCCCAAACTTAATGGCTATCAGTCGTTGCACACCACAGTGTTTTGTTTGGACAATCAGCTAGCGGAAATTCAAATTCGCACCTATGATATGCAGCGTACCGCCGACTATGGTATCGCAAGCTACTGGTATCTCCGTGAGCGAGTTGTTGGGAAAGACAAAGGTGCGCCAAGTAGTTGGCGTCTCTCGTATCACGAGATGGTGGGTTGGATTGAGCAGTTGCGCGAATGGCAGCGTTCCTTGCCACAAGGAGCCGATGAGTTCGTGGAGGCGGTCAAGGGCGATATCTTTCAAGAGCAGATTTTTGTGTTCACGCCAAAGGGTGAGGTGAAAGACCTACCACGCGGCTCAACCCCACTTGATATGGCATACCGTATTCACACGGATTTGGGCGATCATTGCGCGGGTGCTCGCATTATTACCAATATGGACGATTCGGGTCGTCTTGTGACGCGTCTTGTACCCCTCGACTACGAGTTGAAGGGTGGCGAGATTGTGGACATTATGGTCAATCGTACTACGCACCCAACGCGTGACTGGCTCTCGTTCGCGCGTACAGCAGCGGCACGTACAAAGATTCGCCGCTATCTGAAAACGTATGAACGCGAGATCAATCTGCAACTGGGACGTGAACGACTGGACATGGCACTCAAAGCGGTACGCACTCCTGGCCTAAACGAGCAGACAGAAGCACTTTTGCAGCGTCTGCGTACTGATGATGTTGCGGCGAGTGATACACTTAAACAGTATGCAACACTTGAAGACATCTATGTGGCATTGGGACGTGAGGACCTGTTGATAGAGCAGGTCATGGGGCATTTGATGCCATTTTTACAGCAATATGACCTGCCGCTTTTCGATGGCGCGAAGGCACGGGACGAGAAAAATGGACATTACAAGGGTGATGCTGAACAGATAGGTTCTGTGAGCCTTGCCACCTGTTGTTATCCCATCCCCGGTGATCCAATTGTTGGCTCATTTATGCCGAGTAAGGGGATGCAGGTCCATAGGAGCGATTGTCGAGTGTTGAAGCGGCGACGGAGTAGCAAGAACGGGTTAGTCGATGTCAACTGGTTACAGATCGAGCCAGACCACTACTTGACGCCTGTCACGATTGTGGCTCATGATCGCTCTGGCCTCTTGCGAGACGTTGCGGCGGTGGTCGCGGATGTGGGTGTAAACATGACAATGGTCACGTCTATGACCAATACCGCATTGCAGAAAGCCGTAATTACCGCTACACTAGAGATAGCAGCAGCGAACGGGGTGCATGACCAGATGGAGCGCATCTTCCGCCGTCTACGCCAGGTGAAAAATGTGGTCAGCGTAGAGCGAGCTGTAAGCGCGAAATAATCTAAGACTGATAAATGACAGGAACACATGCGGAGGGCATGACAGGGGCAAGCCCTGTCACTACTATATTACCCAATTGCTACAACGTAGCAAAACCGCATTCGTGTATAGTAGTGATAGGGCTTGCCCCTGTCATGTATTGCTGGGCGAGAATATAGATAATCATGGTTGAGAAATTTGCGGAACAACACGCGGTACTGCCTGACTCTTTAGAGGAGATCGAGCGACTTCTGACGCTGGTACGACGGTACATGCCATTAACAGAGGTCAATCGTGTCATCGAGGCTCTACACCTTGCACAGGAGACGTGCAAAGGTGTTGTTGGTGTACGACCAATTCCGCCTCTACAACATGCGTTGGCAATTTCTACAATTCTCGCGCAACTTATGCATGCCGATGCCGTTGGCATCGCGGCAGGACTTGTTTTTGAGGCGGTTGATGCCGACTTGCTGTCCCTTGAAGATGTGGAACGTAAGCTTGGAGCACCAACAGCGCGTGTGGTGGGAAGTATGTCGCGTCTAAATATTCTTGAGCGCAAAAAGCAAAGTGTCGCGGGAGCGAGTGCGGTCAAAGCGGGAGACGAGCGCGACGAGGCTGGGCAAAACGCGCCAGCAGAGAACAAAAAACGCCGTGTGCGTGAGGCGATGCGTCGTCAGCAAGCCGAAACAGTGCGCAAAATGTTTATCGCGATGGCGGACGATCCTAGAGTTGTGCTGATGAAACTGGCCTATCGTCTGCACGCGATGCGTCTTGTCAAGGCACCGTTGCATCAGGGAGACCAGCAGGATATGTTGACGATGGCGTTAGAGACGCGTGAGATTTACGCGCCACTCGCGGGTCGTCTGGGTATGTCACGCGTCGAGAGCGAACTAGAAGACCTGGCTTTTAGTGTGCTGGAGCCTGACAAGTACGCGTGGGTACGTGATGAAGTGGAGGAAGAGAGTAAGCAGTGGCGTTCCTATGTTGAGGATGTTTGTGCGATTCTGCGCGACGAGATGAAGGCTATCGGCGTCAAAGCTGAAGTATCGGGACGTGTCAAACACCTCTACAGTTTTTATAAAAAACTGCATCGCAGTGCGAATGAGGTCGAGAGCCTGGAAGAAATCAAAAAAGCTACCGATATCAGCCAGATTCACGATCTGATCGCGTTTCGTATCCTGGTGGACACCACACAGGATTGTTATGTCGCGCTGGGACACGTCCATAGTTTGTGGAAACCCAAAGAAGGCCGTATCAAAGACTTTATCGCTAACCCTAAGCCCAACGGCTATCAGGCGTTGCACACCACCATCTTTTGTAAGGACGACCATCTTGTAGAGGTGCAGATACGCACCCATGAGATGCATGAAATGGCGGAATATGGCGTGGCGATGCACTGGCATTATAAAGATGTGGGTGATAGTGCGTCGTCCTCGGCAAAAGAATTGCTGTCATGGTTGCGCCAGATGACGGAGTGGCAGCGCGAAATGCATACATCGAGCACAAGCGATGCTGATTTTGTCGAGGCGGTCAAGGACGATATCTTTCAGGAACAAATCTTTGTCTTTACGCCGCGTGGTGAGGTCAAAGACTTGCCTGTCGGCTCAACTCCAATTGACTTCGCGTATCGTGTTCACTCGAAAATCGGCGATAGTTGCGCGGGTGCGCGTATCATCACCAATTCGGAGGCTGGCGACGGTGATCGGCTTGTGACGCGCATGGTGCCGCTCGACTACGAACTCAGAAGTGGCGAGGTTGTCGAGATTATTATCAGTCGTACCGCCCATCCCACACGGGACTGGCTCAATTTTGCTCGCACGGTTGCCGCGAAAGGCAAGATACGCCGCTACCTCAAAATTCATGAGCGGCACATCAATATCCAGATTGGACGCGAACGACTTGACCGCGAACTAAAGGTGCTGGGTGTGCGTGGCATTGAGAGCATAACCGAGGACGCTGGAAAATGGCTGTGCGAAGAGTACCGCATGAATGAGCTTGATGACCTGCTAGCGAGCATTGGAGCTGATGATATACGCCCACATCCAGTGGCGGTCAAGGTGACTGAACGCTGGCAATTGCGCGAAGGCAAAGAGACAAAAGAGAGCAAAGAGCACGAAGCGATACTAGGGCTGCCGACGACGACGCCCAGGCAGGGTGGATCGGCAACTCTGCAAGTAGCGGGTGTCAGTGGCTTACTGACAAAGCTGGCGAACTGCTGCTGTCCATTGCCAGGGGATGAGATTGTGGGTTTTATCAGTCGCGGTAAGGGCGTGATCGTGCATCGCACGCATTGCCGTAACCTCAATCGCTATCGTGAGCGCGAACGTGAACGGCTCATCAATGTAAGCTGGCAAGGCATGAGTCAAACACGCTATCTCGCTCCTGTTATCATTCAAGCGCGTGACCGCTCAGGTCTGATTCGTGATATAGCTACAGTTGTGTCGGATGTAGGAGTGAATATGACCTCCGTAAGCACACACATAAGCACGGGCCGAGGAGGTAGGAACCACGAGACGGTGATTGTGAATGCCACGCTAGAGGTCAATGATATGGAGCAAATGCAACGGCTCTTCACGCGCCTGGAAAAAATCAAGGATGTGAGCCATGTTGAACGCAACTTAGGCAACCATTTATAAGCATCCCAAAGAAAGTATTTTGATGCCATTGAAATTACTTTATGGCTACATTCGTAGCGACCCTGTAAGAATAATCTATCTGCAAATCTTTGGGCATCACCTGACTGATCTCTTTCCCTCTTTTTTCTTGCCGAACCAAACAGGAATAATCGTGACATGGGTACTTCTTGCTGCATTGACATTCTTGATGGTGTATTCAGGGAGAGAGAAGCTCAAACTAGCAAAAAGCACTACGTCTGTTGGCGAAACCAATTGATGTAGTGCTTTTTGCTAACCTTTGACAGTGTTTTTAACCGCGCAAGCGGTCTAGTACGGGTGGTTGGCGTAGCTTTGCCAGGGCACCAGCTTCGATTTGGCGCACACGTTCACGGGTGATGCCCAGTTCGCGTCCGACTTGTTCGAGTGGATGTGCTTGCCCATTGCCTAGACCAAAGCGTAGTTGTAAGACAAGTTGTTCGCGTGGCGTAAGGACGGACTCGAGCACACGTTGTACCTCGTCTTTAAGCGTTTGGGTGGTGGCTATATCCTCTGGTGAGGCGGATTCGGTGTCGGCTAAGACATCGCCCAATTCTTGCTCTTCGTCCTCGCCGACGGGAAGTTCTAGCGAGACGGGAGCACCAGGAGCGGCCTGTAGCTCAACCATGCGAATGGGGTCTAGTCCTGTGGCTTCAGCCAGTTCCAGTTCGCTTGGTTCGCGTCCCAGTTCTTGCAGAAGGCGTTGCCGTTCCCGACGAATGCGGTTCAGCGCGGTGTTGACATAGACAGGGAGACGAATGGTGCGGCCCTTGTCCGCGACTGCGCGACTAATAGCTTGGCGAATCCACCATGTCGCATGAGTAGAAAAGCGATGGCCCCGACGCCAATCATAACGCTGGACAGCACGGATAAGCCCGATGTTACCTTCCTGGATAAGGTCCAGAAGTGAGAGGCCACGTCCAACATACCGCTTGGCAATGCTAACCACGAGGCGCAGGTTTGCGAGTACAAACTGCTTTCGCGCGTCGCGATCACCACTCTCAATGCGTTTCGCGAGGTCGATTTCGCGATCATGCGTAATCATTGGGACGCGCCCAATCTCGCGCAGGTAAGTCATGACGGCATCGGACTCGCCTACATCGGTGGCATTTGCTGCGTTCTCGTCTTGCTCTTCGGAGCGACGACGACGCATCATCGTGCGACGTGCAGGTTGTTCCGTCTCTGGTGCTAGTGCGGTGGCGGGAATAACTGGGAGGAGAGGCTCGGTTTCCATTTCTGGCGTTTCCTGTGGTAGGTCTTCCTGCATTTCGGGCAGGTCTTCCATCTCCAGGGAGGTTGGTTCTAAACTCGTCAGGTCTTCTTCAAGTTCTGATTCGTCTTTCTCCGCCTCTTCCACCTCTTCTTGCGTATAGTCGGGGTCCTTATTAAGAAGCTGTTCGACAATGTCGAACGGCTTTTCAAGACCAGTCGCGGCTTCTGTATTGTTCAAGGTAAGCGTTGTTCCCGTCATGGCACGCTCTAAGTCAATCATTGTGCGCCCTCCATGAAAAGTAGTATCCTAAGCAGCAAGATACGTCGTTCGTCAGTCCGGTCCTACACCCAGAAAAAACAAGCTGTTGTAAGCAGATTGTTTTGACTATGAGTCACTGGGAGGAAATCAAGGACATGCATTCTGTTTCGCTGTGTTTTCAAATACACATAATAAAACAGCATGAGACCGGAAAATATTCCATGTCTTCATTATAACGCATCTTGGCCTATCATTCTAGTCCCTTAGCGGCCCATTTGTACCAGTTTTCGGAAAGAATATATTTCTTCTTCCTATTTATACGTTTGAGACACTACGAAAGTGGCAGTGAGGATCGCATTTCGGATTGTCCTGTGGTAAAATGGCAAGCATGAGTATGGACGTACAACAGTTACATGTAACAATTAAACGTATCGACACAAGTTTACCTTTACCTACGTATGCTACAGCAGGGTCAGTTGGTTTTGATCTAGTATGTCGTGAGGAGACGGAGATCGCGCCGCGCAAACTTGGCTATATTCCAGGCAATGTGATCGTGCAAACACCACCGGGGTATATGCTGCTTTTGACGATGCGTAGTAGTACACCACGCCGTAAGGGGTTGCTGGTGCCGCATGGTGTTGGGGTGATTGACCAGGATTATTGTGGGGAAGGCGATGAGCTGATGGTACAGGTTTATAATTTTCGCGATGAGGCAGTCACGATACAACGTGGGGAGCGTATCGCGCAAGGCGTGTTTGTGCCAGTGACGCATGTTGTATGGGATGAGGTTGACAATGTGGGCAAGGGACGTGGTGGCTTTGGCAGTACGGGAAGTTGAGAGGTCAGGACATGCTAGTACCGGATCATTATGCACGACTAGAGGTTGCGCCTAACGCGACGCCTGAGCAAATTAAAGCGGCATATCGTCGTCTTGTACGGTTGCATCATCCTGACCTGAACAAGCAGGCAAAAGACACGCGCATCAAGCAACTCAACGAAGCATATGGTGTGTTAAGCAGTACAACCAGACGTGCCGCCTATGATAGTTTACGCGCGGAAGAGCAGCGTGCTGCCGTGATTGCCGATGCGATACGGAGAAGGCAAGAGGCTGCGAAGCGCAAGAAGGCCGAGGAGCCAAAGATGACCTGGGTGCAAGGTGCGTTTGGCTTTGTGCGCGAACTGAGAAAAGCTTTGAAAGAAGAATAAAATATAATGCTGTGGTCTGTGAGCAACACGCACAGACCACAGCATTATATTTTATGCTGCCCATGCTTTCCCATCTGGCCCTGCCGTGAGCAACTGGGGGCCAGTGTCGGTAATGGCGATGGTGTGCTCGAAGTGTGCGCTTGGCTGATTGTCCTGGGTGACAATCGTCCAACCGTCGTCAAGCATCTTATAATTTTTGACGCCCATATTGACCATTGGCTCAACCGCAATGACGACACCCGGCACTAGCTCAAAATCACCATACAGTTCGTACTGACGTGTATAGTAGTTAGGTACCTGCACTGGTCCCCATAATTCACGTCCAATACTGTGTCCTACCAGTCCCTCGACAACAGAGAACCCCGCACGTTTGACGTATGTCTCGATTTCTTTCGCGATCTGGCTCCATTTGCGACGCTGCGGAATGAGTTCTATGGCGCGATGTAGGGAAGTCTCGGTCACATCAAGCAATTTCTGTTTGCGGGCGTCGATCTTACCGACAGGACGTGTTACAGCCGCGTCACCGCACCAGCCGTTCAACCTACACCCGATGTCAATGCTGATAATGTCGCCTTCTTTCAGGAGGCGTGTACCAGGGATGCCGTGTACGATCTGCTCATTTATGGAGATGCATGCTGCGGCTGGAAATGGTGTCTTTGGGCCAGGGACACCTTTGAAAAGTGCCTCGGCATGATTGTCCGCGAGCAACTTTTCGACTGCCGCGTTAATCTCGCTTGTCGAGACTCCTGGTTTGACTAATTCTGCCGCAACCTGATGGGCTTGCCAGACAAGCAGACCCGCCTTGCGCATAAGTGCGATTTCCTGTGGTGATTTGATATCCTTTGCCATATTATGTATCCTATGAATGTTTATAGATTGTCATACAGCCGTTTGTGTGTAGGGACGCCATACATGTGGTCTCTACTAGTCTGTCAACGCTCATGTGTCAAGAAAACCAGGGCGTCCCCTTGCCTTTCAACAGTAGATTTTTCAAAAAGAACGATGTGGACGAGACGAAATGCCTGTAGGGACCGCTTCATCGCGTCCTGCTGGCATCTCACCTGCCGAAAGGACGCGATGAAGCGGTCCCTACCAAACCTTCCTTCGTTTCTTCCTCAAAAAACCTACTGTTGAAAGCGTCTCCTTGCGGACACCCTTGCCCCTGACTACGACATTATTATGCCCAATGCGTTTTTGTATGATGCATAGGCATCGCTGCCAAACAGAACAAACATGACCTGCTGCAGGCCGGTTGGGTGCTTGATGTGCTCGATGACCGTTCCTAATGCGATAGGGGCGGCTTTGTCGAGTGGGTAGCCATAGACGCCTGTGCTGATTGAGGGGAAGGCAATACTTTTCAGAGCGCGTTCCTCTGCTAGAGTCAGACAGGTTTTGTAGGCACCGGCGAGTAGACGTGCGTCCTCGTCGCGTCCATGATAAATTGGACCAACGGCATGAAAAACATATTGCGCCTTGAGACGACCAGCCGTTGTTGCTACCGCGCTGCCAGTGGGACAGCCATGAAACTGTCTACATTCTTGCATGATGCTTGGCCCACCAGCCTGATGAATGGCACCATCAACACCGCTTCCACCTGCGAGGGCTGAATTTGCGGCATTGACGATGGCGTCCGCCTGTACCTCTACGATGTTGCCACGTAGCAGGACAAGCGTTACACCGTTAATGACTTGCGTTGCCATAAAATCTTCTGGCATGGCTTATACCAACAAACCGAATGGCTCTTCCAACAGGCGTTTCACCTCTTGTAAGAAGCGGGCGGCGATAGCTCCATCTATGGCGCGATGGTCGGAAGAGAGCGTCACCTTCATACGGTCACGCACGACAACCGCCCCATCGACGACAACAGGCGTAGGTGTGATAGAACCGATGGCAAGAATAGCTGATTCGGGTGGGTTGATGACGGCGGTGAAGCTATCCACATCGAACATACCAAGATTGCTGACGGTGAAGGTGCCACCACTGAAATCCTCTGGACGTAGTTTGCCTTGACGTGCGGCCTCCGCTAAACGCTTGGTTTCGCGGGCAAGATCGAGCATACTACGCTGATCGGCGTTGCGTACTACTGGCACAATTAAGCCCTGTTCCAGTGCTACCGCGACGCCCACATTAACCTGCTTTTTCTGTAACAGGCGGTCCTCCGCAAAGGAAACATTGACCTCTGGCATACGTACAAGGGTATGCGCAACCGCTTTGATAATCAGATCGTTGAAACTGACCTTGATTGGTGCCTTGTCTTTCGCGGCAAATTCATTGATTTGCTTACGCAACTCCGCTAACTTGCCTGTATCAACGACGCTGGTGACGTAGAAGTGTGGCGCGGTCTGCATACTCTGTGAGAGCCGTTTGGCAATGGTACGGCGCATGGCGGTCAGAGGAATCTCCACAACATCAGCAGTGCTTGTGGCAACAGGAGTTAGTGCGGCAACTTCTGGCTCTGCCTTTGGCTCGACATACGTTTCAGCAAACGGCAGTGCTGGTGCTGGCAGTGCTGGAACCGCGACAGGTGCGGTGACAATAGGGGCTGTAATGGCGGCCTCTACGTCCATCTTGATGATACGTCCGTTAGGACCAGTACCGTTGATCTTCTTATAGTCTAGGTTGTGTTCTTCCGCGAAGCGACGGGCAAGAGGCGAAATGAAGACACGTTCGCGCTCTGCGGTTTGCGTTGCGGCCTCATGATGTGCGACCTGTGTTTGTCCATCGCCAATGAGAGAGGAAGACGACTCTTTCACCTCGTAGTTGCCGTTGACTGGTACTGACTTTGGAGCATCGGCAGCTTTCTCGACTCCTATGTTGTCTACTGAGGGAGTAGCTTCGCCTGGGAGAACTTCATCGGCTGTCCCCACAAGTGCGATACTCGCTCCGATTGCTGCTGATGCGCCTTCCGGCACAATAATCTTGCGCAACACGCCGCTTGAAAATGATTCTACTTCGATATTGACCTTATCGGTTTCGATTTCTGCGAGGGGTTCGCCCTTCTTGACTGGCTCGCCTACTTGTTTGAGCCAGCGCAGGATTTTGCCCTCTTCCATTGTATCGCCCATCTTGGGCATTTCTACTGTTTTCATTTTTTTCTTACCTATGTGCAACGGCTGCTGGTACGATTGCTTTTACGGCGTTGATAACGTCGGCCTTCTTGGGGAGCGCGGCGCGTTCTAGCACCTTCGAGTAGGGCATGGGTACGTCGGCACCTGTGACATGTTGAATGGGTGCATCCATGTAGTCAAAGGCGTGTTCATAGATGAGCGCGGCTAAGCCCTGTCCAGTGCCATAGTATTTCCAACCCTCTTCAGCAATGACGACGCGGTTGGTCTTTTTCACTGAGTCAACAATCAGGTCGATGTCGATAGGACGGATGCTACGCAGGTCGATGACTTCGGCTTCAATGCCCTCTTTTGCCAGGTCTTCCGCCGCTTGCATGGTGATGTGGAACACGCGCGAGAAGGTGATAATGGTTACGTCGTGTCCGGCGCGTTTGATTTCGGCCTCGTTGAGAGGGACAGTATATTCGACGCCTTCGTCAGGGACTTCGCCCTTGATGTTGTAGAGCAATTCGTGTTCGATGAAGAGGACCGGATCGGGGTCGCGCACCGCCGATTTGAGCATGCCTTTTGCGTCATATGGCGTGGCAGGCATGACGACTTTCAGGCCCGGAATGTGAGCATAGAAGGTCTCAAGCATTTGCGAGTGTTGTGCTCCACGCTGTGCGCCACCACCACCGGGCATACGCACGACGAATGGGAGAGTAGGTTGACCACCGAACATATAGCGAAATTTGGCGGCGTTGTTGATGAGCATGTCGCTGGCAAGCAAGCTGAAATTAATGGTCATGATTTCAAGAATGGGTCGCAGACCACCTAGCGCGGCACCAATCGTTGCGCCAGTGATAACCTCTTCCGCGAGTGGGGTATCGCGTACTCGCTTCTCGCCAAACTCTTCAAATAAGCCTTTGGTGACTGCATAGGTGCCACCGTAGCCAGCGATATCCTCGCCCATGATAAACACACGCTCATCGCGCTGCATTTCCTCACGGATAGCTTCACGAAGCGCGTCGCGGTACGTTATTGTACGCATGATTCTTTATTTCTTTCTGCCATTCAGGT
>JAABUQ010008427.1_pt1 | contig 12314 bp, 13 predicted proteins | sample 5560001 | NCBI WGS metagenome assembly JAABUQ01 (sample SAMN10711888, study PRJNA513371) | rock metagenome | isolation source: Antarctica rocks | place: Antarctica: Victoria Land, Finger Mt nord | collected 2015-12-18
AGTTCACGCTGCCCGCGCCGCGCAGGGGAACGGGAACGCGCTGTATCGCAACGTCTTTGTGTTGGGCGCGCTGACCACGGCCCTGCTTTCGCTGGACACAACGGCCATTATCCTCACGCCGGTCGTGCTGGCTTTTGTGCAAAGATTAAAGCTGAAAGCGCTGCCGTTTCTGCTGGCCTGCGCGTTTGTCGCCAACACCGGGTCGCTGCTTCTGCCTGTTTCCAACCTGACCAATCTGCTGTTCCAAAGCGCGTTTCACCTGAAGTTCGGCGCGTTTGCCCTGCGCCTCGCCCTGCCGCAGATTGGGGCGGTCGCGGTCAATTTTCTGGTTTTCCGCAGGCTGTTCCGGGCGGACTTGCCCGACAAGTTTGACCAATCCCTGATGCCCGACCCGATGAGCGTTGTGCCCGACCTGCCCTACTTCCGGGGGGCGGTCGCGGTTCTGGTTTGCGTCCTGGCAGGCTACTTTGTTGGCTCGCTTCGCAGCGTGCCGCCGTATGCCGTGGCCCTGGCCGGGTGCGCCGCTTTGCTCGTTTGGGGCGCATGGCGCAGGCAGATTAAACTGAGCATTCTGCGGGAAATTTCGTGGCCTTTGTTTCCGTTCATCATTGGCTTGTTCGTGGTCATACGGGGCGTGGAAAACCTGGGGCTTGCGGCATGGGTGGCGCGCGGACTGGCACTCGCGGGGCATCAGCCGCTGGCTGTCATACTGGCAGCCGCATTCGGGGCGGCCCTAGGCAGCAACATTGTCAACAACATTCCCATGGCGCTGCTGGCAATTTCCGTCCTGCGCGAGTCGCAGGCCGCCGCGCCCGCCCTGTACGGGTCGCTGCTGGGCTGCAACATCGGGCCAAACCTGACACTGGCGGGATCGCTGGCAACCATGCTGGTGATTACCACCGCCCGCAAAAAAGGCGAAGACATGAGCGCGGGGCAATTCCTGCGGGCGGGCTTGTGGACAACGCCTCTGGTGCTGCTGGCGGCGTGCGGGCTGCTTTGGCTGTCCCTGGCCGTGTTCCACTAGCCCGCCGGTCGCTCAGCAAAACAATAGTTCAGCCTCAGCAAAACAAACGTTTAGCAATGGAACTTTCTCTTAGCGGGGTTTGTAGGGGGAAGCGGAGGCGTCGCACGAACAGGCCGCGCGGCGTGGCAGCTCATTTCTCGCCTGACAAGGAGACACAGATGAAGATGCGCGCAATCGCCGCAGCCCTGGCCGCTATGGCCCTGGCCTGCGCTTCGGGCGCTTCCGCCCAAAGCATGATGCATCACAAGATGATGCACGGGCACATGATGCACGGCAAAATGATGCACTAGGCATTCTGCCGCCGCCGGAAGCGCGCGGGCGCTTCCGGCAGTTCTTCGCTTTTCCTACGCCTATGTTTGAGCACATTGACGACAAAGAACTCTCGCTGCAATGCGCCCCGCCGCTTTCCGAGATGTATACACTCAGCCCATTTGTCTGGAAGACCGGGGCGCGCTGGGAGATGCTCGTGCGTGCGGTGCCCATGCGCGACGACCGCCCCGCCCTCAAGGTTGCGCGCGTCTACTACGGGCAGTCGCAGGACGGCCTGCGCTTTGCAATGGACGATGCGCCTGCTCTCCTGCCCGGCCCCGGCAGCGAAGATGTGGACGGCTGCGAAGACCCTACGGTGGCAGTTGACGGCGGCACGCACTATGTCTACTACAGCGGCTGGAACGAGCAGGCTAGGCAGGGTGTTTTGTTGCTGGCAGCCGGGCAGGATGGCGCGCACCTGCACAAGCAAGGCGTGCGGCTGGCCTCTACCCCGCAGCAAGCAAACCCCAAAGAGGCGACGATAGCCCGTGCGCAGGACGGCACCTGGCGCTTGTTTTACGAGTTTGCGGCAGGCGATGCGTCTCAGATTGGGCTGGCTTCGGCCCCGCATGTGGATGGCCCCTGGACAGTGCAGACGCCGCTGTTCCACGCGCGCCCCGGCGGCTGGGATGGCTGGCACCTGAGCACCGGCCCGCTGCTGCTCAATGACCCGCAGCACCCGGTCATGTTCTACAATGGGGCGACGCGGGATGCGCACTGGCGCATAGGCTGGGTGATGTTTGATGCCGACTATACGCAGGTGACCGCGCGGGGAGAGACACCGCTGATTACCCCGCCCGCGCCCACTGGCAACGCTACGGACATCGCTTTCGCCGCGTCCGCAGTAGAAGACGGCGACGCTATCTATCTTTACTACAGCGTTGCCGACAAAGATATGTTTCGTGCCACCCTCCGGCGCACATTGGACTAGTATTAGAAGAGTATTGGGAGACTTGCTATGGCCGCTGCCACTCTGCCCGCCCGCCCCCGCGCCGACGCCCCTGCCCTGGTCGTGCGCAAACACCACTGGCTGGTGCGCCTCACCCACTGGCTGAATATCCCGATCCTGCTGGGGCTGGCCTTGTCGGGCTTGTCTATTTACTGGGCTTCCCCTGTCTATCACCACGCGCCCGACGCCACTGGCACCACGGACTATTTCGCCGACATCGGGCGGTGGGCGGTGCGCCATCTGCCGGGGCAGCATCATTATGCCGCGCCCGACGAGTGGTTCTACAACCATTTCAGCCTGGGCACGGGCCTGCTGTCTTCGGCTCTGCGCCTGCATTGGTGGTGCGCGTACCTGTTTATGATTAACGGCGCGCTGTATATCATTGGGAGCATTTGGGGGCGCGGCTACCAATCTCTGCTGCCTCGCAGCGCGGACTTTGGGGGCGTGTTTGCGATGATGCGCTACTATGTTGGCCTGCCCTTTGCCAAGCTCCGGCATGCTGACTGGCCCCACCCCGCCGTCAGCTCCAAGTACAATTCGCTGCAACGGCTGGCGTACTTCTCGGTGCCCGTGATGGGACTGCTGTATATCCTGACGGGGTGGGCCATTCACAAGCCGCAGCAGCTTGGCTGGCTTCAGGCGTTGTTTGGGGGTTATGATTATGCCCGCGTGTGGCACTTTTGGCTGATGTGGGCGTTTCTGGCGTTTACCATTCCGCATGTGGTGCTGGTTGCCCTGGATGGCTGGGATACGTTCCGCTCCATGATTGTGGGCTGGAGCAACCGCCTGCCGCACTCCTCCCATAATTCATCCTCCAATGACGCGCCGGGGAACTGATGCCCACAGCGCGCGTAGGGTCAGCGCCGGTAGTCTATAACATCGTGAGCCATCTGCGAGCTTGTCTCGTGCCAGCCATTAGGCAGCTTTTTCCACACGGACTGCTCCACATAGTCGCGCGTATAAGTGTATGCAGGGGCTGAGGCAGAACGTGTATGCACGGTCGTATAATGCCAGTGCAAGAGAGCACGCGCCTGATTGCCGAGCGGCACAACTTGAGAAACCGTGCAGTGGCCCACGCCGTGATAGTCATTTCTGGCAAAGGTGCTTGCGACTCCGGCTTGTATTTGTCGGTAATTGCTCTTGCGCCCGGAGATGTTGCTTGCCGTAAAATCGGGCGCGTACATTGCCATGAAGCCCGCCAAGTCCCGGCGGGCAGTGCTGGCTACCGAGTGGTCGCAGACGGCTTGAATGGCTTTCTGCACCTGCGCGGGCGTGTCGGCACGGGACTTCGCCGGGCAGGTGAGCGCCGCCAAGCTAAGAAACAAGCCGATGGACGCGCACAGCATGCGCCGCCATAATCGGGTCTCCCAAACGCAAACAAACATAGTCACAGCCTCCATTCTCGTTTTCTCTCCACGTTTCTGACAGCCGCCGGGCGCGTCCTGCGCGTTCTTCCACTTCGCTTTCCAGGCATTCACACGGCATTGCCCCGGCGTTTCCAGCGCACACCAACGACGGAACAATTCCATCCGTCGTTGCAATGCGCTCCAAACACGCTGGAGCCGCCGAAGCAATGCCGCCGCGCCTCGGAAGAACGCCCGGCGGAAAGAGCCATTGCCGAAAGCGTGCGGCAGGCCAAGAAAGCGCGCGCCGGGCAAACGCGGTCAGCGCCCCAAAGAAAAGGGTCAGCGGCCCCAGCCAGCCAGGACTTCCTGCTCGCGCGCGGGCGTCAGGCCGGCCTTGAGGACATAATCGGCAGGCCGCTGATCCCAGGCCAGCGTTTCGCGCACAGTGGCTAACAACGGGCGCAGCGTCAGGCCGGCGTCAACAGCGCGGGCATTGCTGAGCGTGCTGAAGCCGCGAAACTCGGCAGTGGTCTGGGTGGGCAGCCACAAGGGCAGATCGGACCAGGGCTGCAAGCCTGCTTTTAAGAGCGCGTCTTCCGGCACCCAAACCAGGCGCGTGCCCCGGTTTGCCGCCGCGCAGCATTCATTGAGAAAGCGGGACATCGTGAGCGAAGGGTCATCGGTGACAGCATTGTAGGTGCGTGCGCGGCGGTTTTCCACCAGGCAGATTGTCCATTCGGCGAAGTCACGGGCGTCTATGTACTGGATGCGCTGCTGGGGATCGCCCGGCGCGAGCATGGCCCCGCCCGCTGCCGCCCGGCGGGGCCAGTAGGTGAAGCGGTCGGTGGGGTCATGCGGGCCGGCCACAAGGCCGGGGCGCAAAACAAGGGCTGTCAGGGGGAATAAATCGCGCACGGCCTGCTCGCAAAGGGCTTTGAGCGCGCCATAAGTGTCCGGCCCAACGTCTTCGCGGGCCGTATCCGCCAGAATGCTGAGGGGAGCATCTTCGTCCTGCCCCGGCGTGCTGAGATCGGCATACACGGAAATGCTGGACACGAAAACGTACTGCGGGACGGCATCGCGCAGAAGCTCGGCGGACCGGCGCACGACACGGGGGAGATAGCCGCTTGTATCAACCACGGCGTCCCACTGCCTGCCCTTCAAGGCGTTTAGTTCGCCGTCGCGGTCGCCGTGCAAATGCTCGGCCTGGGGAAACAAGCCGGAGTTGGTCTGCCCCCGGTGGAACAGCGTGAGCGCATGCCCTGCCGCGAGGGCCGCGTTTGCGATGTGGCGACCCACAAACTGGGTGCCGCCGAGAATAAGAAGTTTCATCGCCGACCCTCCCGCTGCCATTCCTGCCCTTCAGCGCACGCGGCCCGGCGAGCGAGTGCGGTACAATAAATCCATGAGCAGTTTGTCTCCATTGTTAAAGCGCATCACCCGCAACCCTGCCATTTGTCATGGACAACCCACCATTCGGGGTCTACGCTATCCGGTGCAGATGCTGCTGGAGCTGCTGAGCGGCGGCATGACTACCGAGCAGTTGCTGGCCGACTATCCCGACCTGGAGCGCGAGGACATCCTCGCCGCCTTCGCCTTTGCCGCCCGGCTTGCACGCGGCGCGGCCTTGACTTCTCTGCGATGATTCTCTACAATGACCGCCGCCAGACAAGCCACATTCCTAGGGCCAGGCCGACAATGTCCGGCAGGAACGCGGCCCACGACGGCGCTATCCGCCCGCCCATAGTCAGGTTATCCATGACAGTGTACAGCACATAGTAGCCTAAAATGAGCGGCAAAGCCAAAACCATGCCGGTCAGCTTGGCGCTGCGCTGCGGGCGCAGGCCCAAGGGCGCACCCACCAGGGCAAAAATCAACGAGGCGAGCGGGATGGAAAAGCGGCCCCAATAGTTAAACTCAAAGTCGCGGGCGTTGCGGTTGTTGCCCAGGCCTTCATGCTTGAGCGTGGCAATCAAGTGGCGCAATTGGCCTGAGCTGAAGTTGTCCGGGGAGCTTTGCAGCAGAGCAAAGACATCGGGCGAGTGCGCTAGGGCGGTGGTGGGAAGCTCGCGCGAACTGAGCTGCGCGGAATGGGTCCACAAGGTCGCCGGGCCAAGGCGGTAAATGTCTACGTTGTACAATGTCCAGTCTTTGCCGGTAATCCTGACGGCCTGCGCGCGGTCGGCATGGATAACCACGTTTGGCTGGCGGGCTTTGTTGTAAAGAGTCAGGGTTACCTGGCGCAGCGACTGCGTGCGGGCATCGTAGCCGTTGTCCACGCGCAGATTGGTCACCGTGTCGCCCCCGCCCTGAATATCGGTGTTCAGGGTCTGCTTGGTGTCGCCGGGTTTGTCAATGGCCTCGGTCTTGATGCGCTGTGCCTGCGCGCTGGCATACGACGCAATGGGGTCGTTCAGCGCCCAGCCCGCGAGGCTCACCACCAGGCCCAGAGCCGCCGCCGTGGCCGCAAGGCGGTGGAATGAAATGCCGCCCGCAAACAGCGCGACCGCTTCGCTGTCGCCGGACAAGCGCCCAAAGCCAAGCAGGACAGCCAGCAGCATGCCCATGGGGAATGTTTTGCCCAAGACAGGAATGGTATTGTAGAGCATCCACTGCACAATCAACAGTGGCGGCGCGCCCTGCGAAAGAAAGCGCGAGGCAGCGATAAACGCGCCCAGCGCAAAGTAAAGGGCGGTGAACATGCCGACGCCCATAAAGAACCACGGCACGATGTCTTTGAGTACAAGCTTATCGACAAGTTTCACAGCGGGAGGTTATCTTTCGTGGCCGGGCGCGCGGCGAGGACTAGGCGGCTATGGCAGAGGCGGCGAGGCAGGAGGGTCGCCCTGGTCGGGCAGGGCTTCCGCTGTCAGCCCAATGTCTTGCAGCAGCAATTGGGCGGTCATGTCCCCGAGGTAGTATTTGCGGGCCAGCGTATCGCGGGCAAGCTGGGCGGCTGTGCCCGATGTTTTAATCTCGCCTTCGGAGATAATATAGGCGCGGTCGGTGATTTGCAAAGTCGCATGCACGTTGTGGTCGGTGATCAAGACGCCGATATTCTGCCCCTTGAGTTCATGGATAATGCCCTGCAATTCTTCAATGGCAATAGGGTCAACGCCCGTAAACGGCTCGTCCAGCAGAATAAACTTGGGGTCGGTGGCAAGGACGCGGGCAATCTCCACGCGCCGACGCTCGCCGCCGGACAGGGTCTGCGCGAGGCTGTCGCGCCGCGCGGTGAGGCTCAGGCCTTCCAGTAAACGGTCTCGCTTTTCCAGCATCTGCGGGCGTGACAGGCCGGGCACCATTTCCAAGACCAGCATGATATTCTCGCCTGCCGTGAGCTTGCGGAACGCGCTCGGCTCCTGCGCCAGATACCCGATGCCGGCATGGGCGCGCTGGTACATGGGCAGGCGCGTGATGTCTGTCTCATCAAGCAAGACCTGCCCCTTGTCCGGCTTCACTAAACCGACCATCATATAAAACGACGTGGTCTTGCCTGCCCCATTAGGGCCGAGCAGCCCGACAATCTCGCCCGGCGCAATGTCCACAGACACGCCATTGACGACCCTGCGTCCCCGGTACGACTTTTGCAGGCCGCGCGCTTTGAGGGTCGGCATCACTGGCCCCCATTCAGCGGGGTAAATGTGAGGTGCCCCGCGCCGGTCTGCACTTGGGGGTATTGCGTCCCCTGCCCCAGCAGCACGACCGCGTGGTCGGTCACTGTGACAAGGGGGCCGTCCAGCGCAATGGGTGCATTGACCGCGAGTCGCACATGGCCGGTGAGGTCAATGCGCCCGCCATTAGGCCGTGCGCTGTCGGGCACATAGACGGCATGGTCGGCCTGGAACTTGTAGCTGCGCCCCTGCGCAATGTCTTGGAACTGCCCGCTGACCTGCCTGCCCGCGAGGGGTTCCATCGCCGCCCTGCCCACCCCACCGACTGCCCCACTCTTTGAGCCGCGCAGCAAGTCCACGGTAATTGTCTCGGCCTGCGCCGCGAACGTGGTGGAGCTGATATGCACGTCCCCGCTCACCCGCACCTGGTTTCCTGCAAACGCCGCGCCTTTATGGTACGTCAAGTCCACCGGCCCCACGCGGGTTGTGGACGCGGGCGCGGCAGTGGGCGCGGCCTCCTGTGCCTGGATAGGCGCGGCAAACGCCAGGATTGTTCCCGCGAGTAAAGTAATGTTCCTGTGTTTGCGCATGATGTGTGTTAATTCTGCTCTTGTACTCAAGCAAGGCGGCACTTGAAGTAACTTAGCAGGGACAGGCTATCTTCCTTGCTCGCGCCAGAAGCGTTCTAGTTCCGCCTCCGCGTCCTCGCCGCTGTTGACGCCGTTGGAGACATAAATATCAGTTTCTATGTGGCCGTCGGCGTAGAACTCTATTTCCCAATGCTGCATGGGCACGGCTGCTAAAACCATGATTGCCTCTTCACGGTTGTGCTCTAAAGTGTAGTGGATATGCGCCTGCTCCAACTCGCTCAGGAACTCCAATAGCCGCTTGTAGATGTCCATAGAGAACCGTGTCCACACTACCGCAGAGCACCGGGGTTTTACACCCCCGGCCCACGCCCGCGCCAATTGCTTCCACTCCTTTAACGGAACGAGGCCTGGCCTGCCCCTACCGACGAGATTGTCTGCAAGGCTGTGTTTGCCCGGAAGCGCGGCCCGTGCAATGTGACGCCGCTTTTGCCGTTGCGGTACACGACATTGCCGGTTGCATCCACGACGTTGGTTTTGGCATGCCAGACCACGGTGTCGGCGTCAATCATGGTGCCGGGTTCAACGAGCGACTTGACATGCACCCGGCCTGACGCGGTTACCGTCTGCTGCGCGCTGTCGGCCCGTGCCAATGGCGCGGCGAGGGTGGCTGTCGCCCGGCCCTTTTGGAACAGCACGGCGGAGACGCCTGTGAGCGAGCCGGTCACCGCATTGGACACAGATTGCGCATTAATCCCGCGCGCGTATATCTTGTACAAGAACCGGCCCGGCGCTTTCGGGTCAGGCTGGAAGATGGTGTTGACCTGCCCGGTGACAGCCAGGTTGTCCGCCGCCCCAGCCTGCGGAGCGGACGCTTTTTTGGGGGCCGCTTGCGCCGCTGTTTCAAAGACTAGGCCGGTTTGCGCCTGCGATTTACCCGGCATCTGGCTTGACGCTGCCGCCCCCGGCTGTGCGCGGCTGGCCCGGTTCGGCGGCGCGGCGGCCTGCCTTTTGAGTGATGACACAGCACAAGACGCGCAGACCACCAAAGCCAGCACCAGCGCGAAGGGCCAGAGTGTTCGTTTCATCTATTCTCCTTACGCACGGAGGGCGCGCAAAAGTTTAGCATATCTGAGCCGCTTTTGCTGCCAGGCACGCCTAACGCTCACCGATGCGGCGGCTCTTCTGCTAGGCAAAACGCCCACGAGGGGAACCCAGTTCCTCCTGCGGCCTTCGCCCCGTGGCTTACGGGGCATTCCCTTCCCCGCCCTTCGGAGTCCCTCCCCCGTGCTCGCATGGCTCGCACTTCCCCTCCCCTGAAGGGGAGGGGTGCCTACAGCAATTAGTTGATCTCTTCGGTTACTGGCTGTGCCTCCTTCAAGGTTTGGCGAACTAGAATAGCCTGTTACCTAGATCAACCTAGCGACACAGGCACGGGGGAGGGACTCTTAAGCCCTTGCCAACGCTGTTCCCCACGCTTTCCAAACCCATACCGACGACGGCCTGATTTGTTCCGTCGTTGGTACGTGCTTGAAACGCCGTAGAAAGCCCTGCGCAGTCCCGCCCACACGCGCTCTGCCAGCCCCGTTTCAGCCTGCGTGCAAACCGCAAAGAACAGGGTACAAACAAGGCATCAGCTTGACAGGAGGAGGCGGCATGGAAAAACTAATCAAGGCAAAAGTGGAACCCGGACGCGTGGCAATCCACTGGCTCGGCCAGGGCGGGTTTGCATTCAAGGCGCATGCGGGCGATGTAATTGTGGTAGACCCCTATTTGTCCGACAGCGGGGCAACGCATGGCCTAGCGCGCACCCTGGATATTCCCATCAAGCCGCGCGATGTGCGCCTGGATTATCTGTTCTTGACGCATGACCATCTGGACCACACCGACCCGCACTCGGCCCCGCTGATTGCGCAGCAGAACCCCCATGCGCCGGTTGTCTGCCCGCCGTCGTCGGCGCAGCACCTGGTGAAGCTCGGCGTGCCCAGCACGCAGATCAAGACAGCGATGCCGGGGCAGGCGCTGGAGTTCCCCAATTTTATGGCCCATGTGGTCGCTGCCCAGCACACAGAAGACAGTGTCGGGTATGTGTTTGAGTTTAATGAGCAGGGCAGTAAAACCGACGGCCCTGTCGTGTACATCACCGGCGATACGGGCTACAATGACGGGCTGGCCGAGGCGGTCGCGCAGTGGGGGCCGGATGTGCTGCTGTGCCCCATCGCCGGACCGGGCCAATTAGACCCGTCCACAGCGGCGAAGCTTGCGATGCAAATCGCCCCGCGCGAAGTGATCCCCATGCACTACGGCATGTTTGACGACGTGGATGCCGACCCGAATGTGTTTGTCTCCCTGCTGGCAGTGGCTACGCACTCCGACCCGGCGATTACAGCAGTGGTGATGGCCCCAAACTCATGCCATTTGTTCAGCGCGGAGGGCGCGGTGCAGGGCAAGCACGCCCACAAGCAGGCGCGGGCGCAGCGGGCGCAAACCGCGCGTCAAGGCCGCGAGCATCGTGACGGCGTGCGCGGGCCAGGCAGCCGGCAGCGCGGGGGAAGCTGACCAGCGCGGAGCGATTGCTTAAAAGGCCCGCCGCTCCAAGTTGGGGCGGCGGGCCTCTTTTTCAGGCTGTCGGTCAGGCTAAGCAAACTGGGGGTCGGCGGCGAGGCGGGCCTGCGCGGCGAGGGCCTGCGCGGCCTGGGCGTACAAGTCCAGGTCTGGGTCGGCGCAGATTTGCTGGAATGTGTCCCGTATCTGGGCGCGCAGATGGGACAGGGCAAAATCCTGGCCTGCGCAGGCACCGGCTTTGGAGCCAAGCACAAACCAGCCCGGCTCGGACTGGTGCAGGGCGCGCTCAAAGGTGTGCGTGTCCGTGCGGCTGCCAACCGCGCTGATCACGCTGTCCACCTTCAGGCGGCGGGTGACGTGGTCTACTTGCAGGGTTACCGTAAAACGGTTGTCTGCCAGGGAATGCTGCACGGCTTCCACCTGCGTGGTCGGCAGGTATTCCAGGCGCGGATGACTGCCCAGAGCCAGCAGGTTCGCTTTCTTGAGCAAAAGGTCGCGGCGAGGCAGCGGGTCGCGCGGGGTGATAGGAAGCGGCAAAAGTTCGCGGGTCTTGGCGACCCACACCAGTGACGCAGGCGGGTCTTTGTCCAGAAGCTGCCCCAGGGCGACGGCACAAGTGGCTGCCGATGGCCCGTCCCCCACCAGCAATGTCCGCTTGCCCAGAAAGTGAATGCGGTCACGGCCCGCAATATCGGGAATATGCGTAAAAACCTGCCCCCGGCTGCCCATCTCGCCCAGGGCAGGCAGGCCGCCTGACCCCATCCAGCGCGGCGTGTGGGTGACGCCGGTGGTATCCAGCACATAGTCGGCAGTAAAGATGCGCTCATCGCGCGGCGTGCGGGTCAGCAGGCGAAAGCGGCGTGACCGGCGGGCATCCGGCTCACTTTCATGCTCCTGGGGGAACATAAACGAGCGTCCCACCGCCACCACGCGGGTGTCCGTGTGCAGAGTGTCGCCAAGACTAAAAGCCAGCGGCTCTAAGTAGCGGGCCAGAAAGTCGGCCCCCGTAGGATACAAGCGGGCCTGCGGCATCGGAAAGCGCCCGTGTGCCTGCTCGCGCAGGGCCAGCTCGCCCAGCGGGGTGCGGTTATCCCCCCAAGGCGTGAACATGGAAATGTGCGCCCACCAGCGGACTTCGGGGGCGACAAGCGCGTCACGCTCAAACAGCAGGGTCTTCAGGCCCAGCCTGCGGGCATACAGCGCGGCCTCCAAGCCGGCAGGCCCCGCGCCCAGAATGGCGACAATCGGCGGGCTGTCCAGGCGGCGCAGGCGATGCAGAGGCAGAGTGTCAGGGGCGGGAGCGGAAGCAGCAGAGGGCTTGGAAGCTTTGGAGCGGGCAGGCATGAGGGGCAGACCTTTGGCGTTAAATGTAGGCCATGATGGCATTAAATGTAGGCCATCATACCATACGCCGGGAAAATGCGCCAGGAACACGGTAAAATCATCCGGCCCTCGAGCGAGGCGGGTTGACATTTAAGCGATGCCGCCCCATACTTTCGGGGGCGTGCCCTTGATCATGGGCTTGCGTCTGGGAAGGGCTATCAAAGTTTGACAGGACATCGGTCGCGCACACAAAGGCGCAGTGGCATCGGCAAGGCCGGCGGGCGGGCGGGGATCGCGCTGGCGATTTGGGGGCTGCTTTGTTATTGCGCGCACGCAGACCCGGCGGGCTTTCGCCCGCAAATAGCCGCGCAGGTGATTACTAATGGCGATAAAACACTGGCTTCGGTGACTATCAACGGGCATCCTGCCGCCACGCTGCGCACGTTTGAGGCGGACATGGGGCCGGAAGCGCGCATTGCCCTTGTGGTCAAGCGCTTGCAGGCACTGGTGGCCGCAGGGCTTCAGGCAGGCGAGGTGACCCCGCACAAAGCAAGCGGCAAGGTGTGGGGCGTGCGGGCGCGTGGGGGTTATCTCATC
>JAABUQ010010272.1_pt1 | contig 12314 bp, 6 predicted proteins | sample 5560001 | NCBI WGS metagenome assembly JAABUQ01 (sample SAMN10711888, study PRJNA513371) | rock metagenome | isolation source: Antarctica rocks | place: Antarctica: Victoria Land, Finger Mt nord | collected 2015-12-18
AACGACCAACTGCAGACGGTCTCGCTGCCCGGCGGCGTCCAGGAGAGCATGCAGTACGACCCCAACAGCCAGCTGGTGGGCGTCACGGCGCAGGGGCCGACCACGGGCGGCACGTTCACCTCTCTCACCAGCCAATACCAGTACACCTACGACGCGGCGAGCCGGGTCAACAGCACCACCACGCTCTCGGGGACCGACGCCCTGGCCTACGACGGGCCGGGCCGCCTGACCAGCGAGACGGAGCAGGCGGGCAGCACGCAGGTGATCGCCCATGGCGGGGCCTACGGCTGGACCTACGACGGCAACGGCAACCTCCAGACCGCCATCGACGACACGGGCGCCACCGATGTCTACACCTACAGCACGACCATCCGCGACGAGTTGACGCTGATGGGGGCGACGGGCAACCCCGTCACCGAGACCAACGCCTACAGCTACGACGGGCGGGGCGACGTGACCAGCATCGCCAACACGGCCCCATCGTCGGACAAGAACGCCCTTGTGCAGCACCTGAGCTACGACAGTCAGGGGCGCGTCACTCAGGTCACGTACCTGGACCACAGCAACGGCAACACGACCACCACGATCACCATCGCCTACAACGCGGACGGGCAGCGGTCGGACTACACCTACACGCCGCAGGGGCAGCCCCCGCTGGACACGCAATTCCAGTACCGGGACGGGCAGCTGGCAGAGCAGCGCGTGGTCAGCGACACGGCGACGGGACCCGTCGTCATCTACACCAACACCTACCTCTACGGGCCTACTGGGGAGCCCCTCGAACTCTTGCACGCGCAGCCGGGGCAGACCGTCGCCCGCTACTGGTACATCCTGGACGGGCAGGGCAGTGTCGTCGCCCTCACCGACGCGAACGGCAGCGTGGTGGACCGCTACGCCTACGACAGCTGGGGCGAGTCCACCTCCGACGACCGCACCAACGAGCACGTGCCGCAGCAGTTGCGCTACAAGGCCCAGTACTACGACGAGAAGCTCACCTGGTACTGGTTGGGCGGACGGTACTACGACCCGGAGACCGAGCGATTCCTGCAGCCAGAGGGCGACCCTAGCTTCGTCTATGCGAACGACAGTCCAGCCAATCCAGGTGCAGCGTGCAAGATTGAGGTGCGGTTCAAACCCGCTGTCGATTTCACTATCCCTGTCGCTCACGCGCGCGTCGTGAAGTACCACGCATACATCATCACGCAGGGAGCTGTAACGCGCTACTATCGCGGAGGCCCACAAAACCACACCTTGTCCGATAGTTCGGGTAACAGTTCAGACAACAGCGGGAAGGGCGCAGTGCCCTTGGGCTTCGTACGGACAGCCCATGGCCTCTATCGGGTAGGAACGCAGGATTACTCGACTGAGCCGCGTCCATTCTTTACCGTCCACGATCCTCAGAACCGAACGTGCGACTGCTTAGACACCATGTTCGTGCAGACACTGACGGCCATTGACAGGGCAAATACTGTCTACACTCTCTTCACGGCGAACAGCAATTCCGTCGTCTACACGGTCCTGTCGCATGCCAATCTGAATCCGCCGGACCAAACCCCGTCGACCGCGCCGTCCCCAGGATGGCAGATTAGTTTACCACCGTACCCCAACTTTCTCTACTACCTCTTGAATGGTCCGCCATTACCATTTTCCTGAATACTCCACCGTCACCCCTTTTGGTGTTACGTGGCGCGCTGTATCCGTCGCACGGCTGCAGCGCGCCAAATTTCCCGCGACGGCCACACCGCTCTTAAACAGCGTGGGACGTATAGTTAGTTCATACAGGGTACTACTGCAAGTCGGAAGCTTTGTGCCTCGACATCATGAGGGCACCATCGTGCAGGAAGGGTATGTAGCACGGGAATGGAAGAGGAGATGTCATGCCTCGTCGTGTCGGGCTGTTATTGAGTGTAGCAGGGGTCATCAGTGTCGTCGCTGTGGGCGCATTGTCCTACGTGCAAGTGTTCCATCGCCTACAACCCAAACAGACGAGCGCCCAGATAAGGCGCTTGATTGAGGAACATCTCCCCTTGGGGTCAACGGTGCAGCAAACGGTGGCCTTCCTCCACGCTAACCATGTGCCAGAGATCGATGTTGCCTATCCAAATCGAGGTGGCACCGAGGACATTGAGCGTGCGGACCCTCAAGGCTCGACCTTGCGCGCGGCGATTCCCGACGCCTATCCCGGCATCTTCGTGAGCGGCGGCATTTTCATGAAGTTCGGGTTCAACGCACAGGGGCGGCTGGCTCGTTATGATATCAGAGATCTTTACACCGGGTTATAGGCCGGTGGGACCTGAGCGGCGATGGCCCGCTCAGATGCAGGGACGCCTGACGACCGGCTGAGCAGGCTGTCGCGATAGAGAGGGCTTGTGGAGTACGTCCGGATCGTGCTGCTGAGTATCGGTTGCGCCGTGGTCTACGGGGTCATCCACGATCAGGTCACGGCCCATCTCTGTGTGGAGTATTTTACCATCGGTCACGCATCGCTCCTCGGCCTGACCGATCCAACCGCCCTTGCCTTTGCGTGGGGGGTGGTAGCGACGTGGTGGGTCGGGCTGCAGTTGGGCGTGCTCTTGGCGTTGGCCTGCCGCGCGGGTCCGCGGCCCAAGCTTTACGCGCGCGATGTGCGGGCGCCGATCATAACGCTGATGCTGTGCGTCGCTGTCACGTCCGCCTTGGCCGGCGTCGTGGGATACACTCTAGCCCACGCGGGGACAACACACATCTCGTATACAGTCGCGGCGCGTGTCCCCACCGTCAAGCAGGTCGCGTTCATTGCCGATGCCTGGGCACATGAGAGCGCCTACAACGTGGGCGCCATCGGCGGCATCCTCGTCTGTGTGTGGGCCTGGCGCGAACGCGGTCGCCGACGCCAGGAGCGCGTCACGCATCGAGACTGGTGGCGGGCAGTCCAACGGACAATCTGGGACGGCTCCGCGCGACGGAGACCGGGGACATGTCTCCTGGGCGTCGCCGCGCTCGCCGTGCTAAGTATCGGGACCCTGACGCTGATCCCCAACTGGTTCCTGGAGCCGGGAGACCCGGAATCGGTGTACTTTGTCGTGGGCATCGCCTGGCCGATTGTGTTGGTCCTCTTCTGCGCTCTGGGTATAGCTGCCCTGCTGATGGCGCGGCAACCACGGGCCGCGCTCGTCTTTCCCGTCGTCTGCCTCGTGGTTGGCTACATCGGGGCTTTCTACCTGATCAATACAGCTGGAGGCACGGGCGTTTCCGCCGGTGAGGCTTTCCTTGCCCTCGATGTCCTGGTCGCCTACGCAGCCTGGCGTCTCATCTTGCGTCCCGAACACCCTCCGACAAGGGGCGGCATCCGGTAGCTGTAGCCCTGCTACGACCGTGCCGACGAGGCGCTGAGCACGACGCTGCTGAGCAACGGCACCACGACGACCGAGGGGACGTACGGCTACGACGGAGCGGGCAACCAGAGCACGAGCACCAACACCGACGGGCGCACCGTCAGCACGGTCTACGACCCCGCCAACCGCGTGGCGCAGACGACGGCCACCGGCGGCGGCACCACGACGGTGGCCACCACGCTGGGCTACGACCCCGACGGCAACACCGTGGCCGAGACCGTGTAGACCACCGACAGCGCGCACCCGGGGCAGGTGCAGGTGTCCACGCGGGCGGCGACCTACGACGCGGGGGACCGCCAGGCCACGGAGACCGACAACGGCCTGACCACCGTCTACGGCTACGACGCCCAGGGCCAGCAGCGCGTGGCGACCGTGCAGGATGGGCAGACCGCCATCGCCACGGTGCTCGACGCCGAAGGGCGCGTCACCAGCATCAGCGAGGGCGCGGGCAACGCCGGTCCCTACGTCAGCAGCTTCACCTACAACAGCAACGACCTGCTCCAGGCGGTCACCCTGCCGGGCGGCGTGCAGGAGAGCGTGCAGTACGACCCCAACAGCCAACTGGTGGGCGTCACGGCGCTCGGCCCGAACACGAACGGCACGTTCACTCACCTCGGCAGCCAGTACAACTATACCTACGACGCGGCGAACCGGGTCAACAGCACCACCACGCTCTCGGGGACCGACGCCCTGGCCTATGATGGGCCGGGCCGTCTGATGAGCGAGACCCAACAGACGGGCCACCAGATCATCGCCACGGGGGGGAAGTACGGCTGGACCTACGACGGCAACGGCAACATCCTGACCGCCATCGACGACACCGGCGCGACCGACGTGTACACCTACAGCACGACGATCCGCGACGAGCTGACGCAGATGGGCGCGACGGACAACCCCGTGACCAAGACCAACGCCTACAGCTACGACGGGCGGGGCGACGTGACGGGCATCGCCAACACCGCCGCGCCCACGGACAAAAACGCGCTCTCGCAGCACCTGAGCTACGACAGCCAGGGGCGCGTCACGCAGGTCACGTACCTGGACCACACCAACGGCAACACCACCACCACGATCAGCATCGGCTACAACGCGGACGGGCAGCGGTCGGACTACACCTACACGCCGCAGGGGCAGCCGACGCTGGACACGCAGTTCCAGTACCGCAACGGGCAGTTGGCGCAGCAGCGCGTCATCAGCAACACAACAGCGAACGGCCCCGTCGTGATCTACACCAACACCTATCTCTACGGACCGCAGGGGGAGCCGCTGGAGTTGCTGCACGCGCAGCCCGGACAGACCGTGGCGCGCTACTGGTACATCCTGGATGGGCAGGGCAGCGTGGTGGCCCTCACCGACGCGAATGGCAGCGTGGTAGACCGCTACGCCTACGACAGCTGGGGCGAGTCCACCTCCGACGACCGCACCAACGAGCACGTGCCGCAGCAACTGCGCTACAAGGCCCAGTACTACGACGAGAAGCTCACCTGGTACTGGATGCCCGACACCCGCTACTACGACCCCGAAACCGAGCGATATCTGCAGCCTACTACCTGTGGTGGCACCCCCGACTACGTCTTCCGTCAGGACGACAGCATTAATTGGACTGAGGCCAACAGCCGGAGCGGTTGCTTGATCTTACTTCATCGGGAGCAAGGCGTGGCAACTGGCTCATTTATTGGCTATCACCTGTATCTCACCGTGACAGAAGCGAACGGAACAACTCATGTGTTTGAGGGGGTGCACACTAGTGAGTTGCCAATCGGTGGACCTCCACTTCAGGCCACTTTGGCTCGTCACCCCGAGCCCGGAGGGACGAATGGAATCGCATTTGCGAATATAGGCAACCAAAGACAGACCATTGGAGTAGTCAAACGTGATACTGCTCACTCGTGCGCTGGCTACATCAATACGTTTAGGCAGCTTGCGCAGGACATCAATGACCTTGATCTCGCTTACTCGGCCGGTAGCGTGGACAGTAACTCGGTCGTCTATACGCTCTTGAATGAGGCATTCCTCAATCCGCCTCAGGATGTAAATGACTACCCACATGCGCCCGGCGTACATACCTTCGTACCTGGGTGGGGGAACGACCTATTCGACTGTGTCCAAAGCGGATACTGCTTACGGAATGGGATACAGGGCTGAAGTTTAGACTACGGGCGGGCATAGGGAAATACTCACTGACCGCAAGAGGCGCGGGGCGCAGCCGGGATGTAGATGTAAGATGTAGGGCGGGGGGAGCCCTGTTAGGCCGCGCAGGGGCGTTTCAGGTGCCACGCGGCCCCTTTGCGAATGACCGGATGGCGCGGGGCAGGGCGCACGACCGCTCCATGCGCCCATCCGGGGGGATTTCCCACGGGGACGGGACGGAGCCGCCAGTGTCCCCTCTTGGGCCATCATCAGGGCCAGCACGCGGCGCGCCCGGTCCGAGCTGAGCGGCTGGGGTCGGATCCTCCCAGGGCAGGTGCTGGGCCTGGGGCGCGCCAGCCCAATCTCATGATGGACGATGGCGACCATGGCCATCCAGCGTTCCATCTGTGACAGGGTGCGCACATGGGGCGTCGTCCACAACAAGTCCTGCTTGTCGAAGCGGTAGCCATGCTCGATGCTGAAGCACCACGGGTACAGGCGGCCCAGGTCCGCGAGCGGGGGCAGGGCGCGCCCGCCGAGCCACCAGAACTAGGTCGCGTGCCGGTCGCCTTCCGCGTCGGTGGCCGTGGGGCGCGTGAGGCAGACCGCCGTGAGAGGGATGGTACACTGGTGACTCCACGCTACGCACTCCGTCTCTCCAGTGTGTATTCAACCGACGCTGCACGATACGGGGCACGCGACACGCTATTAGTGCTGTCTTCTTAAAGCATCGCAACACAAATGTGTACTGGCTGTGAATGAGCGTCAGGAGTAGCGCCCGCCCGTGTGTGTATCAATGACGCTCACCGTGCCGCTTGCCATGTTATAGACGAATACATGGCCAAGACGCGCATCGACGGCGAGAGCGATCGGGGTTATGCCGACGGGAATGGTGCTTAGGGGCTGTCCAGTCGTTGCATCGAGCACACTGATTGAATTGCTGCCGGCATTGGCGACAAAGACACGCTGTATTTGGTCATCGACAGCTAGCGCAGTGGGATGAGAGCCGACCTGGATGGTTCGTAGGACTCGGCCACTGCGCGCATCAAGCATACTTACCGATTGATGATCACTGTTAACGACAAACAGGCGGTTCGTTCCTGCACTGATGGCCAGCGCGCTGCGACTGCCGCCAGGGATGGTACAGCGTGCCAGCTCCATGCCACTACCGGCGTTCCACACCCTGACCACAGAGCCTCTCGTGCCAAACACTCGGCTCGTCCGGTCATCGACCGCAAAGGCGAAATAGTCCTGACCCGCGTCTGACAGAATGGTACGCACGACGACACCGCTCGTCGCATTCAGCAGACTCAAGGATGCAGGATGTGCGTCGTCTCCGTGATTGAACACGAAGGCGCGATTTGTGCCTGCGGCTACAACGACCTGCTCCGGGTTCTGGCCGACCGAGATAGTCCTTAGCAGGACTCCTGTACCGTCATTCAGCATATGCACGCTGTTAGTGTCCCAATCGGCCGCAAACAGATGACCCGTCCGCTGATCAACGGCAATGTCAATCAAATACTGGCCAAGGAACAGAACGCGCGTTATGGTCCCCGTATGCAGATCTAGCACATGCAACGTGTTAAGGGCTGTGTCGGAACTGAATTCGGCGACGGCATTGATAAAGGCCTGCCCCACATGTTTGTCCATAGCCAGCGTGCCCGGATAGAGATCAAGGGACAGCGTATGTACCAGCGTATCGCGTTTGCTATCCAGCGTGATCACAGTGCTCTTGAGGACTCGATCGTCGAACGGTGCGATGTAATCGCTGCGCAGAAGCACGACAACACGACCGCTCTCTTGGTCGGTTACTATTGTCGCATCGTCCACCCCAGGGGGGCGGCGACGGCGATGGTACTGAGTGTCCCGTGTGGTTGCGCGACGATCCGCTGCGCCACAGCGGGCGCGGCGATGGCGCCACTGACCAGCAGAAGCGCCGCAGCGTCGAAGGCAAGATGTGGACGCCACGCAACTGTGCCTCGAGCAAACCGCGCATCGTCGCGCTCGTCGTTAGCTGGCGCACCTGATCGACCACGACGGCGAAAGATGCGTCGCGCGCCGTCAATAGCGATGCCATTGACGAGCAGCAAAAAGCCCACGATAAGGGCGGAGGCCATGCTGGGCACGAAGTTCCAGGCCAGCCAAGCCAGTGCCCATGTGGTAGCCAACAGGGCCAGCCACTGATCGATGTAGGTGCGCTGATGCACTGTGGCAAGGCCGAGGATACCGAGTCCCCCTGCGATACTCAGGGCGATGGGAAGGAGGCGATTGATACTCCAGCCGGTCAATTCATCTTCACCCTGTACAAGGAACGGCGAGAGGCCGGGGCGTGGCGCCGTCCCCGACATAAGTACGACAAGTGAGCCACCGGCCAAAGCAATTAATGCTATAAGAACGATGACACGTGCGGGGACCGACGCACCTCCCCAAGCTGATATATGAGCTGTATGGTATGCACCGATCTGCCTGTCTCTATACAGCTGGCTCATCGCGTCGTCAGACATGATTATGTGTTTCTGCTATACCGATGTCACGGTGAAAGCGATATGCCTTCGTGCCTGCAGGACACAGACCTCACCTTGGCTCTGGTTTAGGTGCCGTTAGTGTCCAAGCAGATAAGTGCCTCCCACCACGTTCCATCCCGCATCAAACGTGAAGCAACAAGTGCGATCTACACCATTATAACAGTTGACCGATCCGCAGGGCCTGGCCACGCGCCACTGGGGCTACGACGCGCAGGGCGACCTGACCGCCTCGAGCATGGCGGCGATCACCACCACCCTCACCGGCATCACTAGCACGGCCACGCCGGTGACCACGACCTATGGCTACGACCTGGACGGCGACCAGACCCGCGTGACCGCGGCCAACGGGGCGGCCACCACCTCGGCCTACGACCACCTGGGGCGGCAGACCCGCACCACGCGGCCGGCCGTGACGCTGGCCAGCGCGCCCGTCCCCGTCGGCGCCACCGGGCTGGGCGGGGGCGCCGCGGGGACCATCGCCACGGCGGCCGGGACGGGGAGCGTCGGCTACAGCGGCGACGGCGGGCCGCCCGCGCAGGCCCAGTTCCACGGCGTGGCCGGCGTGGCCGTGGACGCGGCCGGCAACCTCTACATCGCCGACGCGCTCAACAACCGCGTGCGCGAGGTACGCGCTGGCAGCGGGACGATCATCACGGTGGCCGGGACGGGGAACGTCGGCTATAGCGGCGACGGCGGGCCGGCCACGGCGGCGCAACTCGCCACCCCCGAGGGCGTGGCCGTGGACGGGGCCGGCAACCTCTACATCGCGGACAGCGGCAACCACGCCGTGCGCGAGGTCTACGCCAGCACGGGGGTCATCGTCACCGCGGCCGGGGCGGGGACCGCCGGCTACAGCGGCGACGGCGGGCCGGCCGCCAGCGCCCCGCTGCGCGCCCCCGTGGGCGTGGCCATGGACGGGGCGGGCACGCTCTACATCGCGGACAGCGGCAACCACGCCGTGCGCGCGGTGGCCGCGGCCAGCGGCGTCATCACCACGCTGGCGGGGGGCACGGGCTGCGGCGCGACCTGCGGCGGCGACGGCGGACCGGCCACCAGCGCCCAACTGAACTATCCCCGGAGCATGGCGGCCGACGGCGCGGGCGCCCTGCTGATTGCCGACGACTTCGGCCAGAAGGTGCGCGTGGTGTTCGGCGTGGCAGGCACAAGCGCGCCGGTGGAGACCACGACCTACGACGGGGAGGGCCACGTGGCGGCCACCACCGACGCCGCCGGGGCCACGACCACAAGCAGCTATGACCCGCTGGGGCGGCAGGTCAGCACGACCGACCCGGTGGCGGGGACCAGCACCACGAGCTACAACGCCACCGAGCGGGTGTCCAGCACCGACGCCGACGGGCACGTCAGCCAGTTGCGCTACGACGGGGCGGGACGGCTGGTGCAGGCCAGCGACCCCCTGACGGGCACGGTGCAGTATCAGTACGACGCGGTGGGCAACACGGTGGCCATCACCAGCGGCGACAGCAGCGGCGCCATCCTGGGGACCGAGACGCGCGGCTACGACGCGCGCAACCGGGTGCAGAGCGACACGGTCGGCGGCCCCGGCGTGCCGGCGCTGGTCACCACGACGTGGTACGACGCCGACGGCAACGTGGTCCAGGTGGTCGCGCCCGCCGGGGACGCCGCGCTGACCACCTACGATCTGGCGGGCGAGACGCTGACCACGGAGGACGACCCGCGGGTGGACGCGGGGCCGCTGCCCGCGCTGCAGACGAGCTACGGCTACGACGGAGCGGGCAATCAGGCGACGCGCCAGGACCCGGACGGGCGAACCACCAGCACGGTCTACGACGGGGACAACCGCGTGACGCAGAGCGTGGCCGTGACCGGGACGAGCACCGTGGCCACCACGCTGGGCTATGACCCCGACGGCAACACGGTGGCCGAGACGACACAGACCACGGACAGCGCGCATCCGGGGCAGCCGCAGGTCTCCACGTACAGCGCGACCTACGACGCGGCGGACCGGGTGGCCACCGAGACGGACAACGGCTTGACCACCGTCTACGGCTACGACGCGCAGGGCCAGCAGCGCGTGGCGACCGTCCAGGACGGCCAGACCGCCATCGCCACCGCGCTCGACGCCGAGGGGCGCGTCACCAGCATCGTCGAGGGCGATCCCTACACCAGCAACTTCAGCTACAACGCGAACGACCAACTGCAGACGGTCTCGCTGCCCGGTGGCGTACAGCAGAGCATGCAGTACGACCCCAACAGCCAGCTGGTGGGCGTCACGGCGCAGGGGCCGACCACGGGCGGCACGTTCACCTCTCTCACCAGCCAATACCAGTACACCTACGACGCGGCGAGCCGGGTCAACAGCACCACCACGCTCTCGGGGACCGACGCCCTGGCCTACGACGGGCCGGGCCGCCTGACCAGCGAGACGGAGCAGGCGGGCAGCACGCAGGTGATCGCCCATGGCGGGGCCTACGGCTGGACCTACGACGGCAACGGCAACCTCCAGACCGCCATCGACGACACGGGCGCCACCGATGTCTACACCTACAGCACGACCATCCGCGACGAGTTGACGCTGATGGGGGCGACGGGCAACCCCGTCACCGAGACCAACGCCTACAGCTACGACGGGCGGGGCGACGTGACCAGCATCGCCAACACGGCCCCATCGTCGGACAAGAACGCCCTTGTGCAGCACCTGAGCTACGACAGTCAGGGGCGCGTCACTCAGGTCACGTACCTGGACCACAGCAACGGCAACACGACCACCACGATCACCATCGCCTACAACGCGGACGGGCAGCGGTCGGACTACACCTACACGCCGCAGGGGCAGCCCCCGCTGGACACGCAATTCCAGTACCGGGACGGGCAGCTGGCAGAGCAGCGCGTGGTCAGCGACACGGCGACGGGACCCGTCGTCATCTACACCAACACCTACCTCTACGGGCCTACTGGGGAGCCCCTCGAACTCTTGCACGCGCAGCCGGGGCAGACCGTCGCCCGCTACTGGTACATCCTGGACGGGCAGGGCAGTGTCGTCGCCCTCACCGACGCGAACGGCAGCGTGGTGGACCGCTACGCCTACGACAGCTGGGGCGAGTCCACCTCCGACGACCGCACCAACGAGCACGTGCCGCAGCAGTTGCGCTACAAGGCCCAGTACTACGACGAGAAGCTCACCTGGTACTGGTTGGGCGGACGGTACTACGACCCGGAGACCGAGCGATTCCTGCAGCCAGAGGGCGACCCTAGCTTCGTCTATGCGAACGACAGTCCAGCCAATCCAGGTGCAGCGTGCAAGATTGAGGTGCGGTTCAAACCCGCTGTCGATTTCACTATCCCTGTCGCTCACGCGCGCGTCGTGAAGTACCACGCATACATCATCACGCAGGGAGCTGTAACGCGCTACTATCGCGGAGGCCCACAAAACCACACCTTGTCCGATAGTTCGGGTAACAGTTCAGACAACAGCGGGAAGGGCGCAGTGCCCTTGGGCTTCGTACGGACAGCCCATGGCCTCTATCGGGTAGGAACGCAGGATTACTCGACTGAGCCGCGTCCATTCTTTACCGTCCACGATCCTCAGAACCGAACGTGCGACTGCTTAGACACCATGTTCGTGCAGACACTGACGGCCATTGACAGGGCAAATACTGTCTACACTCTCTTCACGGCGAACAGCAATTCCGTCGTCTACACGGTCCTGTCGCATGCCAATCTGAATCCGCCGGACCAAACCCCGTCGACCGCGCCGTCCCCAGGATGGCAGATTAGTTTACCACCGTACCCCAACTTTCTCTACTACCTCTTGAATGGTCCGCCATTACCATTTTCCTGAATACTCCACCGTCACCCCTTTTGGTGTTACGTGGCGCGCTGTATCCGTCGCACGGCTGCAGCGCGCCAAATTTCCCGCGACGGCCACACCGCTCTTAAACAGCGTGGGACGTATAGTTAGTTCATACAGGGTACTACTGCAAGTCGGAAGCTTTGTGCCTCGACATCATGAGGGCACCATCGTGCAGGAAGGGTATGTAGCACGGGAATGGAAGAGGAGATGTCATGCCTCGTCGTGTCGGGCTGTTATTGAGTGTAGCAGGGGTCATCAGTGTCGTCGCTGTGGGCGCATTGTCCTACGTGCAAGTGTTCCATCGCCTACAACCCAAACAGACGAGCGCCCAGATAAGGCGCTTGATTGAGGAACATCTCCCCTTGGGGTCAACGGTGCAGCAAACGGTGGCCTTCCTCCACGCTAACCATGTGCCAGAGATCGATGTTGCCTATCCAAATCGAGGTGGCACCG
>JAABUQ010010273.1_pt1 | contig 12314 bp, 4 predicted proteins | sample 5560001 | NCBI WGS metagenome assembly JAABUQ01 (sample SAMN10711888, study PRJNA513371) | rock metagenome | isolation source: Antarctica rocks | place: Antarctica: Victoria Land, Finger Mt nord | collected 2015-12-18
CGACGGCCAGCAAGAACAGAGCGAGGGTCGCGCGTCGGCGATGCATCGTCGGGTCTCCTCCTCGGTGGTCCATCGAAGGGGAAACGGAGTCGATTCGTTCTCCTACAACCTCACGGCGGTTCCGGAGCGAGTAAATGGGTGAATTCATTTTTCCCTCCGAAAATGCGAGATTAAATCGGAATTCTTTTACCAGAGAACGGGTACCAAATAAGAGGCGAATTTCCCGTCCGCGCTGATTATCGTCAATCCTTCGACGGATGCTTGGGCGATCAAGATCCGGTCGAATGGGTCGCGGTGATGTTCGGGCAATCCGGCCAGCCGCAGGGCATGCGGCGTCTTGATGGGCAACTCGGCGATTCGATAGGCTTGAGTCCAACGAGGGATGTACACGTCGAGAGGGTCGGAGAGGACCAATTGTCGCCGGGGATTGGACGTCTTGATCGCCAGTTCCCAGACCGATGCCACGCTCAGGAACAGGTCGTTGGCCGGGTCGCCGAGCGCCACTTCGGCGTTCTTCGAGAGGTTTGGGCTGCCATCGACGAGCCAGAGGAGCGTGTGGGTGTCGAGGAGCAACTTCATCCCGCTTCGCCCTGAAAATCCTCGATAGACTCGTCGAAGTCGGGGGCCATGTAAACGATCCCCCCCTTGCCGAGGCCGGGGGCGGGGCGAGCGGGCCTGGGTTGCTGGCCGACCAGCTTGGCGACCGGCCGCTGATTGTCGGTGATGACCAGTTCCTCGCCCAAGGTTAACTTGGCGACGAGTTCGCGCAGATGAACCTGGGCTTCCTCCAGGGTGATCGTCGCGGTCATGGGTTCCTCCTCTTGCTTGTCGTCCGTCGAGTCAGGATCGCCAACGAGCGCCCCAAAGTCCAGGCGGCTCGAGGTCGATCGACTCTCCCGACCTCCGGTATCGCGACCAGGTTCGGAGGAGGCTGATTGGGCGAGAGTCCGAGCCGGGCGGGGGATTTCGGAATCCGGTGGTTCATCGGGCCTCCTCGGCCCGGATCCCCTTGCGGCCGGGGTTGATCCGGTTCTGGAGCCGATTGGCCCCCTCGGCGGCGTTGGAGGCGTCGAGCTTCTGAAGGTTCTCGATGAGGGATTGGCCCTGGCCCATCATACCCGGCTTGGCGGCGGACGGCTCCGTCTCGGTCGGGGATGGGGCTCGGGCGATCGGGGGCCTCGACCCGATGGTGGTCTCGCCCCGGTAGAAGGCGTAGCGACTGGCTCCGGCGCGGGCGACGGCGGTGACCTGGCCGCTGACGCCTTCGGCGACGAAGACGCCGCGGAGGTCGGTCTGGCCGGTGAAGAAGGCGGGGTTGTCGGACCCGATCACCTTGACCTGGACCTTGGGGACGGGGTCCTTGGTGGCGGCGTCGCGGACGGTGACTCGGACCCGGCCGGCTTCGGGCTCTTCGAGGACTTCCAGCTCCAGGGGGGTGACGAGGACGATCCCGGAGGCGTAGAGGTCTTGGCCGCGGGCCATGACGAGGTAGGCCCCCTCCTTGGGCAGCGGGAGGTTCAAGGTCTCGACCTTGTCGGTGAAGGGGGCGCCGTCGCCGAGCTTGACGGTCGACTCGTGGAGCGGGGTGATCCCGGCGAGGTCGATCCCGGCGATCCCGTCGAGGTTCCGCCGGCTCAGGTAGAGCCGCATCAGGTCGACCGGGTAGACCTTGAGGTCGGCCTCGGCCACGTTTCGGGAGGCGAGCTCGACCTTGTCGGGATGGAGGGGCTTCGGCTGGCCGGCGGCCCGAGGCGGGGCGTTGGGGGTGAGGATCGAGACCTCGGGTAGCGTGAGGGCCTTGCGAGTCAGGGACTTGACGGCCCCGGCGGCGTCGGCGAAGCGGTCGGCGACCTGGTTGTAGAACTCGACCGCCTTGGCCGGCTGGCGGCGGGCGTCGTGAATCTGGCCGAGGATGTAGAGGGCCTCCCACTTGTTGGCGCTGGGCTGGGCGACGCCGTCGGCGTCCTTATAGGAAGCCTTGGCGATGGCCTGGGCGACCTCGATGGCCCGGTCGTACTGGCCGAGCTCGAAGCGGCCGAGGGCGTCGGCGTACTGGAAGCTGTCGAGGAACTTGCTCCTGGGGTAGAGCTGGGCGTAGCGGGGGGCGAGCTTGACGGCGGAGTCGAAGTCGTCGAGCTCGAGGAAGTTGGTGACCAGGGACAGGCTGGCCTCGTCGGCCAGGGGGTTCCGAGGGGACTCGGCGAGGAGGACTTGGATGATCCGGATCGCCTGGAGCCGAAGCTCGGACCGGGTGATGCCGGCCTCGGCGAGCTCGGCCCGGAGCGCGGGGTCGGTCAAGCCTCGGCCGGCGGCGGCGGCGAGGCTCTGGGCCAGGGCGAGGAAGTCCCCCTGGATCGAGGCGGAGCCGGGCGACTCGCGCCAGAGGTCGATCAGGTAGGCGAGCGAGCCGAGGGTCTTGCCGTTCTGGCGGAGGACCTCGCCGACCTGGGCGTCCTCGAGGTAGCTGGCCTCGGCGACGGCCCGGAAGATCAGGTAGGCGCGCTCGGGCTCGCCGATGTCGCGGTAGGCCCGGCCGACGACCAAAATCTCGTCGAAGGGGATGACCAGGTCGGGCCCCTTTTCCTTCAAGACCTCGAAGTCGGCGACGACCTTCCGGGCCTGGTAGTCCTTGATGTGGATCGTCAGGAGCATCCGGGCGGCGTCGCGGGCCACCTCGTCGCGGGGGGCGTAGCCGCCGAAGAGGGCTTCGAGGGGCGCGGCGGCTTCGGCCAAGCGGTCGAGCTGGAAGAGGGCCAGCCCCCGGGCGTAAAGCTCGTCGGGCGTGGGGCGATAGGGGTCGGTCGAAGGTTCGCCGGGGCTGAGGACTTGCAGGTCGCCGACGGGCCCGAGGTGGGACCGGCCCGGGTCGTAGGCGCTCCGAACCTCGGTGGGCAAGGCCCGGTACTGGCCGGGGAGGTAGCCGGCGACTTCATATTCGATCGGGCCGAGGTCGTTGTCGGGGCCGTGGAAGAAGGTCAGGATGCCGTCGGCCAGGGTGTGCGAGGCGGCGGTCGAGCGGATCGAGCCTTCGATCAGGGTCGAGCCGGCGGGCAAGGTTTCCTGGACGACGAGGAAGTCGCGCTCCCAGGGCGACTGGCCGGCCTGGGGCCGGCTCTCCAGGTCGATCCGGACCCGGGCGCGCCCCCCCTGGGCGACCTGGCCGACTTTATTCGTGAAGGGGACCGCGTTGACGACCCGGGAGAAGCCGGTGGGCAAGGTCTTGCCGTCGAGCTCGGGGTCGGCGGCGAGGTAGGCCCGCCCCGCGACGGCGAACGGCTTGTCCTTGCGGGCCTGGAGGAAGCCGAAGTCGCCGACGAAGCCGGTCATCGTCACCGAATAGCCATAAGTGCCCCGCCCCTCGATCGCGAACCGGACCGGGTTGGCCGTGCCGGGTTTGAACAGCTTGCGGGGGACGACGATCGTCCGGTTCTCCCCCTGGCCGTCGACCTCGACGCGGCCGACCTCAACCCCGCCCACGGAGACGACCAGGCGGTAGCGGTCGCCGGCCTCCTTGGCCTTGCCGTGGTAGGCGGCCAGGGCGGCGACGGCGGGGCCTCGGGCCTTCTCGGGGCTCCAACCGTTCCCGGACCGATGGGCCAGGAGCCACCGGGCCGCCCCGTCGACCTCCTCGGCCTGGGGCCGGGCGGCGGTGAAGGCGAGGCAGGCCAGGGCGGTCGTCTCGGCGGCCCCTCGGTGCCAGGGGCCTTGGTTCGACCCCTCCCAGTAGACCCGGGCCTTCTGGCCGGGCCCGACGGCCTCGCGCTTCGCGCGGGCGGCGAGCAAGCCTAGGACCTCGTCGGCCATCGTCGGCCGGTCGAGGGCGGACAGGGCGAGGGACAGATACGCGAGCGAGACGTTGTTGAGCGATCCGCGCGAGCGGTTCAAGGCGTTGGCCTGCTCGAAGCTGGCCCGGCCGAGCTTGGCCAGGCTATAGAGGATGGAGGCCCGGCCCTCCTGGTCGCCGCCGGCGCGGAGGAACTCGCCGGTCAGGTAGGCGACGGACTTGTCCGCCGCCGACGGCTCGGCCAGCAGCCCGACCGAGCGGGCGGCCTCGATGGCGAGGCCGGCCCGGGCGGAGGTCATCCGGTCGGAGTTGCCCCGGGGCTGGTCCCCGACCGGGGCGATCCAGGGCCAGCCGCCGTCGTCGTTCTGGGTCGTGACGAGCTCGGCGGCCAGGCTTCGGACCCGGTCGGCCAGGCGAGCCGCCTCGGGCGCCTCGGTCGCCCGGACCTCGCGGAGGTAGGCCAGGGCCGACGCCGCCGCGATCAGCTCCGACGCCCGGTCGATCATCGTGCTCGGCGGCACCACCGGCGCCCGCTTGGCATGGGGCCCGAAGGCGATCGAGTCATGTCCCAAGGCCAGCTCGACGAGGAGCCGGCGGACCGTCGGCGCCAGGTCGATCCGAAGCTCGGCGTCCTCGTAGGTTCGGCCCTCGGGCAGGGCGATCAGGACGGTCTCGTCGTCGCTCGAAGTGCCCGAGGCCGAGGCCGTCGCCCGGACGCCCCAGGGGCGGACCGGGACCTCGACGACCACCTCGTCCGAGCGGTCGCCGAGCTTCGCGCCCAAGGTCAGCCGGACCGTGTCGCCCCCTCCGGGGACCTCGAACGGATCGAAAGTCACCTCGTCGACGCCATCTCCTTTGATCTCGATCGCCTTCGGGAACACCTGCTCGCGATCCCCGGCGTAGGCCAACAGGCTCAAGCCGACCGATCCCGCCAGCCCGCCCGAGTGGTGGACCTGGGCCGAGAACCGGGGCCGATCCCCCTCGGTCAGCGCCGCCGGGGCCTTCAGGACGACGAAGAAGTCTTTGCGGACCGCGAGCGCCGCCGTCGCCTGCCCGACCAGGGTGTCCGACCCCGTCACCCCCTTGGCCGAGAACCGGTATTCCGACAGGCTCGAAGGGGCCTTGAACCGGACCGTGGCCTTGCCCGAGGCGTCGGTGACGACCGAGGGGTTCCAGTAGGCCGTCTCGGTGAATTGCTCGCGGGCCGAGGCCCGGTCGTCCTTGCCGAACTGGGCAGCACCGGCACCGAGGTACCCCAGGGCTCGGACCCTGGAGCCGGGGATGTCGGCGAAGGATCTGGGGCCGGCCGCGTCGAATTCGATGCGGCCTGCGCGGGCCTCCTCCTCCGGGGCGCTGTTGACGTCAAAGCCAAACCCGTCGGTCAGGCGGCCCGTGCCTCCGCCCATGCCGCCCATCCCGCCGCCACCACCGGCCATGCCGTGGGCCGCCCAGTTGGTCGAGGCGGACTTCGACTCCGCCTTGGCGCCGCCCATCGGGGCGGGCGTTAGAGCTTCCGGCGAGTCGAACGGGTCTTGCTGGCCGGGTTCGGATTTGGCCACCGACTGGCCCCGGGCGAGGTCGCTCCGGAAGCCCATGTCGAGCTGAGACTTCGCCGCGTCGCCGGCCTTCCTCTTACCCAGCTCATTCGTGGCCTGGGCGAGCTGCCGCTCGGCCTCCTCGACGACGTCGGTGGAGACGGGGCGGGTCGGGGGCTCGTCGCGGAAGGGGTTGGACGAGCGGGTGACGAAGGACCCGGTCCGGGTCTGGCCATGGAAGAAGGGGCCGATGGGCGGGGCCTGGTCGAGGAACTGGCGGAGGAGCGACCGATCGACCAGGGCCAATGCGACCTCGGCCGCGACGGGCTTGCCGAGCTGGTCGACGGTCGTCACCTCGACGACGACCTCCTCGCCCGGGGCGACCGACTCCTTGGCCGGCTTGAGCGCGACCCGAAGATCGCGCTCGACGCGGACGTCGAGCCTGGCCTCGTCGAACCGGCCTTCGGACATCTTCGAGGCGGTGAGGGTGAAGTTGGGGAACTGGGCCCCGTCCACGTCCCAGGTCAGGGGGTTTTCCCCCTCGGCGAGCGGGGCGATACGGTAGCGGAGGATCCGGTCGGCCTCCCAGGTCAGGAGGGCCGGACCGGGCCGGGACCGGGAGTGGACCCGCACGGTGGCCGGCTCGCCGACCGAGAACGTCGAGCGGTCGGTGAAGATCCGCAGCCGCTGGCCGTCGTCCTTGCCCGAGACGGTGATGGACCGCTCGGCGACGACCGGGTTGCCGAACTGGTCGAGCCCGGTCGCCCGGATCGTGAATGGGTGGCCCCGTTCGCTGTCGATCTTGAGGGGGAGGCTGGCCTTGCCGGTCGCCTTATCGGTGGTCACGGTGGCCTGGAATACCTCGCGCTCGGACAGCGGGCCGTGGATGACGAGTTCGACGTTCTCGAGGACGGAGACCTTCAAGTCGCGGCCGGTCGGCTTGCCCAGGGGGTCGGCGGTGGTCAGGGCCAGGCTGAAGGTTTCGCCGTCGAGGTAGACCTCGCGGGGGGTGGCGAGCTTGATCCCGAACCCCCGGACCGTGACATAGAGGAGGGCGCCGGCCTGGACGTCGTCGCCCGGCAGGCGGGCGGTCAAGGTCAGGCCCTGCTCCTCGGCGAAGCCGTCGGTGGGGAACTCGAAGGCGAACTTGCCGGCGGCGTCGGTCAGGCCCCGGACGGTCCGGCCGTCGGGCAAGGCGACCTCGATCGGCCGGGCGGAGGCCGGCGAGCCGTACTGGTAGCGGGCGACGACGGCCCCTTGGACGGTCTCGCCCCGGAAGTAGATGGTCTTGGGGAGGTCGAAGTCGAGCCCGAGCTTTTCGAGCTTGTAGCTCTGGACCTGGAAATTGCCCGAGAAGTCCGACCCGCCCGGCTTGAACAGCCGGATCCGGTACGCCCCGACGGGCGCGGAGGGGTCGAGCCGGACGGCCTGGTGGAAGGTGCCGAAGGGGGAGAGCGCGACCCCCTTGGCGATCAGGAGCCGCCCCCGGGCGTCGTGGACCTCGAGCTTGTAATTCTGCCCGGCCGGGTTCTCATACTGGCCGTCTTTGGCCTCGCGGATGATCCCCCGGATCGCGACCTCCTGGCCCGGCCGGTACGCCGGGCGGTCGGTGTCGAGGTAAGCCCGAGCGGACAAGCCTTGCCCGACCATGCCCGGGGCGGCCAGCCCCGAGCCCGAGGCGTCGGCCCCGTCGAGGACCAGGTAATGGAAGTCGGCCGGCTGAGACTGCGGCGGCATGTTCGGCAGGCCCGCCGGGTTCAGGCCGCTCGGCTTGTCCAGGCCGGCGAGGAGGACGCCGTCGTCGCCGGTGGTCTTCTCCAGGATGATGCCGGAGCCGTCGGCGATGAGGACCCTGGCCCCCTTCCGGCCTTTGCCGGTCTTCATGTCCTGGGCGAAGACGAGCACCTGCTCGCGGGACAGCTTGACGATCGCGTCGAGGTCGGAGCCGACGACCAGGGCGGTCGACTCCAAGGTCTTCTCGTCGCTCACCTTGACCACGTAGATCCCCGGCACGGCGACCTTGAGGTCATAGGTCGCCTCGACCGGCCGGAACCGGGCGTATCCCGGCACCGGCGCGGTCCACTCGGCGTCGGGGGCGACCAGGCCGATGTCGAGGGCCCCGACGCCGCCGAGGGCGTGCTTCTTGCGGAAATAGGCCTCGGGGTTGAGCTTGTAGGCCGAGAAGGTCAAGGTTTCCAGGTTCCGGGTCGTCACCTTGAGCTGGGCCGTCTCGCCCGACCGGAACGCCCGGGGGGAGACGACCGCGAGCGCCTTGGCCTCCATCACGGCGACCCGCTGGCTCGCCTGGCCATTCCAGGGGGCGACGGCGATCTTGCGGAACCGCTCGATCGCGCCGACGGGGTCTCCCTTCTCGCGCTCCAGGATCGAGGCCGCTTCGAACTGGGCGTGGCCGGCCGGTTCGGAGCCGACGAACTTGCCGATCAAGGTGTCCCAGGCGGCGATGGCCTCGTCCCACTTCTTCTCGGCGGCGAAGCTGGATCCGACCTCGAAGAGGAGCTGGGGGACCCGAGCGTCGAGCGGGTTGCCTGCGACGTAAGCGGCCCAGGCCGCTCGGGCCTCGTCGTACTTCTTCCGGGCGAGGGCGTCGGCGGCGACCCCGAGCCGGGCATCGAGGATCGCCCGCTGGGCGGCGGCCGACTGGGGCCCGTTGGGGAACTTCGCCAGATACCCCTGATAGCCCCGAATCGCCTCATCGAATCGACCCTGGCCTTGCCAGGTCCGGGCGATGAGGAAGGTCGCCGTCATCGGCAGGTCGGCCAGGTCGCGGCGGGCCTCGTCGGTCTCGGCCCGGTAGTCGCCCCCTTTGAGGAAGGCGGTCAGGGCCTCGATGGCCGGGTCGGCCTTGCCGCGGGCGAGGTAGGAGGCCCCGACCTCGAAGGAGGCCCGGACCGCCTTGGGGTGCGCGGGGGCGTCGGCCAGGAACCGCCGGAGGGCGGCGACCCCGAGGTTCAGCGCGAGGTCGTCGCCGGGGTTGGGGATCCCGTAAGTTCGGGAAATCTGGTAGAGCGCCGAGCCCCGGAGGTCGGACTGGTCCTTGGACGGGACTTTGGCGAGCCCCTTGGCCAGGTCGCGGGCGAGGTCGGTCCAGGTCAGGCGGGCGACGGCCACCTGGCCGGCGGCGAGCTGGGCCTCGGCCAGGTGGAACCGGGCGGCGAAGCGGTCGGCGCCCCGGGGGTACTCGCGGATGTAAGTCCCGAAGTCGCGGATCGCGTCTCCCACCTGGGCGACGGCCTCATTCGGGGCGGCGCTCTTGGTCTGCTCGTTCGGCCGGGCCGGGCGGACCTGGGCGGCGCGAGCCATCTCGAAGAGGAGCGAGGCTCGGAGCGTTTCCCCCTTGGCCAGGTCGCGGGCCCGGGCCAGGAGGGCGACGGCGGAGGCCGGGTCGGGCCTGGTCAGGGGGTTGTCGGGCGCGAGCAGGCGGCGGGCGAAGGCGTGGTAGACCTCGGCCAGCCGGTCCTTGCGGTCGCTCGCCAGCAGGCTTTCGGCCTCGGCTCGGGCCAGGGCCTCGGCGGCGGCGGGTCGACCGGCGGCGAGTTCGGCGGTGGCCAGCTCGAAGCGGATCTTCGAGGCCCAGGGGCCTTTCGGGTCCTCGCGGAGCGCCTCGGCGAGCGTGGTCCGCCCTTCGGCCGACTTGCCTCCCAGCCGCTCGGCGATCCCCCTGAGGAACCGGTAGTACGACCGGTCGCCCGGCCCCTTCGCCCCGGCGATCAGCTTGTCGAGGGCCGTCGCCGCCTCGGCATATTTCCCCCCCTGCATCGCGGCGACGACCTCGCCGGGAACCTCCGGCGCCGGCCGGAGGAGCACCCGCTTGGCCGAGCCGGGCGGCTCGACCACCGGGCCGTCCGCGCCCGGCGCGATCACCGCCATCCCCGACACCGCCAGGGTCGCCAGCGCGACCGCCAACGCCCGACCACCCGACCGACCTCCGAGGGTCCTCATGGTTCCGTCCTCCTATTTCGTGGATGATCGGGCGGGTTGCAGGGCGAAAGGCCCCCGGGTTTCGACGCCCCCGGCCCCGGATTCGTTCCAGCGATCCCGGCCGAGGGGGCTGCCGCCAGGGTACGTCGCCCCCGGCGCCCGCGTCCAGCACGTCCCGCCGCCTTCCCCCCGATCACGGGCCAGCCGGCGATTCCTTGGGTCGGACCGGCCCGAAATTCGATCGCGGCGATTTGTCCGCGCGGGAAGTTCTTGCTTTCGGCCTCAAGGAATTCAGAGTAAGCTGGGGTGCCCGACGCGCGTCGGGGGCGGACGGTCGGATTCCCTTTCCATCAGCCGAAGGGTTGGGCCATGCGAGGACGGATCTACGGTTCGTTGAGGCCGGTGCGGCGTCGGCAACTGGGCATGCTCCTGGTCCGGGCGGCGGCCTGGGGCCTGCTCGTCGGCTCGGTCGGCGGGGTCTACCTCGGTGTGATGCGGCTGGTCGGCCGGCCCGTGCCGCCGGCCTTGACCCTGGCCTTCCTCGTGGGCGGCCCGGTCCTCGGCGCGATCATCGGCGCCCTCCGGGGCCGGAGCTTCGGGGCCGCCGCCTCGGCGGTCGACGCCTATTATGGGCTGAAGGACCGGGCGAGCACCGCCCTCGAATTTCTCGACAAGGCCGAGCCGACGGCGCTGCACACCCTCCAGGTCGCCGACGCCGAGGCCCACCTCGGCCGGGTCCAGGCCCGCGAGGTCGCCCCCTTCCGCCTGCCGCGGACCCTGGCCTACGCCGGTTCGCTGCTGGTGCTCGCCCTGACGCTGCTGCTCTGGCCGGTCGCCCCCGCCCACCGGGCCAACGCCGGGCCCGCCGCCCCCCTGGCCAACATCATCGCCGAGGCCGAGAAGATCGCCGAGGACTTCAAGGCGATCGAGGAGCTGGCCAAGTCCGAGCGCAGCCCCGAGCTCGAGAAGCTCGTCAAGGAGCTGATGGACAAGACCGAGGAGATGAAGCAGCCCGGCGTCGACCTCAAGGAGGCGTTGGCCAAGCTCTCCGAGATGCAGGCCGCCATCGCCGCCGAGCAGGCCAAGTACAACGTCGGCCTCGTCGACGGCCAGCTCCAGTCCCTCGGCGCCGCGATGCAGGCCGCCCAGGCCACCGACGCCGCCGGCCAGGCCCTCCAGGACGGCAAGTTCGACCAGGCCGCCAAGGAGTTCGAGAAGCTCGACACCCCGCCGGTCGACAAGAAAGAGACCAAGTCCCTCGACGAGAAGCTCAAGGAAGCCGCCAAGCAGATGGGCGACGTCGGGCTCGGCCAGATGGGTGGGGCCACCTCCGAGATGGCCGACGGCGTCACCTCGGGCGACAAGTCCAAGTTCCGCAAGGCCACCAAGACCCTCGCCAACCTCACCAAAGGCCACGCCGGCCGCCGCCGGATCAAGCAGCTCCTCGACATGGAGCTCGACGCCCTCGACGAATCCAAGGCCGGCGAGTGCAACTCCGAGTTCGCCATCCGCGGCAAGAAGCCCCAGAAGTCGACCTCGCCGAGCAACAACTGGGGCGCGACCACCAGCGGCAACGTCCTCGGCGACAAGACCAAGCTCCAGGCCAACCGCAAGGTCGAGGAGATCACCGGCCAGCCCGGCGACGGCCCCTCCGAGATGGAGACGACCCACTCCCCCGAAGGCAAGCAGAAGGCCGCCCGCGCCTACAAGGAAAGCTACGACAAATACAAGAAGATGTCCGAGGACGTCCTCGACAGCGAGCCCATCCCCCTCGGCCATCGCCAGGCCATCCGCCGCTACTTCGAGTCGATCCGCCCCTCCGGCGAGGCCGCCACCAACACCGCCATCAAGGACGCCCCCGCCCCTACCGGCGACGGCAAGTGACGGTCCCCTCCCGACCGACCCTCTTCCCCTTCTGACTCCCTCCCCCCTCGTGGGGGAGGGCCGGGGTGGGGGGACCTTCGGCATCCCATCCGCCCTCGATCCGCCTGTGCTCCTCGAATCGACCGCCGGGCGGAACGCCCTTTGCCGGGCTAACCCCGCTCGCCGGTCGATCGTCGTTTCCTTCACCCGGGGTTCAGGTCCGATGGAATATCGCAAGCTGGGTCGCACGGGCTGGTCGGTCAGCGAGGTCGGCTACGGGATGTGGGGCCTGGCCGGGTGGTCGGGCTCGGACGACGCCGAGTCGATCGACTCGCTCCACCGGGCGATCGAGCTAGGTTGCAACTTCTTCGACACCGCCTGGGGCTACGGCAAGGGGCAGGGCGAGACCATCCTCGGCCGGGTCGTCCGCGACCACGGGCCGGGCAGGCACCTGGTCGTCGCCACCAAGGTCCCGCCCAAGAACATGACCTGGCCCTCGCGCCGGGGGTTCACCCTGGATGATTGCTTCCCGCCCGAGCACATCCGCGAATATGCCGAGAAGAGCCTGGCCAACCTCGGCCTGCCGACGATCGACCTCCTCCAATTCCACGTCTGGGAGGACGATTGGGCCGCCGATGACCGCTGGATCCGGGCGATGGACGACCTCAAGCGGGAGAAGATCATTCGCTCGGTCGGGATCAGCGTCAACCGATGGGAGCCCACCAACGTCACCCAGACCCTCCAGACCGGCCAGGTCGACGCCGTCCAGGTGATCTACAACATCTTCGACCAGGCGCCCGAGGACGAGCTCCTGCCGCTCTGCCATGCCCTGGATATCGCCGTGATCGCCCGGGTTCCGTTCGACGAGGGGACCTTGACGGGCACCCTGACCCGCGGATCCACCTGGCCGGCCTCGGACTGGCGGAGCACCTACTTCGTCCCGGAGAACCTCGAGGCCAGCGTCGGCCGGGCCGAAGCCCTCCGCCCCCTCCTCCCCCCGGCCACGACGATGGCCGAGCTCGCCCTCCGCTTCATCCTGGCCAACCCCTTCATCTCCACCGTGATCCCCGGGATGCGGAAGCGGAAGAACGTCGAGGCCAACATCGCGGTCAGCGACGGCCACCCCCTCGACCCGACCCTCCTCCGCAAGCTCAAAGCCCACCGCTGGGACCGGACCCCGACCGCCTGGTCGC
>JAABUQ010010274.1_pt1 | contig 12313 bp, 10 predicted proteins | sample 5560001 | NCBI WGS metagenome assembly JAABUQ01 (sample SAMN10711888, study PRJNA513371) | rock metagenome | isolation source: Antarctica rocks | place: Antarctica: Victoria Land, Finger Mt nord | collected 2015-12-18
CTTTGTGGCGCAGGTCATGAAGGAGGTCATCCAGGCGAAGATCGAGGCTGCGGCGCACACGCACGGCGAGGTTCGCCTGAGGCTCACCGGACTCCAGCCGCAACGAGCTCCCGGCTGACCTTCCCGTCTCCCTCGGAGAGGAATCCGGCACGGTTGGCGACCGCTGCAGGACGGCGCCCAGCGTCGCGGGCGGGGGCGGGAGCGGGGGCGGGGGCGGGGCGTGGCCGCCTGGAGTGGGAACGTCCTCCTCCGTGCCGGCCGGGGCGAGGCTGACAGCTGAACGCTCGACCGGCGCCGTGTCGACCGCTTCGACCGGTGCAGCGACCTCCCTGGTGACAGCGGCCTCCCTGGTGACAGCGGCCTCCCTGGTGACAGCGGCCTCCTCGCTAGGCATCGACGGCGGAGCCGGTGGTGCGGGACGGCGGGGCGGGGGTACGGCCCGTCGCCCTCGGGCCATGCGCTGGTTCAGTCGGTCCATGCCGTCGCCATCAGCCACAGGCCTTCTCCACCGCTGCGGCCACCTCGGCAACCTCCGCTGCGGCCTTCATCACGTCCCGGCCGGGATGTGGCTGGAGGCTCAACGCCGACCGCCGGACCCGGCGGGCCAACCATCGGTGCTCGGAGATCGGCGGAGCCACCGGGATCTGCCCGGCGAGCTCGCCGAGCCGCTCCACCCACCGCCTCGGGGGAACGGGTGGCACCCGGTTGGGGACCAGCAGCAGGTTGTAGTCCGACCAGTCAGTCAGCATCCGGGCCAAACCGTCCATCTCCCGAGCAGCGAGGACCACCGGTATCACCACAAGGTCGGCCACCGACATAGCCCCATCCGTGAGCGGGTTCGCACCCGGGTGGGTGTCGACGAACACGTATCTGGGGGCCCATGCCTCGCTCCAAGCGCTCAGACAGTCGGCCACTAGGTCGTCGGGGATACTCGAAGCGCCCAGGTCCGGGTGGCCGGGCACCAGATCCGGTTGGTGCGGTCGCCGCTTGGGCCGGGGCGGCCGTCCGCTGGGGCCAGCCTCGAGGGCGTCCAACAGCGGGGCGCGCCGGAACGCGCCAGGGTCATAGCCCCACATGGACGTGGCGCTCCCCCCGTCCCACTCGAGGTCGACCAGTACCCCCCCTAAGGAGCCGGCCAGCTCGTAGGCCAGAGTCGTCTTCCCCACCCCACCCTTGGTCGCAGCCACCGTTACTATCATGCATGCAAGCATACACGCCCGCTGGCATGTGCTCCTGCATCTATGCATGCATGCCTGTTGTTACCCAGACGGGCTGGTTGGAGCCCAGCGGTCGTCGACGACGGCTTCGTAGATGACCCATGGCGGCGGCGCGTACTTCCAGCGGCGACGAACAACCTCGTGCCGGCCCGACCGGTCGGCCGCGGGATGGTTCTGGTTCACTGCGGTTCCACCGTTTGCCAGCTACCCGCCGACGAGGGCGATGACGGCGCTGGTGAGGTAGTCCGATACCTCGTTGCGCAGCCGGTCGTCGTCGCTGCGCTCCAACATCCGACCGGAGGCCCCGCTCACCCCGTTCCTACCTTCGTGATCGGCGTGCACGCAGCCCCGTCGCCATCGCGAAGGCCGGCGCAGGTCGGCGCGGACGGTCCCCCTTGACGTCTCGACGGTTGTGTTGCCCGAGTCCATCAGCTCGGTCACGGCCCTCTCGATCGTTTGGCCCAGCCAGCCTGCGACTCTCTGGTGGTGACTGTCGCCCGGGGAGGCAGGCTGGGCCTCGATGCGGGGCTCGGCCACCAGGCGGTCAACGAGGCGAGCAGTGCCACCCACATAGCTGTAGGGGAGGTCGACCTCACTGGCCACGCACCAGGCGCGATCGGTGGGCCACCACAGGTTCGGGGTCTGGCCCTGCGAGTCGGCGAAAGCCGTGGCGGCGGCGATCAGCCCGGCGTAGAGCAGGTAGTCGCGATTGGGTAGCTGGACCCGAGGGGCGGCGCGCGCTGCGGCGGGGACCGGGTCGGGCACCGTCGCCGCGGCGGCCTCGGGGTCGTCCACCGCGCTCAGGTAAACGGCGCGGTCCCAGCCGTAGCCGTCCCACAGACAGAACCAGCAGCGTTCCGGCGTCGTCGTGTGCCGGGCCAGCACCTCGATCAGCACCGCAACGTCGTCGACGCTGAGCGTCCCCTCGCGGGGGCCCTGGCCACGCCAGGCCGCAGGAGCGTCCGGCTCGTGCTCGGGTAGGGCGATCTCATGGAACTGTCCACCCGGTACCAGCGCCAGCCCGCTCCACGCCGCTACCTCCGCCCAGCGGACCAGCCGGTCGCCGTGCTCTGGGTCCTCGACCGGATGCAGTAGGCGGGCGTAAGCCTCGAAACCGGCCGGGACGACCGAGGTCAGCACACCGGAGTCGAACGGGGATAGGAGGTCGGCGATCCATGCCGCCTCCTCCACGTCTGTGCTCCACTCCAGGCTGCCACCACCGTCCACGACCCCATCCTCGCTCAGGACGCCTTCGAGCTCGCCTCATTTTGCGGGCCAAGTGCCGCTGGCGGCTTTCAGGGGTGATGGATGGTCAGCTAGCCAGTCTGGACTCGAACGCGTCGGTGAGCATGGCGCGGCCGGTGCCTGTCGGTGGCTCGCAAACTGGCCCGTTTGCCTTCGACGGTTGCTGGGACACACCATCCTCACCACCCTCATGGCCCGAGCAGCGACCAGCCGCCTGGGGTGTGCCCATGTCGTGGTCAAACGTGTCGTCGGTAAGGAGACTATCCGTGGCCACCCGCACCACCACCGCCCGCACCACTATCGCCCGCACCGCCCCGTCGGGACGCGGCTCGGACTATGTCGTTCCGGTGATTCATGCCAAGGTTCCGGCGTCGGTCGGAGACGGTGTGTTCTGGGCGTTCGTCGGCGTGGCGTTAGCGGGCGTTGTCGACCCGCCTATTGCCGCTTTTGCTGCCGCCGGTCTCCTGGTCGCCCATCGGCGGAGACAAGACATGCCTTCTACCTGAATGGTGGCCATGGTCCCGAGATGATGACGCATGTCTGGCATGACCGCCGGATGTTGTCTCAGTTGGGGTCTCCTGGGTAACGGCGCCAAAACGGCGGGCGATGCTTCCGCTAATACGTGTTAGAGGCCATCTGGACCGTTCATCCGACACCGGCATAGAGACGCCCGGCGGTGGGGCCAGCCAGGACTCGGCTGCTGCCGACGAGATCACGAATGTGCAGTATGTCGGCGTCGCCTGGATGTCTGGAGAGTCAGCACGCCGATGGCGCTGAGACCGCCGGCTGCTCCCCAGGACGCTCCGCCACCGGCCAGCACCGGCAGAAGTGCCGTGCTCACGGTCGTGCCGATCCCTATACCGATGTTGAGGACAAGACGTTGAGCCGCTCCTATCGTGCCCTGACGGCCCCTGCCCGCGGCAGCCATCACCGCTGCGATGTTGGCCGGCTGGAACAGCCCACCGCCGATCCCGTAGACGAACAGCAACACCCCGATGATCGGCAGGCTGAGCAGACCAGCGGTCACGGTGAGCAACGCGAGGGCCCCGACCATCACGATCATCCCGGTTGTCATCAGCGCCCAGGGCCCTATCCGTGAAATCCGTGACCCGGAGACCCGGGAGGCGAGCACCAGCCCGGCCGGCGCGAGGGCGGCGATCAGACCCACCTGCCAGTCCAACAGCCCAAGCTGGTGCTCCAAGATGAACGGCGGTACCACGAACACGATCGCTGACGTCGCCCCGAAGACACCCGCAGTGAAGAGACCGCTGCGGGTGGATGCAGAGGAGAACCACTCGGGCCGGAGGACTGGATCTCGGCTTCGCCGCTCCCAGGCCACGAGCAGGGTTATGACTGCCACCGTGGCGATCGCTGGCCCGAGCACCAAGACGCTCGAGGCTGGGTACTTGGAGGCAAAGGTGATGGTCACGAGGAGGGCGGTAGCGCCCGCGGCTAGCAGCCCGCTCCCGCCGAGGTCGTAGGACGACGGCCGTTGTCGAGCGCTGGTCGGCTCATCGTGCAGCCGGCGGAAGGCCAGCAGCGCGGCGCCGCAAAGGGGGAGGTTGATCCAGAAGAGGAAGGGCCAACTGGCGAAGGAAAGCAGCACTCCGCCTACGGTGGGCCCGGCGACCGGCCCCACTCCGATGAGCATCCCCAGGGTGCCCAAGGCCGGGCCGCGTCGATTCTCGGGGAGAAGAGTGGTGATGAGAGCCTGGGATGTCGCCTGGAGCATCGCGGCAGCGATCCCTTGGCAGACTCGGCCCACTATGAGCACGCCGATGGTGGGGGCCATCGCTGAGACGATCGATGCCAGAGCGAAGGCGACGAAGCCAGCCGCGGCTACGCGTACTCGGCCCACGCGGTCAGCCAAACGGCCGAAGACGACGACGGAGGCCGCTAGAGCCACCACATACGCGGTGACGGCCCAGGCGACCTCACTAGTCGAGGCGTGTAGCTGACTTCGCAGGGTTGGTAGAGCAACCGTGATGATGCCCGTGTCCAGTGTGGAGAGAAACATCCCGAGGCCAGCAACAAGGATCACGACCCGTTCCCCAGGACGGGGCCCGGCGACCGATCGTGACTCGCTGCCTGCGACCGTCACCTCCTCTAGAGCCTCCTGGCGAGGCTCATCCGTCAATCGTGCTCACCTTCTTTCTCGTAGCGGCGTAGCCGGACCCACCCGTCCCCCGTAGCTACCAGCAGACCGTCGCCGGGGCCGGTCAGGGTCTCCCCCGGCTCAGCTCCATGTTCTCGGTGCCCGAGCGGCTCAACCTCGAGCAGACGTACTTGTCTGCCATCCAGGTTGGCTTCGGCTCCCGGACGGGGAAGACATGCGCGAATGGTACGTAGGACCGTCTCTGTGTCGGCCTTCCAGTCCACCCGACGGTCGTCCGGACTCGGCCGTCCAAAATAGGTACGTCCGGCGAGGTCCTGTGGGGTGGCAGCCAAGTCGTGGTCGACGAGTCTCGGCAGCACCAAGTGAAGCAACTCCACCGAGGCGGAGAAGTGGAGATTGCGAATCTCACCGGCGGTCTCAGTGCCATCCAGGGGAATGTACTTCCGTGCCAGCAGAGGTCCGGCATCGACCAGTGGCTTCGCGATGAGCGCGGACGCGCCGCCGTGACGCTCACCGTTTCTGGCCATCCAGAAGAACGGTGCAAGTCCTGCGTAACGCGGAAGTGGGGACGGGTGGAAGTTGACCGTTGCCCGTATCGGGACAGCAAGTAGCTCGGGCTTGAAGATCTGTTGGAAGTTCCCGATCAGGTGGTAGTCGGCGTGGAGCTCCCGCAGCCGGGCAACAGAGCTGGCGTCGTTGACGCTGGCCGGGCGGTGCACGGGAATACCCTGTTCATGGGCTCGCGCCTCGAGGTCGACAGGTTTGGGTTCGCCGACGTAGTAGTCGCAGACCTGGCCAGGAGGGCTGGTGACCAGAGCCGTCAGGCTGACTCGGGGATCGTGGGAAAGGGCGTCAAGGAAGGGTGCTCCGAACTTGCTGTTGACCTCGCTGAACAGCACGACGCGGATTCGAGCGCTCACTGCGCCCACCACGCCCGTTCCACCAGCTTGGCCGTCCAGGTGAGGGAGTCGAAAACCGCGTACCCGGGCTGCACAGGCAGCGGCGTACGTCCGGGCAGGTCCATGATCTCTTGTGCCAGGCGCTCCACGAGGATGCCTTCGGCCAGCGGAGGGCAGCCGCCGAAGATAGGCATGGTCCCCAGGTCAAGGAACCAGTGGTCGAGCATGTCCTGGCTCGGGAAGGGCGGCGGCTCGGGCAGGATCCGCTCCATGAGCCGCCGCGTGGTCTCCGGGGTGACCTCGGCGTCCTCGGGCAGGCCGTAGACCTCCTCGATGGGCATGGAGTCCTTGGTGTAAGTGAACACCACCACGGTGTGGCCGACGGTCGGGATCTTGAACATGAACCGGCAGCGTGGAGCAGCGCGGAAGGCTCGGTGTAGGGCGTAGCGGTTGCCGACCTGGAAGAACTCCATCTGGTCCAACACCACGTCACAGCCAGCGACGAACTCCTCAGCCGTTCCCGGTGTGATGCCTTCGGGGAAGACGTCGATAGCCACGTCCTGGCTGAGGTCGAAAGCCATGTCTGCGACTATCTCGGCTTTGTTCTGACCGACCGTATGGACACTGGCGCCAACTTGGCGCTGAATGTTTGACTTGTCGAAGGAGTCGGGGTCGGCCAGCTTGAGGGTGCGCACTCCCATGCGCACCAACCGGAGAGCTACAGCACCTCCGATGCCGCCGGTTCCGACCACCCCGATGACCGAGTCCCGCAGCAGCTCTTGGCGGCGACGCTGCTCGTCTTCGGAGTTTCCAAGCCATCCAAGGTTTCGGTCGACGCGTTCCCAGTAGGCAGCGTCGTCGTAGGCTCCTTCGTGGCGTCGCCGCGATTGATCACCCATTGCACCTCTCCTCTCGTCGCTGGTTTCGTTGCCAGGTAAGAGCCTCGTGGCGCGGTCGTTAGGCTAGGATCTAACTGTGGATGTTGGACCTGATCTCGGCGTGATCACCTCGGCTCTCGCTGTGCCGGCACGGCTCAGGATGCTTACGGTCTTGTCCGACGGGCGAGCGCTGCCCCTCTGCGAGCTGGCCCGAGAGGCAGGAGTTCGGCCCCCTACGGCCTTGAGCCACCTGTCGAAGCTGCTCCAGGCCGGCCTGGTGGTCGACGAGCGCTGCGGACGCCATCGCTACTTCCGCCTGCCCGGTCCCCAGGTGGCGCACGCCTTGGAAACATTGGCCAGCCTGGCGCCCCATCACAAGGTGTCCTCGTTGCGCACGTCGCTTGCTGCGGATGATCTCGCCACAGCCCGTACCTGCTACGACCACCTGGCAGGACAAGTAGGGGTGGCGTTGCACGACGTACTGCTGCGAGAGGGCTGGCTCTCCCAGGTCCCCGGCGGTTATGCCCTTACACCCGCCGGCGAGGAGGCCCTTGGGAGCTTCGGCCTCGACGTAGAGCGTGTCCGACAAGCTCGAAGAACCTTCATCCGACCCTGCTTGGACTGGAGCGAGCGCACGCACCACCTCGGCGGAGCGCTGGGGGCGGCGCTCACGTCTCACATGATGGAACTCGACTGGCTGGATCGGGTGCCGGACAGCCGGGCGGTACGGGTAACACCGACGGGACGCCAGGGTTTGCAGAGCGCCTTCCGGCTCCCCCTCCCGGAAACGAATCGCGAGGCTGGGCCCCGAAGGCCCACAGCCGCATAGGCCAGCACCCGGCGCCTTTGACGCAGTCCACGGTTAGGTCCAGATCAAAGCCTTCCTTGGGTACAACGGAGCCAACGCGTCACGGGAGGTTCGGCAATGGTGAAGAAGACGGTGATCACGAAGGGTAGAGTTGCGGGTTTCCAGTACTCACCCGCTGTGGTTGCGGGTGGGTGGTGTTTCGTGGCTGGACATGCTGGCGTGGACGCCTCGCAGAACCTGGTTGAGGGGGTAGAAGCTCAGACTCGCCAGACCCTGGACAACATCACTGCCACCCTGGCCGAGGCTGGCCTTAGCCTCGCAGACGTCGTCCGAACGTCGGTGTGGTTGCGCTCCTATCGGGACCTCCCGGTCGTCGATGTTGTCTACGCCAAGTACTTCCCTTCCGACCAGCCGGCCCGAACAGCCATCTGCGTCGCAGATCTCCCTCTTGGCGCTCGGGTCGAAATCGACGCGATCGCCTTGGCCTCTCAGCCCTGACGGCGGGCCAACTCCCTGGCTGGGAAACAGCTTCTGCTAAGTCTGCTTAGTGGAAGTAGATCGGCCCTGGGCTTCCACTAACGTGGCGGACGCCGGGCCGTAGTGGCCGGGAACTGCTTCGACTAACAGGGGGAGCCTATGACTGCACGGTCAAAGAAACCGGGACGAGGCCAGCGCCAGGCTATCGATGCAGATGTCGTGGTGGCCGACTACGCGGCCTGGCTGGGGTGTCAGCCGCTGGCCGCCCGGAGCCGGGACGCCTACCTGGCCCAGGTCCGTTCCTTCGTCACCTGGTTGGCTGGCTCCGAGCACCGCGGCGAGGCCCTCACCGAGGCCAACGTCCGGGACTGGGCAGTGCGCGACTACAAGCGTCACGTGAAGGCGACCAAGCAGTGGGCGCCGACCTCGGTGAACCAGGCGCTTGCTGCCATCGACAACTTTTACCGCTCGCTCGGCGTCGGGCGGCCGGAGGTGGCCAGAGAGGAGCTGGCCCAGGTCGCCCCCCGAGCGTTGGAGGAGGGCGAGCAGCGGGGTTTCCTGCGGGCGGTCGAAGCCTGCCCCGCGGCGAGGGATCGGGCTATCGCCACGGTGTTCTTCTACACCGGGCTGCGCCTCTCCGAGCTCGCGGCCCTCGAGGTGAGAGACCTGTCTATCTCTGCGCGCCGTGGCCGGCTGCGGGTGCGCTCCGGCAAGGGCGACGCCTACCGGGAGGTGCCCCTCAACAGCGTCTGCCGCGACGCCATCGACGCCTGGACCAAAGCAAGAGCCAACCAACTCGCCGCCGCCGACGATGCCACGGAGGACGAACGTGAAGCAACGGCCCTGTGGCTGTCACGCTCGGGAAGCCGGATGAGCGGCCGGGCCATCGACCTGATCATTCGGCGTCTGGCCAAAGACGCGAACCTGGAGCTGTCGGCCCACACCCTGCGGCATACGGCGGTCACCAATCTGATCCGGTCGGGGGCTGATGTGGTGATGGTGGCCGAGATCGCGGGGCACCGACGGCTCGATACGACCCGCCGCTACAGCCTTCCTTCCGAGGCCGACAAGGACGCCGCGCTCGAAGCGGTCCTGGTCGACACCTGACGGTCGGGTCGGGGGGACTGAGGAAGCGTGGCTACCAGGGTCCTCTCCGATGCCGAGCTGGGCCAGCTGTCGACCTGGCCGGCCGAGGTAGCTCGCAGCGATCTGGCCGCCTACTTCACCCTTACGGTCGACGATCTGCGCTGGGTCCGCTCGTTCCGGTCCCCCCGGGCGGCCGCTGACCGGCTCGGCCTGGCCGTGCAGCTGTGCGCCCTCCGCTTCTTGGGCTTCGTTCCCGCCGACCTGGCTCCAACCCCGGTCGAGGTGGTCGAGCGTTTGGCCGAGCGGATCGGTGTTTCCCCTGCCGCGCTTGGCCGTTACGGACGGGAGGTCAGCGGCCGGTCCCGGCGTGAGCACGTCGAGGCGGTGGTCGCCCAGGCTGGCTGGCGGGCCTGTGGGCGCGGTGAGTGGAAGGCGCTGGGCGACTGGCTGGTGACCCGCGCCCTGGAGCACGACACCGCCTCGGTGCTGTTCGGTCAAGCCTTGGAGCGCCTCCGCTCGGAGCAGGTCGTCCGTCCCGGCCTCGATCGGCTGGCGCGGGCCGTGGCCGCGGCCAGGGTGACCGCCGGCGAGGAGGTCCACCGACGGTTCGCCCCGCTTCTCGACGCGGATCGTTGCGTCCAGCTCGACGCCTTGGTGGCCACCGACCCTGACCTCGGTGTAGCGCCGCTGGTGTGGCTGGGAGACGGGGCGACCACGCCATCGCCAGAGTCGGTCAAGGCCGAGGTGACCAAACTGGCCTACCTGCGCAACCTTGGCGCAGAGCGCCTCGACCTGAGCGTCATCCCGCCCGAACGGCTCCGCCAGCTCGCTACCGTCGCCCGCCGCTCCACTCCCAGGGCGATACGCCAGATGGCCCCCGAGCGGCGCTATCCGATCCTGCTGGCCGCTTTGGGAGCGGCCCATACCGAGATCGTCGACGAGGTGGTGCGCCTTTTCGACCAGGCCCTGGCCGGGACCGACAGCCGGGCCCGGTTCAAGGTGGCCGAGCGTCAAGCGGAGCTGGTGAAGGCTGACGTGGCCCGCCTGGTGCTGCTCGACGACATCCTCGGCGTGGTCCTCGACGCGGACCTCGATGACGCTGCGGTCGGCGCGGGAGTGCGTGGCCTCGGTCCTGAGCGTCTCGCCGGGGCAGCTCGGGGCGACGATGAGCGCCTACCTCGCGACAGCGGCCACCTGCAGGTGATGGAAGCGTCGTTCTCCCACGTGCGCTCGTTCGCCCCCCAGGTCCTCGCCGCCTTGGCCTTCTCGGCCAGTGTGGTACCCAGCGAGGTGCTTGACGCCGTGCGACTGCTCCAGGCCATGAACGCCGAAGGCCGACGGCACGTGCCCGATGGTGCCCCGGTCGACTTCGTCCCGGCCCGCTGGCGTCCCTATCTGGACGGCGCCCGGGCTGCTGGTGATGAGAACCGCTTCAAGCACTACTGGGAGCTGTGCGTGCTCTTCGCTCTCCAAGGCGGCCTACGCTCGGGCGAGATATGGGTCAAAGGGTCCCGGCGCTACGCCAACCCAGCCTCGTACCTCATCGACGCCGAGACCTGGCCCCTGCATCGACCGGAGGTGCTCGAGCTCACCGGGATGCCCGCCACCTTCGCCGAGCGCCTGGCGGTCGTCGACGGCGAGATCAGCCGCTACCTCGACGATCTCGAAGCCCTGCTCGCCGATCCCGACAGCCCGGTCCGCGTCGACGACCACGGCGAGTTGCACCTCAGCCCCCTCGACGCCGAGGCCGTCGACCCGGTGGTCGTGGCCGAGCGAGACGCGGTGGTCGCCCGCCTTCCCGTGTTGCCATTGACGGAGCTGCTCATCGAGGTCGACGGCCAGACCGGCTTCTCCGCTCATCTGACCCACGCCGGCGGCTCCTCTCCTCGACTGCCCGCCCTGGAGCACCACCGGAACCTTTACGCCGCCATCCTCGCTCAGGCGTGCAACTACGGGACGGCCCGCATGGCTGAGCTCACCGGCATTTCCGTCGACGCTTTGGACTGGACCACCCAGTGGTACCTCCGCGAGGAGACCCTGCGGGCGGCCAACACCGCCATCGTCAACGCCCACCACCGCCATCCCCTGGCCGCCGCCTGGGGCGGAGGCACCCTGTCTTCCTCGGATGGGCTGCGCTTGCCGATGCGGGGCCGGTCCCTCACCGCCCGGGCCCTGTCGCGCTACTTCCTCGATGAGGGAGTGACGAGTTACACCCATGTGTCGGATCAGCACTCCACCTACGGCACCCAGATCATCGTCTCCACCGAACGAGACGCCACCTTCACCCTCGACGAGATCCTTGGCAACACCACCGAGCTGCCCATCGTCGAGCACACCACCGACACCCACGGCCAAACCCTGGCCACCTTCGCCCTCTTCGACCTGGTCGGCCTGCGACTGTCGCCCCGGATCGCCAAGCTGACAGAGAAACGACTGTGGCGACCCCACCCCGCCGCCCATTACAAGCGCTGGCCGAAAGGCGGCCCCCTCCTCGACGATCACGCCCAGGTCGATCTCATCGCCGCGCACTGGGACGACCTGGTCCGCATCGGCGGGTCCCTCAAACTCGGCCACGTCTCCGCCGCCCTCCTCATCGCCCGGCTCCAGGCCGGCTCACGCCAGCATCCCCTGGCCAAGGCGTTGGTCGAGTACGGCAAGCTGCTGCGCACCGTGCACGCCCTGCGCTGGTTCACCGATGAGGCCTTCCGCCGGCGCATCGGCCGCCAGCTCAACCGGGGCGAGGCCCTCAACGACCTTCGCCGGTTCATCTTCTTGGCCCACCGCGGCACCGTCCGCTACCCCCACCACGACGACCAGACAACCCAGGCCCACTGCCACACCCTCGTCGTCAACGCCTGCATCCTGTCCACCACGGGCTACTTGCAGGACGCCATCGACGCACGTCGGGCCGAGGGTCACAGCGTCAGCGCCGAGGCCATTGCCCACCTGAGTCCGGCGCACTTCGAGGCGATCAACCCCTACGGCACGCTCAGCTTCGACGTGGCCGCCGTCCTCAAACGAGCCCGTCGACCCTTATGCCGCCTCTAACCGCCGTTAGCAGAAGCATTGGTCGCCGTTTTGGCGCCGTTAACCAGGAGACCCCCAACTGGGGGACCAGACGAGGTGTGGATGATGCGCTCGGATCTCATTCTCGGCGGGAAGCGTTCGGCTGCCCGGCGCCGGGCAGCTCCACGACCGGTCATGGGCGCCAGTGTCTGTGGGACGAGGCGTAGCCGGGACCCGAGATGTCACGCTCCGTGGCCGCCGGGTCGGCCAACACGGCCCCTCTTTGGTCAGTGCCGCCTTTTTGGGGTGTGGGACGGTCGCATAGTGGTTCGGTGAGCCTGCTGGCGAGCAAGAGGGCGTGAGCCGCCGCCAGGCGGGCTGGTGGAACGCATAGGCGCCGCTGACGCCGTGTCGCACATGACCGTCCGCGTGAGGTAGCGGGGGTTGTGGGGCGGGGAGGGCCGGCCGGTGGCGTCAGCCACCTTCCGGGTTCGGTCGTGGAGGGTTTACACCTACGTAGTAGGTGAGGCTGACGGCCAGGGGTGGCCGTCTATATGACCGCCAATCTTGGCCGTGCGTGA
>JAABUQ010010275.1_pt1 | contig 12312 bp, 13 predicted proteins | sample 5560001 | NCBI WGS metagenome assembly JAABUQ01 (sample SAMN10711888, study PRJNA513371) | rock metagenome | isolation source: Antarctica rocks | place: Antarctica: Victoria Land, Finger Mt nord | collected 2015-12-18
CGGCTGACCACGTCCTTGCCCACCGCGCCGCTGAACAGGGCAGACAGCGCGCGCTTGACGCGGCGCGTGTTGGTGCCGGCCAAGTATGCGCCCGCGATCAACGCCTCGACCTGGCGCGTCATCCGGGCATAGCGGGGCAGCGCAGCGCTGCGCCACTCCTTGGTGCCGCCGTCAGCCGCGGCCATGCGCGCCCGCGGCACCTCGACCTCGACCGGGCCGAAGCTGCCCAGCAACTGCCGCTCCCGCGTCCCGTTCCGGTAGCCCTTCGGCTCACCAGACGCCCGCTCGGACTTGCCGCGCCCCAGCGCCGCCGTCAGCTCCTGCTCTAGCAGCTCCTCAATAAACCCGCGGACCCGCTCCCGGATGCCCGCCTCGATCGGGTCAAACCAGGCATCCCCCGCAAACAGCCCCATGCCGTTTGCATCCGTGTTCGTGCTACCCTGTTCCATGGCGTGGTCTCCGCCAGCGCGCAAACGCCGGTCATGGCTCGTTGAACAAGCCGGAGACTACGCCACCACTCGATTCCACCACCTACGCGACACCACCTACAATGCTGCACTAACATTCTGCCCGGACCATTCGATGGGGGCTGGTCACAGAGCCCTTCCGGCGGGACCACTCTGGCCGGTCCGCTGCCGGTCCGCTGCCGGTCCGCTGCCGGGTCGCCGCGGGTGGCCACTACCACCGCGGCGCAAGCACCATGCAAGCCGAACCGGCGCCGACCAGGACGGCCCGCTGCCCGGGTCAGGCCGGCAAGAAGTCCGGAACCGACAGGTAGCGTTCGCCCGTGTCGTAGTTGAACCCCAACACCGTGGCCCCCGCGGGCAGCTCCGGCAGCTTCTTCGCAATCGCTGCCAGCGTAGCGCCCGAGGAGATGCCGACCAGCAGCCCCTCCTCTCGCGCGGAGCGGCGGGCAAACTCGCGCGCTTCCTCAGCCTCCACCTGGATCACGCCGTCCAGCACGCCAGTGTGCAGGTTCACCGGCACGAACCCGGCGCCGATGCCCTGGATCGGGTGCGGGCCGGGCGCCCCGCCCGAGATCACCGCCGACAGCGCCGGTTCCACCGCATACGTCCGCAGCCCGGGCCAACGCGGCTTCAGGACCTCGGCGCAGGCGGTGATATGCCCGCCCGTCCCCACCCCGGTGATCAGTATGTCGATCCCATCCGGGAAATCGGCCAAGATTTCCTGCGCCGTGGTGCGGGCGTGGACGGCGATATTCGCCGGGTTCTCGAACTGCTGCGCGACCCAGGCCCCTGGGGTTTGCGCCGCGAGTTCATACGCGCGTTCAATCGCGCCCTTCATCCCGCGTTCCTTGGGTGTAAGCTCGAATGTTGCGCCGTAGGCCTGCATCAGCCTACGGCGCTCGACTGACATGGACTCCGGCATCACCACGATCAGCCTGTAGCCTTTCACCGCCGCCACCATGGCGAGGCCGATGCCGGTGTTGCCCGAGGTCGGCTCGACGATCGTGCCGCCGGGCTTGAGCCGGCCCTCAGCCTCGGCGGCTTCCACCATGGCGAGCGCGACGCGGTCTTTGATGGAGCCGGCGGGGTTGGCGCGCTCGCACTTGATCCAGACCTCGGCGTCAGGGAATAAGCGGCTTACGCGGACGTGCGGCGTGTTGCCGACAGTGTCGAGCACGCTGCTGGCTTTCATGTGGCGTTCTCCTTACTGAAGCCGGCCGGATGTCGGCCGGGATGGACGGACGCGGTGCAAGCCTCCGCTTGCGGCACTGCGGCGGCATCGTGCGTTACCACCACAGGATGCTGCAGCGACACCCTGCAGGGATGAATGCGCGTCGCCTTGCCTGCTCCACGTGCATGACGCCGCACCCGGCGGCAAGGCCAGAACGCCGTGGAGGACTACTCATTGCGTGGACATGGCCCGTAAACGGACCAGGACGGCCGTGTTGCATGTGTGGACGGCCCCTGGAGTGCAAGGTCTTGCTGCTGGATTTCATGGGCGGTGCGACGGTGGTCATGTGTCCGGCCTATAACGCGGCACGTTGACCGCTGGCCCAGATGGGTTCCGCGAACGAGACCACAAACAATCAAGCGGCCTCGACCGGCCGTTGCGCGTCCCGGGTTCACTCGTTCGTCGGCTCGACCGATCATCATCTCCTGCAGCTCTTTTTGCACCCAGGCACCTGCGAGCGGGTTAAGCGACCACGGCAACCCCGGTCGCCGGCGTGGCGACCTTCTTGCTGCCCCGATACGCCTCCCCGGTCGCCATCATGGCCCACACGATGCGGGCCATCTTGTTGGCCAGAGCCACCGCCGCGAGCTTGCGCGGCTTGCGCTCCAGCAAAGCCAGCAGCCAAGTCGAAGCGGTCTTGCTTCCCGGCTTGGCATATTTGATCACCGCCGTTGCCCCCAGCACCAGCAATTGCCGCAGCCGCTCATTCCCGGCTCGGCTGATGCCGCCCAGGCGTTGGCGCCCGCCGGTCGAGTGCTCCTTTGGCACGAGGCCCAGCCAGGCTGCGAAGTGCCGCCCGGAGGTGAACCGGCTGGGGTCGATTGTGAGCGCCAGGCTCAGCGCGCCGATCGGGCCGATGCCGGGCACCTCGGCCAGCAGTTGGCTGACCGGATTGGCCTTGTGCTGCTGCTTCATCCGGCGTTCCAGGTCCCCGATCCGCTCGTCGAGCTGGGCCACTTGCCCGCCCAGGAACGCCAGCATCTCCTTGGCCGCGTCCGGCACCGCCTCCTCGGCCGCCACGACTTCGAGCAGCGCCGGCAGTTGGCTGGTGCCCTTGGCCGCGACGATGCCGAACTCGGCGGCATGGCCGCGCACGGCGTTGACCAGCTGCGTCCGCTGCCGGACCAGCAGCTCGCGCGCCGACAGCACGATCGCCTCCGCCTGCTGCTCGGCCGACCGCACCGCCACGCTCGGCATCCCAGGCCGCGCAGCTGCCTCGCTGATCGCCTCGGCGTCGTTGCGGTCGTTCTTGCCACGCCGGACGAACGGCTTCACGTACTGCGGCGGGATCAGCTGCACCGTGTGGCCCATCGCCGCCAGCCGACGCCCCCAATGGTGCGAGCCGCCGCATGCCTCCAGTGCCACGTGCGTCGGCGGCAGCTTGGCGAAGAACGCCTCCATCTCGGCCCGCCTCATGTTGCGGCGCAGGATAGCCTTCTCGTCCTGATCGACGCCATGCAGGGTGAACACGGCCTTGGACGTGTCGAGGCCAATGCGCTTAAGGTTCATGAGGACGGTCCTTCAGGTTCGGGTTCTGACAACCAAACCTTGGCACAAGATGCCGCGGGGCCGTCCACCCCAACACGGGTGTAGGAACCAGTTGCCCAAAGTCGTCCAGGGTGTCACGTTCCGCAACGGCGTCGAGGTCACCAACACGTCAGCACAGAACGCCGCCTGATCACGGCGTCACCTAGTTTCCAGCATAGCCCCCCTTCGCCGGCCGGCATGCGCAGGCCGACGCCGCGCCCGGTCAGCTCTTGCATAAGGCTGACCAAATGGCGCAGATCGCGCCCGAGCCGGTTCAGCTTCCAGGCAATCAGGGTGTCGCCGGACCGCACCGGCTTGACGCACGCCTCCAACCCGGGCCGGTCGTTGCGCTTGCCGAAGGCATGGTCCTCATAGATGTAGCCGCTCGACATCATCGGCGGCCGTGCTCGCTTTCATCCCCGTATCCTGCTCGGGTTGACTGCCTCCATGGAACTGCTCCTGCTCGCATTGGTCGCCTCCATGCTCACGTTCGCCGCTCGGTGCTCGACATCATAAGTGCGTGCTCGGACTCGGGGCTTGGCAGGGAAGCCCCACGCTCGGTTACGATCAAATCCATCGGGATGTCGTGAGGTTGTGGGTGGATCGTCGCAATCTGCGACAGTTCGAACCCGACACCGACTGCTCGCGGCTTGGCTGGCAGCGCAGCCAGCGTGCGGTCATAGTATCCGCCGCCATAGCCGAGGCGGTATCCCTGCTTGTCGAAGCCGACCAACGGCACGCAGGACCTCGGGTGCGACCGGGTCGCCCGCTGCAGGGATAGGAATGTTCCAGGCTACGTGAGTCATCGGGATGCCAGGCCACCACTCACGAAAGATCACGGGCTCGGCTTTTTCGACGACCACCGGTAGGGCCAGCCGTGTCCCATTGGCGTGCAGGGACCGAGTCAAGGGTCGCGGGTCGTACTCGCCCTTGAACGGCCAGTAGAAGCCTATCAGCGCGCCGTTCCGCGTCCGGCATGGCCAGTCGCCGTTCGATCAGCACCATCCGCTTGGCCTTGCGCCAAAGGCGGACCTCCTCCCACTCCTGCGCGGGATCGATCGTGGAAAGCTGGGCGGGCGCGCTGGCCTGCTTTGAACGCTCAACGTACGCGGGGTCGAACTCGTGCATCATGCAAGGCGGCGAGCTGCATTCTCCGGCTCCTGCCTGCGACGGCTCACCAAGGCGCCGCTCGGCCCGCTGCAGCACGTCGGCGACGAGAGCCGCGTGCATCGCGGACAGATGGTGCTCGACGGCATCCTCCGCTCCTGCTCCAGCAGCTCCTCGATAAACCCGCGGACGCGCTCCCGGATGCCCGCCTCGATCGGGTCAAACCAGGCATCCCCCGCAAACAGCCCCATGCCGTTTGCATCCGTGCTCGTGCTACCCTGTTCCATGGCGTAGTCTCCGCCGGCGCGCAAACGCCGGTCATGGCTCGTTGAACAAGCCGGAGACTACGCCACCACCCGATTCCACCACTTACGCGACACCACCTCATCCACACCTGAACCCGACTGCATTGGATCGGCGGATCACATGAGCGAGGCACTTGCGTTCGGGGTGAGACGGCTTGGCCTGCTTTCCAGCCCCCCATGCCGGGGCCATCCAACAATCGACAACAAATCCGGGCGCATCCTGATACCCACTCGTAGTGACATTCCGTTATGAACGACAAGGCGGCAGCAGTCGTCGATCAGTGTTCACAGCATGCGGAATATTATTATTCGTCGATTACGATGAGTTCTGAAAGATGCTTGGTCATGATGCCGACAGTAGATGTGCAAATACCTGCTCCTGCCTCGCCAGTCTCCGACACTGATCGGCGGCGGCTAGGCCGGCTTGACACTGCATCTCCGAGTCTGATCCCGCTTTTGCGTAATCCTGTCTTGCCCGCAGACCAGTCCCGGGTCTCGGATGTTCCTCATCGGTCTTATGGCTGCCAGGCCTGTCACTTACCACAGCATATCTTTCCGTTCACCGTCGCCTTCCAGCCCATCGTGGACGTTCAGGAAAGCCGGATCGATGCCTACGAGGCCCTAGTGCGTGGGCCGGATGGTGAAGGTGCCGGGCAGGTGCTGGCGCAAGTGAATGCCGACAACGTCTACAAGTTCGACCAGGCATGCCGCGTCAAGGCCATCGAGATGGCAGCCGGTCTTGGCATGGACCGGCAGCTTAACATCAACTTTCTTCCCAATGCCGTCTATGAGCCGCGCGCCTGCATTCGGGCCACGTTGGACGCTGCCGCGCGCACCGGGTTCGATCCCAAGCGCCTGACGTTCGAGATCGTCGAGACGGAGTCGATTGCGGACACACCTCACTTGCTCAGCATCATTGCTGAGTATCGCCGGCAAGGCTTCAAGATTGCGCTGGATGACTTCGCGACCGGCTATTCCGGGCTGACCCGCCTGGCCGAGTTGAAGCCGGATATCGTGAAGCTCGACCGCGCCCTCGTGGAGGATTGTGACAAGGACCGGACCCGGCTGGCGATCGTCGCGAGCATGATCGCCCTCGGTTCCGAGATCGGCATCAAGGTGGTCGTCGAGGGCATGGAGCGTAGAAGCGAAGTCGATGCCCTGCGCTCCGTCGGAGCTCGGTTCATGCAGGGGTTCTACTTTGCCAAACCCGTCTTTCAGGGTCTCTCCACCGACGAGAGCATCTTTCCCGAGGGCATCTGAATGTCTGGTTTCCACCACAAACGGTCAGAATGTCTGACTGGAGAGCCGCATATGCCAGCGGTCAAGCCTCACTAGGCTGCTTGACAATCCATTCCACATAAATGGCGATATTTCCCGCAGGGTTTATCAAGTTCTGGCTGACCGGGTGCCAAGGGCTGAGCCATATAGCATAGACGAGACCTTTCTTGACCTGACCGGGCTGCCCGGCGATCTTCACGAGCGTTGCAGCCAACTGCGCGAAGATGTACGCCGGATCACTAAAATACCTACATGCATAGGCTATGGACAAACGAAAACAATTGCATTCTACGGAGTGGTGCTGTCAACCCATTTTATCCAGTATTTGCCGGCCTGCATCCATGAGTCTCTAACTCATGGTTCTGACTGGACCGATTGCGGCGGAGCGGTCTCGCCTGTGACCTTCAGAGATAGGCGACGGTCCCCTTTCAGCACTTCACGGTGGCATATACCTCACAGGGTGGCGAATGCAGGAGCAGGTTTCATTAGGCCGGCATCGTGTCCCTGATGCGCAGGATGGTCTGGCGGCTGGTTTTGAACTCACGAGCCAAAGCGGACACGCCTGCTCCTTCCTCCAGCCGTCGCGCCACGCTCCTATGCTGATCCGCCGTCAGGCTCGCGGGCCTGCCTAACCGCTTGCCTTCTGCCTTGGCCCTGCTCAAGCCTGCCTGGGTGCGCTCGATCAGCAGGTCGCGCTCGAACTCCGCCACGGCGTTGATCACGTTCATCGTCAGCTTGCCGGTCGAGCTGGTAAGATCGACGCCGCCCAGCGCCAGGCAATGAACCCGCACGCCGAGGTCGGCGAGCTTGGCCACCGTCGATCCCACGTCCATGGCATTGCGGCCGAGCCGATCAAGCTTGGTAACCACCAGCACGTCGCCAGCTTCCAGCCTGTCGAGCAGGCGGGCGAAGCTGCGACGCTGGGCGGTGGCGACGCTGCCCGAGACGGTCTCGGCCACGACCCGGCGGGGCTCAATGCCGAAACCGGCAGCCTGGATCTCCTGGAGCTGATTGTCGGTGGTCTGGCCGGGGGTGGAGACGCGAACGTAGGCGAAGGTGCGCGGCATGGGCCGGTCTCGTCCGAAAAGGGTGCCCGAAACCTACCCCGCGTCCGAAAGTTTAGATAGCTGCTTTTCGGACAGAGCGCAGGGACCTGTCCGGAATCGAACGGTTCCGGACAGGGCCGCAGTCTCGCTGATCGGCCAAGAGCGGCGGCACCGCGCCAAGGACGCGTCGGTGGTCGACGCCACAAAACGCTGGAAAAAGACCGCCACTTATCGCTGAAGGTCACAGCGCGGGGCGGGGGTGCAGGAGGTGTCGGGAAAAGTATTTTCCGGCACCCCTGCGGCACAACCCGGATTGCGGGTGCGTGTCCGTCCTCCCGTCCGGCAATCAACTCGTCCGCCTTGCCGTGCGCCGCCCTGGGTTTCCGGACAGAGCAAAGGCGGCCCGTCATAGTTCGTTTGGTGGACAGCGATCTGGACTGCATTTGCGTGTCCAAGGGCACGCATCATCCCAGACGTTCCATGCTGATCAAAATGCTTATGTGCAAGACACTTGTATGCCAGACACTGATACGCTAGCAGAGTGCTGCGGCGCGAAGCCCGCGCCGGGGTGGGCCGCATGGACCGTGTTGAGGACTGCATCTCGTTCCTGATCGGCAAGGCAGGCCAGCAGATCGCCCGGCGCGCGCGGGAGGGACTGGCTCCCTACGGCGTGACTCCGACGCAGTACGCCGTCCTGAAGGTGCTTTGGGAGCAGGACGGCCAGAGTGGGGCTGAGCTGGGGAGCCGCATGTTGATTGACAGCGCCACAGTGACGGGCGTGGTGGACCGCTTGCAGGCCGCTGGGCTGCTAGAACGCCGGCCCCATGGCGCAGACCGGCGCGTCCACAGCTTGTTCCTCACCGAACCGGGCAAGGCGCTGCAAGCACCACTCGATGCGGCCATGGACCGGCTCAACGGCGAGGTGGCCCGCGAGATGGGCGGCCAGGCCGAGGCGTTGTGGGCAGCGCTGCGCCGCCTTGGCGACGCCCGGGGCGGGTAACGGGGCTGACAATCGGAAGGGATGGAATGTTCGACACCAAGATTGCCATCGTCGTGCGCGAGGACCTCGCCACCTGGCAGAAACTGAACGTGACCGCGTTCCTCACCAGCGGCATCGTCGGTGCAAACGAGGGCCTGCTGGGCGAGCGGTATGAGGACGCCGCCGGCAACACCTACAGTCCGCTGGTGATCCAGCCGATGATCGTGCTGAGCGCGGACACGGACACCCTCAAGGCGATCTACCGCCGGGGGATGGAGCGTGGCGCCCGGCTATCGCTCTACATCGAAGACATGTTTTCGACCGGCCACGACGCGGCGAACCGGGCGGCAGTGAAGCAGTATGCGCCCGAGGCCATGAACGTGGTGGGTCTCGCACTGCGCGAGGACAAGAAGGTCGTGGACAAGATCACCAAGGGTGCCCGGATGCACGCCTGAGCGCATGACGCAGCCTGAGCCGGCCAAGGTTGTTAAACGAAATCGCCAGAAACATGGTGCGCTGCTTCTCTCAACCTGTGGACGAGACCCCGGAATTTTGTAACGGCGCAAGCGGGAGGCTTGGCTGATCCTCCCCCAGGAGGAAGCACGTGATTGCTCCCAGCGCCTGCCAACGGTTCCGTTCCGCCAACACCATGTGCGTACCTGCACCGATCTCGACCCACCTCCGGTAGCGTGCTCCTGTCAACCGGGCGAAGAGGTCTCGTGCAGTATCGAGGGACACATCCACATCCCACTCGGCATGGACGATGAGCGTCGGGGCGGTGATCGTCGCCGGGTCGTAGATCGGCCGCCCGCAGGTCCAGTGTTCGCGGACGTCCTGCACGGCGCCCGAGGGCGCCCGCACCGTTCCTGGCACGCCAGAGCCGGGATCGGTCTCGAGGGTTGTCGCGACCCAGGTCTCGAACCAGCCCCGCGGTATCAACGTCGCCCGTTCCGCCTCGGGCGCCGGCGACAGCCAGGCATCGTGGAACTTGGCGAGATCGGACCTCCGATACGCGCCCAACGGCCCGCCAGGGTCGATCCGCTTGGGCCCGTCCGACAGCCAAAGCGGCGCGACCAGCGCAAGCTTGGCGATTGTTTCCGGCCGGCGAGCGGCATGGGCGCCCGCGATCGAGCCGCCCCAGGACATGCCGAGGAGGCATAACCGCTCGATCCCGCTGGCGTGCCGCACCCAGTCGATCGCCGCTCCGATATCGCGCAGCGCCACCTCGGCCCGCACCTCCGGCGCGTGGCCGTCCGGCGGCCCGTCCATTGTCGCCGGCCGGGTCGAGGCGCCGTAGCCGCGCACGTCGAGCGCGAAGACGTCGAAGCCCGCCAGCGCCAACTCGTCCATGACCGAAACACCGCCGAGTGGCGCGTCGAACAGACTGCGGGACGAGAATGTGGCGCCATGCATCAGCAGCAGCGTTCGTTCGGCAGGGAACGGCCCGGCGCTTGCCAGACGTTTCCGCCGCAACCCGAGCATCACGCTCGGGTCTCCGCCCGGTATCGAGAAATCCTCGACCTGGATCTGCGTCGCGTCCCTCATTCGAAACTCCAGACGTAGCCGGCATCCCGCCGGGTCACCCGACCGGCGGAGCTTTCGGCGAAATGGGTGGTCAGGCACAGCGCCCCGCCATCGGCGGCCCGCTCAAGCATCGCGCGGCGGGATCGTTCGGCAGCCTCGGGAAACTCGCAGTAGATCGAGCGCAGCTCCGGGCGATAGACTTGCAATGGATGGTGCAGGGTATCTCCCAGGAACCAGGCCTCCTCTCCCTGCGAGCGCAGCCGGATCGAGGCGTGATCCACGCTGTGCCCAGGCGTCGGGTGGAAGGAGAAGCCGTCGCCGACCTCCGCGCCGTCCACGTCCACGTAATCGGCAAGTCCGGCCGCGATCACCGGCCTCACGCTGTCCAGGTAGATACCCGGCGTCGGCGTGTGGTCGCGCGGACCGAGCGATGCGGGCGGGAGATTCGAGGCCGACGCTCCGGCGAAGAGGCTTGCGTTGTAGCGCTGCTCGATGCGCGACATGAGATGCCGCGCATTACGAAACGTCGGGGCCCAGTCGCCGTCGTCGTCCCGTCGCGTGTTCCAGCCGACATGGTCGGCATGGATGTGCGTGTGCAGCACGCGATCGACCCGGTCGGGCGTGACGCCGGCCGCTTTCAGCCGAGCCAGCCAGGGCGTGTTTAGCCGGTCGAGCATCGGCGCCTGCGGAATCGGTTTGTCGTTTCCCGTCGCCGTGTCGATCAGCACGACGCGCCCTTGCAGTTCGACAAGCCAGGCGTGAATGCTCTGCGTGAGCGTTCCACGCCCCGGATCGAACGACCCGGCGGTGAGGTCCGAGGCGTGGGCCTGCAGCGCCGACAGCGACCAGTTGGGGTAGAGTTTCGCCGGAGTTGCATCGTCCCAGCGAAGTTCGTCAATGCGGGTGATCGTCGCTGCGCCGACACGGAAGCGCTTGGCATAGCCGGCAGCCAGCCGGTCGGTGAGGTCGGGGACGCTGAGCACGGATGCCTCCTTGAAGCGTTGGTGCGCGTGATCTAGGAGGTGTCTATCCATTCTCCCAATCGATCCGCCCAATGCAGTCCATCGACCACTTCGATCTACGATCGTTCGACCTGAACCTGCTCATCGCGTTCGACGCGCTGGTGGAGGAGGGCAGCGTCACGCGCGCGGCGACGCGGCTGAAGGTGCGCCAGCCGGCGATGAGCCACAGCCTGTCCACGCTGCGGATGCTTCTCGACGACGCGCTGCTCGTGCGCGTCGGCGCCGACATGCGCCCGACGCCGCGGGCGCTCGAACTCGCGCCACGGATCCGAGCGGCGCTGCGCGCGGTGCAAGAGGCGGTTCGGTCCGGGATGCGCTTCGACCCGCGGTCGGAGGAGCGGACCTTCCGCTTGGGCTTTTGCAGCGAGATGGAAGTGCTGGTCATGCCGGCCCTGGCCGCACGGCTACGGGCGGACGCGCCGCGCATCCGTGTGATCGGCCGGCACTGCGACGCTGAAGACGTTCATCGCTTCCTCGACGATGGCGTCGTCGATTGCGCGGTCGGCGGCTACGGCGGCGGCGAGCGTCACGGCGCGCTCACCCTGTTCGAGCCGGCGCTGGCCTGCTGCTTCAATCCGCTCCTGTTGCCGCTGACGATCCCGGTCGACGAGGCCGCCTATCTCTCGACCCCGCATGCCGTCACGACGTTGCGCGACGAACTCCAGGGATGCATCGCCGACGCGCTGAGACGCGCCGGCGCCACCCTCGACACCGTGGTCGCCAGTTCGGATTTTCTCTCCGTCCTGGCGGTCGCCGAGGCGGCCCCGATCCTCGCGACCCTGCCGGCCCAACTCGCACGCCGCCATGCGCCGCGTTTCGGTCTCGTCGTCTCGCCCATCCCGCTGTCGCTGGCGACCACCCCGATCACTCTCCTCTGGTCCCGCCGTGTCGACCGGGATCCAGCGGCCATCTGGCTGCGCAACGAAATCACCGCCGCCTTAAAGCCTGCAGCAACAACGCCCGCAAAAGCTTCTCCGGCGCGATCGAGTTTCGTCCGCCCGGCGCATACAAGCCCTCCGTCAACTACACTTGACGACGGCTTTGCGGACGGACTGATTGCCGGACGCCGAAGCGGGCAAAGGGACGGCTTGAATGGCCCTGATCGGGTATGCGAGGGTCAGCACGGCCGAGCAGCACCTTGACTTGCGGAGGAACGCGCTCACCAAGGCCGGGTATGAGGACATCCACGAGGACCGAGCGTCGGGTGCCACGCCGAGCGGCCCGGATTGGCCGAGGTGCTTGGGCACGTGTGTCGCAGCGACACGCTGGTAGTCTGGAAACTCAACACGCTTGGCCGCTCGATGCCCACCTGATCGAGACGGTGCGCAAGCTGGAAAGCAAGGGCATGGGCTTCCGCTCGCTCACCGAAGGCGTGGACACCACGACGCCGGACGGCACGCTCGTGTTCCACATTTTCAGCGCGCTGGCGCAGTTCGAGCGCGATCTTATCCGCGAGCATACGAGCGCGGGGCTGAAGGCCGCCGAGGCCCGCGGGCACAAGGGCGGCCGGAGGCCGGTGGTGACACCCGACAAGCTGGCGCGAGCCAGGACGCATCTCGCTGCCGGGCTGACGGTGCGCGAGGCTGCCGCGCGGGTGAAAGTCGGCAAGACTGTGCTCTATAAGGCACTGAATGGCTCAGCCGGTTTGGCCGAAGGCCGTCCTCCATCCCTTCGGACACTGGTGGCGAATTCAGGGTTGGCCATTTGTTCACGAGCGTCAGCGACCGGCGGGCTTACTTCTGCGACCGTTACTCGCCCTTTGGCGGCCACCAGGATGCCCAGCGGCAGCGGAGCCGCTGAATTCACCACCAGTGTCCCTTCGTTTG
>JAABUQ010010276.1_pt1 | contig 12312 bp, 14 predicted proteins | sample 5560001 | NCBI WGS metagenome assembly JAABUQ01 (sample SAMN10711888, study PRJNA513371) | rock metagenome | isolation source: Antarctica rocks | place: Antarctica: Victoria Land, Finger Mt nord | collected 2015-12-18
CCGACATGTTCACCGCGGACGGCAAGCCGTCGGCCGACGACCCGCGTGAGAACGGACCAAGGTTGGGCGACGAGCGCACCACGCTGGTCGAGTCCCTGCGCTGTCAACGCCTCACATTGGAGATGAAGTGCTCAGGTCTTGATGCGGAGGCTATGGCGCGGCGTTCCGTCGAGCCGTCGACGATGTCGCTGCTGGGGCTGGTGCGACACCTGGCCGAGGTGGAGCGTGGGACGTTCCGGACGATGATGGCGGGACAGGACGTGCCCCGGCTGTTCTGCTCCGACACCGATCGTGACGGGGATTTCGATGGCGCGGTTGCCGACCCCCAAGTGGTTGCGGAGGCGTGGGACGCATGGCGCGCGGAGGTGGACTTCGCCACGCGGTTCGTGGCCGAGGCGCCCAGTCTCGACATCACCGGCGACGATCCCTTGAACCAGCATGGCAGCGGTGGAGGGCCGATGTCGCTGCGCGAGGCGCTGGTCGGAATGATCGCAGAGTACGCCCGCCATATGGGTCACGTCGACCTGTTGCGCGAGCGGATCGACGGACGCCTAGGCCAGTGAGCCTGTCCGCGTAGCGGCTCGTGGCGCTGGTTGATCAGGTGGTGCGGCCGTGTTCGAAGTGCAGCAGGACGAGGATGGACTTGCTCCTGTTCTGATTGTGGAGGGCTTTCCCGGCCTCCCGGTCGAGACCCCGCATCGGCTCCCAGGCAGGAAAGCTGCAAGGAGGAAGCAGAGAAAGTTTCTGAGGCTGTGGGCCGGTCCCGGAGCAGCAGTCCATGACCCGGCTGCTCACCGGAGAAGCCAGCGCCGGCAACCTGCTCACGGAGGGCATCGCCGCGTAGATCCTCAGATCCCCTCGCCGACCCCAAGGAGAACTCCCAGATTTACACCACGAATTGGGACTTGACCGCGTACTCGTGCGCCGAGGCTATCGCGCGCGAGCGCCCCCGGCCGGGGCCAAGGACTGGAGCGACGCCCTGCGCGCCCAGGAGCGGGCCGAGGGGCGCTCGCGGGAGCGCGAGCGGAGCCCGGAGCGCGGCCACGGCGGCGGGAGGGGTGGTGAGCGGGACGACACGCCGGGCCATCGGCGATAGATCGTGCGACGCCCTGCGCACCGCGCCCGGACGCGCGGAGGGCCACGGTTGCGCCGATGTCATGCATGAGTCCGCTGTAGGACTGCCTTCCCTGCGCCCAGACGTGGCCAGCCGCCTGTCGCCGTCTAGTGCTGTTTCAGAGGGCTTACTTTGAAGTCTTCCACCCTGCCAACGGAAGACCACTTCAAACTTTCTCGCCTGATTCAGCACTAGGTTAGCAATGGTCTCCCTCTGGAGCCAGCACTCTCCATCCTGACCGACATCGGTCTCCGGTCGGCGGACGGTCTACACGTCCACCGCGGCCCTGTTCCCACCGTTCTGGCTGGCGTCCTGCGCCACACGCTCGAGCCGGTCCCGATAGGTCTCCCACCACGCCTGGCTGCCCGGGGCCATGTTGTCGTTGCCCTCCCGCAGACCGACGGCCCCGTCGATGAGTTCGCGGACAATGTCCGCGTGTCCGGCGTGCCGATTGGTCTCGGCGATCATGTGGACGAGGATGCGGTGCAGCGTGACCGCGCGGCGGTCGTCTGGCCACCACGGCACGTGGCCGGTCGCGTCCAGCGCCAGGGTGTCGATGGTGGCGTCCGCATGAGCCCACGCCCGGTGATACAGCCCAACGATATATGCGCGTGACTCATCGGCGGTGGCCCACATGTCCGCGTTGGGTTCGGCGTCGTCGTCGAACCAGGACAACGGCTCGTCGAACGGCCGTCCAAAGGTGGCGCCGAAGTATCCCAGCTCGAGACCGGCGAGGTGCTTGACCAACCCCAGCAGGTTGGCGCCCGTCGGCGTCAGGGGCCGGCGGATATCGTACTCCGAGAGCCCGGCGAGCTTCCACAGCAGGGCGTCGCGGGCGCCCTGTAGGTAGCGGTGAAGATCGGCTTTCGGTTCTGGTGGTCCCATCATTTCTCCTGTCCGACGACCGGCGACGTGACGGTATGTCCGCACAGAGTGTAACGCATTCACGGTCAGAGGCACGTGGAGGGCGGACTGCGGCATGGCATAGGGCATCGCCCTCGCGTACATAGTCGAGGCACGCCGTCAGGCTGGGCGCTGACCCGAGGAACCGCTCTTCTTCTCCTGATAGACCTTGTCGCACGCCGTGAGCTTGTCGAGTTGGACGGCGAGAGTTTGGCCGACCGAACTGACTCGGGCATAGCCAATGCGTGCCATGATTCGTTCCTATCGTCTCAGAATCCTTAAGATGCTATGATACCGGCATTATGAGACGACTTGTGCGACCCGTCAAGCCGCCTGGCGCAGAAGGTATACCTTGTGAGACCCCGTCTTAGGCGGCAGAGTCGGGGAACCGTCCTCCTATCTGCCCGTCCCGACGACGGGAAGAGCCTACTGCACCTTTTTGAGGGAATATGCAGCCCCCCCTTCTCGGCTCGTACGCGGGCGCGTTCCTTGCGTTGCGCGGCGAGCACCTCGGGGGCGCGAGCGTTGGCGATGCGCCACCGCAGAGGGGCGTGCAGATCCTTTCTACTTTCAGTATATCGCGCACCGGGGGGCTTGCGGCAAGCCCCGGGTCGTGCCGCATACTAGCGGGCAGAGGCCAGAACCGACGGAAAGGGGAGGTGCGACATGCGTGTGTTGTTGTCGACGTATAGGGCGCGCCGGGACGTCGACCCGCTGGGGGGACGCGCGGTGCAGGTGCGGGCACTCGGCGCGGCCGCGTTGGTCGACGCGCAGGTCGACGCGGTCGCAGCGGCGGCCGAGAGATGTGAGGCGCTGGTGGCGGAAGGAGTGTGGCTATGACCGACCATGCGGTCGTGATCGCCGGAGGTGGTCCAACCGGGCTGATGTTGGCGGGCGAGTTGGCGTTGGCGGGAGTCGACGTTGCCATTGTCGAACGACGCGCCAGTCAAGATCTCGACGGATCGCGCGCCGGCGGTCTGCACGCACGCACCATCGAGGTGCTTGATCAGCGTGGCATCGCGGAACGATTCCTCTCCGCGGGACAAGTCCACCCGGCTGTGGGGTTCTCCGGGACCGTCTTGGACATCAGCGACTTCCCCACCCGCCACAACTACGTGCTTGCGCTGTGGCAGAGCCACGTCGAGCCCATCCTGGCTGACTGGGTCGGTGAGTTCGGGGTTCCGATCCTTCGTGGGCGCGAGGTTGTGGGCTTCGCTCAAGACGACACCGGCGTCGATGTCGAGCTGTCCGAGGGCCATTCGCTCCGAGCGGAGTATCTCGTCGGCTGCGACGGAGGGCGCAGCCTGGTCCGCAAGGCAGCCGGCATCGACTTCGTCGGGTTGGATCCCTCGACCAGCTGGATGATCGCCGAGGTCGAGATGGACGAGCCGGAGCTCGGCATGCGCCGCGAGGGTGGTGGCATCGGTCCCGTCAACCGGGCGGAGGGCGGGGGACCGTTCCGGGTCGCGCTGACCGAAGGGCACAGCGCACACACCAGCGAGCCGACCCTGGAGGATCTCAGCGAGGCACTCATCAGCGCCTACGGAACGGACTTCGGGGTGCGCAGCCCGACCTGGATCTCCCGTTTCACTGACATGTCGCGGCAGGCAGCCTCCTACCGCCACGGCCGTGTGCTGCTCGCCGGGGATGCCGCACACGTGCATCCCCCGCAGGGCGGCCAGGGCCTCAACACCGGCGTGCAGGATGCCGTGAACCTGGGATGGAAGCTGGCCCAGGTGGTCAACAAGACATCGCCCGAGAGCCTCCTGGACACCTACCACGCCGAACGGCATCCGGTCGGCGCCCGGGTGTTGCACAACACCATGGCGCAAATCGCGCTCAGCAGCCCCGACGACCGTCATCAGGCCCTCCGCGACACCATGTCCGAGCTGCTGAGCATGGACGAGCCGCGCAAGCGGTTCGCCGCAATGCTGTCCGGCCTCGACATCCACTACGACCTCGGCGAGGGACACCCGCTGCTCGGGCGCCGCATGCCCGATCTCGACCTGGTCACCGCCAACGGCCCGCTGCGGGTATTCACCCTGCTGCACGCTGCCCGGCCGGTGCTCCTCAACCTCGGTGAGCCCGGCGGCGTCGACATCACTCCATGGGCGGATCGGGTGCAGGTGGTCGACGCAACCTATGCTGGTCTGTGGGAGCTTCCGGTCCTTGGCGCGGTCACTGCTCCCACTGCCGTGTTGGTTCGGCCCGACGGCTATGTTGCCTGGGTGGGAGACCACACCCACCTGGGGCTCCCCGACGCGCTCACCACCTGGTTCGGACCGCCTACTGCGGCGTAGCGCGAAGGGGCACGCGCGGCTGACCCGCATGCGGCCGCGGCACGACGAAGAACGAAGCCGTGGGTGACACGGGTAGGACGAGGTTCTTCCTCGTCCTAGCCCAGAGCGCGCACGACAAAAATTCCGGCGGTTTGGGCTTACACCCCCATGTTATCCACGAGCCCAAGGGTTACATCCCGGGAGCAAAGATCTCATGGCGCCGCTCGCCGTGACGGTGGCAATACTATGAGAGCCTCGGGCGCACGGCTTGCATCGGTGAACTGTGCCGGAGGCGCACGGCTACGGATGATACCTACTCGGCCGACCTCCCGCCGCTGGTAAAGGGACGGCGCGCGTATGCAAGCCGGCAGCCTACAGGCCACCCATGGAGAGCGGCGTTGGGAGCTATGGACGCAGCCTGTGGGCGAACCGTTTTGGCAGATGATACGGCGAGGTTTGCTATGCGAGTGATCGGTGCGGAAGCGATCATATGCCGGCTAGAAGCCGGCGGTCCCAGGGGGTATAACGACCTACCGCGACGAAAGACGGGTATCGTGACAACCGACTGCCAACGGCCGAGCGCAAGTAACTGACATCAATCAACCGACACCGGTCAACTGCTTATCGCGGGCCATATTGCCGACGACGAACGCCAGGTTGGCCGGGCGCTCGGCCATGCGGCGGACCAGGTAGGGGTACCACTGGGCGCCGTAGGGCAGGTAGACGCGCATGTTGTAGCCCGCGGCCACGAGCGACTCCTGTAGGTCGCGGCGCACTCCGTAGAGCATCTGGAACTCGAAGCGGTCGGGCGCGATACCGCGCGCGCGCGCGAACTCACGGGCATGGGCGATGATATCCTCGTCATGCGTGGCAATCGCGGGGTAGGCGCCGCGCTCCAGCAACGTCTCCATCAGGCGCACGTAGTTGCGGTCGGTATCGCGCTTGCGGCGGAAGGCGACGTTGGGAGCCTCGTTGTAGGCCCCTTTGCACAGGCGCACGCGGATGCCGGCCTCGACGAGGAGATCGACATCGTGGGCGCTGCGGTAGAGGTAGGCCTGGATGACGGGGCCGGTGTTTGTGCAGCCGGCGGCGTGGACGTGGTGGATGACCTCGAGGGTGCGCCCGGTGTAGGCCGAGGCCTCCATGTCGACGCGCACGAAGATGTCGTGGACCCGCGCCGTGTCCAGCACCGCGCGCAAGTTCTCCTCGGCCACGGCATCGGAGATATCGAGCCCCATGGCTGTCAGCTTGACCGAGATATTGGCGTCCAGGCCCTCGGCCACGATAGCGCCGAGGGCCTCCCTGTAGGCGGCCATGGCGGTACGGGCGCTCTCCTGATCCGTTGTATTCTCACCTAGATGATCGAGGGCGATACGGATACCGCGGGCGTTGAGGTCACGGGTGACGCCGACGGCGTCGGTCAGCTCCTCACCGGCGACGAAGCGCAGCACCATGGGGCGTAGCGCGGGGCTCTCCATCGAAAAATTGGCCAGTCCCTGCTGGTTAGCCAGCGCAAGCAATAAACGATTCGGCACGCGGCACACTCCTATCTCTTCTTTGTGTAGTGTACCGCGAGCCGTGCTGCTGCGACGAGCCGTGCTGCTGCTACGAACCGTGCTGCCGCGACGAGCCGATCACCTCCCACAGCGCGTCGTGCAGGGCGACGGTGGCCGCGGCAAGCATCGTGGTCGTTTCGGCCATTGAGGGCTGGCCGTCGACGGTGGTAGTGTGGCCGCCGGCCTCGCGCACCAGCAGGCCGCCGGCGGCGTAGTCCCACGCGCCGCCGCCCATCTCGACGGCCGCATCCATACGCCCCGCCGCGATGCCGGCCAGCGCGGCGCCGACCGACCCGTTCATGCGCAGGCGCATCACGACCGGGCTGAGTTGTTCGACGTTGCGCAGCCGGTCCGCCTGCCGCGGACCATGCGGCAGGGACGTATAGACCAGGGCGTCTGCCAGCCTCGTCGCGCCACTCGTGCGGAGCGGCCGCCCGTCGAGATGCGCGCCCTTGCCGCGCTCGGCGTAGAACAACTCGTCCTGCAGCGGATCGTAGAACGCGCCGTAGCGAACCTCGCCGTCCTCGGCCAGGGCGATGCTGACGCCCCACGTGGTCAGGCCGCGCGAGTAGTTGAGCGTGCCGTCCAGCGGATCGATCAGCCACAGCGAGCGCGCTGTCGCGCCCGAGCGGCCGGACTCCTCGCCCAGCACGTCATGGCCGGGGAAACGCGCGCGGATCGCCCCGATGATCAGGGCCTCGGCGGCGTGGTCGGCCTCGGTGACGAGGTCCCAGGCCCCTTTGTTGTCCCGCTGGAGCGTCGCGGAGCGGAAGTAGCGCCGCAACTCGGCGCCCGCTCGCCGCGCCGCCGTCGTGATAAAGTCGTACATGGGAGCGTCGAACGCGGCCCTGCTGTCGTTTGCCATAGCGGTCGGTGTCCTGCCTTTCCTCAAAAGGTTGGAATCGACGTGCCCCAACGAGCCTCGACACGCGGTCGCTCGTCGAGCGATCTGTGAGACATTCAACGTCCCGGTTTAGTATTACAATGTTATGATCTACCTGCTGACCCAAGTCGCATGGCAAGGGACGACGACTAAAGTCGTTGGAGCGAAGCTCGGCAAGACACTTTAGTGTCCGTCGTTTGCCATGCGACTTCAGTCGCAGGCCGTCGCCGTACGCAAGCTTATTTAAGCCAACGTGCGCTAGAGACCGAGCGCGCGGCGCAGGCCGGCCAGGGTGATGCGGCCGGAGACGGTCCCGCCGTCCGTGACAACCACCACAGGAATCTCATACTTATAGCGCTCGTAGATCGCCAGGTCGGTCGTGATGTCGATCGGCGTGACCCGCAACTCGGCCTCGCGCCGCAGGTCGTCGAGGAGGTCTTCGGCCTGCTCGCAGAGGTGACAACCGTTCTTGGTATAGAAGGTGAGGCGGCGGATCGGACGCTCTCGTGCCATCACTTTACACGCGCGCCAGTCGCAGATAGGCGTAGGTGACGGCAAACAGCAGCAGCAGGTCGTACAGGAGGGTGTTTGTGACGCCCAGACGCGGCAACGCAACGTTGGCAACGGTCAGCACCGCCGCGACGATGGCCACGAACAGCAGCCCACGATTGCCGGTATTGCGGTAGGGCGAATACATGGCGGCGCCGCGCGCGCGGGGGCGCGACATCGTACTCATCTTCGCCCTCGACGGGCGGCGCTGGCGCAGCCAGATCCGCAACCGCTGGCGATTGCGCGTAATATTGCGGAAACGCCAGTACATCCATTCTTCGCGCAGTCTCTTGAACACGCCCGTCTCCACCGTCCCGCGCATACCTGCAGCGATGATATCCTAACGGTAGTATACTGCCTCATCATGTATGGGCTCTTCCGGGGGTTGTGGGTCATCACGGGCTGCTGTAGACTAAGGTGCAACGTAGTAATGTCGGGACAACTCGCGCCCATAGGCCGGCGAACCCATCGTGCGGAGACACGGGGCAGAACAGCAAAAGAGCGGGGTACGCGCCACACCCGCTCGTTGCGTCGATGATCCGCGCCGCCGCTCAATCGTGCGCCATGGTATGATATGCAGCATCGGTACGACGAGCGCGAGTCAGTAGGTAGAGGACGCCGGCGGCACGCCGGCCAATTGAAAGGAGTCCAATGGAGCAGGCAACACTTCCGGCACAGGCAACCGGCGACGAACAACCCGCTCAGCAAGACGGCCGCGCGCAAGGACGGACGTTTGGGTCGGATCGCTTCGACCGTGGCGACCGTGGCGACCGCGGCGACCGCTTCGACCGTGGGGACCGCGGCGGACCACCCCGCCCCGAGAGCTTCGAGCAGATGCTGCGCAAGTTCAAGAAGAGCGTCGATAACGCGGGCATCCTGAAAGAGGTGCGGGCGCGCTCGTTCTTCGAGTCCAAGAGCCAGAAGGCGCGGCGTAAAGAGGCCAAGGCCGCGCGCCGCCGCACGCGCAACAAGATCAAGATGGGCGGCGAGTAGGTCGGCTACTCGCCATCCATCGCACCTGGCTCCACGGAGGGCACGATCACCGATGTGATCGTGCCCTCCGCCATTATCATCGCCATTCTTCCGCACAACGCGCCACGCTGATAGACGAACCGGTTGCCGGTTCGTGGTCCACCGTTGGCCCAGGAGGATTGGGCGCCTGGCGCTGGCCCTGGTGGTCCTGCTTGTCGTCTCCTTCGCGTGGGCGGTGGCGGTCGACCTGACGCCGGCCTCGATGCGCCCCTACGTCAGCGACAGCGGGACGAACTCCGAACTCAGCCTGATCCTGGGCTACAACGGCTTGGGGCGCGTGACCCAGGCGCTGGCCTCCCAGTTCGGTTTCCTGCATCTGCCCATCGACCTGACCATCGTCCCGGCCTTCGCGCCGGGCATCGGCGATCCGGGTCTGTCGCGCCTGCTCGGTCAGGCGCTGGGCGGCCAGGCCAGTTGGCTGCTCCCACTGGCTGTGGTAGGCCTGATAGCCGCGGCCGCGCAGACCCGTCGACGACTGCCGCTCGACCGCCGCGGGCAGGCGTTGGCGCTGTGGGGCGGCTGGCTGCTGACGGCGGGCGCGTTCTTCAGCTTCGCGCGTTTCTTCCACTTCTACTACCTGATCATGCTCGCCCCGCCGGTCGCGGCGCTGGCCGGCATCGGACTCGTCGCGCTGTGGCAGGACTACCGCGCGGCGCTCGACGGCGCGTCCCGGCCGGCCTTCTGGCGCGGCTGGACCTTGCCGTTGGCTCTCATCGCGACGGCCGCGGCGCAGGGCTACATCGCCGCTCCGTATGCGGACGGGTACGGGTGGCTGACCCCGCTCGTCGCGGGCGGCTGCGGGACCGCGGCCATGGTCCTCGCGGCGGCCCGGCTGCGCCTCGCGGTGCTCCTCGCGCCGGATATGCTGTTGCAGGCGGGAACGCGCACCGCCATCGCCGCGACGACGGCCGGGACGCTCGCCTTGCTGGCCGCGCCGGCGACATGGGCGGCTGCTTCGGTAGCGAACAACAATGGGGCCGCGGCCCTCCCGCAGGCCGGTCCAAGCGCCTCGCCCTTCGGTCCTGGCGGTCCCGGCGGGGGCGGCAGGCGTGGGGGCTTCGGCGGCTTCGGCGGCCTCGGTGGCCCGCGCCCGCCTTTCGCCATCGGCGGCGCGGGCCAACCGGGCGGCGCGGGGCAGCCCTCGGCCGCGCGACAAAGCGCCCGCTTCCGGGGCTTCGGGAGATTCGGGGGCGGCTTTGGGGGCCGGTCGGGCAGCCCCGACACAGGGCTGGTGCGCTATCTCGAGGCGCGCCAGGGCACGGCGCGCTACCTGGTCGCCACGCCCTCCTCCACCTCGTATGGCGATTCCTTTATCCTGGCCACGAACCGGGCGGTCATGACGCTGGGCGGCTACCAGGGCTGGGACCGCATCGTCACCCCGACCGGGCTGGCGCGCCTGGTGGCCAACGGGACGGTGCGCTTCTTCTACCTGCCATCCCGTGGGGCCAACGACGTGGGCGGACCCGGTGGACCTGGCGCCCCTGGCGGATCTGCCAACCCCGGCGGACCCAGCGGCGGGCAGGGGACGGCACAACGCGGTCCAGTCGGGCAGGGCTCACAGAGACAGGCGGGCGCCGTCGCAAACACGCTGGCGCGCACGAACGACGACCTGACGACATGGGTGCAGGGACGCTGTACGGCCGTCCCCACGACCGCGTGGCGGACGTCAACCTCCGGTACAGGCTCCTCCAGCCCGACCGTGGCCGGCGCGGGCGGGGGCATGCAACTCTACGATTGCGCGGGCGCCTCGCACAGGTAGCGCGGCCGGTTCGCGCCTTCACCAGCGCCGAGGGTGCTGTGGGACGTTAAACGTTGAAGCGGAAGTACACCACGTCGCCGTCCTGCATCACGTACTCTTTGCCTTCGAGGCGGGTCAGGCCGCGCTCGCGGGCCGCAGCGTAAGAGCCGGCCGACACGAGGTCGTCGAACGAGGTCACCTCGGCGCGGATAAAGCCGCGCTCGATGTCGCTGTGGATCGTGCCCGCGGCCCGTGGCGCCTTGGTGCCGCGGCGCACCGTCCAGGCGCGCACTTCGGGCTCGCCCGCTGTGAGGAAGGTGATCAGCTGCAGCAGCGCATAGCTGGCGCGGATCATCCGATCCAGGCCGCTCTCGGCGATGCCTAAATCCTGCAGGTAGGATCGCGCGTCCTCCGGTCCCAACTCGGCCAACTCCGCCTCCAGCTTGGCGCTGACCGGGACGACCGTCGCGCCCTCGGCCGCCGCGAAATCCTCGATCGCCACCAGGCCGGCCGGGCGCTCCGTGTCCAGCGCGGCCAGCGCGTCCTCGTCCAGGTTAGCCACGTACAGGATCGGCTTGGCCGTCAGCAGCGGCATATCCTCCAGGGCCTCGCGCACCTCTTCCGACGCGGGCAGCGTGCGGGCTGGCCGGCCCTCGTTGAGGTGCGCGGCCAGTTCGCGCAGGTAGGCCAGCTGCGGCGCGTACTTCTTGTCGCCGCTCTTGGACGCGCGCTCGCTGCGCTCGATGCGCCGCTCCACCGCGGCCAGGTCGGCCAGGCCCAACTCGGTGTTGATCGTCTCCACGTCGCGGATCGGGTCGACCGAGCCCTCGACGTGGATCACGTTGGGGTCGCTAAAGACGCGCACCACCATGGCCACGGCGTCGACGTTGCGGATATGACCCAGGAACTGGTTGCCCAGGCCCTCGCCGCGGCTGGAGCCTCGTACCAGGCCGGCGATGTCCATGAACTCCATCGAGGTCGGCACGATACGCTTGCTATGCACGAGCTCGTCGAGCCGTTGCAGGCGCGCGTCGGGGACCGCCACGATGCCCACATTGGGGTCGATCGTGGCGAAGGGATAGTTGGCCGCCACCGCTCTGGCAGAGGTCAAGGCGTTGAACAGGGTGGACTTACCGACGTTGGGCAGGCCCACGATGCCCATTTGCAAACTCACAGGGTTCTCCTTGGCAGAGAGTCGACTAACATCGCTAAACAAAGGAGCGGCGCACAACGCTGGTGCGCTTGCTCTGTGCGCCGTCGGATCTCGATGCGGACGATGACGGCCTACATGCTACACTGTGACATTCCCCTGCCTAACAACCTGCCGAGGAGCGCACGTTTACCTATGTACAAGGATACCAACCCGTCCCCCTATCCCGCCTTTCCGGGCGGACCCTACCGGCGGCGCTACCCTCCGGTACGCGTCGAATCGGCGCGGCTCCACGTGGGCCGCGCCTACATGCACTACCTGGCGGCCGGCGACGGTCCGCCGCTTGTCCTGATCCACGGCTACTCAGCCTCCAGCAACTGGTGGCGCAACAACATCGTCGGGCTGGCCGCTGGCCGCCGCGTCTATGCGCTGGACCTCGCGGGGTTCGGCCGCAGCTGGCCCAAGCACACCTTCTCGCTCAAGAGCGCCGTGGACGGCGTCGTGGCGTGGATGGCGGCGATGGGCTTTAATAAGGCAGACTTTTGCGGCCACTCTATGGGCGGGCATATCTGCATCCGTCTGGCCGAGGCCCATCCCTCGCGGGTGGATCGGCTGGTGCTGACCGACGCCTCCGGCCTGCCCTTCAACGCGCGGCTGTCGGAACTGGCCTGGCGCGGGCTGCGCGGCAGCGGGCACACGGGCTTCCGGTTTGCTTCCACCGTCGTCGGCAGTTCGTTGCAGGCCGGCCCATTCGTGCTCTACGGGGCGCTACGCGACCTGCTGGCCGACGACGTGGAGGCCGCGCTGGGCCAGGTAGCGGCGCCCACCTTGATCGTGTGGGGCGAGCGCGACGTGCTGATCCCGCTGGCGCATGGTCTGCGTCTGCACCAGGCCATCCCCGGCTCACAACTCGCCGTCATCCCGGGCGCGGGCCACAACGTCATGCTGGAGCGCCCGGCCGAGTACAACCGCGTCGTGCTGGACTTCCTCGGTAGGTAGTGGGCAGTGGGCAGTGGGCAGTGGGCAGTGGGCAGTGGGCAGTGGGCAGTGGGCAGTGGGCAGTGGGCAGTGGGCAGTGGGCAGTGGGCAGTGGGCAGCGGGCAGAGGG
>JAABUQ010010277.1_pt1 | contig 12312 bp, 18 predicted proteins | sample 5560001 | NCBI WGS metagenome assembly JAABUQ01 (sample SAMN10711888, study PRJNA513371) | rock metagenome | isolation source: Antarctica rocks | place: Antarctica: Victoria Land, Finger Mt nord | collected 2015-12-18
CGCGGCCGATGCGGGCCCGGGCCCTCGCACGACGCGAGCGGAGTTGAGCACAATGCTCACCGCGTCGTCGCTCTGGGTGGCGGAGTGGAAAATGCCCTCCCATACCGTGCCTCCAGTCACCTGCACAGCGAAATATTTCAGGCCCGACCAGCCCCCTCCCTCTCCCCCGCCACGAGTGCGCCTCTCGGGCGCGCGCGCGCGTGCCTGGCACTCCACCGCGCTGCCGCGGGTGATCTGGCCGGCAATCTGCAGGCGGTTGCTGGAGAAGCCTGTCTGTCGCAGGAAAGCGTCTGATGGCGCGGCGCCCGCCGCGCCCAAGCCGGCATGGAGCTTGGGCGGCTCCATGCGCCCGCCGCGGCAGGGGGCCTGGTTACCGTCCAACCGCCGCAATCAGCGCCACGCCGGCGAGCCCGGCATGCCTTATTCGGTGCTGTTTGGCCTACAGTCCTGTGGTTACCCCAGTAACAAGCTCCAGCTCACCTCTTGTCGATCTCAATGGAGAGGCTGGCCTGGCTCCCAGGGTTAACAGGAAAGGGCATGCATGGTAGGGGGCCAAGAGCTGCGGATGTGATTTTCCAACACGGTGCCTCACGTGCTTGCATGCTCAGATCATGCGCCAGAGCTGAGGGGACAACTGCAGAGGTCGGTTACAGCAGGCGGCAGGAGACAGTGCAAGAAGAGAGCCTCCGCGCGCTCAGTTCAGCTGGCGGGGAGCGTGAAGCACACCACGCCTCTGCCGCCAAAGCAAATTGCAAGGCAAATGACCTCCCGCCCTGCACCATACGCGCCGGCTGAATGTGGCGCAGACAAAGCGCTGCTCGCCGGGCGACGGGTGCCGCTGCCGCTAGACTGCGCCCCACTGCCTCGCTCTATGACCGGGCCCCAACTCTCGCGCCCGTTCAAGGGCCCGCATGCATGCTGGGTGAGGCGGGGGGCCCGGCACATGCGGCCCAGCTGCCCCCTGGCTGCCCAGTGCGCCGCCGCCGCGCGCAGCGCAGCGCGGGCCTGTCACACACACGCACGCGCAGTGCTCCGGCGCCTGATAGCGACCGGCCAGGCGCAGGCGCTTCAAATGCATGGGCGCAGCGCTTGCCTTGCTACGTGCGTGGAGATAGCTCGTCCGTCGCACAAACATGCGTGCACGACAGCCTGCCCCGGGTTTCCACACAAGAGTTCAACTGCCTTTCAGCCCTGTCTCAGCATGCACAGCAGCAGCGCGTTTGCGCTCTGTCCGGCCGTGCATGTGTGTCGGCAGCCGCCCCATCAGTTTGATCTTGAAGGGCACGCCGGCCGCTGCGCCAGGCCCCTTGCAAAACGCCCATGCACAAGCCCATGCGTGAGCCAGACAAGAGCCGGCCATGTTGGCCATCCCCCTCAGTACAATACAGGCCTGCTGGCGCGACTCTTGAGCTGCAAGACCAGAGCACCCAGCGGCCAGAGCCGTCTGCAGACGCGCCCGTGCCAGCCGCCGCCTCAGAGCTCCTCCTTGCCAGCGGCTGAGGCGCCTGCGCCCGCCGCCGCGGGCGGCGCAGCCGCGTCCACCGGCGTCTGGCCCGCCGCAACAGCGGCGTTGGCCTCCGCGGCCATCTGGTTGGACAGCGCAAAGGTGAAGGCCTTCAGGGCCTCCTCCATGCCCTTCTTGATCTGCCGGGGCGCCGCAAGGAGAGGCTCAGTTGCTTGGCTGAAACCCTCTGTGGCGGCCTGCATCACAAAGCCGGAGATGGCAGCGCAACGGAGCGCGCACCTCCGCGACGGACTGGTAGAAGTAGCCATACCTGCACAGGCGGCAAGAGGTGACCCTCGTGCTTGCAGCACCCGCGTGCTGTGACAGCACGGCCTGCTGGGGCCGCCACAAAAGCAAGCGCACAGTGCCGCTGAGGCAGCTGAGCAGTGAGGGGCGCACTGTGGGCTGGCGTTGGGGTTCTTGATCAGGGGCGCGAGCTTGCCGGTCGCGTCCGCAAACATAACGCGCGGGATGTAGCCGCCGTCGGGCGCATACTCAGCCTGCACGCAGCGGCACTCCTAGCCTCCGCACAGTGCTGTGCAGCGGCGGCTGCAGGCGTGCACGCACAGAAGAGCGCGCATAGCAGCTAGGTGATCATCGGCTGCACTGTTTGTCTTTTGTGTCGTGGATCAACGGGTGCGGCCGCGTGCGCACGCCAAACTTCTTGTTGTCGTCGCCGTGGACGTTGACCATGATGAACTCCGCGCTGACGGCGAGCAGCGCATCGCCGTTGGCCTCAAAGTCGGCCTTCAGGCGCTTGCAGGCGCCGCACCAGGGCTGGCTGAACAAGTACATCACCGGCTTGCTGGCCGTGGTGATTGCCTGCCGCGCACACCCCGCCCGCGCCGTAAGCCGCACCCGCGGCGTGGGCTGCGCGCTGTTTGCACGGGGATTGCTACCTCAAGTTGCACCCATGGCAGAAAGTGGCACATACCGCCAGGTCAGCTGGGACAAGCCAGTCGATCTTGCTGTTGAAGCCATTCGACTTGTCCACGGACGCGGTTGCGGCCCATGCACTGCACAGCAGCAGCGCCAACCTCCACATCTTGCCCTCAGTGCTACCCAAAACTTACGCTGCTTGCACAGGAGGCTCGGGAGGCCGATTGCGCGGGCACACCACTTTGAATGCAACCCTGGCTCTGTGAGTCATATGTGCTCTGAGCTCTGGAGCTGGACTGGGACTAGGAGTGGCTCCTGCGTTGGCTCAGCACGGCTCTTTCAGTCTATTCATTTGCCGCAGTCCCCGCAGTCCCAACTGTCCACAATGCCGTTTGCAACCTGCAAGTAGCGCAGTTTGAGCGTAGCAGCTAAAGCATGGCTCACCTGTGTGGGGCCCTGTGGCCCACAGCAAGTGCCACTTTCTGGCCCGCTCCTGGTTGCCAGCCACGCACCAGGCGGCTGCACCGCTGCTGCACAGTCGTAAGCGCGCACGTGAGCGGCCCCACAGCGCTGCGCCAGTCACCCGGAACTGCACTGCTCGAGACGCTCGTCAGCGAGCTGGGCGCTACTCCAAGTGCGTCACGTCCAGCATTGTACAGCCAGGCCTGCACGAGCATGCAGACTTGCTGCCCACTCTGCGTATTTCAACAGGACTGCTTTGGTGCAACGGCGTTCTTACAGGCCTCGCGCAGGCAGAAGCCATGGCCTGCGGCAGAGCTGGGCCCCGCTGACGGCGCGCAGGCGAGCTCGGGGTGGAGGTCGCGCCGAGCGAGCAGGGCGGCGGGCGGCAGCTGCGCGCAACGCGGGACGCCTGCGCGGGCGAGGTGCTGCTGAGCGTGCCCTTCTCGGCTGTCTTTGCCGACCAGGTGGGTGCTGCTGTGCCTTCCCCCGGCTTTTGGCCTGGTTGCTTGCACCCGGCCGCAAGCTTGGGATGGCCTCTTCTGCCGTCTTTGCCGACCAGGTGGGTGCCTCCCTGGCCTTCTCCCGGCCTCTGACCTAGTTGCTTGAACCCGGCGGCAAGGTCATGTTTGACTCGCCTGCGCCCCCAAGCGCGCTTCTTGGTTGTTGCTGTATGTGCGGCGCCCACCCGGATGGCTGCCCCCTGGGCCCCCGGCAATTTAATAGAAACAGTATGGAAGCATGTACAGACAAGCGGCAAGCGGAGTTTGCGGGCCGCAAAAGGATGACGAGGCGACCGCCGAACTGCCCTGGAGCGCACGGATGGCCGTGCAGCTGCTGGAGGAAAGGCACCGCTGCCGGACGTGCGCGGCCTCGCCCGTGCCGTGCACCAAGCTGCCATGGCGCTCTGTGTCCATGTTAGGCAACTTTAGTGCTTTGCATGGCAAATCTCTTGCCTTGGCCAAAGCAGAGCTGTCAGTGTGCCCAGCGTCGAGACCGAACAAGCCAGTGCGCATATACGCTGCCTGTGCAACAACGCTCCCACAGGGTCTGAAGCCCCATGTGGTGTGGCACGCCCTGCAGTGGGCACCAGGCATGTGCAGACGATATCACCCATCACATACAAATTGATGACCCTGCAAAGCGGCACTGCCAGGGGCAGCAGCAGGGCAGGGCGCAAGGTGGCAGCCGCTCTTAGGCCAGCTTGTCGCACATACAGTTGGTCATAGTCATGCGGCGCTGCGCTGGCCTGCCGTGCCAGGGCAGGGCGCAGCGGCGACACGGGGCTGCGGTGCAGCGCGCAGGCGCGCGGCGGCGGAGCCGCGCCGCCGCTGTGCGCATGGCTCGCGGCGCTCCCCGCGCGCGTGCCGCTGCCCGCCGTGAGCTTTGCCGACGCGCACCTGGCCGCGTGCGGCGACGCGGACGTGGCGCGCGAGGCGCGCGCCATCCGCGCCGCGCTGGACGCCAGCTTCGCGGTCCGCCCCGCCTGCCGCCAGGTTCAGGGTTTGAACAGGCACAGTAGTCGCGCGGCCGCTGGCTTGCGCCCATACCTGCAGGTATGTCTCAGGTGTGCGCGCTCCTGCCTTTGTCACGCCATCGCCCGAACTTTCATGCCTCTGATTGTTGTTGATGTGTGAGCGCGCGTCGACATCTTGCATGCATATGCAGTGCCTGGTATGGCGAAGCGGGCACATCAAGCTGATGTGTCTCCTGTGAAGATGTGCATGGGTGGGCGCACGCCGGCCCCGGCCAGGACAGCACCCCGACCAGCGCGCTCCGGCGGCGCGCAGGCGCAGCAGGGCCGGCTGGCGGCGTGGGGCTGCGGCCGCGGCGACTTCGATTGGGCGGCCGGCATCGTGCACAGCCGCTGCTTCGCCACGCGCGTGGGCGGGCGGGCGGTGCGGCTCGCCGTGCCCGGCGTCGACATGTGCAACCACGCCGCGGAGCCCAGCGCGCACGTCAGGTGCGGTGCGGCGCGCGCGCGGCCGCCCGACGCTGCACGCAAGCCTTGCGAGGACTCTTCTGGTGAGGCAGTGTTTGTGCCAACATGCGAATCTTTGCCTGGCGGCCGCGGCAGGGTGCAGCACAGCCCGGAGGCCGTGCAGGGCTTGGCGGCCGCGGCGGAGGTGTGCGAGCCGGCCCCGGCGCAGCCGTCCCGCTTCGAGCTCGTCGCCGGGCCGGAGGGCATCAGGCGCGCCGGGGCCCGGCCGCGCGCGGCCCAGCCTCTGGCCGCGGACTTCCATCGGCTGCCTTCCTGGTGCCAGAGCAGAGCGCGGCTGTTTTCCCATTGTCAAGTCGACCAAGCACCGTGCCTGGCATTGCAACTACAGGCATCCTCGCTCCTGGTGAAGGCCTGCAGCAGCGCCCGCCGCGAGCACGGCCGCAGCAGGCGCCGCGCAGCCAGCAGCCGGCGGGCCTGACGCGTGCGCGCGCGCCTGGCCGCCCTGGCCGCCCTGGCGTTTAACCCTATACCCCTAACCCAGGCGCGGCGCCGAGGTGACCATCTCGTATGGCGACTGGCCGGCCGACGCCTTCTTCCTCGCCTTCGGCTTCCTGCCGCCGCCCAGCCGCCACGACTCGGCCGTGCTGTTCGCCGACCTGCGCGCGCTGGTAGATGCGCACGACCTGCTGCAGGTGCCGCACGCGCGCGTCGGACAGGCGGCGCGCCGCGGCGCACGGCGGCGCCGCTCTGCGCGCGCTCGCCGCGCGCGAGCGCAGCGCATGCTCATGCCCTGCCCGGGGGGTTTTAAACCCTGATCAAGGACCCGTCGTTTCCACCCAGTGGCGGCGCGGCCGGCCCGTCTGCGCCCGCGGCGGCACGCGGGCATGCTGCGGCGCCACCCCATGGAGCCGGAGCAATGTGAAGCGCGGCCGGTGCAGGAGGGCGGCGGCTCGGAGGCGGGCGAGCCGGGCTCGCCCCGGAGCGCGTGGCCGCCCGCAGAGGAGCGCGCGCAGGCGCTGGAGGACGCGCTGGGCCCCGGCGACTGGCGGCGGCGCGTTTCCCCGCCAGCAGGCACACTGATGCAGCTGTCTAGCGCCTTTGTGTCGATGTGCAGAGGAAGGCTGCTCGCAGCGTGTGAACATGCAGAGCCAAAAGGGGCTGGGACGGGCTGCTGTAACTGCATTTTGCAATGTGTAAGCAGGCTTCTTGGTGTGCACAATCAGCAGTGCTCATTGGACAGCGGCTGAGGACCGCTAGGGCTGGCGCTGGGCGCCTGGCACCAGGCCTCGCCGCATGCCCTTCCCGGCGCGGCGGCTGCCGCGGGGGACGCTCAGCCGGGGGCGCCGCCGCAGGCTGCTGGTGCTGGGCGGCGGCTTCGAGCTGCGCGCGGTGGACGCGGCGCGCAGCCTGCTCGCGCTGCACCAGCACCTGTCGCCGCGCGCGCGCCCGCTGGCCGTAGGCGCGCCCGCGCTCCTGACTCTGAGGCGTGTGCGCTGCTGCTGTGCCCCATGGGCCGAGCGCATGCGAGCGCACCTGCTGTCCGGCTTGCACAACCGCGCTCGAGTGCCGTATACTCGAGGTATCCAGCTTCTGCACGCCCTTGTGTGTTCCGCTGCTTGGCTCCTGTCTCTTGCGGTCAAAGCAGCAGAGCGTCCTTGCAAGGCGTGCTGCGAGGCTGCGGCAGTGCGTGTCCTGGCGCTGAGCCAGGGCTGCTCACTGGTGTAGTCAGGCCAGCAGCTGGTCCAAAACCCGACATGTGTCATGCCTATTATCAGAGTTGACCTTGTGATGTTGCATCACTTGCAGCACCTGCCTGCGCACTCGCCAGCCATGTGGCCTACAGGACATGAGGATAAATGGGACATATAGCTGCGGCTGCCGCCAAATATATTATATGTGTTCTTGGGCCGCAGGCGAGTTCCTGGCGCTGCGTGCGGCGCAGCTGCTGGACAAGCTGCCGAGCGCGGACGAGGACGCCGCGCTGCTCGCGGCCGGGGCGCCGCCCGACCTGGCCCTGTCGTTGGGCCTGCGGCAGCGCAAGCGCCGGCTCCTGACGGCTGCCGCGCAGGCGGGGTGGTAGACGCATGCCGGCGCCTATCTCTGCCCGTGCAAGTTGGAGGCCCTGGGCAAGGAAGCTTCCTGGCGGGGTGGAGGAATGCAAAGCGCTGCATAATATGATGTAAGGTGATGCGGAAGTAGACGGCAGGCCGTTTCTGCTCGGAACAGTTCCACCGCATGACAGATGCATGCATGCATGCATGCATACATGCATGCGTGCACGTGATTGACAGGAAACAAAAGAAGAAGAATGCCATATGGCCCAGCAGGGACATGTGCAGGAAAGACGGGGAATGCGACTAGCTAGCAGGTCCTCTGGGGCCTGCCCAGCCTATGCACGACCTGTATGAACTCGGCTGCACAGGCAGCAGAGCGACAGGCTGAGAGTGCTCTTCACTTGTGCTACAATCAAGCCTGAGGCGCCCACTGCCGGCGCCCCGGGGGCGGCCCGCCACAGCGGCGGCCGCTCCCTGGGCATGCACGGTCAGGCGGCCGAGTGGGCACAGAACTACGCCGCGGGCGCCATCGCCGGCAGTGCAAACGTGCTGAGGCGAGCCAGCTCGGTGGCTCTTGCCTGTTCAAGCATAGCACCCCCACCAGACTGTGCGCTTTGAGATGGCGTTTGCGCCGCAGCGGCTACGCGTTTGATACCGTGAAGGTCCGGCTGCAGAACAGCCCAGTGGACACGTACCGCTCCGCATGGCACTGCTTCACGAACATACTGCGGTATGAGGGGGTGCGCGCCCCCGCGCTGGCTGCCTTACCGGACGAGTGCTCTTTCCAATCCCGCTGTGAACAGAAGCACAGACATACCTGCCAACCGCGTACCTCCAGCCCAGCACCTGCGCACCTTCGGTGCGCAGGTGTTCAGTCTCTACCGGGGCGTGGCAGTGCCGCTCGTGGGAGGGGCGCTGGAGACCGGGATCAGCTACTCGGTGCGCGCCCGCTCGGCCGCCCTTCGCCCGCTCGTGCGGGGGCCGCTTCCCGGTACCCGGCGCCGGCAGCACCTGCATGCGGGCCTGCAAGGAGGGGAGGACACGGGGGAGACTCAGCTCCGCCGCGCCCGCCTGCGCGGCAGGTGTACACCCACATGCTGCACCGGCTCAATGTGCGCCCGGCCCGCACCCGCCCGCCCCCCCAAAGTGGCTGCCGCCTGCCTTGCCCCTAATTGGGCGCCGCCCGGCGCGCGCTCAGCCCCGCGCGGCCGCCGCCAGGCGGACGCGCAGTGCCCGGACCTGGGCACGGTGGCGGTGTCGGCGGCGACGGCGGGCTTCGTCCTCAGCGGGCTGCTGTCGCCGTTCGAGCTGGTCAAGGCGCGGCCCCGTCGCTCGCCTGCCGTGTATAGGGTGAGGGTTCCCTATCTCTGTCGAGGCCGCGTCGCGCAGCAGGCCCCAGCTCTCGCCGGCCGTGTCTGCATGCGGGCGCCTGCCCGGGGGAGGCAGAGAGGGGCAGCGCGCCGCCTGCGGACACGAGCGCCTGTGTCCGCGCGGGGGCGCAGTGTCGCCTGCAGGTCGGCCGGCAGGGCACGGTCGGCGGCGGCAAGGCCGCGGCCACCCCATATGCGAGCACGGCGGCGTGCGTGCGCCACCTGCTCGCGACGGAGGGTGCGAATCCCTAGCTCGACCTTAGCTGACCCTAGCTTGCCAGCCCACCACCAGGCGCTCTCATCTCCGAGGCTCACTCCTTGGTGAGGCTGTGTCGTTCGGCTTATACGCCCGGTGCGGCCCTGGACGGGCAGGGCGGGCGGGCAGCGGGGCGCGGCCGCCGCGCAGGCGTGGCCGGGCTGGGCCGCGGCGTCTGCGCGACTGTGGCGCGCGAGACGCCCGGCAACGCGATCTTCTTCGTGACCTACGAGGGCCTGCGCCGCGCGCTGCCCGGCCGGCCGGCGCCCGCGGCTGCCGAGGGCCGCGGCGCGCTCTCCACGCTCGGCGATGCGGCATCCTCGGTCGTGTGCGGCGGCCTGGCCGGCATGGTCATGTGGCTGGCGGTGTGGCGCGCCCACCCACTTCATTCCTCCTGCTGCTCTGCTTTACCCAACCCCGGGTATTGCTTGGCGCTTGGCGCCCGCGTCCATGGAGCCGGGGGTGCACCCGCGGAGCTGCGTCTGCTCGGCGCCGGCGGACGCGCGCAGCGGCCCCGCCTGCTCGGTCCTGTGGCGCGGCCTGCGCGTCAGCCCGGCCCGCAGCCTGCCGCATGTGGAGGCACATGCTATGTGGTTGTGGTACGTGGTATGTGGTGTGGTTGTGAGAGTGCGGCAGCGAGCCGAGGCGCGCGGCCGTGCGCAGGTGCTGCCGCTCGACGTCGCGAAGACGCGGCGGCAGACGGCGGGGCCGGGGTCGCTGTATGACGTCGGCATGGCGCGCAACCTGCAGCTGCTCTACCGCGAGGGCGGCCGGCGCGCGCTGTATGCGGGCCTGACGCCGACACTGCTGCGCGCGTTCCCCGCCAACGCGTGCCAGTGGCTCGCCTGGGAGGCCGCCATCCACGCGCTGCGCGAGCAGTGACGCGGGGATGCGGGCGCGCGCATGCGCCTCGCCGTCTGGCGCGCGCCGGGGGGCGGCCCGGGAGGGCCGCCGCATGTGCGCTGCGCGGGCAGCGGCGCGCCTGCCTGGGGATCGCATCATCGCGGCGTGAACGCTGACGCGGCGGCCCCGGGCCTGTCCCCGCGCCAGCAATTCTGCTTGCTCTGGAAAATGCACGTGCTGCGGGCCGGGCCGAGCGGGCCGCGATATGCGTGTTGCGTGCTGTGAGCGGTGCAAGGCAGGTGCCATTGCCGCCCGCATACCAGCGTTGCAGGGCGCAGTGGCTGCTGGCCTGAGAGCAGCCATGTGCACGCCGCGCGGGCGCCGGCACGCGCGTCTCCGTTCTCACGGGTGTGCCGGGAGCCCCTGCCATGGCCTTGCTGAGCCTGCTGCAGGCGCTGCGCGGCGTGTCCTGGTCAGCGGCCACGTGCGCTGCCTGCAGTATCAGCGTACTCGGGGCATGTTGTCTGTCAGTTTATGTTTCGCCAAGTCCCTGGAGCTCTTCGCTGCCGCAGAGATACAGGGACTATTCACGGGCTGCTGGAGGTCCTCTGCTTGAGCACTTATCACAAGGCACTACTGTTGCCTCCGCCTGTCTGGTCCGCATCCCTTCCATGCGCATTATGTGTGTGCGGCGCCAGAGTGGTTTCACATGCGCGGCGCTGCTAGTGTGACTGCCCTTCAATCACCCCTCACTTCTTGATGTGTCTGCTTGCCTGGGCAGCTGTGCAGGGAGCGTATGTCCTGAACTGATCACGTTATCTTGCTGCCAGGCGTATGGGTGTGGTAAGGTAGCATGTCAGCTTTTCCTACCAGCCGCAAAGCCATTGATGGTCCAGCTGTGAGTAAGCATTACAGCACACAATCGTAACTCAGTCGCATGCAAAGGTACACTTGAACACAGCAAACAGGGCCACACTTAGCAGAGCTTGGTTGGCAGGCCGAGGCTCATCACACAGCAGTCATGCAAGCGCTCCAAGACTGCACACCAAGCCATAGGAGCTCAGCAAGCGGTACACGGAGGCAGGCTGGGGTCTGCACAGGGCTGTGGACACATAAGGGTGCGCTCGCTGACGCCCCTTGCGCAGCGCCCCATGCAGCGCCTGGTCTGGCGGGGTGCGCATGCCCCAGCTTTGCATCAGCTCCAGGACAGGCGCCCCACACGGAGCGCAGCGGGTATAACATCGAGCCCGCCCCGCCCCCACACGCAGACCGTGTAATAGCATGGGCGCAGGCGCGGCCGCGGCCGTGCCCGGGCCGCGCCAGGCCCGGCGGCCGGCGTGCGGGCCTGGAGCTAGGCGCGGCGCAGGCGCAGGCGCGCCGGCAGCTCCATCCAGCGCGAGCGGAAGCCTGCGCACTGCGGGTCGTGGCACTTCTGCGCGATGCATCCTTCCGCCAGCGAGACCACGAAGAACACGTGGTTGCTCTTGTGGTCGCGGCCGACATTCTCGCACCAGTGGCTGCCCGGGCCTGCGCGCGCGCGCGCGGCGGCCTCGCGCCGGGCAGCGCGTCGCTATCTTGCAGCGCGCTGCTGTGTCGCAGCGAACTCGCGCCTTTTTTTTTTTTTGCTCACCCGGGAAGCTTGAGGCGCAGCGCGCGCCCCAATGACGCACATCTACATGGCGCTCGCCCTACTGCGCCGCGCCCGTCTCGAAACGTGGGCACCCAGCATGCACGCTAAGTCGCAGCGGGACACCGCGGCACGCTCGCATGCACGCCAGTGAGCAGAGCAGCTCGATGTCAGGCACACATGGAGTAGCGCGCAGCCCCTCGGCACCCACTGTCCAGCTGATCTGTGCAGTCGGCAAGCCCACGGGGCCCAAACATATGCGGCGGGCTTGCGCGCCGATCATGGAATTGCGACCACATAGGGTTAGGGTAGGGAACGCGCACCGATCATGGAGTACGCAACCGTGCCGGCCACGCCGCATAGGCAGACCGTGCGCGCGGTTGCGGGCTTGCCCGCGCGCTCCGTTGCCGTGCGCTCCACGAACTGCAGCGCGCCCTGCGCCCAGCGCCGCACCTCTGCGCCGCGAGCCGCCCACACCCCGTCAGCTTTGGGCTCCCTCGCGTGCTTTGTGAGGCGCGTAGCTGTGCTACCATGCTCAGCAACTGCGAGCGAGGCAGGTACATGTGTGCGCTCGTCGCTTGCGGGCACGACATGCTGTGTCCTGCACAGGGTGCAGCTAGCCCTACAATACGCCCCTGCGCACCGCACGCCCGCCAGGCGCTGGTCCGTGCAGCAGGCATGGCGCAGCTCCTCAGGCACGCACAACTCTCCCACACAGACACTGATCAACCCTGCTTAAACAAAAAAACAGGGGCCACAGCCGGGGAACAAAACATGCACGGCCGCGCCGCTGATAGCCATGGATGGATCGCGCGGCGGTTTTCGCTGCGCGCGCTGCTGCTGACGTGCTTGGGCGCCCGGCGCAGCGCATCGGCGAGCGGGGCGCGCGCACCCTCCATGGACGCGGCGGGCGGCTCCGCGGCGTCGCCGGCGTCGTGCTTCCAGGCGACCTTCACGGCCGCCGCCGCGCGCTGGATCACTTCCAGCTCCTGCGACACCAGCGCTTCAGGGCATGTTTTCTAGCACGAGCCCGGAGACAGGGGTGCTGCTGTGCATCTATGCGCCTTACGTCACATGCGCACAAAGGCTGCTCTGTGCTGTGGTGAGCGCTTTTGGGGCCGTTGAAGCCGTGTCTGGCAGGCTCCCTGCCGTGCGCTGGCATGCGCAGGGGCCCCAAGCGGGGCCGCTTAGCCACCCGCGCGCTCCTGTACGGCGCAGAGCAGACATGGTCGCTGAGTGCCAAAGCAACAGAAAAGAGCAGACATGCGTCCTGTGCGTGCCTCAACGCTGGCGCCGCCGGCCACTGTCGCGGAGGCGCAGCGCGGCAGCGGGCAGGGCGCGCCGGCGGGCGCGAGCAGCCGCGCGCCGCGCGGCGTGT
>JAABUQ010010278.1_pt1 | contig 12312 bp, 12 predicted proteins | sample 5560001 | NCBI WGS metagenome assembly JAABUQ01 (sample SAMN10711888, study PRJNA513371) | rock metagenome | isolation source: Antarctica rocks | place: Antarctica: Victoria Land, Finger Mt nord | collected 2015-12-18
CGGACGCCGTTGCGGGTGTGGACTCTGGTTACCAGGACCTGAGCAAACTCGTTGGAGACCTTCATCGGCTCTGCCTTGTCAGCCTCGTGCCCGGGCCGGTCGAATTCTGGACCCATCGCGTTCACCTCGCTCCTCTCCGACGCTTCAGTTGGCCCTTCCCGCTGTGCTCCACCCATGCAACAGAGGATCGGTTGGATGCTTTCGCCGTCACTCCGGCGCGCTTTCGGAACGAAGCCTCAATCTCGTCGACGGCCGCCCTCAAGTGCCGCACAAGCTCGTGCCGGCGTTCGCCTTCCATTCGCGCCACCGGAGTTCCGACGCTGAGCGCGGCCGCGGCGTGTCCCCTGGGATCACGAATTGAAATGGCCATTGATGCGACTCCTTCCTCGCTCTCCTCCAGGTTGATTGCATAACCGCTGCGTCCAACCCGGTCCAGCACGCGCTGCAGGGCCGCGAGGTCCGTGATCGAACGTTCGGTGGCTGCCTCTAACGGACCGGTGGCGAACGTCCTCTCAACCTCGCCGGGGGGCAACTCCGCTAGGAGTGCCTTGCCCGCCGCCGAGCAGTTGGCGGGCAGCGTCCTGCCAGTGCGAGCGGCGACCCGGAGAGCGCGCGTGGATTCGACGGCGTCGATGTAGCGGACTATCCGGCCCTCCAAGACAGAGAGATGGACGGTCTCGTTCGTGACCCCGGCCAGCCCCTCCATGATGGGTCTGGCTAAGGCGCACATATCCGGTTCCCTGATCGTTCGCAGCGCGATTTCACCGAAGGCCGGCCCTGCGACGTACGCGCGGAGGAACTGATCTTGGCGAACAAAGCCATGGTACGTGAGCATGGCCAGGAGCCGGTGCGCGGTTGACGGTGCCACCCCGAGAGCCTGGCTGACCTCCGACAACCGCAGGATGGATGTGCGAGCGATAAGGAGCAGGACTCGGAGCGCCCGATCAACCGAAGCGATCGGGTAGGCAGGGGGTTCGCGATCCGCCTCAGAGGCTGCAACTTTCTGCATTCCAGAAACAATAGGCCATCCTCCTCGGTTCCTGCGCACCGACCTGCCCCACATGCTACAATGCAGAAAATCGCTCGGCTCTTGCACGACTACGGGTGTTGGCTGGGGAGGTCATGGCGTGGCAGGTGGTGTGTTCGATGAGGCCGTCGAGGCGATCCGAGGCGGCAAGATCCCGTCCGGCATCTACAGCGATGACACTTACTTCGAAAAGGAGCGCGAATTGCTCTTTCCTCGCACCTGGCAGTACCTTGCCCACGAGTCAGAGATCCCAGAGCCGGGCGACTACGTGGTGCGCCGGGTCTTGGACGACTCCTTCATCGTGGTTCGAGACGAGACTGACCAAGTTCGGGTGCTCCTGAACATGTGCCGCCACCGGGGCATGCAGGTGTGCCGGGCTGAGATAGGCAACGCCTCACACTTCCGCTGCCCTTACCACGCTTGGACCTACAGCAACACCGGCGAGCTGGTGGGCGTGCCCTTCCACGGGGACGCTTACGGCGGGGACCAGATCCTCGACCGAACGACGAAGAACCTGGTCTCTCCACCCCGGATGGATACCTATCGGGGACTGATTTTCATCGCACTGGACCCCAATGCGCCTGATCTTCAGGACTACTTCGGGGGATTCGAATTCTTTCTCGATCTCTACCTGCATCAGAGCGACGAAGGTGCCGAGGTGCGAGGACCGCAGAGATGGTTGGTGCAGGCCAACTGGAAGATCGCGGCCGAGAATTTCTCGGGTGATAGCTATCACACCCCGCACACGCATGCCAGCGTGGTCGAAATCGGGCTTTTCCGGGAGCCGAAGGCGCACAAGAGGAAGGAAGGCGCCCTCTATTTTGTAGGGCGCGGCGGTGGCACGACCTATAAGCTGCCGAGCGATGATCTAGACGAGAACCTGGCCCATATCGGCTACCCGCCGGAAATGGTCGAGCGCATGCGTCGGGTCTGGAGCCCGGCCCAGAAACAGCTGGCGGGGCCCAGCCAGTTCATGGTCTCGGCCAGCACCCTGTTTCCCAATCTCAGCTTCGTGCACAACTGGCCACAGGTGAACGCCGATGGGCTGGTGGTGCCGTTCGTGTCCATACGCCTGTGGCAGCCGCTCGGACCGACGCAGACTGAGGTGTTGAGCTGGTTCGCGGTGGACAAATCGGCGCCCCAGTGGTTCAAGGACGCATCATATCGCGCCTACCTCATGTGCTTTGGATCCACGGGCATGTTCGAGCAGGATGACGTCGAGAACTGGACCTCGATCACCTCAGTGACCCGCGGCCACCTCGCCAGGCGAACGCTTCTCGACAACAGCATGGGGCTCGACGCGAGTGGAGGACTGCGCCGAGATCCCGTGGGCGATTGGCCCGGCCCTGGTCGCGCCTTCACCGGGTTCGGCGAGTACGGGCAGCGCGAGATCCTCGGCCTATGGACTCAATACCTCACGGGTGCTCCAGACCCGCAGGCAGGATCGGCTTGGGGGCGAGAACCATGATCTCGACTGGGGTGACGCCAGAGGATCGGATCAACGCGTACGACTTCTTGGTCGCGGAGGCTGAGACGCTCGACGATTGCCGGTATGCAGACTGGCTCTCGATGTTGGCCAACGACGTGCGCTATCGGATGCCAGTGCGAGTTACCGTTCACGGGGGCGCAAGCTCGACAACGCTGCAGGGCATGGACCATTTCGATGAGGACGGTTACACACTCGGCAAACGGGTCGAGCGCTTGACCGGGGATCACGCGTGGACCGAGGATCCACCCTCGCGGGTCCGTCGCTACGTGACCAATGTCTCGGTTGGACGCGGCGACGAACCCGATGAGGTGACCGTTCGGAGCTACCTCCTAATGTTCCGGAGTCGAGGCGACGTTCGGGCACCCGAATGGGTCTCCGCCAAGCGCACCGACGTCCTGCGAAAGACGGCAGGCGGTTTCCGGTTGCGATCCAGAGAGATTCTTGTCGACGAGTCGGTCCTACGGACACAGAACTTGGCCCTGTTCTTGTGAGTCCGTCAACTCTACTCGAACGGATGCTGACCGGCGGCGTTCGAACCGTCGGGGCCATTTACTACGGCCTGCAGCGAGAACAGGTCGCCCATTTCAAGAGAGGAGGCATACACCATGTCCACTGTTGGCACTGACGAGATGGTCACCGCTGTCTTCCGCGACATCGACAGGATGGACGCGGCGGACTTTGCGCGCGCATTCACCGAGGACGGAACGTTCAAGTTCGGTAATCAGCCAGCGGCTGTGGGAAAGTCCGCTGTAGAGGAGGCGGTGGCTGGCTTCTTCGCGATGCTTGGAGGTCTGCACCATGAGACCACCGGAGTCTGGTCGGGCCGCTGGGAGGGCGGCGAAGTCAGGTCGGTCGAGGGTCTAGTCGTATACACGCGTAAGGACGGATCGGTGGTTGAACCGATCCCCTATGTGAGCACCCTTCGCATGGAGGGCGACTTGATCAAGGACTACCGGGTCTTCGCGGACATCTCGCCCCTGTTCGCGCAGTCGAACTGAGGGAGGTGAGCGAAGTGTCAATTGTTCGGAAGGGCCACATCCCTTACGCGCCCACGGGCATCGGCGAGTACGTTGACGAGCTGTATACCATCAAGGGATTCGTCGGCGACTGGGCGCATATTTACCGCAAGCACAACTTAGCGCACCCTAAGGGCTGGTCCAACGAGGCGCTGATCTACTCGGCAATCGATTCGAGTGTCATTACCGCGCCCGACAAGGATGACGCGAACGGCGCGCCGCTTCCGCTGCTCGTTGGCGACGGCGCGGCGATTTCCCTCTCTCAGCGCTCGGCCCCAATGCCGTTCGCAGAAAAGAACGCCGACTTCCATCAGATCCGCTTCTACCATCAGGGCCAGTACACACTCGACACGGAGCTCGGCTCGATGGAGGTCGAGGCTGGCGACTTCGTTGCCATTCCCAAAGGGCTCATTTACCGGGAAACGCCAGCTGCGGCTGGAGGAGTCGTGCTGATCTTCGAGGTCGCCGACCCGATCCAGTTGGCGGAGCGACTGTGGGACCATGTCGGCTTTACGAGCCTGTTCGTAGATTACTCACGCGCCGAGCTGCCATCGCCGACGAGTGCCAGCGACGGCGAGGTCGACCGCCAAACACAGGTCCGGGTCAAGTACCGAGGCGAATACCACAGCATGGAATACGACTTTGACCCCTGCCATGACGTGGTGGGCTGGCTCGGTGACCCGATCCTCTTCAAGCTCAACGTGTGGGAGATCCCGGGCATCGGTACTACCAGCGGCTTCCTTCCGCCCCCGGCTAATGCCGTCCTATTTAGCGAGGAGAAGTCGTTCTTCTTCAACGTCTTGGGCCCGCGGCCCATGCCCACATCGCCACCGCCGGACGCCAGCTACGGAGCACCCTCTCACCTCAACGACTACGACGAGGTCTGGTTCAACCACTCCGCGGAGCTGGCCCCCGATACCAATGGACACCTGTGGTTCTTCCCGCCAACTCTGCCACATCCCGGATTGAAGCGGCCAGCCGAGTATCCGCCCAACCCGGTTCGTCAGGTGCGCGAGATGAAGCTCAACTTCGATACGAGCTCAGCGCTGCACTGGACCCCGGAGGCCAAGGAGATCCTGATGCCTGATCCCCAGGTCGCCGTCTACACCAGCTTCTACGGTGCGCACGTGGGTGTCGTGCCAGAAGCCGTCACGCGCTACGCGAAGCGGTAGAAGCAGGGAAATGCGACCGTTCGCGCTCGACCTTTCCTTCTACTCCGCAACCCCCGGGGCGGTTGTCGCACAGGCGGCCCCAATGGCGGAGAAGGCCGGCTTCGACACGCTCTGGTTCGGGGAGTACTACTTCTACCGGGAGGCCTCCAGCGTGCTGGGCTACATCGCAGCCTTGACGAACTCGATCAAGCTCGGCTCGGGAACCATCAACATCTTCACACGCCACCCATCGCTCATAGCAATGACGGCGGCGACGCTCGACGAGCTGAGCAAGGGAAGGTTCGTGCTGGGCATCGGGTACGGCGGATTTCCGATCATGCCGCTGATCGGCTACAACCTGCTTCCTCTGGACCAGAACAAGCCGCTACGACGCCTGCGCGCCACAATCCGCGCGGTCAACGCCCTCTTGGCCTCAGAGACCGTCTCTGAAGACGAGCCGTATCAGATGCAGGGCGTCAAGCTATCCTTCCAGCCCGGGCGCTCCGCCATCCCGGTCTACATCTTTTCCGAAGGTCCAATGACAATCGCACGGTCACCGCGTTTCGCGGACGGGATCGTACTGGCGCCTGGCGTCAAGGATCCGAAGACAATTGCGGAACGCGTTCGAATGGCGCGCGCTGCTGCCCAGGGCGCGGGAAAGCCTGATTTTGACATTGCCACGTTCGTTTATACGCTGGTCACGAAGTCAAAGCACGAGTCCCTGGAGGCCATCAAGAGGGATCCCTACTTCATCTATCAACTCGTCGAGGTGGTCCCTCCTACGGCCGGTATGGAGGTCCTCGAGGACGCTGGTATGGATCAAGCGGCTCACCAACGTTTGGCCGAAGCTTGGGGCCGGTTCGACATCGAGGCAGCCGCGGCGCAGATCCCTGACAGCGTGGCCGACGGTTTCACCCTTTGCGGATCCCCAGATGACTGCCTGGAGAAGCTCAGCGAACTGAGGCGGCTTGGTTTCTCCAGGGTTGGCCTGAATCTTTCTCCGACACAGGACATGGAGCTACTCGTCTCTTCAATCTCTCCGGCCATCGTCGAGCACACCAGCTGACCTGGACAAGGGGTAACTCATGATCGAACCGACCGCCTTCTGGGAAGCCGCACGACATGAAATGGAGGAGTACAAGCTAGCCGCCGACCTGCGTCTCCAGCCGAAGTGGGCCATTTCGGATCGGATCGCGATCCAGGTCGGCGTCTCCGGCCGCTTCTCGGTTGGCAATGACAACCCCTTCCCGACCACACTCGACGAGTATTTGAAGGCTGCCGCCGATGTCATAGAGGCCGGAGCGTCCGGGATCGCGCTGGACTACACTTGGATCGAGGACCGCGAGGGTCGACGACTTGACCGCGACATGCCTCCAGTGGAGGCCTATGGGGCCGTCCTCAAGCCCCTGCGGGAGCGTTTTGGTGACCGCTTCGTTGCCAACTGCAACGTCCTCAATGGCAAGGATTTCGACGAGTGCATGAGCCCCGCGCGGACAGGGCTTGCTGAGGCCGCGCCCTGCGCGGCCGGTCATCCAGACTCCTTCTTGCTACCGGCGATGCGTGCGTTGGAGGAATCAGGTGTCAAGCCCGAGGTTTGCGTGCACAGTTCCGGCGAGATCGAGCTTGCCAAGCGCAAGCTGATCGACAGCGGAATCATAAAAAGGCCTTACTACTTCCTCATCCTATACGGCCTTCCCTTCAATACCGGCCGGTCGCTCGTTTCCGGTACTTGGGTAAGCGGCACGAGAGACATGGCCCAGCACCTCATGCTGATGGTCGACCAGATCCGCGGCATTGATCCTGATGCCGTGATCGCTGTGTGCGCCGCCGGTCGGGCTACCCTCTACATGACGACATTCGCCACGCTACTCGGGCTCCATCTTCGTGTCGGTACGGAGGACACGGTCTGGAAATATCCAAACAGCGACGAGGTGTTGGAGAGTAACCTGCAGATGTTCCAGGCGGCGAAGCAGATCGCGGAGATGCACGGTCGTCGCGTCGCTACCGCTGATGAGTACAGGGAGATGCTCGGTGTTCCGATACGCTCGCGGGTCATCGAACGTTGAACTGGTCGAGCCCCTCGACCATCGAAGCCGGGTTACACGGGAGGACTTAGGCGATGAGGCTGGTGCGGCAGCTGTCCTTCATCGAGGTTCTGGCCATGCCCGTCGCCCTGATGGCACCTACGGCGGGAATGGCTCTCAACACTCCCTTCGCCGCCGCCACTGCTGGGACGTCCGTCCCATTCATCTTTGTTCTGAGCACAATTGGTATCGCGTGCGTCGGCGCCGGCTTCATCCGTCTCACGCGCCACTTCAATGACGCTGGTAGCGTCTACGGCCTGACCAAGGCAGCTGTCGGTCCCCGCTACGGTTTTATGGCCGGTTGGTGTCTGGCTCTCGTCTACGTCACGTTTGTGGGAACGCTGACCGCAGGCTTTGCCACCTTCGCTGATCTACTTATTTCCGGGATCGTGGGGATCCAGGTACCGTGGGTCATTACCCTAATCGTCGGGGGAGGCATCGTCTGGCTGTTCGGCTTCCGGAGCATCAAGCTGTCGGCGCGCACGTTCATGGTGTGCGAAGGGATCTCGATCGTGCTCATGTTCGTCCTTGCGGTCGTCATCTTCGCGAAGGGCGGAGAGAACGGACACAGCCTGTCGCTGGCGCCGCTCACTCCATCCGGCGCTTCTCTGAGCGGGATCAGCGCGGCCCTGGTCTTCGGGTTCCTGACCTACATCGGTTTCGAGGGCTCGGCGACCCTTGGCGAGGAATCAGAGCGGCCCCAAATCGCGGTGCCATTATCTGTGTTCAGCGCGGTAATCCTGGCAGGCGTCGTGTTCATCATCATCTCCTATGCACAGACGGTCGGCTTTGGCCTGAATGCAGCCGCCACGAAAGCGTATTCCACCTCTGCGGCCCCGAACACGGATCTGGCCAAATCGTTCGTCGGTTACTGGTTTTCAATGGTGCTGAACCTGGCAGCCGCTCTGAGCACCTTTGCCTGCGCGCTCGCCAGCGCCGACGGAGCCTCCCGCGTGCTCTTCTCCCTGGGCCGCGACCGCCGTCTCCCGAGCAAGCTCGCCGCGGTCCATCCAAAACACCATTCTCCCTACTGGGCATTGGGCGTAAGCATGGTTATCGGTCTTGCCATCGCTGCGGCTTTCTTCCCGTTTACGAACAGCCCATCGAACGTTTACGGGTGGACTGGGGCACTGGCTACCCTGGCTGTGATCCTCGCCTACGGCATGACAAGTATCGCCTCGACTATGTACTTCTGGCGAAGTGATCTCGCGCATGCTCGGGTGTACAACTTCGTTCCCCTGGTCGTAGCTGTACCTTTGCTCGGCTACACTTTCTATAGTCAGATCATCCCGGTGCCACCCGCTCCCCTTACATACTGGCCATACGTGATGCTCGCTTACCTGGTAGTTGGTGCCTGGATTCTGATCTCGCAGCGTGGCCGGGTGGTTGCGCGCGAGGCGGCATGGACAGCACCGTCGGCAGCCTCCGACTTGGACCAAGAATTGACCCCTGAAACCACGGGAGGTTCCGCATGAGCTCGCTCGCCCCGACCATACACAGCGTTCCCGGCGGCAGCCTGCACAAGACCTGGAATCGTCAAAACGAGCCCGTGATCACCATCCGTCCCGGCGACACCGTGAGCCTCCAAGCGCCCGACGCCGCCAATGGCGAGATCACGCCCGCTTCCTCTAGCGAAGACATCGGCAGGATCGACTACAGGCGTCTTGACCCGCTGGTCGGACCTGTCTACGTCGAAGGCACTAAGCCGGGCGACGCTCTCAAAATTGACGTTCTGGAGCTCAGGCCGCTCGGTTGGGGATGGACAGCACTGCTGCCCGACTTCGGCCTGCTCTGTGAAGAGATTCAGGATCCGTACATCAAGATCTGGGGTGACTTGGACCGCGGGTTCGTCGAAATGCCGAACGGCACGCGATTCGACCTCCACCCGATGATCGGCTGCATCGGCGTGGCGCCTGCAGAGGATGGTGATTATGCGTCGATCACACCCACTAACGCGGCGGGCAACATCGACGTGCGCTATCTTGGCGTCGGCTCGACCCTCGTTGTCCCGGTCTTCAACGAGGGTGCCCTACTCTCGGCGGCGGATGGGCACGCGCTTCAGGGTGAAGGCGAGATCTGCGGCACCGCCATCGAATGCCCGATGGAGATGTCGTTCAGGGTAGAAGTACTCAAGGACGCCAACATTGAAGCTCCGGAGATCCTGACACCTGGGACCTATCCGGCGACCGAGGGCTACCGGATCTTCACAGGAATCGCACCCGACCTGATGGAGGCGGCGAAGCAGTCGGTGCGCCGTACGATTCCGGCGCTCGCCCGCGCGCAGGGGATCGGCCAGTTGGAGGCCTACGCGCTGCTCGGCGTCGTGGGTGAACTGCGGATCCACGAGGTCGTCGATGTGCCGAACTGGGTGGTCGGCTGCATGATGCCGCGTAGGCTGTTCTAAACCGCCGAACCACCGTGGCCACCAGACGACGAAATGTCTAAACCCACCTTCTCATGGGCACCGCCGAACCCTGGCAATACCGCACTTCCAGGAGCTGTTGGGTTCTAACGATCGTAGTGCTGGGCGGCCCCCACAGCCGCCGTCGCCCTTGATGAACTTTATTGTCTGCGTCAGCCTCCGGCTCGCTCCAAGGACAAACACTGGCATCTTCGGCTGTTCGGCTGGTCTTAATCTCAGGTCAGGCCCCGAGAGGGAAGGCGGGTTCCCCCACAATGGTCGTTGCGCGAAGCGTTCGCCATGAAGCAGTCCTGATCATGGAGCCGGGCGCGGACACCCGGGCGCCGCGTCATGGTCGCGCTGTGCGGTCTCTGGGACCACAAGCCGCCGTGTCCTCTGGCGCCGCACCATACCCGCGCTGAACGCGACGGTCGCGACGTGCGTGTCAACCAACTGGGCATGCAGCGCCACGCCGACCAGTCCTCTTTGCCGTCGAGCCGGAGAGTTGGACGCGGTGCCGCAGCGCATCGATCGAGCCTTGTCGGCGATCACCTACGCGGGCCGGATGGCGACTTAGATCGCAGCAGAGCGCGCGTGTTGCGGCCGTGCCCGCGCCGATCTAGCATCACCGTCCTGAACTCCGGCCACAGCGACTCCACGGCGGGAGCCCGGGCCATCCATGAGGCCGCGTGAGCGCAGCCCCAGTCTGTACCCACAACCCATCTGACACGGTGCGCCCGCACATCGAGCCTGACAACCACGCCGCCCACGGCCGGTCGAAGGACTACTGCCGATGCTCAGCTTCACCGACGGTAGTACATCTCCGATCCCTGGCCGAGTCAGAGTGACTCGAACAGTCGCTAGCCTGGTTCTGGCCCGACAAGGGTGTCAGCGCCGTGTGAAACTTTTCGGTTAGAGCCGGTTTGAAAGTCCTCACCACCGCGAGGTGTGGAAGTGTTCCTGCTATGCAGCCAACGTCACAGCAGGAGGGACAGAGATGGTCGACCGAGGAGAGTTCATGGATCTGCACGAGGCCTGGGTTCGTGGTAAGTCGATCAGCGAAATCGCGCGGCTGACAGGGCGCGACCGCAAGACGGTGCGCCGCCTGCTCCGAGAGGGTGGAGCCAGGCCGCGGGCCCCGCGTGAGGGGAGCTCGAAGCTCGATCCTTTCCGCGCCTACCTGCTCCAAGGAGCCTGGACGAAAGCGGATGCAGGGCTTCGTAATGACCTTGGGCTGGTCAGGGACCATGTACCTCGATTTTCTCGCCACACTACGCTTTTTGGCCCACGGCGAGAACGTGATCCTCCTCGGTCCACCCGGAGTCGGCAAAACCCATCTCGCCGTCGCCCTTGGCATGGAAGCGGTCGCCCAGGGCCACAACGTCTACTTCCTGACCGTCCCTGAACTGCGCGCGCGAGGGGCGTCGATGCGTTCGGACGACCCGGTCTTCACGACTGTCGACGGCGGAGGCCTCGAGGGCACGACCGTAACGCGGCACTTTCATGCCCATCTCGATCGGGCCGGCCTACCTCAACGGCGCTTCCACGATCTGCGTCACTCGTGCGCGACACTGCTCTTGGTACAGGGAGTCTCTCCGCGAGTAGTCATGGACGTGCTGGGCCATTCGGAGATCGCGATGACAATGGACACCTATTCTCATGTCATTCCCCAGCTGCATCGCGACGCCGCAGACAGGATGGAGGATCCACTGAATTCACCGGATCGTTAGCAAACCGCCCGGCGACTTCAGCCTCAAGGGTTGGGCTGAAGCACTACAGACAGGCTGTCAACTCCTGACGGAGGCGCAATGGAAACCGGTCCTCGCTGGTTTTAGCGCGCCTTCGCTGCCGGCTCGCGCTTTTCCGCGCGGAGGCGCTCGAGGATCCATATTCGAGCGAGTGTCGTAGGACCGATCCCGCGTTCATGGGCCGTCTCCCGCAACTGAGCGAGGGTGTCTGAGGAGAACCGGACGGTGATGCCCCGCGAGAGGTTCTTGCCAAATTGGACCGCTATTGGCTCCCACTCGTAGTCCGTGGTGTCGTGGGTGTCCCAGAACTCGGCCTCCTCCGCGATCGATGCGAAGGTCGGGACCGGCTGCTTCTGGCGAGCTGTCATGTCTGGCCTCCTTGCCGCTCATCGAAGCGACGGCGTTCCTTCTTGCTCGCCGGACGTGCAGTGACCGGATAGTAGACGGCCGGTCCGGCTGCCGGTGCAAGGATCACGGTGAGCACCCGGCCCGTGACCGTGGGACCGGTAACCAGCAGGCGGTTGCTGTGCGAGCTATCAGTACTTGGGTTACCGTGGCAGACCTGTTCCACTTCGTCCGGCGTGACCTCGTGGCGAGCTATGTGCAGAACGTTCCAGTCGTCCCACGTCAGCCGTTGAACCCGGGTCAACGTAACTCATTGTAACGCATTGCAATGCATGGTCCTGTACCTCCAAGCGCCTCCTGGGACGGCGCCAGTCTGCTCTCGAGCACCCTGAGGGGAAGCTACAGGTGTCTGATCGCCTCGTCTAGGAGAACTCTCGCAAGCCGCTCGCATCGAGCTGTAGCTGACACGCGATAGCGTCGAGATCATTCCGCACCCGGCGCGGGATCCTCGTGCTCAATCGCGCATCGAATGCCTCGGACATGTGATCCTTGTACCCCACTGGGTCGCGGGGTGTGCCGGCGCGCCGCCCCGGTGGTGCTGTATGCGACCTCAGTGACCACCAGGATGCCCACGTGCCACCTAGAAACAGCGCGTACCTGTTCAGAGCAGTCGTGGTGAGCCAAGTCCCCGTCGGCCAAGGACGTGCGCGCTCGCCTGCCGAAATCGGGTTGCTGCTCGCAGCGCTTCTCAGCTGCACCGCCGAGCCATCCAGCGTGGCGTCTTCAAGAGCGTGGCCGCCCTCCGCCAAGCCATCCAGCGCTTCGTGCACGACTGGAACGACCAATGCCGCCCGTTCACCTGATCAAGCCCGCGGACCAGATCCTGGCCTCGGCCGACCGTAAACGTTCCTCTGGCACAGGACACTAGTGGACAGTAACGGAAGAAAGCGGACCACGAATTCTCCGCTGCACGTCTGTGTACTTCCACTTGACCGGCTGGGCAGTCTTGTTGTGCTCGCGGATATAGCGCAGCAGCTTGCGGGCCAGATCG
>JAABUQ010010279.1_pt1 | contig 12311 bp, 13 predicted proteins | sample 5560001 | NCBI WGS metagenome assembly JAABUQ01 (sample SAMN10711888, study PRJNA513371) | rock metagenome | isolation source: Antarctica rocks | place: Antarctica: Victoria Land, Finger Mt nord | collected 2015-12-18
GAATTAGCCGGGCCGTCGCTACTTCGTTCCTTCGGTATTCAGCTTGACTGCAGCGGGGATTAATTCCTGAAACGCAGGTTCATTGATCTTGTCGCCTTCATGCAAATCGATGGCGCGCCTAGCGTTCCCATCGAGGCCAGAATTGAGAATGCCCTCCGGATCTTTAATGTAAGCGCCCTTCGCGAAGGTGAGCTTGACGTGAGTCTTATAGGACTCACCTGTGTAGACCATCCCGCCTGTAGGCGCCGGGATAAGGTGAACCCACTTCCGCCGGGTTAAGGCGGACCCACCTCCGAGCCGGGCCGGTGCCTGGAAATGGCGGAGCCCTCCTGAAAGGCGTTGGTGTTCAGTCACCACCGACAGGAGGGTTCCGCATCGACCGTTCGGAGCGATGGATGGATTATCATATCCTCAAGCAGCAGGGCTTGAGCATTCGCAAGATTGCCGCCCTACGAGGCGTCAGCCGCAACGCAGTTCGGCGAGGGTTGCGCAGTTCGGCGCCGCCAACCGGGAAACGGCAACGCGCCAAAGGCGTTGCGCTCGAACCTTACAGCGCGCAGATTGCGGCATGGTTGAGCGACGAGGTTACGTCCAAATGGACCGCCGAGCGTATCTTCGACGAACTGCAAGAACGCGGTTACGTTGGGGGTCGCACCGTCGTCAAGGAGTACGTTCGTGCGCATCGCCCGCGCCCGGCACCGATGGGTGAAGCACGGTTTTACGTCAAGCCCGGCCAGCAACTACAAGTCGACTGGGCCGAAATGGGCGTCGTGTCGATCGACGGCGTTCAGCGCAGGCTCTACGCCTTCGTCGCGATTATGGCGTGGTCGCGAGCGTTGTTCGTGTGCTGCACGACCGACATGCAACTGCTGACGTGGCTGGATTGCCATCGCCGCGCGTTTGAGTTTTTTGGCGGCGTGCCGTCGGAGGTCCTTATTGACAATCTCAAGACGGGTGTTCTCTCGCGCGCGGGCGGAACGGTTCGCTGGCACCCGCAGTATGAGGCCATAGCCGTTGGCTACGGTTTTCGGCCGATCGCGCATTTTCCGATGCGTCCGAAAACAAAGGGTCGCGTCGAGCGCATCGTCCGCTTCGTTCGGGAGCGATTCTTCGTCGGTCGTACCGTCGTACTCGATCTTGAGAATATCAACGCAGAGGCGCTGCAGTGGCTGCAAGAACGCGCGAACCGGCGCGTGCACCGCATCACGCGCGAGCGTCCATGCGATCGTTTTACGATCGAGCGTAGCGCGCTGCAACCCGTCCGCGAGTACGATGTCGTTCTTGAAGCGACTCGCGTCGCTGACGCCTATGGGTTGGTCAGCATCGATGGTGTGCGGTACTCGATTCCCGCACGATACGCACGGCGTCCCGTCACCCTGCAATGCCGCCCAAAGTGCCTGACGTTTATCGTCGACGGAGAAGTCGTTGCGCAGCACCCGTATCCGGCATACGGCGTGCGTCTGGTCCAGGATCCGCAGCATTTGCCGCCGCCTCCATCGCCTCGACACGAGCGCTTTGCACTGCTCGCTGAGGCGATCGTCGAGCGACTCGGTGAGACCGGTCGCCGGTACGTCCACGCCGTCGAACTCAAAGCGCCGCATGCACCGCTGGGAATGCTGCGCGAAGTCCTCGAGCGTTACGACGAGTATAACGTGACCGTGGTGGCCGCGGCACTCGAAAGCCTCCTGCAGTTCTCAATTGTTAAACGCGGCACGCTCTCGACGCTTTGCCAGCGGTTCGGTGCAACACCGCGCGTTATTCTGCCGACAGCGGCGTCGTTTCCACACGTCGAGGTCGAGCAACGGAAGCTCGCAGTCTACGACGAGTTCGCGGCATGAGCGACCTCGTTACCGATCGGGTCTCTCAGGCGCTGCTGCAGTTGCGTCTCACAACCGCCGCCGGCGCGCTCGAGACGCACGTTCAAGCGGCTGCGCAGCGAGACTTCTCGCCGCTGCAGTTCGTCGATCACTTGCTCGCGGACGAGCTGGCTGCACGCCAAGAACGAAGCATCACCGTTCGTACGAAACTCGCGCACCTACCGATGCTCAAAAGCCTTGACTCGTTCGACTTCGACGTGCAACCGTCGCTCGACCGTAAAGTCGTCAAACACTTGGAGACGCTCGCCTTCGTCGATCGCGCCGAAAACGTCGTCCTCCTTGGACCGCCGGGCGTCGGGAAAACGCATCTCTCGATCGGTCTCGGCATGCGTGCATTGCAAGCCGGTCATCGCGTCTATTTCCTTACCGCCCAAGACCTACTCGATCAAATTCGTATCGCGCAACTCGACGGAATTCCCGGTCACAAGCAGCGGCACCTGAACACGGTTCCCTTGCTCATCATCGACGAACTTGGCTACGTCGAGTTCGACAAGTCCGCCGCAACCTGGCTCTTCCAACTCATTTGCCAGCGCTACGAACACCGCTCGACGGTGATCACGAGTAACAAGCCCTTCGCAGACTGGGGACAGATATTCGTTGACACGACGCTCGCAGGGGCGTTACTCGACCGCCTACTCCACCACAGTCATGTTCTCAACCTCAAAGGCGACAGCTACCGACTCCGATCCAAAGCGCGAGGGACGACCGTCGCTAAGCGCAAAAGTGGCACTCAGGTGGGTCCGCCTTAACCCGGCGGAAGTGGGTCCGCCTTATCGCGGCGCCAACATTCACGAAATGGCTGACCTAGCGGCCTCACAGCACGCTCAGCCCCGGCATCGATCCCGCATCCCGACCTCTCCTGGCACGCCTATGGGCTCTTAATGGAACTCCAGGTTCCGGTGCTCCGCCGGGTCTTGGAAACGATGCTGGTATTCGACCACGCCTTCGAACCCACGGCCGTAACCGCTGCCCTTCAAAGCCTCCCGACAGCTGTTCGAACGCAATCCTGGGCCGGGCTGATAATACGAACCAAGGTCGACATGGGAGACTCCGAAGATGCGTACGTCTTTACCCAGGCGTCCCCACCCGATCCAGCCGCGTTGTCGCAGCTACGCTTTATGTATGAAGCGAAATGTCACATTATCCAAGCTGATTCTTAAAGACGCCGGTGAGCGCTATGTGCGTGCTGCGCTAATCGCGTCCAGTCGCTTCAGCCACGTCCCCCAGCTTGAGCGTACTGACACAAAGCCGTTGGACCTAACCGCTCGCGACAAGGCGACTGGTGTTGTTATATGGCATCTCCGTCAAGAACCATCGCGAATGGCTCCATCGCGGAGGTCCAGCAGCCAAACCGATTAAAGACGTTCACAAAAAGCCGCAGCGAAGAGCGCCAAACCGTGGCTCTTCGTGCCCTTCGCCACGACCGATGCGCGAAGCCGCTGCGAGAGCGACTGCATACGGCTCACCGAGCTTGGTGCGCAGATTTTGCCGGCCGAAGATGCGCATAATAGACCGATGCGAAAGGTGATCGAAGAGCTTCGGCCGGTGCTAGGCCCGCAACCTTTCGAATACTTCGGCGCCCGAATGCCACGAGCGCCCTCGGCGCGGTTGACTGAACTCATTGCCGCGCTGCAAGAGGGCGCGGGGGTACAGTAGGGTCCTCGACAAGCGCGCCACGACCACCAATATCCAGGCTCTAAAGAGCCGACAAGCTCCGTTCCGCGCCGAACCGCGAAGTGACGATTCGGTTCATCTGATAACGCGCGGCCAATTTCCTCTCCTCTGCCATCGATGACGGTCCTCTCCGGCCGGGTACAGCGACGGGGTGCATGCCGTTCAGCAGATAGCGCGCACACTGGGCATGACCCGGTTTCCCGGACGCTCTCTTAAGGCCGTCGAAAGGCAGATGGGGTGTCATAACTGCGATTCGGGCGCGGCTGCGTTACTTGCAAGAAGTGCGGACGTGGGTTACTTTCTCGATATCGGACTCATCGTACGAAAACCAAGTGGCTCCGGGCGGTCGAGTGTCCTCCTGGCCCTTAGCGTACAAAGCCGCTAACTGGTCGCAAGTCAGCGGCTTTACAGCAACGAAAAAGAGCCGCTTATCAGCCTGCCAGATTTGTACTAGCGCGTAAGTTTGGCCGGAGGGCACGGAGCTTGATATATCTTTTACGCCAGGCTTTAGGGCGATGGAAACTTTGGCGTATGATACTTTTTAGCGTTGCTGCTCGGCGGAAGATCGGCACGATAGTCTTGTCACGAAGCCGGTACGCCGTCCGCCGTTTTAGCACCCTGCGAAGAGAGTCGTGCGCCTCGTGCGCCGGGTGCGCCGTGATGTCGTCGGCTTACGGCATGGTATTCGCAACGCGTTTCTGGCGGCGTTGCGCAGGCACACCGGTCCGCAGCTGCTCGACCTCGCGCGCTTTTAGTTCAACTTCCCGGGTGAGCTTTTCTACCTTCGCGCGTAAAGCTTCGGCTTCGAGGTAGTCGTATGCAGCGCCAGCGCTGGCGGCGAGTGGAACGAGGTTGCGTTCCTCGCCGGGATCGATATCCGCGCCATTGCGATGTGCCCCGTATAGTACTATCTCGGTGAGCCGGCGGCAAACGAAGACCGGCACCGCGAGCGACGGAGCTGCTGCACCCGGCGGAAAACCCGCGGGCGACCCGGCGACCTCCGCTACGCGTACCGTCGCATGCCCGGCGAGCAGATGCAGCACCAGCGGCTCATCTGAGGATAGCACGGCAATGCTAGAGCCGTCCCATCCCACCGCCGCACTGGTGCGGACAAACTGACCGTCACCTTCGCGGTGGAAAACGGCAGCAGAGGCAAGACCGAGCGCCGTGACGGGCTCGTTCATCAAGAAGTGTTCCACCGCTCCATTCGAAGTTGCAACCGGCAGCGCTGCTGCGGCACGAGCCAACCGACGCTCGGCGTTATGACGCTCGCGAAACAATGTGCTGTCGACGAGGCGCTCGACATTGCGGTGGAGGGCGTTAAACCAGAAGCCGAGTGCGATTGCGACAAGAATCGACGCCGTCAACGCCAACTGCGTTTCGGCCAGCTGCTTCGCCAAAAACCAGTGCAGCAGAGAAAAGATTGCTACCGTAAGCGAGGTAAGCCCGCCGTAGACGATTGTGCGGCTGATTGCAAACGATATGTCGAAGACGCGGTGCCGCACAACGGCATACGCAACGCCCAACGGTATCAAGATGCTGCCGATGTGGCCCACGTCGTATAACCATGGAATTTGGGCGACGGGGAACGGTAGCATAGGTCCCAGAACTGCCGGCGTCCGCAAAGTAAGCACGACCGGGAAGATCAAGGCCCACCGGATGCGTTGGCGCTCCTGTCCCCGGCTCTGCGCATAGACGGTCAAGAACGTTGCGATCGTCGCGAAGTAAGTCGCTGCGTAGACAATATCGATCAGATACGTAAGGACGACAGGCGTGAACAATCCCGCCATATGCCGCATCTCCCAAGCACCGACTTGCAGGGGTGGAAACAATACACAGACGGCCAGACCCGCGCGCTGCACCCACTTCCGCCATCCGATAGGAGCGTCGTCGGGAAATCGCGCCGCGAAGATGAGCATAGCTCCGTCACCCACGGCATGCAGGTATTGAATTGAGATGTGAAGAGCCCAGAAGAGCGCCGGTGAACCGGAAACATAGCCATGCCCGACGTTAACAAGAACCGTTGACGCGCAGAACACGTAAAACGCCCACGTCATCCGGCTGGGCCGTACGAGCACGAGTACCGAGCCGACGATCAATGAAACGAAAAACACGAGGGCGCCCGCTACGAGTCTCGCCTTGTCCTCGACCGCCAACGCCGCAGGTACCGGCCGAAGCGTGACGGCGCGGGTCATACCGTTGTGCACGATACGTACCGACACGAGCTCAGGAGGCGGCCAGAGGAACAATGCCGGGTCCGCCCGCGCAATCCGGTCGCCGGCGTGAATGTCGGCGCGGGACGCGGCCGAACCGGGCTCGACCGAACCAATGGTCCCTTGATCATTCCAATCGACTCCGTAGTCGCCTGGAGGATGCCAAAGCACATTGAGATCGAGCATCGCCGAGCCCGCCGTCCACAGACCGATCAGCATGACGACGATCAGCCGCGCAACGGAGCGGGCCGCTGACGTGCTGGTAGGCTGTTTCGCCATGCGATTTACCCAACGTCAAGACCGAGATGCGCTTCCAAAACGGAACGCGATATCGTGGATGATTTGACGATTACCACCCTGGTTCGCAGCTACTGGCGGCGGCGCCTGGGAAAGAAAAGAACCTCCGCGAATCACCCTAATCGCTCAAGCCGCGCGTGCGCAGGGCGTCGACCTCCGACCGCGACGATACATCGTTCTGAAGTGAAAATCCGCGGTCACGCGGCCTTTTCGGTAGAGCGCGACCTAATAATCCATGGCAACTCGCAAGTTAAGCGACGTGGCACACCCACCGGACTGTTTGCCCTGAGCCAGGGTCGGCACTTGCGCGTGCGCGCGACTACGGCATCGACCTAACGTTGATCTTTGCGCGGCGTCGGCGCACGCCGCTGGAACGACTTGAGAAGGCCGTCCATTAGCGCGCACGATTCAGGGGCTCCTTGAAAAATCCCGACGGTCTGGCTTCGCTGAAGCGGACTTTCGCATGTGGTCTCCTTCGAGGCCGAGGCCCAGAGTCCAAATATCTCCGGCGGCATTATACCGGGTACGTCAGTCCCTTGGTTCAGTTGAAACGCCACTCCCGACATTGGCATACGCCCCCAGAAGGTGCGTGACGGCCTGGGCTTTAGCGCCTGCAACCTCGTGCGCTTACACGTTGAGCGTCGTCGCTGCGGACGAGTGACGGAGGACCGCTGCGACGGTCCGCACGTCAATGCCGCTGCGTATGAGCGAGGAGCCCGTCGAGTGACGCAGGTGTGCCGGGCGCAGCCGCGCGACGGGAAGACTTTGAATGGACGCGCACCGTTTCCAAATCTGCCGGTACCCGTGAGGCGTGGTACCGCTCAGGTTTCGCGCCTCACCGTCCTTCACGAATCGTTCGAACAACTGCGCCATCGTAAGCGTGCCGGGAGCGAGGTCGATGCTGCGATCCCATCAAGCGGAGGAATCGAGCAGAGATTCGGTAGCTGCGTTCATAGATTCAGCCATCTTTCGGGTGTGGGCGCCGGGCAGTTACGCTAAGACCCTGGCATCTTCGGTAAATGGTAAGCCGACGTAGCTTTCGGCGAGGCTCGCGGCCGCGGCACGCGACGTCCGCAGGTAGTCGAATTCGGCGTACTGGACGCGTCGGTCGAATGGCGTATGCGTTTCGAAGCGGTGCAACAAGCCGGTCATGTAGGTCGAGAAACGCTGCGTTTTCCAAATGCGCTTCAAGCAGGTCTGCGAGTAGCGATCGAGGCGTTCGCTGCTGCCGGTGGCAAAGTAACTCTCGAAGGCGCGGGCGAGGATTCGCACGTCCGCAATCGCGAGATTCATACCTTTGGCCCCCGTCGGCGGTACGATGTGGGCGGAGTCGCCTGCGAGGAAGAGCCGGCCGTAGCGCATCGGATCGCACACGAAGCTGCGCATCGGCGTGACGCCCTTCTGGAAGATGCGACCCTCGACGATCTCATCCGCCGCGCCATCCGACTGCAGGCGCGCGCGCAGTTCGGCCCAGATTCGGTCGTCGGGCCAGCGTGCGAGATCCTCGTCGTTGCGGCACTGCAGATAGATGCGGCTCACCGTGCGCGAGCGCATCGACACGAGCGCAAAACCGCGCTCGTTATTCGCGTAGATGAGCTCGTCGGAAACCGGCGGCGATTCCGCGAGAATGCCGAGCCACGCGAACGGAAAGACGTGTTCGTAAAGCGTGATCGCGCTCGGCGGTATCGCGGCGCGACTGGGGCCGTGAAAGCCGTCGCAGCCGGCGATGAAGTCGGCTGCGATCGTGGTTTCCCGACCGCCGGCATCTCGCACGCGTAGGATGGCGCGGTCGCCCGCGCCGAGCTCGAGCGCGACGACCTCAGACTCGAAGCGCAGCTCGAGCCCGGCCCGGGTGCGCGCCGCAATGAGATCCTTGACGACCTCTTGCTGACCGTAAACGGTAACGGTCCTGCCGGTGAGCTCCTCGAAATCGATCCGGTGCCGCTCCTGGCCGAACTGCAGCTCGATGCCGCGGTGCACGAGACCCTCGCGGCGCATCCGCTCGCCCACGCCAAACTCCTCCAGTAACGACGCGGTGTGATGCTCGATGACGCCCGCCCGCACGCGGCCTTCGACGTACGCGCGGTCGCGCGTCTCGACGACGACTGAATCGATGCCCGATTCGTGCAGCAAGTGTGCGAGCATAAGTCCCGCCGGACCCGCGCCGATAATGGCGACCTGCGTTCGCGCTGCCGCGATCATCGCTTACCGGGCCCCATTCGCACGATCGCCTTCACGACGGTCCCCGCCTCGGAATCCCGGACGGCATCCTCGATGCGCTCGAATGGATAGAACGTTACGAGCCGCTCGAAAGGAAACCGTCCCTGGCGGTACAGATCGATCAGCGTCGCGATGAACGTTTGCGGAACCGCGTCGCCCTCGACGATGCCGCGAATGCTCCGGCCTGCCGTCATCACGTGCAGCACGTCGAGCGTCATCTCGGTTCCCCCCGGACTCGCGCCGACGATCCCGCACGTGCCGCGCGGCGCGAGGCACTCGACTGCCTGGCGAATCACGCGCGGCAGTGCCGTGGTTTCGAGTGAAGCGTCCGCGCCGGCGCCATCGAGCGCGACGATCGCTTCGGCCGGGTTTTCCCGCGAGGCGTCGATCGTGTGCGTGGCGCCGAGCTCGCGCGCGAGCGCGAGACGTTCGGGTTTGACATCGACTGCGACGATGACCGTCGCGCCGACGACGCGCGCGGCCATCACGGCGCTCAAGCCGACCGATCCCGCGCCGAAGACCGCGAAGCGCTGGCCCGGCCGCACGGCGAGCGCGTTCATGACCGCCCCGGCACCGGTCTGGACGCCGCACGCGAGCGGCCCGAGTAGCTCCAATGGAACGTCGCTTGGGACTTTGACGACGTTGCGTTCGCGGCAGACGGCATGCGTTGCAAACGACGACTGGCCGAAGAAGTGGCTGTGCACGGGCGCACCGTCGCTCGAAAGCGACGTGCTTCCGTCGCCGCGTGCGCCCGCAAAATTGTGCGCAAAAAACGCATAACAATACGTCGCCGCGCCGGCGAGGCAGCTGGGGCAACGGCCGCACGAGTCGTAGCTCATGACGACGTGATCGCCCGGCGCGACCCGCGTTACCGACGCGCCGACGCGCTCGACGACGCCCGCGCCTTCGTGCCCGAGCACGATCGGCTGTGGCACCGGAAACGCTTGATCGCGCATCGCGATATCGGTATGACAGACGCCCGTTGCGACGAGACGTACGACGATCTCGTCCTCGCGCGGACCCTCGAGTTCGAGAGTTTCGAGGACCATCGGTGCATGCTTCGCGCGGGTGACGGCGGCTTGAACGAGCATCAGGTATCCTTTCGGAGCGCGGCGCCGGGAATGTGGAGCCGGTAGCCGACCGGCATGACCGAGAGTCCGAAGCGCGCGCCGAGTTCGCCCCAAATACCACGCGGCAGGAAGAGAGAAAATGCGAGCGCCGCCGCGCCGAGCGCGACGAGATACCACACGCCTTGACCGCCGAAAACGCTTTCGATCGCGAAGAACAGCACGGCGCCAAGCAGCGGGCCTTCGAACGTGCCGAGGCCTCCGACGAGCGTCATGAAGATCATGTACGCGGTCCACTGCACGCTAAAGTACGTTTTGGGTTGGAACGTGAGTAGCGTCGAGAGCGTGATCGCGCCCGCGGCCGCACAGCCGGCGGCGGCCAGAACGAAGATGAGGCGCTTGGTCGCCATCACGCGTACGCCGACCGAGGCCGCGGCCGCCTCGTCGTCGCGAATCGCTTGAATGGACGCACCCGTCCGGCTGCGTAACAAGAAGAAGATCAGACCGACGACGACCGTCATGATTGCAAGCGCGAACCAGTAGTTGTACGCCCGGCGTTGCTCGGCTGCGAACGCCGATAACGCGAGCAGCGACGTCCCCGTCTCGCCTTGCACGACGCCGTCGAGATTGACGAGCAGGTGTGCGAGTTCGGCAAAGACCCACATGCCGATCGCGAACTCCCCACCGCGTAAGCGCAGTGCCAGCGGCGAAAGTGCGAGCGCGAGTACGCCGACCAAGATCGGCGCGAGCCCGAGCGCGATGTAAGCGGGCGTGCCCTCGTGCGCGAGTCGAATCGCCGCGTAGGCGCCGAGACCGAAGAAGGCTTGTTGCCCGATGGAAACGAGCCCCGCATAGCCTGCGAGCGCGTTCCACATCGCAGCCAAAATGATGTAAGCGAAGAGCGTCGTTAGGCGATCGGTGAGATATGGGCCGAGGAACGCCGGTCCAAACGCGAGGACGACTAGCACTCCCAGGAGGCTGCACACGGCCGCGATCGAGGTGACGTTCCAGCGACGTACGGTGATGACGCCGGCCGTCGTCACTGTCGGTTCGCCGAGCGCCGCGTCGTGAAAGTGCGTTTCGGTCATATCGCCGTCTCCGATGTTTCCGGTCGAGCGTATGGCCGAACGAGCCGCTCGAAGCGGCCGCGCGCGAGCGTCCGCAGGTCGCGACCGCCAAGGGCGAAGCGCGCGACGAGCACTGCGAAAAACAGCGCATGGCCGCCGATGAGAAAACCTTGCGGGCTGATCTGCGAGCCGAGATTTTGCGCGATGCCGAGCGCTATACCGCCGGCGAGCGTGCCCCACAGCGACCCCGGGCCGCCGATCACGACGGCTTCGAAGGCGAAGATGAGCTGCGTCGCGCCGGTGTACGGTTCGAAGGTAGCGCGCATGCCGAGAAACGCGCCCGCGATGCCCACGGTCGCGATGGCGATCGCGGCGGCGGCGGCGTAGACGGCGCGCGAATCGATGCCGACGAGTTCGGCGGTATCGGGATCTTCCGCCGTCGCGCGAATCGCGCGGCCGAGCGGCGTCGCACTCAAGATCACTTGCAAGCCGCCGAGGGTGACGATCGCGACGACGAGCGTGATCAACGCGAGGTTGCCGACCGTCGCGCCGCCGGGCAACGTCCAGCTCGCAAACGCGAGATCGCCGATGCCGGGCGCGAGCGAGCGCGTATCTGCGCCAAAACGCTGGAAAAGCAGGTTGTCGATGACGACCGCGAGGCCGAACGTTGCGAGCAGCGGTGTGAGCGCGCCGGAACGTAAGCTTCGCTCGAGCACGCCGCGCTGCAGGAGCCAGCCGGCGACGGCCATGACGGGCACGACGGCGGCGAGCGCGAGAAACGGCGAGATGGCGAAGCGTTCAGCGAGCAGCCAGACGAGATAACCTGCGGTGACCGCCAGGCTGCCGTGCGCGAGATTAATGACGCGCAGCACGCCGTACATGAAGGAAAGTCCGCAGGCGATAAGCGCGTAGTATCCGCCGAGGAAAACGCCCTGCAGTAACTGATCGATCACGATGCGCGCTCCTCACTGCGACGCAAGCCGAAGTACGCTTCCGTAATCGTCTCGCGAGAGACCGTGCCGATCGCTTCGTCGAGTACGATGCGGCCTTCGAGCATGCATGCGACGCGAGTCGCCGTACGCAACGCCCGCGCCAGATCTTGCTCCACGAGCACGATCGTCGCGCCGCTCGCGACGACGGTGCGCAGTGAGTCGTACACGATGTCGACCGCGTGCGGCGAGAGGCCGAGGGACACTTCGTCCAGTAAGAGCGCGCGCGGATTGGTCATCAGCGCGCGCCCGATGGCGGTCGCCTGCTGTTGACCGCCCGAAAGCTCGCCGCTACGCCGCCGCAAGTGTGGGACGAGCATCGGAAACGCCGCGAGCACGCTTTCGAGATGCCAAGGACCGCTGCGACCCGTGCGACCGGCGACGCGCAGATTGTCTTCTACCGTGAGATTGCCGAAGAGACGCCGGCCCTCGGGAACCAGCGCAATGCCGGCGCGCGTGCGGTCGTGCGCACGTAGCGCCGTGACGTCGGAACCGTCGAAGCGCACGCGGCCGGCCGACGGCCGATGGACGCCGGCAATCGTGCGTAAAAGCGTCGTCTTGCCGGCACCGTTCGCGCCGACGAGCGCGACGATTTCGCCGGCACCGATCCGCATCGTTACCCCGCGGACCGCGACGAGCAAACCATGTCGCGCTTCGAGATTTTCGACAGCGAGCAACTCGTGCGACGCCGTGTCGTTCACGCGACGCTCCGGCCGAGATAGGCTTCGACGACCGCCGGATGTTGTAGGGCGCGGTCGGGAACGTCGTCGGCGATGACGCGGCCCGCGTCCATGCAAACCAGACGTTCGACGATTTGCAAGAGGACGTGCAAGATGTGCTCGATCCAGACGATCGCAATGCCGCGGCCGCGCAGCTCGCGCACGATTGCGACGAGTTCGTTCGCTTC
>JAABUQ010010280.1_pt1 | contig 12310 bp, 12 predicted proteins | sample 5560001 | NCBI WGS metagenome assembly JAABUQ01 (sample SAMN10711888, study PRJNA513371) | rock metagenome | isolation source: Antarctica rocks | place: Antarctica: Victoria Land, Finger Mt nord | collected 2015-12-18
TCCTCGGAATCGCTCGACTCGTCGGCGGAAACGCCTTCCGCCCGCGGGGCCGGATCGGGCAGCATGATCGGCGTGTCGGGCGCCGACGGCATCTCCTGGATCGACGGGGGGGCCATCTCCATGCCGCCGGTCCAGTCCGGGTGCGGCGGCGACGGCACGCGGGCCGCCTGCTGGGGGGGGCGCGGCCGGTTCTCTCGCGGCGGCGCCTGCGGGGGGGTCAGCGGAGTCACCGGCTCCACCGGCCGACGCGCCTTGACCCGCGGCGCCGTGACCGTCGGAGGAGGGGGTGCCGGCGCCGGCGCGGGCTCCTCGTCGGCCTCGGTCATGTAGATGACGCAGGGGCCGACCCGGATCTCGTCATTGACCCGGACGGTCGCGGAGATCGCCTTGCGGCCGTTGAGTTCGATGAATTTGGCGTCGGGCGTCGCGTCGACCTTGTACTTGGACTCTTTCCAGCGAAAGCGGCCGTGGAAGGGCAGGACGCCGGCCCCCTGGAGCACGATGTCGCACTTCGGGTCGGAGCCGAAGAGGGCCGGGTGCTCGCGCGTGATCGTCACGTACTCGACCCGCCCGCGGCCGTCGTGGACTTCGAGCATTGCCATGCGACGACCAGACTCCAGGGTTGAAGAAGGAAGAACGAATGAACCACGGAGCCGCGGAGGATTCGGAGGAAACTCTCGGAAATTCCTTCTTCTCCGTGACCTCCGCGGCTCCGTGGTTCCGGTTGCCAGGATCAGCGCAGCGGCTCCTGCCCCGTGACCTTGAAGCCGTACTTGCCCCCCGTGGGGACGACGAGGAATTTCGTGGAGCGGATCTCGATCGGCTGCCGACCCTTGTACTTGACCTCGAGCTGCTTGAGGGTGTTTTCCACTTCTTTGGGGTAGAACTGGAAGACGGGGAAGTTGCCCACGATGATGCCCGCCTTCTTCAACAGTTCGATGTCGTTGCCCCGGCGCGAGCCCCCCTGCCAGAGGAAGAACAACCGCTTCTCGGAGGAAGCATCCAGCACGCTACGCTTGGTCGGGGAAGCGCTGGAGAACTTGGCGGCGATTTGCAGGGAGTTGCCGGAAGTCGTGCCGAGTTCCACGCCCAGGGAGTCGAGCTGGCGGGCGTACTCGTCGATCGTCTGGCCGGGGGGATAAATCACGCTCCAGCGGTCCTCGGAGCGGATGCCGCCGTCGCCGGGTCCGTTGCCGAAGCCGGGGCCGCCGGTGCCGATCTTCGAGGCCCGCCGTCCGGTCGCGATGGCACCGCCGCTGGCATTCGGCACATCGATATCGAAGCTCTCCATCTCGGCATCGCCGATGTCGGCGACGTTGTCGATGGTCGCCTCGGGGCTGGCCATGACCGAGGGCTCCTCGTAGTCAGCCGCCTCCGTGTCGTTGTTGGAGGCCTGCCCGGAGGCTTCGGCGCCGGGGATCGGGATGTCCTCGATCAAGTCGGGAGTGCCGTCGGGGCTGCCGCCGCCGCCGCCGATGACGTCGATGACCTCGATGGGGGCGGTCACGCGGCCGGCGTAGGCGTCCTGGGTCATCCAGACCAGGGTCAGCCAGCCGAAGACGAGCAGCGCGCCCGTGACCGAGGCGATCAGGCCCGAGGTCACCCGATCGTAGAGCGACTCGCCCCGGACCTGGGGTGTGAAGGGCGGGGCGGCCGGCGCGGGGGAAGGCGCCTGCGGTTGCTGGGTCGTCGCGGCGGGGGCCGCGGTGGCGAGGCTCATGGGAGGTTCCTCGGCGTCATCCGTCCGGGTTCCGGGTCAAAATCCAGGTCAAGGCGTCGGCGCGGCCGGGGTGTCGTCGGCCTCGGCCACCTGGTCGAAGGGCCTGGCGGCGTTGTACCACTCGCGCCACTTGCGGATCGCCTCGCCCCGCTGCTCCAGGGGCGTTTCCAGGGTCGGGCCGTAGCCTGCGACCTTGCGGGACAGGACGAGCAGGCCGTTGCGGGCCTCGATCATGACCTGGGGGTCGGGGTCACGCAGGGCGGCAATGAGGGCGGGGGCAACGTCCAGCTCGCCGGTGCGGGCGAGCGACCAGGCGGCGATCTTGCGAACGCCGGGGTCGGGGTCGGACAGGAGCTTGCGGAGGCGGTCCTTCAGGGGCAGGAGCACGCGCGGGCCGTGCTTGTCGTACTCGGCCATCAGGCCGGCCAGGGCGGCGTCGGCGTTCTCGGCGCGGGGGTCTTCCAGCACCTTGAGCATGTCGGAGATGGCGGCGTTCATCGGGCGGACGACCACCCGGCCTCCCGAGACGGTCAGGTCGGCGAGATTCTTGGGCAGGCCACGGCCCCCCAGCAGCGTGCCGGTGCCCAGCCGCTTGATGTCGATCTTCTTGACTGTCGCCGCGTTGGCGCGGACCAGGTACAGGAGCGCCCAGCAGGTGTTGGCGTCGGGGCCGTGGGTGGCGTTCCAGCTCCCCGAGGCGTCCTGCCGGCCCTCGATGAAGCTGCGGCCCTCGGCGAACCAGGCGTGCGGTCCGATCTTGTCGAGCCGCGCCAGGGCCCCGATCCGCTCCAGGCCGTAAAGGCTATAGTAGGGCGTCTGGCCCATCGCCTTGCCGTCGCCGATGGTGTAGTTGGAGGTAATCCAGCCGATTCCCTTGCCCACGGCCGTGTCGACCGCGGTGGCCGAGACCTGCGCGGTATATTTCCGCTTGCTGGTCTCCGTCTCGATGGGGATCAGCAGCGGGTTGATCGGCTCCTCGGGCTTGAAGTAGGGGGCAAGCTGGCTCTTGCAGATCAGCAGGCAGCCGGCGCCCGCGGAGGTCATCGAGATCGTCTCGCCCCCCATCTCGGGCGCATCGCGGCGGTAGGTCCAGCTCCCGGTGTAGGCTTGCGAGGCGATCAGCCACTTGGCGGCCCGATCCCAGACCTCGGGCTTGACGGTCGCGCCGCCCTGCTCCACGGCCTCCCACAACCCGAGCATCGCGTACTGCGAGAGCGAGGTATCGCCCATGTTGGGCCGCGCCGAGTAGTCCCAGCCGCCGTTGGCACTCTGGCGGCCGACGATCAGGTTGGCGACCCCCTGAATCTGCTCCTTGTAGAGTTTCGCGTCGATGTTGGAGAGCGCCATCGCGACGCAGCCCAACTCGTAGACATCGTGCTCGCCGCCCTCCTGCGCCGAGTAGGACGACCCGCTGAAGCGGCCGACTACGGCGTTGAGACAGGCGATCAGCGCCGGGTCATTGGACGGGACGCCGGACTTGTTCATCACCAGCGCCATCAGCGCCGATTCGCCCGCGCGGCTGCCGGGGGAGCGCCCGCGCAGGTATTGCAGCCCCCTCTGGACGGCGGGCGTCTCCGCACCGGGGGGGACCGCGGCGTCGAGGCGCGCCGGGGCGATCGTTGCGATTGCCAGGAGTGCCAGCATTCCGACAAAGGACGGGCGCGACATCGGGGGAGGCTCCCCAACGGGATCGGGGCATGACGTGACGTTGGGAGTATTCTACCCCGACTCCGACCGGAATGTCCAAGGCCCGTCGCGCCTCAGCGCCGCTGGCGGTGGATCTCCGCGCCGTGAGAGCGGCAGAGGGCCTCGACCTTGGCGATCAGGGCCTCGTCGGGGCAGGCGATCGAGAGGATCATTCCCTGGCCCCCCTCGATGCGGTCGGGAGGCGTAACGCCGAGCCGGTCGTTGGGCACGCCCAGGGCGGTCAGGAACTGGATGGCCGAGTTGCCCTGCGCGGAGTTGTAGAAGAAGGCGACGACGCGGGACGCCGCCTCGTGGGCCTTGACCACTCCCGGCCGGATCTGCGGGGTTTCCATCGCGCGGCCCACTCCCTGCCTGGCTTTGAATCGGATCGCCTGGTTCGGAATGCGCGCCGAGTTGTGGCGCGAACCCGCCGAGAGTTTGACGCCCAGGGCGCCCGTCCGCAAGCCCGGACCGCCCCGCCTCTCAGGGCGACGGGAGGGAAGACGGCGGCCCTCGGCGATCTTCGCTGGAAGGTTCGCGATCCATTCTGCTACGATCGGTGCTGATCCCGACGAGACGAGCCGAGCCGAGCCGAGCCGAGCCGAGCCGAGCCGAATGGGCCAGTGACGGAGCGTTCCCAATGTCCAGTGCCTTCGCCCCCCTGGCCCTGCTGCTGGTCCTGATGGGCGGCGGGTCGTTCCAGCGCATTGGCCGGCTCGACCACCCGGCGATCCGCGAGTGCTCGGGGATCGTCGCCAGCCGGCGGCATTCCGGCATCTTCTGGGTCCACAACGATTCGGGGAACCCCCCCGAGCTATTCGCCGTCAGGCGCGACGGCTCGCTTGTCCGGACCTTCACCGTCGACGTTCCCAACGTGGACTGGGAAGACATCGCCCTCGACGACCAGGGCCACCTCTTCCTGGGCGACATCGGCAACAACAAGGAAAGGCTGCCGCTGCGGGCCATCTATCGCCTGGACGAGCCCGATCCCGCCGTCGAGCCCGAAGGCCCCCTGCACGTCTCGCTCGCCAGCTTTTACCGCTTCCCCAGGGGCGGCCGGTTCGACGCCGAGTCGCTTTTCATCGACGGCGGCCAGGCCGTCCTGATCTCCAAGCGTCTCGACGGCCAGCCTGCCGAGCTCTTCAAAGTCACTCTCGACCCGCCCTCCTCGCTGCTCTTCCCCAAGTTGCCCGTCCCGATCGGCGAACTGCCGGGTTTTCTCGAACCGGCCACCGGGGCCGACCTCTCGGCCGACGGCAAATCGCTCGCGGTTTGCTCCCTGAAGGTGGCCCGCGTGTATGGCCGCGACGCTGACGGCGGCGGCGGCGGCGGCTGGAAACTCCGCAACGAGGTGCGATACGAGGCCGACCAGATCGAGGCGATCGCCTGGGACGGCCCCGATCTCATTCTGGCCGGTGAGGGGCGTGGGCTCTACCGGATCACGCTGCCGAAAGCCAGGCGCTGAGGTGGCCGGCGGCGACGTGGTGATTGTTGGCGGGGGGGTGATTGGCCTGTCCCTCGCCTATGCCCTGGCGCGCGAGGGGGTGGCCGCGACGGTCCTCGACCGCGCCGAGATGGGCCGCGCCGCGTCGTGGGCAGGCGCCGGGATCATCTCCCCCGCCGCGACAAAGCCGACGACCAACCCCCTGTCCGCCCTCCGCTCGCGGAGTGCGCGGCTGTATCCCGAGTGGTCCGCGGCGCTGGCCGAGGAAACGGGCATCGACAACGGCTACCGCCTCAGCGGCGGCGTCGACGTGGCCGCCGATGCCGAGGAACGCGACGGACTGGCCGCCTCGGCGATCCGCTGGCAGGAGGAGGGGATCACCTTCCAGCGGCTCGGCCCGGGGGAGTTTCTTGAGGTCGAGCCGGCCCTGAATCCCGGGCTCGTCGCCGCCTATTACCTGCCCGACCGCGCCCAGGTGCGCAACCCTCGGCACGTCCGGGCGCTGACGGTGGCGGCGACCAGGCGTGGGGCCATCCTCCGCCCGGGGCTCGGTGCGACGGGCTTGCGGATCGCCGCCGGGCGCGTCGTCGCGATCGAAACGGCCCAGGGGGAGATCCCCTGCGGCTGGGCGGTCGTGGCCGCGGGGCCGTGGTCGGAGTCGATCCTGAAATCGGCCGGGCTGCTCGTGCCGACACCGCCGATCAAGGGGCAAATCGTCCTGCTACGCGGAGAGCGACCGATCCTGACCCGGATCGTCGAGCACGGCGCGAACTATCTGGTTCCACGCGACGACGGCCGCATCCTCGCGGGAGCGACCGAGGAGGACGCTGGCTTCGACACCCGCACGACCCCCGAGGCCCTGCGCGACCTGGTGGCCGAAGCCCGTCGCCTCTGCCCGGCGCTGGTGGGGGCGGAGGTCGAACGTTCCTGGGCCGGGCTGCGGCCGGGGAGCCTCGACGGCCGCCCGTATCTCGGGCGGGCGCCGGGGTTCGAGAACCTCGTCATCGCGACCGGCCACCGCCGGGCGGGCCTGCAACTCTCGCCCGCGACGGCCGAGGCGCTCGCCGACCTGATCCTCGGCCGACCCCCGAGGCTGGACCTCGCGCCGTTCCTGCCGGGCAGGACGACCGGGCCTGTGCTGGCTGATGCCTTTCGATCCTGAGGGGTCAACCGCGGCGGTCGATTACTTCTTGTCGGACTTGGCCGTCGACGCGCCCGGCTTGGCGGTCGACTTCTGCTTGTCGTTGATCTTCTTCTTCTTTTCCTTGTCCTTCGGCGCCTTGTCACCCATCGGGGCTCTCCTCTGCGAAAAGGGGGATTGCGGACGGGTCCTGCCCGCTGCTGTCGGGCCTCCGTCGAGCTTGCCCGTTTGGTCCCCGAGGTTCAAGGGGAAATCGCGCCGGAATGGGCAAAGTAAAGTCACCGACGCCGTTCTCCCGGAACGCTCCCGAGGGCGGAAGGAAATCGGCCGGCGCGGCAGGGTCCACGCCGGCCGGCTCGCGGTGAGTTACTTGGAGGACTTGCTCTTGTCGTCCTTCTCGCACTTCTCGCACTCTTCCATGGCCATCTTGAGGTGTTGCTTGAGCGTCGGCAGGGTCTTGGTGGCGAAGGCCCGGATGTCGGCGTCCTGGCCGCGCTCGGCCTCGGCCGTGAAGAGCTGGACGGCGCACATATGCGCGGCATGCTGCTGCTTCAGGTATTCGCGGTCGAACTCCTCGCCCTTGAGGCCGCCGAGGATGTCGCCCACGGCGGTATCCTGATAGGACATCGTCGTAGGCAGTGCGATTCCCTTCGCCCTGGCCAGCGTCATGAGCTGGGTGTTGGCCTTGGAGTGGTCGTCGATCATGTTCTGGGCGAACTTGCGGGCGTCGTCGCCCCCGTTCTTGAGCGCGATGGTGGAGGCGGCGATCTCGGCCGCGCCGGCCGCGGCGGCGGCCTCGGCGAAGAGGCGGTCATTGACAGGAGCGGCCTTGGCGTTGCCGGTCTTGGTGTCGTCGGCGCGGGCGGTGGGCGCGGCCAGGGCGGCGGCGGCGATCAGCGCGGCGAGGGTCGTGATTCGTGGCATCGTCTCGTGGCTCCTCATTGGAATCGATCCCGAGGGGACGCGGGGATACGTGGTCCAGCGCCGGTCGCCGCGGCCATTTCCCCGTGCGAGCGGACCGCGTGACCGCAGCCTCCCCGCCGCGACGACTTGCAAACGACACGCCGAGGGCGGCTATTATGGCGAGACGACGATCTCGATCTCGGGGCTGCTGCCTACCCGGCCGCGATGCCTTCGGCGGGCGCTCCGGGTTCCGTCGGGAGGTCGGCGCGCGCGCCCCACTCGTTCCACGACCCGTCGTAGTTCGTCAATCCGGAGGCCCCGAGCCGGTGCAGGTGGAAGAGGGCGACCGTCGCCGCGACGCCCCCGTTGCAGTACGCGACCGCCGGCCGCGCCGCGTCGATGCCGAGGGCCTGGATGCGGTCGCGGATCTCGTCCAGCGGGAGGAAGCCGCCGCCCGCCGCGAAGAAGAGTTCGCGAGGCACGTTCACCGCGCCGGGGATGTGCCCCCCTCGGGGCCCTCGCCGTCTTGCGCCGGTGAACTGGCCCGCATCGCGGGCGTCGAGGAGCTGCAACCCGTCGCGTCCCAGCATCCCGCGGACCTCCGCGGCCGTCGCCCGCCACGAGGGCCGCGGCCTGGGTTGAAAGACCTGTGGCGCGACCGCGACGGGGCCGGATTCGGTCGGGCGCCCCTCCTCCACCCAGCGATTCCAGCCGCCGTCGAGGACCGAGACGGCGTCGTGCCCGTAGTAGCTCAGCGCCCACCAGAGCCTCGTCGCGAACTGCCCGCCCATGTGGTCGACGGCCACCACGCGCGTGCCGTCGCCGATGCCCCGCGTCCCCATCGCGGCGGCGAACCGCTCGGGCCTCGCCACCTGCGCCGGCACCGGATCGTCCACGTCCACGATGTCAACGGTCCAATCCACGTAGACGGCCCCCGGGACGTGCCCCGCGAGGTATTCCTCGACCGCCCCGCGATACGTCGCCTCCTCGACCCCCGGCGCGACCTGACGGGTGGTCACGGACCCGCGCATGTCGACCACGCGCACGGACGGATCGTCCAGGTGCTCCTCCAGCCAGTCGGTCGTCACCAGCGATTCGTCCGGCATCGTCGGGTTTCCTTGTGGCTCAACGCGGGGGTGATCCGCGGCCACCTGGCCGCAAGGACCCAGGTTAGGCGACCGACCAGCGTCTGTCGATGCCGACCACGATACGGTAGACTGGGGCGACCTACCCTCGGTCAACCTTGTTATCGAGAACCCGCGATGCGAGCCGAAGCCATCCGCTCCGAAATCGCCCGCAAGGTGCGTCAGGCGCCGTTCCGCCCCTTCGTGCTCAGCCTGGAGAACGGCGACCGCGTCCCCATCGGACATCCCGAGAACATCGCCTTCGACCCGGGCGGAGACTCACCCGACTTCTATGTGATCTCGGGCAAGGTCCGTCTCTTCCGCACCTTCGAGGCGGTCACCAACGTGGCCACGGCCGACTCCCTGGAGCACATGGCCTGAACCGGCCCCGATCGGCCCGAGGGAATCCCGGCAATCTCCTCGGTCGCTTCTTGTGAAGTCGCGTCGGCGTCAAGAGATTCGCGAGCGACGCGCCAACGGACGCAACCTCGCAACCTGTCACGGGGGCGTATGCGGCCTCCCGACGTACCCCAAGTGTCGAGTCGAGGGTCCGCATGAAGGCGATCGTGTTCGAGCGGTTCGGCGAGCCCGCCGAGGTCTTGCAAGTCCGAGAGGTTCCCACTCCCACGCCCGGGCCCGGAGAGGTCCGCGTGCGGATGATCGCCAGCCCGATCAACCCGTCGGACCTCCTGGTCGTCCGCGGCCGTTACGGCGTCCTCCCCAAACTGCCGGCCACACCCGGCTTCGAGGGCGTGGGCCTCGTCGACGAGGTCGGGCCGGGACTGCTCGGACGGCTGGTGAAGGGGAAGCGGGTGACTGTCATCAATTCCGCCGGGGGGAACTGGGCGGAATACGCCGTCATCCCGGCGCGGCAGGCGCGGCCGGTGCCGGCGGACCTGCCGGACGAGCAAGTCGCCTCGTTCTTCGTGAATCCGGCGACGGCCATCGCGATGGTCCGGCACGTCCTGAAGGTGCCCAAGGGCGCCTGGCTCCTCCAGTCGGCGGCCGGGTCGGCGCTCGGCCGGATGATCCTCAAGCTCGCGAACCATGACGGAATCCGGACGATCAATGTCGTCCGCCGCCGTGAGGCGATTGCGGAGTTGAAGGCCCTGGGGGCCGTTGCGGTGATCTCCACCGAGGACGGCCCGATCGACCAGCAGGTGCGGCGCGTGGTGGGCGAGGCGGGCGTCGGGTACGCGCTCGACCCGGTCGGCGGCGACACCGGCACGGGGCTCTTCGACGCTCTCTCGCCCGACGGCCGGCTCCTCGTGTATGGCTCGTTGACGGAGGAGCCGTTGCGGATCGACACGCGTCGGATGATCGCCGGCAAGCGCGTGGTGGAAGGGTTCTGGCTCGGCCACTGGATGCGCACGCGGAACATCCCCCAGTCGCTCCTCCTCTTCCGGGAAATCGGGAGCCTCATTCGCGAGGGGGTGCTGGCGACCGAGACGGGGCGCCTGTTCGCGATGGACGACGTGGCCGAGGCGGTCCAGGCGTCCGAGGCCGTTGGCCGTCGGGGCAAGGCCCTTTTGCGGTTGCGCTGACGAAAGCCCGCCGATTTTCGGGAATTGTTTCGCATGCGGGCCATCTCGGCAGTACAATTTCCCGAGTGTTAGCGGGATCGTCGCCGCGGCTTCCCGACCTCTTCACTTCGGGGTTGCGACCCGGCGACGGAGACCCTGCCCCGACGACTACGCTCTCCCCACCGACCCTCGGTGGTGGCTCTTGCCGGCTCGCACCCGCCCAGCGTGGCCTCCATGAGTTGCCCTCGGGGTCCGGTCGGCCTAAAATCGAGACGGGACGGTCTCCGACACGCCGCGGCCTGTCTGGAACCCGGTTCGGGTTCGTCCGCGTCGCTGGGTCGACCCGTCTGGCACTGCTTGTGCATTGCATTGACCATTGAAAAAAGCCCCGGCGTCCCCCAGGGTGCGGTCGGCCTTGCCGATCCCCGCCGAACGTCGGACACCGGGCGAGGAAAAATCCCGATGAGCATGACCGAGTCGACCGGCGCGCAAGATTGGCGCGCCATTGCTTGCCTGGCCCCCGCGGGCGAGCGTCTCCTGTGCGTCGGCGGCAGTTCCGCCCAGGTCCGCGCCGCCTATGCCGGGGCCTGGGGCGAAGTGATTCGCGACGAGGACCGCCCGACCGTCCGCGCTATCTCGCTTCAGCGCTGGGCGGGTCAGGCCTGGCAAGGCCAGTGGGAACACCAGTCCTACCTGGCCGTCCCCGCCACCCGCGGCGGCAAGGCCACCCCGGGCGAGGCGACCGAGCCCGCCGTGACCGTTGCCTGAGTCACCGGCGCGCCGGCCTGACCAGTGCGACCCCGCGTTTTTCGACGCGTGCTTTACCCCCGGGACGACCCGGGGGTTATTTTTTCCCCCAATCGCCCGTCATTCCGATCCGCCCCGGATGCGGGCGCGAGCGGCCGGGTCGCGTAGGTCGATGCCCGAACGCAAGTTGGCTCGTGCCTCGTCGAGGCTCCGGGTCGACAGGACCACCGCGAAGGGGTGGCCGGGGACGGCGTGCTGGGGGTCGGAGAGCTGCGCCGCCAGGGCCAGGGCCGAATGGGCCAGCTCCGGGTCGGCGCAGGCGTGCCAGAAGGCGGACATCCAGAGCAGCATCCGGCGATACAGTTCGAGCCGGCCCAACAGCCGATGCTCGAACAGGAAGCGGTAGGCCCCGGCATCGCGCCTCGGGTCCGCGGGGGCGGGTCCCTCGCGGAGCTCGATCTCCTCGGCCAGTTTATAAGTGAGGTGGGAGTCGTCGACCCATCCCCGGCACGAGCCCAGGACGGCCTCGGCCCGCGCGGGCATCTCGGCCATCGGGATCGAGGACGGGTCCCACGCCCCGAACGGCCCGGCGAACGGCTGGGGGCGGAAGTGGGGGCCGGCCGTGCGGCCCAGCCATTCGCGGAGGGCGGGCGCCACGACCGGGCCTGTGAGCAGAACGCTTCCGGCCAGCAGGCCGAGCGCCAGGTCGGGGACGCCCGTGACGGCATCACGCCCAGGTGCGTCGGCGAACTCACCGAGGAAGCCGTCGAAAGGCCCTTCGTGGCCGAGGACGTCGATCACGCCCAGGTTCGCGTCGCAACGGAAGGCGCAGGCGACCGGGCGGCCCCGGTCCTCGGCCGCGAGGACGAGGTATCCGCGACCACGGCCGTCCATCGCCGTGACCAGGCCATCCAGGAGCCTCGGGCCCGTCCGCTCCGGCACGGCGAGCGTCGAGCCGGCGGCGCTCCCCAGCCGGCGTCGGGCCATCGCGACGACGACCGGGTCGAAATGATCGGCGGCGAGGGCGGCCCAGGTGGTCCGGGTGGCCGGCTCGTCCTCGCCTCGGGCTGAAAGGCCCGCGATCGTCGCGGAGCGTGTCTGTGGATCGTCGGAAAACGCCAGTTGCCGCAAAAAGGCGACGAGGCCGGGCCCCAGCGGCCCGCCCGCCAGCCCGGCGATGATCTCCGAACGGATCTGGGGCTCGATCCCGCCGAGCCCCCGGTACGCGACAAAGCAGCCGTCGGGGTCGTCCTCGATCTGCTCGGCGAGGGATTCGATCGACCCCTCCTCATCTTCGAGCCCCTCGCAGAGGTCTTCCCAGCGCTCGGCCAGGTCGGGAAAGGCCCCCAGAAGGCCCGCGCCGTGGAGCAACTCCAGCGCCACCCATTCGCGGTCGGCAGGCAGGCCCGGCTGACCGACCAGGGCCGCCGCCAGCGCCGCCAGCAAGGCGGGGGTCGCCAGCGCCTCGACCAGCCGCAAGACGGCCTCGCCGCGGTTGCCGCCCAGGTCGTCGAGGCGCGTGCGGGCGGCCTCGATCAGCTCCGCGGGCGCAAACCGCGCGATCAGGCGGTTGAAATGGGCGTCGCGCCACGACTCGGACCACTCCGGGTGGTCGCGGAGGTCGTCGAGCATCCTCCCCGGCGTCTCCACGGTCCTGGGATCAAGGCCGTTGGGGTGCGGTTCCATCGGGGTCCGTCCAGGTTGCGGGTGGGCGGATGGCGGGAGCGGTGGCTTCCCACGTTGCCAGACCGCAAGGAGCCCGGCAAGTCCGAACCGAGGTCCCCCTGCCCGTTGAGGATGCGATGGGCGGACCGTCCGGCGCGACTCATGAGCGGGCGCCCCGGGCCTTGGGTTCCTTCACACGACCGTCGCGGCGTGGGGTTCAGCCCGTGGGCGAGGGCCACTCCGACCACGCCCCCGGCCCCCGGCGGACGCGGCGGCCCGCTCGAAGAACCGCTCATGCTCGCCGACGGCCCCCATGTCCTCGAAGAGCAAGTGGCTGGCCCCGGCGATCCGGCCGGC
>JAABUQ010010281.1_pt1 | contig 12310 bp, 8 predicted proteins | sample 5560001 | NCBI WGS metagenome assembly JAABUQ01 (sample SAMN10711888, study PRJNA513371) | rock metagenome | isolation source: Antarctica rocks | place: Antarctica: Victoria Land, Finger Mt nord | collected 2015-12-18
GGTTCGCGCGCGATGTGCGCGACGAGTTCACCCAGCACGATGTAGCCCAAGTCGCTGTACTCGAAGCGGGTTCCGGGTTGAAAGCGCAACGGCGTCGCGTACGCATGCTTGAGTATCATTGCCCGGTCCGACGTGTAATCGGAAGGCGGGTAATCTTGTTGCATGCCGGCCGTGTGGGTGAGCAACTGCGCGACGTTCACCTCTTGCTTGCCGTTTGCCGCAAACGCGGGCAGATATTTCGCGACACGGTCGACCAGGCGCAACTGACCGCGTTGCACGAGCAGCATCACGGCGCTCGCCGTCGCGACCGGCTTGGTGAGCGACGCCAATTCGTAGATTGTGCCGAGATCGGCCGGCGTGCGTCGCGGTTCGAAGGTGCGATCGCCGTACGCCTTGCGAACGAGAAACGACCCGTCCGAACGGACCACCGCGAAGCTTCCGCCCGGGAGATCGCCGGCGCGGATCTCGTCGTTCATCAGCTTGTCGATCGTGTGCAGCGCCGCGGCATGGAGCTCGCCCGGATCACGAGTCGCGGCGCTCCTTCCGACGGACGAGCCGGAACACCGGACCGACGACGTGACGATCGTCGCGCCGAGAAGAACGGCAAAGACAACGCGAGCGAGCCGCACCGGTATCCGCTTGCGAGCACGCGTACGGGAACCCTTCGCGGAACGTATAACGACGGGGCGTGTACCGTTTGACCGGACTCGCGTTGCTGATCATTCTCGGCGCCGGGCGCCCGGCCGCCGCCCAGTCGCTCAATCTGGTTCCGCAGCCATCGCAAACGCGGATGACGGCGTGCGCGCACGAACCATCGCTCGCGCGCGGCATCGCATTTGCGCATGATGCTGACGCGGGTGGGCGTGAGATCATTCGCGAGCGTTGGGATATTCTCGGAATTCCGGCCGTCGCGGATGCGCGTGCGCCACGGGTACGGGTGCGGCGCGACGGCTCGATGCGCGACGCCTACCGTCTTCGCGTCGGCTACGACGGCGTTTCGATCGACGCGCGCGACGCGGAAGGCGCCTTCGATGGATTGGCAACGCTCGCGCAGTTGCCGCATCAGGGGTCGCGCGGTTGGACGCTGCCCTGCATCACCATCACGGATCGTCCCGCGTTGCGGTGGCGAATTGTCTCGGACGACGTATCGCGCGGGCCGCTGCCGACGATGCGCTATTTTCACGAGCGCATTCGTTCGCTCGCCGCGTTGAAGATGAACGGCTATTCGCCGTACATGGAGCACGTTTTCGTGGACGCTGCGCATCCGCTGGTGGCGCCCGCGGACGGGATCCGGCCGGACGAGTTGCGCGAGCTCGCGGCGTATGCGCGACGCTACCACGTGGCGCTCATCCCCGAGCAGCAAACGTTCGCGCACATGCACGAGACGCTCAAATTCGAACGCTACGCATCGCTCGCGGAATTACCGCACGGATATTTGCTCAACCCGGCCGATCCGGCGACGTACGCATTTCTGCGGCCGCTGTTAAACGAGGAGCTGGACGCCGCCGGTGCGGTCCCGTTCTTTCATATCGGTTCGGACGAACCGCTCGACCTGGGGCGCGGGAAGAGCGCGACCGCCGTGTCGCGCGATGGAACGCCTGCGGTTTTCGCGGCCCATGTCCGGAGGGTGGAATCACTGCTTGGAACGCGCGCGGGCCGGCCGATGATTTGGGACGATGCGGTGCAGCGCGATGCAGCGATTCTCGGGCTGATCCCGCGCTCGACCGTCATCGTCGACTTCCACTACGGTGTCGAACGATCGTATCGCGGCTACATCGATCGCGTCGCCGGCGCCGGCTTCGAGCAAATGGTGTCGCCTGGCGCGAATAATTGGAACGAATTCTACCCGCTGCTCGATGTGAGCTCGAAGAATATCGCCGGCTTCGTCGCCGACGGCAAGGCCGCGAACGTGCTCGGCATGTTTATGACGGTGTGGCACGACGACGGGCAATCGCTTTACGAGGCGACGTGGTATCCGCTCGCATACGCGGCGGCGAACGCATGGCAAGCCGGCACGGTCGACCGGCCCGCCTTCGACGCCGCCTTCGCGGGCGCGTTCTTCGGTGCCGCGGATGCTTCGGCAAACGCGCGCATCGTCGCCGATGTATCATCGATCGCTTTCGTGCAGCAGCAGCTCGCCTCCGGCGAGGATCGCGATTCAAGTGATTACCTTATGTGGAGCGATCCGTTCGACGCCCGACTGCAGGGCCGGTTGAGCGATGCCGCGCTCGCGGCGATCCGGCTGCGAGCTGAAGCCGTGATCGATGACCTCCGTTCGTTGCGGGTGCCGCTGCACCGCAACGCGGTTGCGGTGCTCGAGCTTGCGGCGATGCGATACGACGCGCTCGCACGGCGTCTGCAGATCGCTCGGGAGGCGCGCGCCTATTACGCGGACGCGCTCGAGCACGCGGACGGATCGCACGACGGCATCGTGTACCGCGGACTCAACGTCGCAAAGTACCTGTGCTGGGAGATGCGTGATGCGACGCTTGCGCTCGCCGAGCGCTATCGCCGCGCATGGGTTTATGAGAGCCGCGAAGGCGCGCTTGATCGTGTGCTGGTTCGTTTCCGACTTGATGCCGAGCGCTCGATGCGCTATGCCGATCGCCTCGACGCCGTGCAGCGAGAAGACTATCTTCGCACGAAGCATCTGCCGTCGTTCGATCAGGCGCTCGGGCTGCGTTGAACGCACACGCGATCGCGGGCGGCGGGATCGTCGTCGCTTTCATCCTTTTCGCGGCGCTCATGATCGCACGCAAACTTCCGGCGTTGCTCGCCGTCCCACTGCTCGCGGTCGCGATCGCGGCGATTGCGGGAGTCCCGCTTTCGGGCTTGGGCGACGTCGTCTCGAAAGGCGCGGCGGCGCTCGCGGGCGCGTACACGACGGTGATCTTCGGCGCACTGTTGAGCCGGGTCGTCATGCAGACCGGGATCGCTGAGACGATCGTGCAGTATGCGGCGGAGTTCGGCGGCGAGCGGCCACTCGGCTTAGCGCTTGTGCTCTGCGCCGCCGTTGCGACGCTCTTCACCTCGCAGACCGGGCTCGGCGCGATCATCATGGTCGGCACGATCGTGTTGCCGGTGATGATGACGAGCGGCGTTCCGCGCGCAACCGCCGCGACGCTCTTCCTGCTCTCGTTCGCGCTCGGATTTATCCTGAATATCGCACAGTGGAAGTTTTACCACGAGCTCTTCGGCATCGATCAAGCGCAACTCCAAGCGTTCGCGGAGGTGCTCTTCGCGATCGACGCGCTTGCGCTCGTCGCCTACGCGGTGATCCGCGCGCGGACGACGCGCGACTACGCCACATGGTCGGTCGCGGCGACGCCGGTTGCGCCGCGCGCGCGGGCAAAGCCGTGGACGCTCGTCGCGCCCGTGCTGCCGCTGGTGCTCTTCGTCGGCTTCCACGTCGAAGCGATCGTCGCGTTCGCGCTCTCCGCGGTGTTTGCGGCGGTCGCGAGCGGCCCGCGTTCCTCGATCCGCGTGCTGGTCGCCGCGTCGATTCGTGGGCTCGAAGACGTCGCACCCGCCGTCATCCTATTCATGGGCATCGGCATGTTGCTCGTGGCCGCAAAGACCCCGCAGGTCGCTGCCGCGATCGAACCGATCGTCGCTACGCTCGCGCCGCGTACGCCGCTCGCGTACGTCGTCGTCTTCGGCTTGCTCAGCCCGCTCGCGCTTTACCGTGGCCCGCTCAACCCCTTCGGCGTCGGGATCGGCTGTACGCCGTACTCGCCTCGTTACACGTGCTGCCGCCGATCGCGCTCGTCGCCGCCGTGATGGCCGTCGTGCAAGTTCAAAACGTGTGCGATCCGACGAACACCCAAAACGTGTGGGTGGCGAACTTCACCGGCGTGCGCGTGGAGCGGATCACGCGGCTAACGCTCCCGTATCAGGTCGCCGTTGCGACCTTTGCCACCATCGCCGTCGCGCTGTTCGGAGCGCGGCTTTTCCCCGGCGCGCACGTGTTTGCGATCGCCGCGCCCGCCGCCGCAGCCGAACGCGAGGGGCTGTTCGCACCGGCGTCGGCATCCCGAACGATCGCCGTTCGGAACGACGGTTCGGCAGACGCGAAGATCGTCGCCGATCAAGTCGCCGACTCCGTGGCGACCGGCTGGAGCGGTTTCCACGCGATCCGCTCGAGCGACGATCCGAGCGCGACCGACTGCGCGACGAAGCGTTACGCGTCGATGTTTGCGGTCTCCGCCGAGCGGCTCGTGAGCACGAGCGACGTGCAGACCGACGTCGGGCTCGAACTGCTCGATTGCGCGGGGTGGAGCGTGACGGAGTGGCACGTGCCGATCGAAACCGCAACGGCGCCATCCGCGGAAGAGCTGCGTGCAGCAGCACGGCTCGTGCTCTTCCGCGTTCGCACCTGGCAAAACGAGTCGCCCGCGTATGCCGCGGAAGTGTTCGAACGCGGCCTCGCCTACGACGTCACGCGCCCGAGCCCAACCTATTTTTACACGCTCTTTAAAACCGCTGACGGCTACATGCGGGCGCTCGTGCGCCCGGGCGGTCCCGCGTACGTCGCGGGGATGCGGACGAACGACATCGTGGATAAGGTCGACGGACGGTTCTGGTGGGAGTACGGAACGTATCAAACGCAACTGCGCGCGTTTGACGGTAAGCCGCACTCATTCGAGTTGACGCGTGGTACGCAGCACGAGATCGCCGTGACGCTCGGGCAGCCGTTCACCCTCGGTGACATCGGTCGATAATCATCGCTTCGCAAGGCGGTCGCTCCACAACCCATACGCGTGAAGCCTATCGGGTCAGGCGGGCCAACTAATAGTCGATCATTGCCGTCGACGCACCGCACGACGGCACCGCGCGAGGCTCGGTGTCGAGAAACCAGCAGTTGGCAAGCAGCGAGCAGTAACAGACGGCGGCGTCGGCTCGCCGCAATGATGCTTGAGCTCGTGCGACGTCGAGGGTCGGCGACGTGAAACGGATCAGCGTGAACGTGTCACCCGCACGAATAACCGTTCCGCCGCCGAGACTTGAAAACGTTCCGGATCGTCCGAGCCCATGCGGATCGATAAGGACGATCAGATCGCGTAAGCGCGATTGCGGCCGTTTATCGAGCGAGACCACGAACGTGCGGATCAGCGCGGGACCGAGCCCTTCATTAACCAGACGCACGCTCACGCGGTGCGGTTCGAATTTGTAATTGAAGGTAAGGTCCGGCCAAACGGAGGCGCTAGCTGATTGCCGATCGTTCGAGTCTGTGCGATCGTTGCAATGCTGGCGCCGGCGCTTGCTAAAAGCGCTAGTGTTGCAATGATGAGGTCGACACGAACGAACCAGAAGCTCGACCGTCGATCCGGTTGCCGCTCTTCTTCAAGAGGCTGCAAAGTGTTCGTCCCCGACGAACAATGCGAAGAACAAGAGCTTCGCGCAGCGCCGGGCAACTCTTTTCAACCCAATCGGCCCGTGATCGACATCGATCAAGTGCTCGACTGCGCGACGAGGAACTACGTCGGGGCGGGCGTCGGCGTTTGCGATTCGTCGGCGAAGCGGACCTCTTGCTTGAGCCGCTGCGGCGCGATCCAACGGTAAAACAGCGGCACGAGGACGAGCGTGAGCACGAGGGAGCTCGTGAGGCCGCCGATCACGACGATCCCGAGGGCTCGGCGGCTCGCTGCACCCGGATCGAGGCCGAGAGCGACCGGAATCAAGCCCACGATGATGGCGATGGTCGTCATCATGATCGGACGGAAACGCACTTTGGCGCTTTCGAGAATCGCATCGTTGCGATCCAAGCCGCGTTCGGCTCGCAACGTGTTTGCGTAATCGACGAGCAAAATCGAATTCTTCGTGACGAGCCCAACGAGCAGAATCAAACCGATGAGCGAGTACAGGTTCAGCGTTTGATGCGTTAGCGCGAGCGCGAAGAACGCGCCGATCGTGGCCGGTGGGATCGCAAGCAGCACGACGAACGGGCTGCGGTAACTATTGTAGAGCGCCACCATTAACAGGTACACGAGGACGATCGAGCCGAGAAGCGACGGCCCGAGCACGCCGAGCGCTTGTTCCATGAGCGACGCGCTACTTTGGGCCGAAGGCGCGACGTGGACATTACCGCTCAAGTGCAGCCGATCGACGCGTTGACGGAATTCGCGCAACACGTTCGAGAGCTCGGCGCCCGGCGCAAGGCTCGCGGTAACGCGTACGACGTCGGCGCGATCTTCGCGCGTGAGAATGGCCGGCGCGGCTTCGTACTTCAAGTGCGCGATATCTTCGACGTGCACCAGGCGGCCATCGTTGGTCCGAATCGGCACCCGTCCGATCTCGACGAGCGAGAGTTGCCGGTCGCGCGGGTAGATCACGTCGATCTGCACGAGGCCGTTCTCCGTCGTGATTTGGGATGCGGTTGCACCCCCGAACGCGGCGCGAATCGCGGTTGAAGCGGTACCGATCGGGACGTCGAGTACGCGCGCCATGTCGCGGTCGAACACGACCTGCACTTCGGGCGCGAGGTTCTTCGACGTGTTGACGATATCGAGCGCGCCCGGCGTTTCGCGTAACGCAGCGGCGACCTTCGTCGCGTCGTCGGATGGATCGGTGTCGTCGGCATGCGAGACGATCTCCTCGATCGAGCGGCTCGGCGCTCCCGTTTGTGAGTCGGCCGGGTAGACAATCGCCTGTGCGCTTCCCGGCAACAGCCGTTTGCACAGAGACTGTACCCGGCCGATGACCTCCGGCGTGTTGGTGCCTTGCTTGAGGTAGAGATGCAGCTGTGCGGCACTTCCCTCTTCGGCCGTTATGTTTTCCGGCGTCTCGAATGAGCCGAACGTCGACTCGACCGACTCGGTTTCCTTAAACGCGTTGAGCTTTGTATCGAGCGGCGTCGTTAGCCGCCTCGTCTCCTCAAGCGACGTGCCGCTCGGGTACGTGATCTGCACGTACACATCCGGACGGTCACCGGCCGGAATATACTCTTGTCCGATCACGCCGGTCGGGAGAAGCGTGAGCGCGACGACGACGAGGATCGCCGTAACCCCGATCCAGGGCCACGGACGGCGCGCACCGCTGAGGGCAGCACACGCTCGGCGTACCAGCCACGAACGCGCTCGAAGCCGCGGTCGAATTGCTCGATCGGCTTCCATGGCTTCCAGGTCGAATAGAGCGACCAGCGTCCGGCGAGCGTCGGCGTGACGACAAACGAGACCATCAGCGACGTCAACGTCGCAACCGAGACGACGATGCCGAACTCGCTGAGCTGCTTGCCGACGACGCCGCCGAGGAAGGCGATCGGTAAAAACACGACGACGTCGACGAGCGTGATGACGACCGCCGCCGTGGCGATCTCGCTGCGTCCGCGCAATGCCGCATCGGCCGGTTCGTCGCCGGCGTGACGGTGTCGCTCGATGTTCTCCAACACCACGGTCGAGTCGTCGACGAGCGTTCCGATCACGAGTGACATCGCGAGCAGCGACACGACGTCGAGCGTGAGGTTGAGCACGCGCATCGCGAGCAGCGTCACGCCGAGCGACGTCGGGATCGCGACGAGCACGACCACGGCGTTGCGCCACGATTTCAAAAACAGCAGCATGACGATCGCGACGAGGACGACCGCTTCGAGAACGGTACGGATCACGCCGTCGACCTGAGCCTGACTGTACGTCGCTTGCACGTGATCGACGTGCAACGTCATTCCGGGAAATTTTTGCTGGATCTCGGCGAGATGGTCCTCGATCGTCTTCGCGACCGTGATCTCCGAAGCGTTCGCGAACTTGAGCATCTGCATGACGATGCCGGGCTTCCCGTCGAGCACCTCGTAGGTGCGAACGGGCTTCGAGGACAGCTCGACGTGCGCGAAATCACCGAGTTTGCGATTGGCTGAGACGACCGAATACGGCGCGAGCGTTCCGACGCCGGGCGACATCGTGAGCGACGGACCGTTGCCGAGCGGCTGCGGGATTTGAGGCATCGGCGCACGCGGCACGCTCGCATTAGCGCTATTCCCGGACGGACCGATTGTCGTCGACACCTGCGCACCCGGCGAGGAGACCGGCGCCGGAGCCGCAGTCGTGCTGGTGAGCGGCGCACCCGACGACGCGCCGCCGTACGCAGTGCCGTAGGTGATGCCGCCCGACGAAACCCCGCCGTTCGTGCCGCCGTTCGTCGCCGCGGACGGCTGCTGCTGCGTGGTTCCGTCGGCCGGAACACCAAGCGACGGCCCGGTGCTCGCGCCGTTCGCGGGTTGCGTCCCGGCGCCCGTGCCGACGCTCGCCGGACCGGTGGCCGCGCTCGCCGTGCCGGCGCCCGCACCGCCGGCCTGCGATGACGACGTGCCGGAGCCGGTGGTGGCGTTGCTTGTGGTAGAAGAAGAAGCGTTCGAGCCGCCGGGCGACGTCGACATGGTCGACGTGGTCGCAACCGAACTCGCCGCATTCGCGCCGGTCGAACTCGAAGCGCCTTGCGAACTGCCTTTACCGCCGCCCATCGCGCCTGGGCCCGAGGCGGCGCTACCGCCACCCGCCGGGGCGCTCGCGCCGCTAAAGGCAACGCCGCTGGATGCAGCCGCCCTTTGCCCGCCGGTCGTTGCGAACGACGGGGGCGTTAATTTTATCGGCAGGCCGGCGATTGAGGCGACGTCGGGCAGATCGCCGCGGACGTCGATTTGCGTCTCGTATTTGCCGTACACGAGTCCACCGGGCGCGCGTACGTTATTCTGCGAGATGGTGTTGACGAAATCGGTGAGCGTCAGGTTCGAGGCCGCGAGCGTCGTCGGATCCACAGTCACTTCGAACGCGGCCTGCGGCAGGTTGACGACGTGCGCGTCGGAGATGCCGCCGAGTTGCTCGATGTTCGGCATGATCTGCACGTTCGCAAACTGCGCGAGTTGCGCGATCGGCATCTTTTTTGAATGCACGGCGATCGTCGCGACGGTTCCTTGCGCCGGGTTGACGACGCGCGTGACCGGCGTGATCAAGTCCGCCGGTAATTGCGATTGCGCCGCTTGCAGTGATTGCTCGATATAGGCGAGGTCGCTGTCGACGTTCGTATCGAGCCGAAACTGCACGAGAATATCGGCGGCGCCTAATTCGATCGTCGAATTTTGATGCGCGAGACCTGGCGAGCCCGCAATCTGATCTTCGAGCGGGCGAACGATGTGATCGCGGATGAAGCTCGCGGGTGAGCCTGCGTACTGGATGCGGACGTCGATCGTCGGAAGCGACGCCGAGGGCTGCGCCTGCACGATGAGCTGCCGCATCGCGACGAACCCGCCGAGCAGCATCGTGGCGACGAACACGAAGGCGAGCGTCGGCCGGCGGATGGCGATACGGGTGACGTTCATTTAGCGGACCGCGTCGCCGTCGCTCACGCCGCCCTGACCGTCCGCGACGATGCGAGCGCCGTCCGGCAATCCGCGCACGACGGCGTGCGCACCGTCCTCGGCCAGATCGTTCACCGTTCGCTGGTGCGCCTTGCCGCTCGAGACGACGTACACGCTCGAATGCATCGCATCGGTGAACGCGGCCGTCGGGACGAGCGTCCCTTCGACCGGCGCGAGGTGCACCTGACCAACCACCGGCATGCCGGCGAGTATCGGAAGCGCCGTTCTTCCGATCGACACTTTCACGGTGTAGTTGGTCGAACCCGGCGAAAGCTGATCCAGTAGCGCTTCCACGCGACCCGGCGCGTGCACGGTTCCGCCCGCGAGCAGCACCGAGACGTACTGTCCGCTCCGGATGCGGATCGCTTCGGACGATGACGCGGCGAGCATCGCATATTTCGCCGCATCGTCGTGCAACGTGAAGAGTTGCCGTCCCGATGGATACTCACCGACGTTCGCGTTGATCGCTTCAATCACGCCGTCCACCGGCGCAACGATCGTCGCACGCGCGATTTGCCGTCGCAACGCTTCGACCGCGAGGGTCGCGGACGAGGCCGCCGCGCGCGCCGCGGAGACTTGCGACGTCTCCAGGCCGCCCGCCGATCCGCCGACGCGAGCCGCTTGAATCGCCTGTTGCAGGAGCACGCGCGCGGCACCGACGGCTTGAGCGTCTTGCTGAACGACCACGTTTTGTTGCGCGATCACTTGCTGCGAGATGTAGCCGGAGCCGTAGAGTTTGAGGTATCGAGCACGATCCGTGAGCGCGCCGCGCAAAGCGGATTCCGCTTGCGAAAGCGCTGCACGGGAACTGACAACTTGTCCTTGATAACCGGCCGTGTTGAGGATCGTCTGCTGACCTTGTTGTGCCGAACGTGCCTGCCCTTCGAGCGCGGTTTGCTCGGCGGACGCGAGCTGCGCTTGCAGATCATCCGTCTGCAAAACGGCGAGCACCTGACCGGCGACGACCCGATCGCCTTCACGAACGCGAATCTCGCTAATCGGTTCGCTCAGCGCTGAGGACACGCCGAGCTGGCGATGCGGCGCCACCACGCCGGAGATTCGCATCGTCGGTTCGACGCGTCCCCGTTTCGCCGTTACCATGGTGGCGTGTTGCGGCGTGGGCGATGATGACGGGTCCGCGGCCCGGGCGCTCGTGCAACCGGCGAGCGCGGCGCTCAGGGCGAACGTCGTCATCGCGTGCCGCACGCGCGGCACGCCGTCGTAGCCAAACACCCGAAGGACACGACAATGAAGCATGATCGACTTCGGGGTACCCTTAATCGAGTCGTACGCTGTGCGGCCGGATCGGAAAATGCTAAATAAAAATTCAAAGAGCGGGCGCTGACGATGGCACGCGTGCTGCTCGTCGAGGACGATGCCGAAACGGCCGACGCGATCGTTGCGGGGTTCGTCTCGGCCGGTCACACGGTTGACCGCGCTGCCGACGGCGAGCAGGGACTGGCGTTTGCGATGAGTGCGACGTTCGACGCGTTCGTCGTCGATCGGCTGTTGCCGAAGCTTGACGGGCTCTCGCTCATTGCACGTGTGCGCGAGCAATCGATCGCGACGCCCGTGCTCATTCTCAGCGCGCTCGACGCCGTCGACGAGCGCATTCGCGGCTTGCGGGCCGGCGGCGACGATTATCTCACCAAACCATTCGCGCTCGCTGAGCTTGCTGCGCGCCTCGAAGCCCTCTTACGCCGGCCCGGCGAATCGCGCGTGACGTCGCTCACCGTGGAAGATCTCGAGCTCGACCTGATCGACCGCGTCGCGCGCCGCGGTTCACGTCGCATCGACTTGCTGCCGCGAGAGTTTGCGTTGCTCGACTATCTCATGCGTCGGCCGGGCATGATCGTCACGCGCATGATGCTGCTCGAGGATCTTTGGGGATACCGCTTCGCGCTGCGCACGAACGTCGTCGACGTGCATATCGGCAAACTTCGCCGGAAGATCGATGCGCCGCGCGAGCGCGCGTTACTGCACAGCATTCGTGGCTCCGGTTTTTTGCTCGGCCTGCAGCGTTCCACGTGAACGTTCGATCGTTACCGATCACGTGGCGATGGGTGCCGGCTTTCGCGCTGGCATTCGTCGCGTTCGCGTTAGGCTCGTTCGGCGAGCTCTTCTGGTCGACGACGCACATTGAAAGCAACCGCATCGACGTTGCTGCACTGCGCGAACTTGATATTCTCGCAACGACGCCGGCGGCCGGCGTCGTTGCGCGCATCAGCGCGTCGCTACGGCGCGACGAGCATCGAACGCATTTTGCGGCCGTCTTCGACGCCCGCGGCCGGCGCATCGCCGGCAACATCACGCGGTTGCTGGACGCACTCCCGCCCGACGGCCGGATCCGCGAAACATCCGGCGTACGCGAGGACGAACGCGGACGAAAAGACGAGACGATGCGCGTCGGAGCCCGGCGCCTTGCGGACGGCCGGATCGTGGTCGTCGGTCAAGATCTCGACGCGCGCGATCAAACCCGTGCCGACCTGCGGAACGCCATCGTAGCGGGCATCTTTCCGGCGCTCGGCGTCGCCCTCGCGTTCGGCGTCGCCTTCGGCGTCGCTTCGCAGCGGCGCATCCGCCGGATCGAAAGCGCCATCGAGCGCATCGTCGCGGGGAATTTTGCCGCCCGGCTCCCGATGACGAGCGGCCGAGGCGAGATCGATCGCATCGCGCTCGGCGTGAACCGCATGCTCGATGCGATCGAAACGCTCTATGACGACGTTCGCGGCGTCGGCGACGACATGGCGCACGATCTGCGGACACCGCTCGGACGCGTGCGCGCGCAATTGGAGCGGGGTCGCGACCATGCCGCGACGGTGGCCCAATTGCAAAACGTGATCGATCGAGCGATCGCGGGCCTCGATCAAGTGCTCGCGGTGATCGTGGCCCTGTTGCGGATCGGACAGATCGAACATCGTGCTCGCCGCAGTGGCTTTTCGCACGTCGAAATCGGCGACGTGG
>JAABUQ010010283.1_pt1 | contig 12306 bp, 11 predicted proteins | sample 5560001 | NCBI WGS metagenome assembly JAABUQ01 (sample SAMN10711888, study PRJNA513371) | rock metagenome | isolation source: Antarctica rocks | place: Antarctica: Victoria Land, Finger Mt nord | collected 2015-12-18
CTACGCCATCATCCTCCTGGCCACCAAGGACCTCGACGGCGCCTTCGAGCGGCTCCAGGCCAGCGGCGCCGACGTCGTCCAGGAGCCGACCGAGCAGCCGTACGGGGTTCGCGACTGCGCCTTCCGCTATCCCGCGGGCAACCTGATCCGCGTCCAGGAGCTGCGCTGAGCCGTCCGGCTAACGCAGCCATAACTTGCACAGACGGCGCCGTGAGGCGCTGAGACGAGATCTCTCATCCGTTTCGACGCGTCCCTCCGGTCAGCCCTGAAGCACGGTTTCCGAATCATTCGATGGCATCCCCTGAGCCGCGAGGCCGCCGCACTCACGTGGGCCGCCGAATAAGAAGACACGTCCTAGGCGCCTGGCGTTTCGACCACCTCGCCCTGGCCCAGCCGGCTGTGCCGGTAGCCGTAGAGCCAGTAGATGACCAGTCCTATCGCGAACCAGATTATGAAGCGCAGCCATGTCACCGGCTGCAGCTTGGTGATGAGCGATAGCGAGAAGAGGATGCCGAGCAGGGGGATGACGGGCATGGCCGGACAGCGGAAGGTGCGAGGCAGCTCCGGCGATCGGTAGTGGAGGACGATCACAGCAGCACAGACGACGACGAACGCCAAGAGGATGCCGATGTTGGTCAACTCCGCGGCCTGCAGGATGGGCGTGAAGCCGGCAATGCCGGCGGCCACTATGCCGATGATCCAGGTAGGGCGGTACGGTGACGCGTTGCGGTTGGTCTTGGCAAACCACTCAGGCAACAGGCCGTCGCGGCTGATAGCGTACCAGACGCGCGACGCGCCGAGGGTGAAGGAAAACAGCACGGTGACAATACCGATGATGGCCCCAACCGCGACGAGCTGCGCAAATGCGCTCAGACCAACGTTCTGAAAGGCCACTGAAAACGCTCTGGTCGCGTCCAGCTTGGCGTACGGCTGCATTCCAGTGAGCACCGTTGCGGCCAACAGGTAGAGCACCATCGCGATGGCCAGGGAGAGGATGATCGCCTTGGGCAGAATGTGCTGAGCGTCCTTGGACTCTTCGGCGGCAGTGCTCATCGCGTCATATCCGAAGACAGCGAAGAACACAGTTGCCGCGCCGGTCACGGCGCCGCCAAAACCGAAGGGCAGATAGGGCTGGAAGTTGCCGGTCCTGATGTAAAAGGCACCTACCACTATGACGGCGACCACTATGGCAATCTTCACGAAGACCAGAGCCGTCTCGATCCGCGCCGAGGAGCGAATTCCGCGATTGAGCAGGAAGGCGACAAGTAGGCAAAGAAAAACGGCGGCGAGATCGATGACGTGGCCCGACCCGGTGCCAGGGGCGCCCAGCATCCACGCAGGCAGCTGGAGGCCGAAGTTCTGGAGCAGGAAGGTCAGGTACCCGGAGACGGCTATGGCCACGACTCCCACAATCGCCGTGTACTCGAGAAGCAGGTCCCAGCCGATGAACCAGCCGACCACCTCGCCGAGCACTGCGTAGCCGTAGGTGTAGGCGGAGCCGGCCTTTGGGATGAGCCCGCCGAACTCGGCATAGCTCAGGGCGGCGCAGGCGCTGGCCACGCCGGCCAGCAGGAAGGAGATGGTCACTCCAGGTCCGGCGTCTGACTTCGCCACGCCGCCGGCCAGGGTGAAGATGCCGGCGCCGATGATGGCGCCCAACCCGATGGCTGTCAGCTGCCAGAGGCCAATGCTGCGCTGGAGGCCGCCCTGCTCTTCTTCCTCAGTCCCGATCGGCTTGCGCCGAAAGGGACCTGACACCGCAAGACGCCGATCTCCTGTGGCCATCGAGGCACCTCATGCTAGTGTCCCGCGGCAGGACACTAGAGCCCGGGCGGCCGGCCCCAGTCCTCCGCGAGGTCGCGACTGCCGCAACCGATGGCTCCGACCTGCGCGGCCGACCGGGTTCAGTCGCCGGCGTGGACGCCTCTCAGTGCAGCCAGGTAGCGCCCAGCCGAGCGGCGGACAGCTTCCTTGCCCTGACTCGCCACCACCCGGTCGTACCAGGCGCCGTAGATGCGATCGAATTTCAAGGGTTCGAGTCGATCCCTTATCGTCTGCACCTCAGCGCCGGAAAGAGGGATGTAGTTGGGATAGCTGCGCATGAAGCTCAGCCAGCGGCGGTCGGCGACCACCTGGACGACATCCCCGCTGAGCAGCGTGCCCTCCTTCTCCCCGCCTCGCCAGTGCAGGACCGTGCCGCCGGCGAAGTGGCCGCCCAGTCTGAGCAGCTTCGCGTCCGGGAGCAGCTCACACTCCTCACCGCTCCAGAAGTGAATGCAGGGATCCTGCCGCATCACCCAGCGGCTGTCCGCCTGGTGCAGATAGACGCGCGCGCCGAAGGTGCGGCCCCACTCGACAAGTGAGGCGTAGTAATGAGGATGGGAGATCGCGATGGCGGCGAGACCGCCTCGACTGCGCACGAAGCTGACCATCTCCTCCGCCAAGAGGGGGATGCAGTCCCAGAGCACGTTGCCGTCTGGCGTCTCCAGCAGCAACGCCCGCTGGCCGATCGCGAAGCTCGGTTTCATGCCGATGCCGGTCAGCCCAGGCTCCTCCTCCCGGATGTCCGCGTGGTGCTCCTGACGGAGCTCGTCCGGGGTGGTCCAGAGCTGGCCGTCGGAGCCGACGTACTGGCGCTCGTCCCGGCACACAGGACACTCCTCAGGTGGCTCGGCGGATTCGGCGAACTGAACGCCGCACGTCCGGCAGATGAAGCCGGTCAACGTCGGACGACTCTAGCGCGGTCCCAATTCGTCGGGCGGCTGGATGCGCTTCATCAGCTCTTCCAGCAGCTGCCGCGTTTCGGGATCGGACATGACCTTCTCCTGCATAGCCTCCGCCGCCTGGCGCAGCTCAGGGTCGTTCAAGAGGCGCTCGGCCATGCCCTGGAAGCGGCTGGCCATGTCCTTCATGGCGGCCTCCTGTGCCACCTGGAGGAGCACTGGCTGGCTGGCGGCCGAGGCCACCGCCTCCGCCTGCGCCCGGAGCATCTCCACGCCCTTGCAGCCGAGGCATTCATCGCGGAAGCCGCAGTGACAGAGCTGCCGGCGAAGACCGTCGAGGGCGGCGTGCAGCGGCGAGAGATCGACAGGCTCGGGCATCAGTGGACTGTAACGCCCGCCCGCTTCTCGGCATACATGGCTGCGATCGCCTGGGCATAACGTTCCTGGACCACGCGCCGCTTGACCTTCAGCGTGGGAGTGAGCTCGCCGGCGGCCTCGCTGAAGTCGTCCGCCAGCAACGTGAAGTCCTTGACGGTCTCCCAGCGGCCGAGGTCACTGTTGAGCTCGTCGATGCAGCGCTGTACCTCTGCCCGCGCCTGCTCATCTTGAACCAGTGATTCCGGCTCGCCCGTGAGCCCCGTCCGCCGCCGCAGCTCGGTCCAGTCAGGCACTATCAGCGCCACCACGTAGGGCCTCTCGTCGCCTATCACCACCGCGCGGTCGATCGCGGCGTTGGCGCAGAGACGGGTCTCCAGCGGCTGCGGCACCACAAACTTGCCGCCGGCAGTCTTGATCAGATCCTTCTTGCGGTCGGTGATCTTGAGGAAGCCATCCTGGCTGAGCTCGCCGATGTCCCCTGTCTTCACCCAGCCGTCCACCAGTGTCTCGGCGGTGGCGCTCGGATTGCGGTAGTAGCCGAGCATGTTGCCAGGCGCGTGGGCGAGGATCTCGCCGTCCTCGGCGAGCTTGAGCCTGACCGCCGGCAGGGCGTGCCCCACCGTCTCAAAGCGATGGCGGCCCTCGGTGTTGGAGACCACGCCGCTGGCGGTCTCCGACATGCCCCAGCCGTTCAGGATCACTATCCCGATGGTCCAGAAGAACTCCTCGACATCGTGGCTGAGAGTCGCACCGCCGCTGACGAAGAACCGCAGCCGGCCACCTGTCAGCCGCGCCCGCAGCGGAGCCAGCACCAGGCGGTCGGCCAGGGGCAGCAGTGGAGTCGGCTCGCCGCGAAGCCGGCGCCGGCCCTGCTCCAGCGCCCAATGGAAGAGCTGCTGCCGGCGCGGGCTGGCCTCCGCCACCGTCTGGTACACCCGCTGCTGCATCTTCTCATAGAGGCGCGGCACCGAAACCATCACCGTCGGCCTGGCGGTCTGGATGTCCTGGGCTAGCTGTTCCAGGCCGCGAGATATCCAGAGGGTGCCTCCCGCTGTGAGGTTCACGTAGAAGTCGTTGATGCGACCGAACACGTGGGCGTAGGGCAGAAAGCTGAGCGACTCGTCGTCAGCCCGGAGCCGGAAGCCACCCTCGGCCAGGTTGCAGCGGGACTGATCGACTATGCAGCGGTGAGCCAGCATCACACCCTTGGGCTCTCCGGTTGTGCCGGAGGTGTAGCAGATCGTGCAGAGAGCTTGGGGATCGAGCGCCTCCAAGCGCCGCGCTAAGGCGGAGGAGTCCTGGATGCGTCCTTGCAGCCAAGTGCGGAAGTCAAGATTGAACCTCACTGCCCGGCAGGGCGCGACCATGGCCGCCAGGCGGTCGTCGGCGACGAAAGCGAGCCGCGCCTCGGAGTTGGCCACTATCTGGGCAGTCATCTTGACAGTGCTGTTGGGGTAGATCGGCACAGTCACCCCGCCGGCCGCCTGAATGCCCAAGTCGGCGATGAGCCACTCGAGACTGTTGGGCGCCATGATGGCGACGCGGTCGCCGGGAGCAATGCCCTCTCGGATCAACCGGTCGGCCAAGCGCAGGACCAGCTCGCGGCTCTCCGTCCAGCTGATCACACGCCATTGCCCGCCGTTGTGATAGTGGAAGAGGGTGCGGCTGCCCAGGCGTTCCGCCTGGCGGAGGAACAGGCCGACAGTGGTGCGGTCAGCCACCCGCTGAGCATTCACGCGGGAAGCATAATCGCCGCGGCTCTGGCTGCGGCCCCGGCTGTCCGCGTATCCGCGCTTCAGTTGACTGCGAGGATCCTCATCTCGAGCGTTCCCGCCGGAGCGGCGACCGAGACTCTGTCGCCCTTCTTCCTGCCCAACAGGGCTCGCCCAAGGGGCGATTCCAAGGAGATACGGCCCGCGCCCGGATCAGCTTCGACAGCTCCCACGAGGTGATAGACCACCTTCTCGCCTTGGTCGTCCTCGAGCTCGATGGTGGAGCCCGCATCCACAGTGCTGGAGTGGCGTTCCCGGATGATCTGGGCTCGCCCGATCATCTCGTTCAGCTCGTAGATGCGATCGTCGATCCGCTGCACCTCTTCTTTGGCCTGCTCGTATTCAGGGTTGTCCTCGATGTCTCCGGGCTGGGCGGCCTCCTTCATGCGGTCAGCGGCCTCGATCCGGCGCTGACGCGCTTGCTCGAGCTCTTGCTTCAGCTTCTCCAACCCTTCGGCGGTCAGCAGGACAGGCTGTGTGAGGTCCATCAGGAGGCGAATAATACTCTCGATGTCGACTGCTCCACCTTCCTTCGACGCCCTCCTGATAGTCGATCCACAGGTTGACTTCTGCCCCGGCGGCCCGCTCCCGGTGCCCGAGGGGGACCGCATTTTTCCCGCCTTGAACCACGCCAGTCGAGAAGTGCGGCTGGTGGTGGCGAGCCGAGACTGGCACCCGGCGGACCACTGCTCTTACTCCAAACGGGGAGGCATCTGGCCCGTCCACTGCCAAGCGGACACCCCAGGAGCGGACTTTCATCCAGCGCTCGATCTCAGTGCCATCGACCATGTAGTTTCGAAAGGCACCGAACCCGAGGTTGAGGCTTACTCGGCGTTCGACGGAACCGGCTTGGCCGACTGGCTGAGGGAGCGCAAGGTGAACAGACTGCTGGTTGGCGGACTGGCCACCGACTACTGCGTCAGGGCGTCCGTCCTGGATGCTCGGCGCGAGGGCTTCCAAGTCGGGGTGTTGGAGGACGCGGTGGGCGCCGTCGACGTGAAGCCGGGGGACGGGGAGCGCGCGCTGGCGGAGCTGGTGGCAGCCGGCGCCGATTTGGTGAAGAGCGATGAGCTCTGACGCGCCCCTCTCGGCTGAGCAGGTGAACCTTGCCTGCTTCCAGCTCTCGCGCCAGGTGGACGAGCTCAGCTGCTCGGTGGCCCAGGCAGCGCCCTTCGCCCGCACGCTGCTCAGGGTGGTGGGCCGGGTGGTCATCGACACCGCGGCGCCGAACGCCGAGCCTCACCTGTGGGCGAGCACCGAGGGCATGGCTCTGCAGTGGCTGAACGAGGCGCTGGCACCTCTGGGCTACGAAGTGCGGCCGCTGGCCGGCAGCGGACGACCGGAGGTACCAGCCCCCAGCAGCGAATGGACCTGATCATCAGAACTTGTCTTTGAAACCGTCATCGCGACCGCAGGCAGCTCTTCGCGTAGGGACGGGAAGCTGCTTCCGGCGCTTGCGCGCCCTGTTAAGGAACCCGAATCGAATTCGGACGGCCGCCGTCCAGAGAAACGCTTGGTGTCTTGACTGTTCGCAGCGGCTGATTCGGCTGCCCACGGAGGCCCCACCCCAACGACGGCCTCAACTGGCGTTTTGGTGGCGCTCCCGGAACCAACGGGCAGTGTCGGCCAGACCCTTCGCCAAGCTGATCTGAGGCTGCCAGCCCACAGTTCTTTGGAACAGGCTCGAATCGAGTGAGGCGGCGCGAAGGTCGCCGGAGCGGGCTGGCCCGTGCTTTTCCTGAGCGTCAACCTTCAGCTCTCGGACGAGCGCCGCGAAAACCTCATTCACCGAGGCTTCCTCGCCGGTGCCCACGTTGAAGTGGCCTACCACCTCGCTGTCCAGCGCCAGCAGGTTCGCAGTCACGACGTCGCCGACATAAACGTAGTCGCGGTAATACAGCCCATCTCCGTTGATCACCGCCTCCTGGGCGGCCAGCAGCTTGAGACAGAAGATGGCCACCACGCCGGCCTCACCATGCGGATTCTGGCGGGGCCCGTAGACGTTTGCGTAGCGAAGCGCGGCATAGCTGAGCCGGTGCTCCACCCAGTAGCAGTGCAGGTAATGCTCGAAGGCAAGCTTGCTGACCCCATAGGGGGAGACCGGCCAGGCGGGATGACTCTCCGGCGTGGGCCGGTTGTCGGTCTCGCCGTAGAGTGCGCCTCCGGTTGAGGCGAAGACGAAGCGGGCGCCCACCTCCCGCGCTGCTTCCAGCAGGTTGAGCGAGCCCTTGACGTTCACGTCCTCATCCAAGACGGGTTCCCGGACCGAACGGCTGACGCTCATCTGGGCGGCATGGTGGGAGATGGCGTCCGGCCGCCGTTGCCGGATCAGCTCAGCCACGTCCTCCGAGCGGATGTCGAACTGCAGGAAGTCAGCTTTCGGGTTCAGGTATTCGCGGCCAGCGCCGGAGAGGTCGTCGACGACCATCACTTCGTCACCGCGCTCGATCAGCGCGTCGCTGACATGGGAGCCTATGAAGCCGGCGCCGCCGGTGACGAGGACTCTCACAAGCCGGTGAGTCTATCGTCGGCCGGCCGCCCGGCCAAGGCAGCCGCCTGACGACGCCGGGGCGTACCCCCCCGTTGCAGCCGCCGCTCCAACCGGCTGAGGCGCCGCTCAAGGCCGCGCCTGTGGATGCCGGCCGCGCCTTGGTGCGAGAGCGCCTGCACCACCACCTCCCGGGCGCCCTCCAAGCGGCGAAGCCGCCACTCCAGAAGCTGCGCTCGCACGATAGCGAGGGCTGGTTCGCCGGGCAGCTGCTCGCTGAGCCGGGCCAGCAGGCGTTCCGCGGCATCGGCTTCACCGCGCCTCGCCAACTTACGCGCCAGAACCGCCCCGGCAATCGCTGAGGCAGGCCCCTGCGCCATCTCCGCCGCCCGGCGGAGCGCGCGCCAGCCATCAGCCCGGCGTCCAGCTCGGCTCAGGTGGCGCCCTAGCGCCAGCCAGTCGTCAGCCTCCATGTGAGGGTCGGCGCCGGCCAGCCGCCGCAGCAGCCGGCCGTGCAGGTGGTACAGGGTCAATACGTCAAGGCGGTTGTGCTCCAGCGCCGGTTCCAGACTCGGGCTGAAGCCGTGGCGGAGGTACTCGAAGTACGCCTCCGGCACCAGAGCGCCGGGCAGGTCGTCCTCCCGTTCATAGCCAAGCCAGCGCTCCTCCACCGTCCGCAGAGTGCAGCTCTCCAGCCGGGGCTTCAGCAGAGCGCGCGTGAGCGTGAGCAGGTCAAGGTGCTCGGGGTGCTCCAGTTCTCCGGGCAGGCGAGCCATGACCCAACGCGTGCGGACCAGGGGCAGATCAAAGCGGCTGCCGTTGTAGGTCGCGAAAGCGACTGAGCGGAGCAGCTCGTGCTGGAGGAGATGGAGAAAGGCCGCCTCGGCCGAGGGCTCCGGCAGGAACAGCTGGCACAGCTCCAAGCCGGCCGCTGTCGGCCGGCAGAACGCGGCGGCAAACACCTGCGTCCCGGTGCCACCGGCCAGGCCTGTCGTCTCCGTGTCCAGGTACGCGTGTGGCACCGGCGGCACAACTCCCACGAAGCGGCCCACCGGCAGCACATCCAGGTACCGCCAGGCCACGCCGTAGGGCGTATCGGCAGGCTCGAAGCCGCGGGGTGGCAGCCGCTGCACCGGCGGCCGCGCTCGCTCAGCCGCCGGCCGGACCGCTGTCGAGCGGCCGCCCGCCGGGCCTAGGAGACCAGCGAGACGTTCGCGGAGAGCAGTTGTAGGCACGCTTGCTTGGCGCCCTCGACCTGCCAGAGCGGGCCTATGCAGGAGGGACAGCCGTGCGGACAGGGGCACTCTTCGACCAGTTGCGCGGCGTCCGCCAGCAGCTGCTCATGCAGCTCGAAGAGGCGTTTGGCATAGCCAACCCCGCCCGGATAGACCTCGTAGATAGTGACGGTTGGGCGCAGCGTCGAAATCGCCTTGACCTCCGCCGTGGAGCCCAAGTCACGCGGATCGCACATGAGGCGGACGGCGGCCACAGTGCGCATGGCGTGGGCCATCCCCTGCAGCCCGGCCTCGAGACGTTCTCGGCCGAGCCGAAGCCAGTAGTCAGGTTCGAGCGAGGTCCAGTAGGCGGTGGTGTGCAGCGTCTGTTCAGGCAGGCGGATCGGACCTGAGCCGATGTTCTCGTGGGTGTGGAAACGGATCTTCTTAAAGAGCGTGGCCAGCGCGGTGAGCTTCACCTCCCCGTGACTGCGGTCCAGCGGCGCCGGCGAGCCGCTCTCGAAGCAATCCAGCACGTTGACACTTACCGCAAGCAGGGCGTCGGTGTAATAGTCGACCTCGACCGGCCGCAGATAGGCCTTCTTCTCATCCCAGTCGAGCCGGTCGACGTGGTACTGAGCGCCATCCTGCAGGTAGATCGCCTCTTCGTGGAGCATGACCTGGGCGCTGAACTGGTCCATCTCGCCGATCACCTGCGGCCGGGACGGCGAGGTGTCGACTATCACCACGTTGTCGGCCGCCAGTCGGCGGAGCGAGATGCCCTCCGCCGGAAAGGCGTCTGCAGACCAGAACCAGCGCCCTCCGGACCGGCTGACGACACCGTCCTCCTGGAACAGCTCGAGCATCTCCGCCACCTGGCCGCGGCCCAGCTTCTCCCCCTCTGAGAAGGGCAGTTCGAACAATCCCGCCTGGAGATGGCCGGCCAGTACGAGCGGGTTGTCGGGGTCGATCAGCCCCTCCTCAGGAGCTGCTTCCAGGAAGTACTCCGGGTGACGCACTATGAACTGATCAAGCGGCGCGCCCGACGCCACGAAGACGGCGACCGACCCACTCCGGCGCCCGGCCCTGCCCAGCTGCTGCCAGGTGGAGGCGATGGTGCCCGGGTAGCCCACTATCACCGCCGCTTGCAGCGAGCCGATGTCGATACCGAGCTCCAGCGCGTTGGTGCTCACCACTCCCCACACCTCACCCGAGCGCAGCCCCGCTTCGATCTCTCGCCGGCGCAGCGGCAGATAGCCTGAGCGGTAGCCGCGGACGCGCCGCTTCGCATCGGTTCGCGGTAGGAGAGCCTCCTGCAGGTAGCTGGTCATGACCTCCACCTGCAGTCGCGAACGGCAGAAGACTATCGTCTGCACTTGCCGCCCGATCCAGCCGGCGGCGATCCGTCTGGCTTCCAGCAGAGAGCTCCGCCTGACGCCGAGCGCCCGGTTGGTGAGCGGAGGGTTGTAGAAGATCAGGCGCCGCTCGCCCTGGGGAGCGCCGCTTCGCGCCACCAGTGCCAGGTTCTCTTCCTCCAGCAGCCGTCCCGCCAGCTCGCCGGGATTAGCGATGGTGGCCGAGGCGCAGACGAACTGGGGCGAGGCGCCGTAGAACTGGCAGATCCGCTTCAGCCGCCGGATCACATTCGCGACCTGGCTGCCGAACAGGCCACGATAAGTGTGCAGCTCGTCGATGACGACGTATTCCAGGCTGGAAAAGAGCCGCCGCCAGCGAGTGTGGTGAGGAAGGATCCCGGTGTGGAGCATTTCGGGGTTGGTCAGAACCACGTGCCCGCCGTCGCGGATGGCTGTGCGCTGACCGGCCGGGGTGTCGCCGTCGTAAACGTCGACCTTGATCTCGACCGAAAGCCCTGCGGCGAGCTGGCCAAGCTCGGCCAGCTGATCCTGAGCCAGCGCCTTGGTCGGAAAGAGGTAGAGCGCTCGCGCCGCCGGCCGCTCCAAAATGCGCTGCAGGACCGGCAGGTTGTAGCACAGCGTCTTACCGCTGGCCGTCGGCGTCACCACCACCAGGTGGCGGCCGGCCCGGACGTGGCGGTAAGCGTCTACCTGATGCGAGTACAGCTGCGTGATGCCGCGCCGCCCGAGCGCCACGCGAAGGCTGGGCTCTAAGTCACCCGGCAGAGGCGCGAATTCCGCGGCACGGGCAGGGGTGACGTGGTCGAGGGTGACCTCGCCCGAGAATGCGCTGGGGTCGAAGGCTGGGACGTTGGGCATGGCGGTGCTGCGACAGTCATGCTAAACGAACATGTGTTCGATGGTCAAGCCGAAGCCTTTCAGCAGGCCACCAGGTGATCGCGCTTGACACGCCCTCGGCCTCGACATGACGGCGGCGCCGGAGTGCTTGCAGCGCCCCGCCTGCTCAGTTCAGCTCGCCGCCAGCCCGCCGCGGAGGATTCCCTCCATGAGCGTCGGATCGCCCAGTACATGCGTCATCGCGTGCGAGATCAGGCCAGGCGTCAAGCTGCGCCGGCCGAGCAGGAAGATCAGCGATACGATCCCGAACAGTACGGCCGAGGCGATCGCGTACTGCACCGAGTAGGTGAAGCCGAGAATGCCGTGGTAGGAGCCCATCACGAGGGCGCTGACGACGACCTGCAGCCAGGCTGGCACGTCGTCACGGCGAAGGTTCTCCATGAGGAAGCCTCGGATCGCCAGCTCCTCGCCGAACGCGAGCCAGATCCCGATCGCCGCCATCACCGGGCGTTCCCAGCTCATCGCGAGCGGGTTCCCACCACGCCCGTAGCTCAAGGCGGTCCAGAGCAGTCCGTACACGATTCCGATCGCGATCGCCACCTTCCGGGTGGGCTGTGCCCAGCCGAGATCACGGATCGTCTCGCCGTGCAGCCGCTGCCAACCCACGATGGCGGCGACGACGATCGCTATCCCGACCGCGAAACCGAGGTCGAGCAGGAACGAGCCGAACAGCAGGTCGTGCCGGTAGCTCGTCGCGATCAGCTGCGCAAGCCAGCGGAAGCAGCCGAGCCCGATCACGATCCAGAGCAGCAGGACAACGCCGATCGCATTCCGCCACGCGATGCGCGCGGGCAGCTTACGCTCGCCGTATGGGGCCGCCGGGGAGGACATGGGACACCTCCTAGGTCGTAGCGTCGTATCAAGCTGACGGGGGGCCGCACACACGGATAGCTGAAGGGAATCCGGGCGTGCGAGGGAGTGTTCTTAAGATACTCTGTCGCTCAGAGTTTCGGGCACCCTAGAGTGACCGGGTGGACGACGCCGATCAGGCCCCGGGTGACGTGGTCCCTACAGAGGCCGCGCGTCTGCTGGCAGACATCCGCCCGCTGCCGTCCCGGACCTGGAGGCTGGCGGTCCGAGAGTTCACGCGTTTGCCACTTGTCGCATGGGGAGGCGCCTGGGTGCTCGGCTATGCCGCGGTCCAGCTGTTGCCCGCGTGGATCGGTCTCGGCGCCTTCACGGTGCTCGGCGTCGCCTCGCTGACCTTGACCCGCCTTGTCGCTACACCCGAGCTACAGAGCGGCTGGGAGACCCAGTTCCGCCGCTGCTGGTGGGCCCTGATCGGCGTCACGCCGCTGCTCGGTCTGACCATCCAGCCGACCCCGCTGCCGACGTTGCTGCTGCTCTTGGGCGCGCTCTGGGGCGTCGCGTTGCTTCTCTACGCGGTCGCGATCACCGATTGGGCGCTGGGCATGGTGGGCGTGACGATAGTAGGCGGGGCCGCCGCCAGTCACGTTC
>JAABUQ010010284.1_pt1 | contig 12306 bp, 9 predicted proteins | sample 5560001 | NCBI WGS metagenome assembly JAABUQ01 (sample SAMN10711888, study PRJNA513371) | rock metagenome | isolation source: Antarctica rocks | place: Antarctica: Victoria Land, Finger Mt nord | collected 2015-12-18
CACGGCAATCCGCAAGCCATTGCCTCCAGTACCACCGCTCCGCCAAATTCCCTAATTGAGGGAAAGCAAAAAATATCTGCTTTTGTGTAAAACTCTAAAGTCGATTTTTGACTAACCCAGCCTGTAAAACTAACAATACTACTAACACCTAATTCTTGAGCCTGTCTTTCCAGATTCTCTCTCTCAGAACCATCACCAACAATGGTTAGTCGAAACTGTGGAATTACTTTATTTAATCGACTGACTGCTTCAATTACAATGTCAGCACCTTTGTATGGAACTAATCTACCAACAAAAAGCAAATTTGTAATTCCAGGATCTCTATTCTTACTTGAACTATTGAGAAAATCTTCAGTAATCCCATTCTCATAAAAAAGTTCTATTCTGTTACCTACAATACTGAATTTTTCTTTTAGCATGTTTAAAGTGTATGTTGACCCTACTAATATTTTGTCTGCCTTAATATATGTGTTTCTATAACCTGGTATAAACTGACCCAAAATTCTTAAGAAGTTAAAATAGACGAATTCCTTTTGAGCTACTTTATCAAATTTTTTTGGAAATGGAACTCCTCCATTAACAGGACCTAGAACAAATGGCGTATTTTTACATGCCTCAACTATTGGGACTGGATACCTTGGTAGAATTGGGGTTATAGCGTGGACTAGATCGTATTCTCCCGTCAAAACTTTTGCTTGGAAGGTTTGGTAGACTCTGTGACTGAATTCTACGTAAACTGGATATCCAAGAGCATTAATAAGAGGCCAGTTCACCCCTTTTTTACCAACGGTTAAATATGATACTAATTTAAAGTATTTAGCGATCGCGTTACTCTCGGCAATATAAACAATTTTTTCATTCCCCTTCACATTTTCCAGCGCTTGCCTGTTTCTTTCATGAGTGACAAGAGTAACATCAACTAATTTACTAATACTGTTGAATAACTGATAAGCAACTAAAGGGACAGAAGGCATTTCAGGATTACATTGGTCTATAATTAATAGGACCTTTATTTTTTTAATATTCACTTACTTAGACTCTGCTTATCTTAGACGATTCATTTGTATCCTCTTAAACTATCTAGCGCCCTGTAAATGACAATCGCAAATTTTTTGCTTTATTAGTAATTTCTGGAGATTTCACTACCAGTCCGGTTAAAGCACCAGCCATAACTGTGTAGATGGGATTCAGCATTGCATTAGAGAGGCAATCAATCATATATAGGACTAAAAGTATCGCTATGATAGCAGCAGGTGCAACTTTGTAGTTCAACCACACACTTGCTGGATAAAGCTTGACAAACCTGACTACAGGAAGTAGATTAAGCGCCATCCAACTGATTAAGCCAACGGCACCTGAAGTGCCAAAAATAATGATCCATAAACTGTCAGTAATTGAGTCATCCTTCCTGGTTGCATGATTGATTAAACGGTTTCGTCCCCATCCTCCCCAGCCAAATATCACTCTTTGCCGTGCTTTTTCTGAAAGGATATTTTCATTATCAAACCTAACTTTCAAAGAGCCAGCACGTTCAGTATCGACAGCAGATATATTAGAGATGATTTGATCGCCCGAAAAGGCACCACTGGCTCCATTATATACGTAGACTGAAATCAACGAAATCAGAACTAATACTATTAGGGAGTTGCGGAGCCACTTAGCCGAGGACATAATCGTAAGTCCAACTGCTAGGATAACCAATGCTCCTGTAGCTTTCACAAGTACACAAGTGAGTAGCAAGACACCTGCCAACCACTCAATCCGCCAACCCCGAATTTGCTTGATGGCATCAGCTTGCCACAGCCAGATGGCAGTTAGCGTTGCTGTCATCATCCAATTACCTACCATCAGACCGCTTTCCATGAAAACCTCTGGTCTGAATCCTCCGTAACGTATTTCTTGAAGAAAGTGGTTGGATGAAAAGCCGTAAAGTTGATGGTGTAACTGCGGACTCGTACGAACTTCATATAGACATAAGGGCACGTAGATCAGACCACCAATCAAGATCCCCATAGCCAATTTACGTAGCCCATCCAAGTTATTAAGATATATGCGACCAAGGTAGTATGGAACTCCCCAGCTTATAGCTTGCGCAACACCCGCTGACATTCCATCATACCAACCAAGACCGTTATCTATTGAGGATATAAAAGGAGTGATGCAATAAATCAGCATTGGCAAGTCAAGCCAGCTAAACTGAAATGAAGAGAAGCGCTTCACATCAAAGACAATAGTTGCGAACAGAATTCCATAACAAGTAGCAGACATTTTACTAAATGCTGGAATACCTGAGACTATTTTGATCTCAGCTAGTGGCAAGAATAGCCAAGCAGCAATAAACGCCACGATGACTGCCTGCCTAATTGGTAGTCGATTAAAAAGGAAGAAAATGATTGGAATCCAGCTGAACATTACGATGTAGGCAAAAGCATTCATAAATTCTTTCAAACTGGATGAGTTGTTAAAAATCGACGAGTTGCAAAATCTTGACCAAACCTTGCGTTAAGGCTTTCTCAGCAGATATTGTTTTGCCTCAGTTAAAATCGGAGGAAGTAGCTTTTTTAAAACTGTTTTGAATTTATTGCTTGCCGGAGTTTTCAGAGCTAAATCCTCCTCCGGTCGAGCTTGAAATATGGTTGAGTGACCTGGAGAAACTTCTTGCTTTGGTCGTCCGTTGCTGTAATAGTAAAGCGCTAATGACTTGCGCGTTTGCCCATCTGGACAGTTCAACGGATCTGGGTGACCGTGGTAAGAATAGTCTGTTGTACTAAAAATGACGCACCTGTTAAAGACTGGGAGGATTTTTTTCTCACACTGAGTCATATCTTTGTCCCATAGTTCCAGATGACCTCCGTATTCTTCCTGCCAATTTTTATTCAGATAGATTAGAAGATTCAGGCGGCGATCCAGACGTAGCTTTGAATATCGATTGAAATCTACATGCATTTTCAAATAACCGCCCCTTTCGATTTGGTGTAAACCACCACCTTCAAAATGCGGGTCTGGTATAATTCCATCAATACCTGTTAACGCTTCTAAAAAATTCACAAAAGTTGATGAATTTAATTGGTATAGGAGAAGACGTGTGTTTTCTCCCATTTGCTGCTCTTGCTTTGCTGCTAGCTTTTTCTCTTCCGGAGCATCAAACTTTTGCCAATTGATTGAGTCTATCTTGGGAAATTCATTGAGAACGCCGTCTAATACAGATTCAGGTAGGAAATTATCGATAACAATATGTGGAAATGGCTTCGCTTGATAGTACTCTTCACAGTATTTAATTGCTAACTTTTCTAACCAAGCTTGGTCAAAACGAAACGTTACTGTTGAGTTCATATGGTTCTACAAAAAACTTTTAGTTAAATATTATCAAGTTTTTGTTTTATTTGTCAAGTCTTAGTTATGAATTCACGCAAGAATTACAAATATGTCTCAGTTAACCCTTCTAGTTCAGGACGTTTTTAATTTAGCTTTTGTTCCTAAAACTGGCGGACGAATAACAAACAGCAGGCACAGCACAATCTGACCAATAGTTCTAGTCAACATAACGAAAAATGTACCTGGATGTAAAAATAAGGTAAAACCAGCCATTAACAAAAACGTTACTACTAAGCTAAGCCACACTAATCTCTGCTGCTGAATCTGCCGAATCATTTGGCTACAGTTCTCTAATAAGTGAGCTAGTAGAAAACTACTAGTTAAAGTAGCTGCAAGCAGTAAATAAAAATTAAACGATCCTACTAAACCCGACACTCCCAGGATAACTAACAGGTAGATCAGAAAATAATGCACTGGAACAACGGCAAATGAACTGATACCCTTCATTAACAAAGCATTGCTAGAGAATTTTAGTCTGCGATCGCTGCTAATTGCCAAGGACAATGCAAGTCCAACTAAGAGCGCAGCAAAGCTTGTAATATAAAAGCCTATAGCGACTGAACCCCAACGAAACAAGGAAGATCCATGTTGAGTCAAGATGATTCCGGCGATCGCTGGTACAACGCCAATCAATAACAGACTAGAAATGACTTGCCAACGTCGTTTTTGGATTGCCACTTGATAACGCATCGTCGCAACACCAACCAAATAGCCAACGAATGGATATGCAAGCCAAGGAGAAAGTGTATATTCTACTCCTGGTACGTCATTATAGCCAATTATCCACCCCAGCCACCCCCAAGTCGGTTGATATCCTAAAGTTCGCAGCCCAGGAAGCAGTAAGTACCGCATTAAGGAAACTGAAACTAAACCAGTAAAGCAATAAGCAACTGGTGAACTGGAAACTCTAATTAATTCCAGTACCAGACTTGAAAAACCAATAAACCCTAAAAAATCAAGCCCCAACCACCTGCCCTCGCTCCAGTGCATTAATTGGTCTGCGAGAAATAGCACTGCCACCTTGTTAAGGATGACATACCAATGATTTGCCTTCTGCTTGCTCGATTGAAGTCCGTAGCCAACACCTGTAACGAAAAAGAAAACTACTGGAGCAAAACTGCCAATCACAAATAAAATTCCGGCAAGACCACTACTAAGCTGGCTTGGAGCTAGTGTAGCAACTTCTAAATGATTAATAATCATCAAAACTACAGCTAGACCCCGCAAAACATCTAGCTCTTGCCAACGAATGCTTGTAGATTGATTTTTTGTCATTTATGGATCAGTCTCGTGCAAGGGAGTAACCGCATGATTTATTGCTGTATGCAATGCCGCCTCAAAAAGTTGACTAGCATCTGCCCAAGTATAACTTGTCGCTTTAGCATAAGCTGCGTCAGACATTGCCCGCCACTCAGGATCGGAAAGTTGGAGCAAATTTTCGATCGCTCTTGCCATATCTTCAGGATCTTCAGGCTTCACAAGTATTCCAGCACCGTTACTTAAAAGTTCTGGAGCCGCGCCCGCAGGCGTGCCAATCACCGGAGTACGACAAGCCATTGCTTCCAAAATTGGCATCCCAAAACCTTCCAAACGACTGCCGAAAAGCCAGGCATCACATTGAGCATAAAAGTCCTTTAAATTACTTTGCTCTGGACGGAAAGCATAGTCAGTCCCAGGAGGTAGTTGTAACTCCGGTAACAAGTTTTCACTACCAAAGCTAACCAAGCGTAGGTTAGGTATTTTTTGAGCTGCTAAGGTAAAGGCTTTCAAGATAATATCGCTACCTTTCCAGCTAGCCCTAGCATACAACATGCCTACAGTAGGAATGGGTTGCTTACCGCGAGGTGCGGCAGAGAATTGTTTAGGATCTACACTATTTGGCACGAGAGAGGCGTTGCGATCGCCAAAACGTGCCCGTGCTAGATCGACCAACCACTGCGATACAGCAATCTTATGCATTGGCAGCTCCCATGTAGCTGCTACCCTAGCTTGAGGCATATAGTCAAACGCCTCATAATGCTGGATGAAATAGGCTTTTACTCCTTTGCTATCAGACATATCCGCTACCCACTCAGCCGTTTCCCACCATGTAGCAATTACAACATCAGCATCAGGCACATCGGCATTTACAATTGGGCGGTAGCGCTCGACAATCTTGCATGGCACATCCAAACCATCGAAGTGAGATGGCTCATGTTGCGGCACAGAAATCCATCCCTGCCCTTTAATTAGAGATTTGATTTGCTGCTTTAGATTCGGTCTGCTTTTAGGTCTAGAAATGACGAACACTTCATGACCGCGCTGGTGCAAACGCTCTGCATGAATCGCAATCACGCGATCGCCACCAGCCAGAGTCAAACCACTACCCATAACAAACGTAATTTTCATTTAAACACACTGATTAAAACAGTCTGTTGATTGAGTTCATTTGCCCTTCTGCTCCTTACCCACAGGTTTAACAGCTAGAGCAAGCAGGCTGCGCCATGCCCCAATGCTACTGGGCTGAGAAATAACTGAACGTATCCCCAGAGCCAGCGCCCGTTGCTTGCGACCGGCATGGTGTTCGTCCCAAGCAGTACCAATTAGTAGACCCTGAATATGTTCTACAGACTCCATTGCTTTGGCATCACCTTTTGGCGGGGTAGGCGGACAACCGCGCTGTAGGTCGTCACTGCCTTGAATCTGTCGCTGGCGCTGAAACTCGCGTGCCAAGGACTCAAAGAACTCCCGCTCAATATTGCTTTGCTTATGAGTGAGGGAAGCGGCATGTAATCGGTAGCGATACTGAATTTCAGGTACATAGCAGACTCGGCACGATTCCCCTATGCGTAGCTGTAGATCGATATCTTCGGCGGTCTTAAAAAACTGGCGATTACCGCCCACAGTTCGCAACACCTCGGAACGCACTGCATAGGTGCCAAAGTGGGTTCGAGCAATCCCACTACGCAATTCCTCAGTAATTTCTGTAGTTTCTTCCCCACATCTAAAGTTAGTGATTAAGCGTCCCTTGGGATCGATAGTAGAGTAGTTGCCGCACACTGCCCCAAACTCTGGATGCTCAGATAGCCAGATAGCCTGCCTAGCTATGCGCTGTGGTGTATATAGGTCATCAGCATCACAACGCATAATGATTTCGCCACAGGCGGCAGCCAATCCCGCATTCATGGCATCAGCCGCTCCCCGACAAGGACCATCGACCACTCGCACCCGTTGGTCAGCGATCGCACGCACTTTATCAAGGGAAGCATCTGTGCAGCAATCATGTACCACCACTACTTCCAATGGAATGTCGCGTTCCTTTAGAATTGAAGTTAAAGTAGCTGATATGTAAGGCTCAGCATTATACATAGGTATAATGACGCTTACCAGGGGCATAAAATCCTTTTCCTCTCTACTCATTTCACTAGCCAGATTATTGGGGTTAGCTCTTCACTTTTTCCTTTTGGCAATCACCTAGAACTGGTTGACTCAGAAATCGGTAATGGTTTAAGTGCAGCGCAAGCCAGTAGTTTCCATCCTTCAATCGCTAAGGGTAGAATCGCGATCGCTCGTGTTGCATAGGTTATTGATGTCCGACGTTGACCACTTAGGAACGCCCACCACCCGTATTGAAGTATGAATTTGTGCTGAGAGGAGCGGTCTGGTCCAGGACGCCACGGCTCCGTCGCTTCAAAGTGTCCTTCAATTCCGCGTCTTTTCCATGCCCGCTCACATGCTATCTGTGACTCTCTACGCTGTAATATATAATTCTTTCCGCTGACTGAATTTGTATTTAGCCGATACTTCAGCAGCGTTTCCTTCATATTCACCAACACACCTATCTCGCCCAACTTAAGCCATAAATCCATATCATGAGCCGCCACCAGCTCTTCGTCATAACCACCGACTTCTATCATTGACGTTCGACGAATCATGGCGCATGGATGGCAGATAGCGCCGTGTCCAGCCAATATCATTTGCTGAATCTCGTCATTGTCTAATGGCAGTTCGAGGCGAGTCAGCAGGCGTCCTTTTTCGTCAATCATCTCATGGGCACCGCCCACGCAAACGACATCGGGATGACTTTGGAGGAATTCGACCTGGAGAGCGAGACGTTCCGGTAGGGCTATGTCGTCGGCATCCATTACAGCTATGAATTCGCCCTCAGCTTTGGCCAACATCTCGTTTCTTGTCGCTGACACACCCTTGTTGGCTCGGGTACTGAGACGAATCCGCTCGTCCTTCGCCGCGTATGCCTCAAGAATCTTCAGCGATCTGTCTGTAGACCCATCATCAAGGATGATGAACTCGAAATCTACAAAAGTTTGGGTCAGAATACTCTCAACAGTCTGGGCAACATACTGTTCAGCGTTGTAAACAGCCATCACAACTGAAACGATTGGGCTTGTACTCATTTTAAGTTACCAGTTGATATTAGATAGCTACCTGCTTAAGAGATTCCTGCTTTTCAAGAACTTCATCCTTAATCACTTCTAAATAAGCTCTACCAAACTTTTGATCTGGTTCTAAGTAGTTTCCTTCTGCCCATTCATTCCAAGATCTAACAAATATAAGTTTTTTCTCAGGTGTTTTCTTCTCAACTTTTTCCAGTGCTGCTTTTAGATGAGTTCTGAACAACTCTGGGGTTGAGTCCAGAAACACTTTACCGTTCATACCACTTCTGGGTGTATTATCCCAGTTAGCAAAAATACTAGGATGAATCTCAAATCCTACATCCTCTTTTAAAAAGGCGTTATTTATAACCTCTTTGTAAGAATAGACAAGAGGCAATCCATATTTTATTTTGGACAGTTTTTTAAAGGATAATGAAGCAAATCCGTTGTAAATTTTTTCAAAAACAAGGTTTGGCTTAACTTGGTATGGGGAAAGGACTGGTGTTTGAACGCGAGCCCAGTCAGGATTCATCAGAACAGCCGCGTCGAAGCCATGCCGATCGGGAACCCATGATGGGTCAAAAGCGACCCCCACAAAATATAAACCCTTTAAGCCCGATTTTGCGGCTAATTCTCGCCAATAATCAGTAAATAATTTTGCGTCTGGCAATTCTGCCGGTCGGAAAACTACGAAAAGTGGTTTATTATCAACTTTAATGTATCGACTATCAGAAAAAGCCTCCAAAACCTTATAAAAATGAGCTTTATAGTCTTCCAGACCAGGATACGTCTGTTCGATCAAAATATCATCTGGACAACCATACCAAATTCCACTCCATGTGTGATTTGCCCAGCCAAGGCAAAAAGGAAAATTTGGCTCACCCGACTTGAGAACTTCATCGAATGGTCTTTCTAATAAGCGCCTTCCTGCAAACCAATAATGCCAGTAACAAAAACCTTCAATTCCATACTGCTTAGCCATTTCTGCTTGCGCTATTCGTGTTTCTGGTACACGTAGGTCATAAAAACCTAAATCTGCTGGAAGGTGTGGTTGGTAATGCCCAGGAAACATTGGCTTTGCCTTAGCAACGTTTGTCCACTCAGTGAATCCTTTACCCCACCACTCATCGTTTTCTGGAATTGGATGATACTGTGGCAGGTAAAAGGCAATTAGACGAGCCTTTGGTGATTCTGATTTTTCTTCTGTATAGCTAGACACTAAAAGAACTCCTATTTATGTTTGAATCTAGTGAAACAATCTAACATTTCTACAGATAACCTGGTTGCCTTGATGATTAATTAGCCTCAAACCATAGGCACTCAGCTATTTGAAGGTCAGCGATCGCTATTACGCTCGTGCTGCGGCAAGTTGTTTTTGCCCCTCAAGCATCAGTTTGAATGTTACCATAGGGGCTACTCTTAGGCATGACTGTGACTCGATCTAATGATGGCTTCATGCTAGATCTAAAGAGTATTGCCAACTTGCTAGCTTCGATCAGGGCATCATGCCGTTCTGCTACCAACTGTGCCCCTGATTTGCCCATTTGTTCCAACTTTTCTGTCGGTAATTCCAATGCTGCACGCATCGCCACGATCAAGGCTGCAACTGAGCCTGGTGGTACTAGCCAGCCGCACACGCCTGGTTCTACTAATTCCGGAATTCCAGCTACATAAGTACTAATAACTGGGCGACCCAATGCCAGTGCTTCCATAATCACTACAGGCAAACCTTCAGCAAAACTGGGAAGCACCATTGCTCGACCAGCTAAAATGTGTTGACGAACCTCAAGGTTACTCACCCATCCAGTAACTTCTACCACTTCTTTCAGACTAAGTTGCGCGATCAGGGTTTCAATCTGTGTTCGTAGCGGTCCATCGCCGACCAGAACCAGTTTAAACTGTAAGCCTTCAGCCGCTAGCCCAGCTGCTGCTTCTAGTAAAAGCAATTGACCCTTAGCTTCGCAAAGCCGACCAACACAGACTAAACGCGGCTCATTTGGTATGGCGACTGATGCTAAAAACCCATCATCTACACCACAGTGGATTACATGAATTTTCGACCATTGCTCCGGTTCGCACCAGCGATAAAGCTGACTCTTGCCAAAGGAGCTAACTGTCACGACAAAAGCCGCCTGTTTAACTTTTTCTACCAAGGCTAAAGCTTTCACCGAGTCGAACTCTTCCGGACCATGAATGGTGAAGCTGTAAGGTGGTCCTCCCAGGTGACGACACAACATCGCTACTGTAGTTGAATTCGTGCCAAAGTGAGCATGTACGTGAACGATGTCGGCATCTTTGAACCAACTGAGCAACACGCAAGCTTCGGCTAAGTAAGCTAAATGACGCAAAACCCCTCGCTCTGAACGTTGACCGAGTTTAAGCGTCAGCCATAATGACTTGAGTAAACGTCCAGGTCTGGCGGTCGCAGTACGAAGTAAGCTAAATAGCAAACCAAGTATGCCAACCTCTAAAACTACCCGCGTTTTCTCTAGTTCTGATATGTCAGCTTCATCAACTAGTTCATTGCTACAAGAGCGGATTGAAAACCGCGTGATTTCCAGCCCAACAGCTTCTAAACCAGCAATCTCTCGCCGGATAAAGCTGTGACTGACCTTGGGATACTGATTGATTAAGTAGGCAATTCTCATCTTTTTTATGGGATTGATTAACTCATACTTGATTACTTATTGACCAACTGAAATCAACCCTTAACTAGTGAGGTTTACCAAGGGAATGCTGAACCATAACTTGAGGATTTTTTGTAAACGGCTGTTCAAAAGCCAAATAGAACAAATATGAAACTATTAACGTGACTGGTATTGCTACTACTGCTCTGAATAAAAGTACACTAATATAACCAAAATGATAAGCATCTGTAATAACGTCAGCAAACAATAAAACAAACCAGTGAACTAAGTAAATACTATAAGAAAAATGACCTAAAGTTACTGCCCACGGAGCTTCAAGCAGGCGAACAATTTTAGCTCCAGGACCAATTTTATTGTGATTGACAACCAGATAACAGTAAATAATCAGGCTGGAAGCTGCTGCACCTCCCCAAAAAGATTTTGTGATTGCCAGTAATTCACCTAAACCAGGATTAGTGTGTCGCTCCATAAATTTAAAGGCGAAGTAAAAAAATATAAACAGCACAGTTGAGGGCAGAAGATATCTGGTCCATTTACTTTTTCTTAAATCAGTTGAAGATACAACATCAGCGCTCACCATTCCCATAGTGAATAGTCCGACATACCAAGGATAAGCCTGATCGAAATTATGTCCCTCCGGTAGTAAGAAATGTGGTAATAGCCCAATGCCACAACTAATAATTAATACCACAGCATTACCAAATTTTCGCCGTAAAGGAAGTAACAAAGCCGGAAATACAAAGTAAATTTGCCACTCTGTTGCCACACTCCACATGGGGGGATCGAGCGTCCCATTCCACTGAGTTAAATTGTGGAAGAGGAAAATGTGGGATATTAAGTCTCCAAAATTGTATTGAGGTAACCATTCTTTGCCTACTGGTAAACCCATTAAAAACTTCAACCCCCAAACTAAGATAGGCATCAGTAATGCTATAACTAGTGCCGCGTAGTAAGGTGGCAATATCCGCCTTGCCCGACGCTTAAAATATTGCAGCAGTCCTCCTCGCAAATGCTTATCAACTGACCGCGTTACGGGTAGCATGAGTGAGAAACCAGAAAGAACGATAAAAATATCAACTGACAGTACACCAACCAAGGTAAAGCCAAGCCCACTATTCAATAAACGCTGCCATCCAACTAAAGAGCCTCCGTGAAACTGATCGGATACAAAAAAGTGAGTAATGACTACATAAAGTGCTGCTAGTCCACGTAGTCCGTCGAGGAACTTAAACCGAATAGTGGGGGGTTTGGAAGTTGTCATTTATGTTGCTACTATATTTTTCCGGCTCAACGTTTTGCTAATCGCCACAGAGATGGGTGATGATAACTAGGTTCAGTAGATTGAGCAATTAGCTCTACACTGTATTGCTTTTTCAGTCCATCTCGCAATGTCTGAGAGGGTTCGTACAAGAAGACATTACTAAATTCAGGAGGAATCTGAGGAATATTAGGTTTGACTACTAACTGAAATTGAACATTTTGAGTTAGTAGATAGCTCAGAGATATAACTCTGACAAAATAAGCGTCACTAACTAGCAGTGGCTTATTAGCTGTGTTGATGATTTGAGCGAGATGATAATTATCATTACCTTCGGCTTTATTCCACCAAATGGCTGATTGAGAAATGTCGGCACAAGATATTACACCAATTGAGAGCAATGCTACCAGGGCAATCCGCCAGAAACGATGTTGCCATTGGGTAGAAACGAAGAAAATTCGCTGGGCAAAAAGGTAAACTACAGCAAGCTGAATGCTTGAAAAGCACGGAATTAGATATCGAGTTGCGGTTGACTGTTTTCCTCCCAAGATTAAATCTGGTATGAGTAGCACTAATGCTGGTACCACAGCCGATATTACAATAAATAACCAAACTTGTTGCTGAGTGTTGCGGACTAGAAAATAGATTGAAT
>JAABUQ010010285.1_pt1 | contig 12305 bp, 5 predicted proteins | sample 5560001 | NCBI WGS metagenome assembly JAABUQ01 (sample SAMN10711888, study PRJNA513371) | rock metagenome | isolation source: Antarctica rocks | place: Antarctica: Victoria Land, Finger Mt nord | collected 2015-12-18
CTGGCCGAAGACTGCTGCGCGCAGCGCGATCTGCAGGAATACCTCAACATTAGTGTTTGCAAGCTCGACCGGCCACGATATAAACTCCTCAGCGGCAGCCTGCACAATCTGCAAGGTATGGCCCTGGTCAGCCTTTGCATCGACGAGGCTCGCGCCAAGAGCGATAGTGCCGAAGAGCGCGCGTGCGTCGTGCCCAAGCTTGAGATAGCGCAGCGCTGTTGTGAGCGCTTGCTGGTAATCCTGCCCTCGGAGCTGCGCAGAGAGCGTCTCTAGTTGGGAGGCTGCGATCAGCCCGCCGCCAACGATGCCGGCTGACCTGCCCGTCGTGGATGGCGCGGCATCAGCTTGGACCGTGATCTCTTTTTGCAGCGCGTTCACATAAGCGGCAGCGGTAAACAGGATCGGCAGCACCTCGACATCCTGCACCTGGCGGAAGACCAGGCGGGCCGCAGCCGTGTATAGCAAGCCATGAGCGACGCGGATAAACAGGTCGCGGTCGCCATCGCCGACCCTTTGCATCAGCTCGGCCGCCGCCAGTGCGATGACCGAGCCAACACCCTGTGGCGAGGCTCCGCCCTTCATCAGCGCATCGTATACGCCCTGGCAGACCTGCGTGGTCCCGGCATCGCTGAGGATAAGTGTACGCAGTGGCAGGGCATTTTCGTTTTTGGAGGTCGCGAGGCGGGTGCGCAGGCTTGCTACACTGTGCGACGGCTCGGCGGTGTAGCTGCGTACCTCCTGTACCCATGCCGGCTCATTCGACTGTGGTGGTATCGGCAAATGCGGCGCGAGCCAGTGGATAATGTTGGGGACACGATCTCCCCACTCTACCGCGTCCAATAACTGAAAACCTCGGACCGCATACATTAACGGATGACCGCCATTATGGAAGGCTGTGGCGATCGATTCGTAGGCGCGTACCTGCATCGTACGGTAATCTGCTCCAGTGCCGTAGAGCCCCAGCAGTAGTCGCTCAGTGAGCAAGGCGTCGTTTTTGTAGACCGCGTCGTGCATAGCAGCGTTGACGCTCTTCCCGCTATCGAGCAATTCGCTGGGGAAGAAGGGCTGAGGATAGCTCGCCTGTGCCCTGTTTCCCGTCCGTACCGCCGGGGCCGCGAGCAGGAGGGCCTGGACGAAAAGCGGCAGTGCGCGCTCTTTCGCCGGCTCCTGTGTGTCCACGGGTGCTGGTATCCAATGGAGTAATCGCCCAAGCATCGCCGCTGCCGCCAGAGTGATCGTGGGATGCCCCTCGGGATCGCCATGGGCTGCGATCATCCCTATGCGGCCGATCAGGACATCGGCGGCTTTTTCTTGCTCTAAATAGGTGCGCGCGACGGCGATAATATGCTCGCTGTCGCCGCTGACCAACGCATCAACAAGCGTTGAGAGGTCCGCTCTCATATCTACTGCTGTCATAATTGACTGACTCCCCTACAGGTAATTGTAAATGTAGTATGAACGTGCGGCGAATATGCTACTCTTGCAATTCGCGAATCGCCCGCTCGATGGCAGGAATCTCTGCGTATTCTTCATCAAGCAATTTGTACGCCCGGCTCAGGTATAATTCGGCCAGCCGCGCGCTACGTGGATTCGGGCTGGTGGCGGCCGCGACGAGTTCGGGACCACGATACTTGTCGGCCAGCCCACGTGTAATACGTTCCATGCGCTGCCTGGTATCCTGCACCAGGGCCGCGTCCTGCCCACCCAGGGCATAGCGAGCTGTACCGACCAGCTTTCCTAATTCCGCCAGCTTCTGTCGATCGGGCATGGTCTGGACCAGAAGCTCCTCGGCATCCAGATCATCCAGTGGCACCGGTTCTTGCAGTGCAGCGGAGGGACTGGCGGAACTGCTGGCAGGCAGGCGGTTTGCCTGCGCGATGTAGGTGGCGTAGAGTTGTGCATACTCCTGGCTGCACTCTGAGGCCATCTGCATGCGCTCTACTTCTCCGCTGGAGACCGTGCCGACATCACACAGGTCATCGCCTCTGCGTTCAGCCAATGTTTCCAACTGCTCCACGCTCATCCCCTCTTCCAGCATAGGAGGAATGGGCATCCCTGCTGCATTGGCCGCTCCTTGCAATTCCTCCGAGGGAAATTGCGCGGCGAAGAGAGGAGGAAGGTACTTCGCCAGCGACATGGGTATTGGCGGTACAAGACAGTATGTACTGTAAATAACCCTGGAATTACTCGAACTGCGGGCAATAAAAATTGCATGTCCCCTTGGTGTCTGTGCATTGCCACGTAAGAAATGTATACCCATAACGAAGTTTCCTTCCAATTGCAAGGACTACATGCGCTGTCGTGTACATCGTATGTGTCCCATTATCTTTTACCTTTTGCTCTGTCCATTGGCCGTGGTACAAGTCTTTATATTCTCTCATGTGAGGCCATACTATGACAATGCTTTCCGTAGTTGTCCTAGTCGATTCACCATGCCACGATTGGTCTGTAATTCCTCCGGCGTCATCTCTTCACCACTGGTGGGAATGGTCTCTTCGTGGGCCGCGAGGTGCTTGCTCAATTCTGCCGCGCCAGCGATACGCGCGAAGTTCAGGAGCAGTTCGCGCGCTTGCTCGTCCCGCTTGAGTTGTAGATCGGCGATGGCCATCTCGGCGTATTGCTCCGCGTACTGGCGCAGAAAGGTGCCCCAGCGCTGTGCCGCGCTGATAGAGTTCATGACGCGCTCGACCTGGACAATCGCTTTGCTCTGCTCATCTCTTGCCTTCTCCACGTTCCCCTGGCGCAGGAAGATCGAGCCAAGTGAGAAACGCGTGTCAGCGACGCCCAGGGGACGGCGCTGCTGGTGATAGGACTTGAGGGCCTGTTCAAAATCCGCCAGCGCCTCGTCAATTTCGTCCCGCGAACGATGTACCAGTCCGCGCGTCAGCAGGGCATCGGCCAGGTTGAGCTGGTCCCCTGTCTGCTCGAAGCGGGTGATGGCAGCGTTACAATTCTCGACCGCCTCGTCCCAATGCTGCTGTCCGATATGCACCTGCGCAACGCCCAGTTCAGCCGATCCGTCACCATCGACGCTCTCCAATAACTGGAACTGGCGACCGGCGGCCAGGAATGTATCCAACGCGGCCTCCAGTTCGCCGCGCGCGAGCCGGGCCTCGGCCTGTCCCAGCATTGCTTCGGCGGCCAGCAGCGGCTCCTGCTGTGCTTCTGCCTGGTTATGCGCGCTGCTGAAATGCCTTTCAGCCTGCATAAAATCTCCCTCGGCCAGGCGCAGTTGCCCCAGGATGATCTCCTGTCGTGGGACTAGCTGTCCCACGATCCCTTTTTTGCCTGTAAGCCTGGCGGCGGTTGCCAGGTGCGACTCGGCTTCCTTCATCTCGCCATGCAAGATCGCTATGCGTGCGCTTCCTATCTCTAGCGCGGCGCTGATGGCCCCTCCCGCCTCTTCGCCTAATGCCTCCGCGCGTGTCCAGGCTTCGCTATAGACGTTTTGTGCCGCGCCCAACTGTCCCTGCTGACGGTAGACCTCTCCCAGTGTGAGCAAGGCCCGGCTCTCTACCTGGCCATTTTGCAGTTTATGCGCCTGGACTCTGCCTTCTTCCAGCGTCTGCCTGGCCCTGTCGAGAAACCCGCGACGATACTGGACGGTGCCCAGGCCCACGCCTGTCTCCGCCTGCCCCAGGTGAAATGCGACGGCTTTGTAGGTGCGCAGCGCGCGCTCCATAATCGCGTTCGCGTAGGACAACTGGCCACGGCGCAGGTTGATCTCCCCCAGCACCCGGCCGGCGTTCGCTGTGCCCAGAGCGTTATGCTGGTCTGTGTACAACTGGAGCGCGGCCTGCGCCCCGATCAGAGCTTGATCAATGTTCGCTTGCAGAAAATTGATCTCCGCGAGCCCAAGATTAGTATCAGCCTGGCCCAGTTCGTATTCGATGCTGTTTGCCAGGCTGAACGCTTCGACGAAGGTATTAGTCGCCTCGTCCAGGCGCTCCTGGTCAATATAGATACGTCCCAGCCCGGTCAGTGCATCGACGATGCCAAAGTTGTCCTTGTTCGCCCGGTAGATCTCAAGCGTATGCCTGTATGCTTCTTCGGCTTCATGGAAGTGGCGGGCCAGGCGCTGCATATCGGCGAGGCTGCGGCTGGCGTCGGCTTCATTGGTGAGATCCCCGGCCTCCTGGTAGTGCCGGATCGCCTCCTGGTAGTGCTCGGTTGCGTATTCGGTATTGCCACGCTGCAATTCAACGTGCCCCAGCGCCAGGGCTACGCTTCCCAGCCCCTGGGCGTTCTGCTGCGCGCGATACAACTGCTGCGCGCTTTGATAGGCATCCTGCGCGCGATCCAGGTGCACCAACTGCCGCTCTATATGCCCTTGCGCCAGTGAACTGCTCGCCTCCAGCAGTGGCCGGCTAGCGTCGCGATAGAAACGTCCTGCGCGCTGGTAACTGCTGAGGGCCGCTTCCAGTTCGTTGTTTTCGCGTTGTATATCCGCGATCATTGTACGGGCATCACCGGCCCGTTTGAACTCGCCACTGACGCGGAAACGTATCTCTGCGTCACCGAATGCCTCTCTGGCTTTGTCCACTTTCCCTTCATCGTATGCTTCAAACGCAACCTGCATGCGCTGCTCTGCTAAGCGCAGATCTTTCTCTTTTTTTTCATTCTCTTGCGTTGCCATAACATCTATTCCTTAAAGCCTGAAAGCCTGTGCGGTAGTAAGCGTAAGTTTTGTAAGCTGGTAATTCTTCCTTCATTGTAATGTTTCGCCACTGGAAGATCAAGCCTGCCTGGCATTACTCCGCATCCCTGGCTGTCTCGGCCACAACAAAGTCCACAACACTCTCCATCTGTCCTGTCCGTTGATAAACCTCACGTTGTCGCACGGCGCTATTACCATACTGTAATACCCGCTGGACTGCTGCTGAAACTTCTTCCCAGTCTCCCTCTGCTACGAGCGCGGGCTGGATAAATTCCAGCAGTTTCTCAATAAGTTCGCGCGCGGGCACGAGACTCAGGGACGCGATATCAACCAGTTTCTCGTCCAATCCGTAGCGTGCGGCTCGCCACTGTGCTACCCGTATGATTTCGGGACGCACCGGCGCGAAACTCTTTTCCGCCATAACCTGCTCATAGCAGGTACGTATGATCGCGCGCACCAGCCCCGCGTGCATGACCGCCTCGTCCAGCGTCATACATGAGTCGGCTACACGCGTCTCTATGGTCGCGAAGCGCTCGGACAGGCGTAAGTCCCAGTAGATCTTTGTGGTGTCCTCAATAGCGCCGATTGCAATCAGCGCCTGAGCCAGTTCGCTGTGCTCCTGGAACGAGGCGAAGAGCAGCGGCGGACCCGAGATGGGCCAGCGGCCCCAGATCTCGGTGCGGTAACTTGCATAGCCGGTATCTTCACCCAGCCAGAAAGGCGAACTGGCGGTTAATGCGAGCAATGGCGCTAACCATATACATGCGCGATTCATTACTCCGATTGCTACATCGCGATCTTGCAGGCCAACATGCACATGGCAGCCGCAGATAGTCTGCTCACGCGTCAACTGCTGGTAGTCACTCGCCAGCGCCTGGTAGCGCGCTTTCGGCGTAACCGGCTGTTCGCTCCAATGAGAGAAAGGGTGCGTGGCGACGGAGGCGATCTCTTTCCCCTCTTGCCTCGCCGCGCTGATGACGGTGCGCCGCAAATCTCGCAGGTGGCTGCGCACATCGGCGAGGGTATGACAGATAGGAGTGCCTACTTCTATCTGTGAGAGACGCAGCTCTGGCTGTACCTGGTCATGTAATTTGCGCTCGGCGCGCCGCAGAATAGCGAACGCGGCTGGACTTAACTGACGCGAGAGCGGATCAATAATCTGGTATTCCTCTTCAACACCAATGGTAAAAGCTTCTTGCGAGGAAGGCATCGTGCATGGCCGCCTTTCAAAGGTGAGAGTTCAAAAAATAAGAGCCGTACATATCATACCATGCGCCTGTAAAGGGCTCTCGCCTCCCTGCCCCATGCGGCCGTACAAATTGACGCCGATCATGAATCAGCTTATACTGAAGGCGAGCACGACGGAGGTAGACAGTGTTATTCGCAGATTACGAGAAAGAGCACCCGGTCCATAGCCCGGTGCGCACACAGTATTTACAGATCAAGCGTCAAAATCCTGACGCCATCCTCTTTTTCCGCATGGGCGACTTCTACGAGATGTTTGATGACGACGCGGAGATCGTCGCCCGCGAGCTGGAGATCGCCCTGACACGGCGCGACTTCGGGCGCGGCGAAAAATCAGCGATGGCCGGTATCCCCCACCACGCCGCCGATGGCTATATCGCCCGCCTCGTCAGCAAGGGCTATCGCGTCGCTGTCTGCGAACAGACAAGCGATCCCGCCCTCTCTAAAGGGCTGGTTGATCGCGAGGTGATCCGCATCGTCACGCCCGGCACCGTGATCGATCCCACAATGCTCGCCGCCAAGCGCAACAACTTTCTCGCCAGCGTCATCGTGGGCCGCGACGCCGTCGGTATCGCTTATATCGATATCACTACCGGCGAATTCGCCGTCACCCAGTTCAATACAGGCGAGCCAGAGCTTGCCATCCAACAGGAGATCGCCCGCGTCGGTCCCGCCGAGGTGCTCGTGGAAGCTCATTTCAGCCGCCTGGGCACGCGCAAACGCCGCTGGCTCGCCGCCGTGATGAACGAGAAACAGGTCACAAAGCTCGGCAGCAACGGCAATCCTAACGCGGAGATCCCCGAGATGGAGGAAGAGGAGGAGGATGACGATATAGCGCCCCTGACAAAGCTGCTTGAGGGCATCGCCGGGCACGTCACCCCCTACGACGCACGTTATTTTAGCGAGGACGATGCGCGCCACCGCCTGCTCAAACAATTCAACGTCGCTTCGCTCGAAGGCTTTGGCTGCGATCGCCTGCCGCTGGCGATCCGTGCCGCCGGGGCCGTGCTGGCATACGTACAGGAGACTCAGAAGGGCCTGCTCCAGCAGCTTACGGCCCTGGAGACCTATGCTACCAGCGGCTTTATGACGCTCGATCCCTATACACGGCGCAACCTTGAACTCTTTGAGACCGGGCGCAGCGGTTCAGTTAAAGGCTCCCTGCTCTGGGTGCTCGATAAGACGCGCAGTCCGATGGGTGGCCGCTTGCTGCGGCGCTGGATCGGGCAGCCTCTGCTGGATATCGCCGCGCTGCAACAACGTCAGCAGACGATCGGTGAGCTGAGCGGCGATACGCTGCTGCAAGCCCACCTGGCCGAAGGGCTGAAAAAGGCAGGCGATATCGAAAGGCTGATCAATCGTGTGCGCCAGCGCATCGCCTCGCCGCGCGATCTGGTGGCCCTTGTCGTGGGACTGCGCGCCGCCGCCGAGGTGCGCGCCAGCCTCTCCAGTGAAGAAGAGACACGCCTACCCACGCTCGCCACCGTGATGGCACGCCTCGCCGACAACGACGATATCATCGCTCTCATCGAGCGTACGATTGTTGAAGAGCCGCCGCTGAGTATTACGGAAGGCGGTATCATCCGGGCAGGCTTTAGCGCTGAGCTCGATAAGCTCAAAGACGCTTCGCAGAACGGTCGGCGCTGGATCGCCGATCTGGAACAGCGCGAACGCAAACGCACGGGCATCAATACGCTCAAGGTCGGCTTTAATCAGGCATCTGGCTACTTCATCGAGATCACGACCTCCAATCTGAATCGCGTCCCGCAGGAGTATGTGCGCCGCCAGACGCTGAAGAACGCCGAGCGCTATATCACGCCCGATCTCAAAGAGTACGAGACGCTCGTGCTCAACGCGCAGGATCGTATCAACCGGATGGAGAACGAGTTCTTTGTGCAGCTACGCGCCGATATCGCCATCCACGCGTCCGAGCGTATCCTGGCGACGGCACACGCACTGGCCGAGATCGATGTCTACCTGAGCCTGGCCGAGGTCGCGGCCCGCCAGAACTACGCCCGCCCCCAGCTCAATGAAGGCGATACCATCCATATCGTGGCCGGTCGCCACCCCGTCGTTGAGCAGACGCTGTCAGACGCGGCCTTTATCCCCAACGATACCAACCTATCCAACCACGAGGCCCAGATCTGTATCATCACTGGCCCCAACATGGCGGGCAAATCGACATATCTACGCCAGGTAGCCCTGATCACGCTTATGGCGCAGATCGGCAGCTATGTCCCGGCTGAGTCGGCGACGATCGGGCTGGTCGATCGCATCTTTACGCGCATCGGGGCGCAGGACGATCTGGCGACGGGGCAGAGTACCTTTATGGTCGAGATGGTCGAGACAGCTAATATCCTGCACCATGCGACGCCGCGCAGCCTGATTATCCTCGATGAGATCGGGCGCGGCACCAGTACGTACGATGGCCTGGCTATCGCGCGCGCGGTGGTCGAGTATCTGCACAACAATAAACGCAGCGGCGCGCGTACGCTCTTCGCCACCCACTATCACGAACTGGTTGAGGTCGCGCAACTGCTGCCACGCATTCGCCCTATGAATGTAGCGGTGACGGAGGAGGCTGGCGAGGTGGTCTTCCTGCGCAAAATCGTGCCGGGGGGCGCGGATCGCAGCTATGGCATCCACGTGGCGCAGCTCGCCGGCATCCCGCGCCCGGTTATCCATCGCGCGGAAGAGATTCTTGAAGAGTTGGAGCACAAGGAAGACGCTAAGGCGCGCCGCAAGGCGATGCGCGATATGACGATGCCCGCCGCCTGGCAAATGACGCTCTTCGCCTCCGAACCCCATCCCCTGATCGAAGAGATCAAAAATCTGGCGATCGACGAGCTGACGCCCATCGAGGCGATCAGCAAGCTCTACGAACTCCAACAAAAGGCGAAAAAGGAGTGATCTTCCAGGGGCGCGCGCTGCCTGCGGCAGCGCGCGTTATATTTTGTTGTTGTGTGCTTGGTGTGCAGTGGAGATCGCCAAAGGCGATCTCCACTGCACACAACAAGGGGATAATTCGGATGTCTGCCAGCCTCACAGTGAGAGCCACAGAACGGCTTCGCCTACCCCTCTGTCTTCGCTGCTATAGATTGGTTGATCTCCCAGAGGTTGCCTTCGGGATCGGCAAAGTGCGCTGTGCGCAGCCCCCAACGCTGGTCGGTTGGGGGTCTGAGGAACGTGACTCCCTTTGCCTTGAGCGCCTCATATACGGCATCGACACTCTCAACACCTGCCGCTAGAACTACACGAGGAGCTCCATCGATCTTGAGTTCATTGGGGTCCGCGCCTAGCAGATCCGCGGCACCTGAGACCGAGAGCAGGATCAGGTGCCGTTCTTGTAGAAGGAAAGTGGAAGAATTGGCATCGCTCCCTGTATATGGAAGTTTGAGCGTGTCCCGATAAAACGTTGTACATCTGGCCAGATCGCGAACGAACACTACCGTCGCTATTATCCCGTTAATCATAGTTTATACCCCTTTTACTTTGCGTTTGATGATATGCTCTCGTGAGTGGGAGAGTAATCACTATATCATAGAGGACTGGCACAAAACTTCTTCGATCTTGCTCACATCTTCGGCCTCAGCTCCTTTCGTTCAGAACTGGGGACGAAGGGCACAAACGATTTCCCGATCGGACAATTGACGCGCAGTATCGCGACTACTTATTATGGCGATGGTTCATCAGCGACGGTAACCGAGCAGGCACAGCACGATCAACGAGGACGTGCGACTACGGCAACGGAGCAGATTGGCGTCCCAGCAGGGTGGAACGTCACCACAGCGCTGCCAACCTATCAAATGACCCAGAGCTATAACGATGCCGATCAGCCAACGTCAACACAGACGACGGTTGGTGGACAGACTGGCTCTACCTTTAGCCAGGCATACGACAGCACAACTGGCCTGCTTACTGGCCTGAGCAATAACGCAACGGGCATAGCCAATCTGGCGACGTTAAGCTTTGAGACGCATGGCCTGGTCAGCGACATCAACTTCCAATCTACAACAGGCAGCGCGTTATCCAACGAGCATTTCAGCTATAATAACGATCTGCATCCACTGAACGCGACGGCTACCTGGCAGTCCGGTAGTGGCGCAAGTGGTACCGTCTGGAGCCAGACACGAGGCTACGATGCAGTCGGCAACGTGATCAGTTCAAGCTCCACCCATGCTACGGTCCCCGGCCAGAGTAGTTCTGGCGGCAGCGAGACACAGAACTTCTGCTACGACGAGCTCAGCCGTCTGGTATGGGCGGGCAACAGCGGTACACAGCCAGCAGCAGGCAATGGCGACTGCGGCAGCGGCACTCTGTCCAATACTCTGGCGGGCGCGAGCTACAACAATAGCTTTGCCTATACCCACCTGGGCCAACTCTGGCAGGGACCGCTTAACGGCAACGGCGCGCAGCAGCAGTACCTGTACTGCGATAGTACCCACCCACACCAGTTGACTGGCCTCTATCCGGTTGGCACGACCTGTGCGACAAAGGGGAGCGCCACAGCTACCTACAGCGCCAGCTATGACAACTGGGGCAACGTCACCTCGCGTGTCTATAACAACGTCACGGCCACGCTGGGCTATGACAAGCTCAATCGCCTGGTGCAGTGGGACGGCACAGACAACAGCCACGAAGCCTACATCTACGATGCCGGCGGGCAGCGTATCCTGCGCAAGAGCAGTACCACAGGCAATGGTACCAGCCTGACCGTCTACGCCTTTGGCAGTGAGGAGCACGTCTACGACGGCACCGGCAAGAGCACAGGTAACACCTACTACTACTCGCTGGGTGGGCACCTGCTCGGCAAGTCTGACGGGACGCATACCCAGTTCTTCCTCACCGACGGTCTGGGCAGCGTCATCTCCACTTTCACCAATGTCGCCGGTAGTGCCAGCGTGCAGGGCAATCAGGTCTACGGTCCCTACGGCAACAACCGCTACAGCAAAGGCGCGCTGGGGACCAGCAAAGGCTTTACCGGTCAGTACCACGACGCTACTGGCCTCAACTACTATAGCGCACGCTACTATGACCCGGTCGTGGGTCGCTTCCTGTCCGCTGACAGCGTGCAGGGCAACGCTCAGGGCATCGACCCCTACGGCTACGTCGGCGGCAACCCCGAAACGCTCAACGATCCCACGGGCCACTGCCCCTGGTGCATCATCGGAGCCGTCGTCGGCGCGGTCGTTGGCGCGGCCGTCGATTACGGCGTACAGGTCTACGACAACTACACCAGTGGCGACAGCAATCCCTGGGGCGACATCAACTGGTGGCAGGTGGGAGGAGCAGCCGTTGGAGGAGCGCTGGTGGGCGGTACCCTTGGCTTCGCCGCCGACGCCGTCGGCCTCTTCGGCGCCGCCGATGCCACCGTCGCGGCCGCTGACGAAAGCGCAGCCGTCGCAGCCACCGATGTAGGAGCCACCGCTACCGCCGACGCCAGCGCCGCCGCTGATGCTGGTGCCAGCGCCGCCTGGGACGCGGGCGCTACTGCCACGGCTGATGCCGGCGCTTCAGCTACCGCCGATGCCACAGCCAGCGCCGCCGCCGATGCTGGTGCCAGCGCCGTAGTCGATAGCGGTGCCACAGCCGCCGCCGATACCAGCGCCGCCGCCGCCGATGCCGGGGCAGCCGCCGCCGATACCAGCTCAGTTGCCGCCGACACCAGCGCCGCCGCGGCAGATAGCAGTGCCACGGCTGATGCCAGCGCTGCGGCGTCTGACGCCAGTTCGGCTGCCTCAGATACCAGCGCTGCTTCATCCGACACCAGCGCGGCCTCGTCGGACACCAGTGCCGCATCGTCGGATACGAGCAGCGGAGCCTGCAGCTTTACGCCCGACACCCATGTCGCAACAGATCACGGTGAGCAACCTATTGGCACGCTGCATGTGGGCGACGCCGTCTGGGCGTACAACCCACACAGTCAGAAGATGGAAGAGCAGCCCATCAAGCACGTGTGGATACACACCGACGATGACCTGGTTGATCTGACGATTACATCCACACAATCCACGCAGGATGGCAAAGCCACCCAGCAAAGCAGCGAAGTCGTTCACACCAACCAGAAACACCCCTTCCTGACCCAGGAAAAGGGCTTCATCCCGGTCAAAAACCTGCATGTGGGTATGCATGTCGTCAAAGCCGATGGCAGTGTAGGAGTGATCACAGGCTGGCATCTGGTCCCTGGTGCGAAGGTGATGTACAATCTAGAGGTCGCTCAGGATCACACCTTTACGGTCGGTGATGGGCGCTGGGTGGTGCATAATTGTGGTGAAGGTTCTGCTGGTAGTACTGATAGTAGTTCTACTAGTAGTTCTACAGTAAAGCTATACAGAGCTGTTGGTCAGAATGAACTGAACGATGTCCTCAAATATGGGGATTATGGAGTAAATCCAAGTTCAGG
>JAABUQ010010286.1_pt1 | contig 12304 bp, 12 predicted proteins | sample 5560001 | NCBI WGS metagenome assembly JAABUQ01 (sample SAMN10711888, study PRJNA513371) | rock metagenome | isolation source: Antarctica rocks | place: Antarctica: Victoria Land, Finger Mt nord | collected 2015-12-18
CGCCTCTCGATCGCGTCGACCACTGTGGCGCCCGCGACCAGCAGGTGCGTTCGAGCCTGGCGCCACCTGTCGGAATCGTCCTCGGTGGCACGGGCCTGGGCCGCCTGCCTGGCCAGCGCCCGAACCGTGCGATACAGATAGGCGACCAGCCGGAGACGATCCTCGAGGCGGCTCAAGTCATGGATTCGGCCCAAGTGCCAGGGGTTCCAGCGCAGAGCGTCCTCCGCCTCGCCCACATCGGACACCGCTTCGTCTGCCCGCTCGCTGTGATCGCGCACGCGCCTGCGGTTGGCCTCCGCCTCGGCCGTCCCCGCCAGCTCCAGCGTGCGCTGGACGTCGGTGCGCAGGTCCACGCTCACTCGGCGGAAGGCCTGGCGCAGGCCGCGCACAGGGTTGGGCGGCCAGATGAGTGCTGCCACGGCGATACCCACGGCGCCGCCCAGCGCCGTCTCCCAGAGGCGGTCGACGTTGTCGGCCCTGCCCGAAGCCAGCACCAGCAGAGCAGAGACAGCTATCTGGTTGTTGAAGCCTTGGCGGGACACCTTGAGCCAGCCGCCCATCAGCATGCAGATGAAGATGACGCCGGCCAGCACCAGCGACGAGACGCCAAGGAAGTGTTCAGCCAGCAGCCCCAGGGCCAACCCGGCAGCCACGCCGAGCAGGAACTGGACTGCGTTGAGAAGCGAGCCGTAGGCGTGTCCCTGCATGAGGATGATCACGGCCAGCACCGCCGCGAAGGGCCGCGGGTTCAACGATTGGCCGAGAGCCCAGACGAGTCCGGAGGCGAGCGCCACCTTCAACGACTGCACAGCCAAGGGCGGCAGGAAGCTGGGCGGCTCCGCCAGCCGCCAGGCGACCTTCTGGAAGCGTCTCATCACATGTACTCCTTCTACCAACCCGCTTTCCGGCAGCGGCAGGTCCCGAGGCGCCGGCCAGCCAAGCGCTGGCTCTAGGCCCGAAACGGCCGAGCGGTGGCGTATGTGGTCAGACTGGGTTCGATGGACGCTTCCCGCCTCCTCTTTGTCGGCGCCTACACCGAGGCGAACACGCAGCCCTCGGGCCACGCCGAGGGCATCTTCGTTTTTCGCGGAACAGCCGAGCCTGATCAGCTCGAACTCATGAGCATTGCCCGCGAGGTTCGCAACCCATCCTTTCTGGCGCTCCACCCCAGCGGTAGCTTTCTTTACGCAGTCAATGAGCTGGAGCAGGGGTCCGTCAGCGCCTTCGCAGTTGCGCAGGACGGCCGGCTTCGGCTCTTGGCCGAGCAGTCGAGCGGCGGCTCGGCGCCCGCGCACCTCAGCGTCGACGCCAGCGGCCGCTTCGTTCTGGTCGCCAATTATGTGAGCGGCAGCTGGGCTGTTCTGCCCATCCGGAGTGACGGCGGTCTGGAGCCGCTCAGCGACCTCTGGCAGGCGAGCGGCTCGGGCCCTGACCGAAAGCGCCAGGAAGGCCCGCACGCCCATTTCGTGACGCAGGTACCCAGCACCTCGTTGGTCCTCGGCTGCGATCTCGGCTCCGACCGCCTCCGACTCTGGCGGCTGGTCGAAGCGTCCGGTCGGTTGGAAGCAGCGGCGCCGGACAGCTGGGTGGCCAGGCCGGGCTCCGGCCCCCGCCACGCCTGCTTCCACCCTGCCCTACAGCTGATCTACGTCGTGAACGAACTCGACTCCACTGTCGACGTCCTGGCTCAGGAGCCCGGCGGCCTCAGCCATCGGCAGACGGTCTCCTGCTTACCGTCTGGGTTCAGCGGCGAAAGCACAGCCGCCGAGATCGCTCTCCATCCTTCGGGGCGGTACCTCTACACCTCCAACCGCGGCCATGACAGCGTCGCGGCCTTCGCCGTCGACCCCAACCGAGGTGATCTGACACCTGCGGGCTGGTGGCCCAGCGGAGGCAAGAATCCGCGGTCGTTTGCCATCGAGCCCGAGGGCCGCTTCCTCTACGCGGCCAACCAGGACGGGGACGCGATAGGTGCCTTCGGCATCGACCGCAGCAGCGGCCGACTGAGCCAGCTGGGGCAGGCTGCAACCGCGCCCAGCGCGGTCTGCCTACTCTTCGGCGGCCCGAGCGGCCAGCTCGAGGCGTCTACTTGAGGGCGCCGACGATCTGAGTGAACTTGCCCTGGATCGCAGTGCCAAGTTGTGTCAGCACCACGATGACCACCACTGCCACAAGAGCCAGGATCAGCCCGTACTCGACCATGCCCTGCCCGCGCTGACGGGCGCGATCGGAGACCGGAAGCGGCCTCAGCATCAATTCGGCGAGCAATCCGGGCATTGCCCAGGGCTTCTCCAGAAAGCGATCCCCCCGCATTTGAGCACCTTTCCTTCAAGCGATCCACCGGCGACGGGGAAGACTATACACCAGTCCTCCGGGACAAACGGCGGACAGCGCCGTCAGCGACAGTCTAAGCTATTGAAGAGATGAGGCGTGAAGTGGTCCGCACCCTACTGGTTGTGGCCGAGCGGCCCTACTTGTGGGCCGCCGTCAGGGAGTTGGTCAGTCCGGAGCTTGCGCTCGTGCGACAGGCGCGCCCGACTGATCTGGCCCCGGCCTGGCAGCAGGCTGATCCCTGGCCCTGGCTCGTGGTGGGGGGCGCCGCGCAAGTGCCGGCCGACCTAGCGGAGCTGGTGCAGGAGCTGCCGGTTCCGGTCTGGTGGCTGGGGGAGCCGCAGGGCGAGTTGCCTCCCGGTACCCTGCAGTTCCCAGCCTGGCCCCGGTTAGAGGCGAGACTTCGGGCGTTGAGCGGGCCCGTCCTGGGACTTCAGTTCGCCCCTCTGCGGGGCCTGAAGACACCGGCCGGATATCTCATGCGAGGGACCGCCGACCTGGAGGGATTGATGGCCGCCTATCCCCGTGCTCTGCCTCGGTTTCGCACCCTGCGCAGGGCCCGCCAAACGGTGCAGCGTGCGGGCGCCGGCTGTGCAGTGAGCGTTGCCCAGGGAGATGTGAGACTGGCACCCGTCGAGGAAAACACATAGAGGAGGACCGTGGTAGCCGAAAACCAGACGCACGGCAAGCGACGAAGGCAGCTTTCGATGGCTGAATCCACCGGTGCCCGGCCGGAGGTGCTGGTGCTGGAGGACGATCCCGAGCAGCTCCGGCAGTTGGCTCAGGCGATCCGGGAGGCGGGCCTGATCCCACTCGTCGCCGAGCATCCCCGCAAAGCGCTGGCCCTACTTCACACCGGCCGGCCCATCCTGGCAGTGATCGACCTCGATATGTCACTGGCAGAGCAGACCGGCTATACGGTCGAGCAGGTTCTGGAGCGCCTGCTGGAGGATTTCGGCGCCTGCACCCCGATCATCCACTCGGCCTACGTGGACCGGATCGAGCAGCGAGAGCGGGTGGCGCGAATTCATCCCTACGCCCAGATCCAGGACAAGAAAGAGGGGCTGGCCGCGCTGATCGAGAGGCTGGGCAAGATGCTTCAGGCGAGCTTGGGCGATCTCGTAGTCAATGCCGGCCGTGTGCACCATCAGCCCAGCGGAAAGCGCTTCAAGCACCGCGTGGCAGTGGCCCTGGTGGTGGCCACCAAGCTCCACCGTGACGTCCGCCTCGACGAGACCGAGGCGCGGGCGGTGCGCCGATTCAGCCGCTGGTTGGACGAGGAGGTGGGTTCGGAGATTCAGGTGCGCCCGTTCCGAAACCGCCACTACGACCTCGCGCCGCGAGCGGAGCCAGCCGGGACCGACCAGGACAGCACTCCTTCTTTGCCGCGCCAGGGGGCTGACAACCAGGTCCTCATAGTTGACGGTGAGGCCGATCAGCGGGCGGTGCTGGAGGGTATGGTCCGCCTGCTTCACTTGATGCCTCTGGTGGCCGCGACGGCCGCTGAGGCGGAGCGCATCCTCCTGGTCCACCGGCCTGTGCTGACCCTTGTCAACGTCGAGGCCAAGGGCAAGGCCGCTGCCGCCCTGGATGACCTGATCACCTACCTGTACGAGTCCTTCGGTGACTGCCTGGTCCTGGCTTACTCGAAGGACCTGAACTCGGTCAGGCAGCGGAGCCGGCTGGAGGAGCTGCACGCCAGCGTCCTGGTCCAGGACACCAGCAGTGGTTTGGAGGGCTTGCGCGAGCGGCTGGGCAAGCTGGTCAGGGCGCGCTTCGGCGACATCTACAGCGAAGGGGGCCGGGTGTGGCACGAGAAGACGGGCAAGACCTACGCCCACCGCATCGCTCTGACGCTGCTGATGGCCGCCCGCGAGCAAGGTGTCGAGGTGGTGTTGGATCAGGCGGAGGGCCGGGCTGCCCGACGTCTGCACAAGTGGCTGGAGGCAGTCGGTTCAGACGTGCGAGTCCGCCACAAGTACAACAACTACTACCTTGTGCTTGAGCCGCCTCAACCCAGGCGCCGCGCGGGAACGAAGGCGGCTCAGGTGGCGCAGCCGAAGAAGCGCGGGCGCCCGCGGAAGGTCGCGGCCGCGGCCGGCGCCTGAGGCCTACCTCTGCGACTGGACAGGACCGACGTCGCCCAGCTGCCGTTCGCGACAGCTCTGCTGTCGGCCGACGGGACCATCCTGGCCCGATCACCTGAGTGGTCAGGCGCGATGCCCGGCAGCGTGGTGTATCACGCTGGGCTGAGCAAGTTGGTGGTGGCGCCGGCCACGCCCACTCCGCCGGGCCTGGACGCGCTGATGGGACGATTGCTGGGCGCGCTCGAAGCCGCGCTGCCTGCGCTGGACGGTGAGTCAGCGCGGCGGGTGAGGGTGTTGCAGGCAGGCCTCGAACTCATCTCCGGCCGGCCGCTCTCCGAGGCTGACAGCGGGACGACCTCGGATGTCCTGACCTTGGCTGAGTCTGCCATACGCATGCGCGCGCCCGATCTGGGCGTGGATGTGCAACCCGAGCACCGACCCCAGGCGGTCCCAGCGCCGGCCACCATCGCGCTCGCCCTCGTCCAGTTCGCCGTCAACGCGAAACAGCACGAGTTCATGGATGCTGCCCAACTTCGCCCCGTACGCAGCGTGCGGCTGCGAGTGGGATCAGGTCCCGCCTTCTACGTCGAGTGGCCGTCAGCGGAGGTGACTGGAGCTCAGGTGAACACAGCTAGACATCAGCGGGCGAGGCTGCGTTGGGGCTGGGGCTATGTCCGGCTGGCGGCTGATGCTCTGGGTGGGGTGGCGCTCCCGCCGGGACTGACGAATCCGGGCTGGGAGGGTGCCGGTTTTTCGATCGGCAGCCGACTGCTGGCCGTTCCGGTGGCGTGCTTTGACTGCGGCAGGAGGGTTCGCTGCACAGCGAGCTGGGAACAGGAGACAGGCTTTGCTCACACGGCGAGCCGGCGTCTCATCGAGGAGAGCCTGGCCGGCGCAATTGAGGCAGCCGCCGCCGCGCCGGGCGCCATCGTCTACCGGGATCTCTTCTGCGCACGGAGCAGCGGCGACCGAACCTGGGTGGCGCTGCCGCCCGAGACGGGCACCAACCGCATCAAGGACGTGCTGCGCGGCCTTGATCACGAGCGAGTCCTCTGGGCGGCTCCCGAACCACATGCCACGCGGGTCCAAGCGCTCACCCTGATCCTCGCCCGGCGGGCCGGCGAGGAGTGGCCGCTCTTCGACGCCACGAGCTTCGGTCAGGCGTTCTCGGGAGCCTGCCAGGCGCTGGGGCTCGACCCACCCGATCTGACAGGAGCGACTGTCTATCCAGACGGCCGGGTGGCCGCCTTTCTATTGGTCGAACTCGGAGGCCGGCTGCGCGTAAGTCAGGGGACGCTGGTCTTCGATGCGCCTCCGGGGGCGGGCGACGACCCTCTGCTCGGCGTGCTCGAACCCGGCGGCCGCCTCACTCCGGAGCTTGATCAGCTCTTCACCTGAGCATCCTTAACAGGCTGACATCGGGTGGTTGCCTGGCTAGCATGGGCGGGCATGAAGTGCAGTCCTCCTGCCGCTGCGGGACAGGTGGCTCCGGTGGTGGACGCTGCCGAGATTCCAGTGCGCGTGGTTCCGTCCAGCCGCCGGCGGCGGACAGTCTCGGCGCGCATGGTGGAGGGGGTGTTGGAGGTGCGGGTGCCGGCCTGGATGCCCGCCACCGAGCGTCAGCGCTGGGCGGAGCGATTGCGCCTTCGGGTTGAGCGGCAGCGCCGCCGCGCGAAGCCTGGAGACAGGGAGCTGCAGGACCGCGCGCGGGAGCTCAACCGACGCTATTTCGGCGCCCGGCTGAGCTGGACCTCGATCGCCTTTGCCGAGCAGAATCGGCGCTGGGGCTCCTGTAGCCCCGATTCCGGTCTGATCCGACTCTCGAGCCGGCTTGCCGAGGTGCCCGGTTGGGTGCGTGATTACGTGCTCGTGCACGAGCTGGCGCACCTGCTGGAGGCCAATCACGGCCCCCGTTTCTGGGAAATGGTGAGCGCCTACCCCCTCTATGAACGAGCCCGCGGCTACCTCATAGCCCTCGATCACGCCACTGGGGGCAGCGGCGAGCCGGCCTCGGACATCGACTGACCGGCCGTTGTAGGGGCTGCCGGTGCTGACCAGCTGTCCGGTCGGTAGGGCGGCGATTTAGCGGGTTGGGGTGATCGGGATGGCTTCGATCTGGCCCACGTAAACCGCGCGGGGCTCGGTCGAGACGACTACGTCGTTCAGGCCGGTAGGAACCACGCCGTGATGCATGCCGTAGGAGTCCAGGTAGAAGACCTCGGCTGTGATCGCGTAGTGCTCGTGAGCGACCACGTGGTACCTCTGGTCTGGGTGGCGGTTCTCGCTGATCTCGCGGTATTTGTGGGCGGTGAGCGAGTCGTGGACGCCACACTGCGGCGCGGGAGCGGTCTCGCTGTCGTCCCAAGGGTCGTCGAAGTCCCATTGGGTCTTGACGAACTGGATGGTTATGACCAGGGTGTAGAAGACGGCTCGGCCACCGGGACCGCTGGGGGGACCGCCGACCGTCACTGCCAACTGTTTCTGATCGGGAATGGTTTGGCCCTCCAGCCAGACGCACTGAGGCAGGTTGACAACGCCCTTGTTGGCTGGAGCGGTGCCGATCTGGCCGGCCTGGCCCTGGATCTGCCCCTTGGCTTGGGCGAAATAGGGTCCCCAGTCCACGGCGCGGGGACTGCCGACGATGGTGATCGCGTGCCAGAAGAGGCAGGGATCGGGCGGCCCGGCGTCACATTGCTTCTGCCACTGCGCCTTGCTGTCCACCTGGCAGGTGAGTGCGCCGTTCTGGTCTTTGGTCCACTTGCCGGTGACTTTCCAATGAATTTCAGCGTCGTTGTAGCTGGCCATCCGGCTCTGCGTGACGCCGAGGTCGCCGACGATGCCTCCGACGGTGTGGTCCGGAGAGCCCATAGGCGCGGCGAGATAGGAGGGTGAGCCGGGCGCTCCAGAGAACTGGACGGGGGAGATCCACTGCTGTTCGCAGGGGTCGCCTTCCGAAACGCCTCCGCTGGTTGGAGCGACGTCATGGGCTCGACCGCCAGAGCTGAAGTGCGGGCCACCGGGAGTGAAAACCGAAATGCCAGCACGCTCTTGAAGCCCACCGGATGGCGGCACACCGGTCTGTTGTGTGATGCTGATGCCGCCTTGATTCCAGCTATTCGCATAAGCCCCAGCGTCGCATAGGCATGCGAGAATTATTGCTGCAGCCGGAACGGCGAGCCATCTAGAGACAAGCATCGCGTATCACCTTTGGCTGCTGAGCGTTGGTGCAGTTGAAGTCGCCTCCGGCAACCCAGACCCAGCCGAGGATTGGGTCACGATGTGCTGAGCCGAGAAGAAGGATTGGTTGAACGAGAGTGCTCGGCAAGTCGATCACCACCTCATCGGCTTTCCCCGGTACTTGCAGAAGTACCCGGCCAGGTCCGTGGATCGTGTAGACCCAACCGTGGTCGCCTGCCACCAGCCCTTGCCCAGCAGAAATCTGTCGAACAGAGTTTGATAGAGGTACGGCGTCAAGTCGAATGAGCTGAATAGCCGTAGCGACCTTGAGCGTCCCGCCTGCGCTATCAGCCTTGTCAAGCAATTGCAGGTCCAATGAGAATTCGAGGTTTTCCAAACCCGGCGAGACCATTACAGAGCTTCTTAGGAGGCTTGCTCCACGGTGGTCCAGGGCCCAGTTGTCAAGCGCAAACCAGCGCTCTACGGCCTCGGCTTCGTTTCGCAACTGCTGCGGCGTCAAGAGGCCGTTCGTCTTGTCTGTAACCGGGACTTTCGGTATAGCCAGATCCGCAGGGGGGCAGACAGTGATTTGGCGCTTGGCCAGCTCGGCGCAGCGGTCGATCGTCGGCGTCGGCTTGGGCGTCCGCGAGGGGGTTGGGGTGGGGGCGCTGGCGCCACCCCCGCCGCACGCCACCGCCGCGCCCACCAGCAGCAACGCCAAGGCGACGCTGACTCGACGAAGCCGGCTCCGCACCCACCGCTGACCACCCTGATCCGAACCCATGGCCCCCACCGACGAAGATCTTATCTCAACCAGACGTACAAGACGCGGACAAATCTGGGGAGCTTCGATCAACCCCTCACGGGGTGAGGACGATCTTGGTAGCTTCCCGCTTATCGAACAGCCGGTAAGCCTCTGTCGCCTCCTCCAGCTTCATTCGATGGCTGATGATCCGCTCCGGCTGAAGACGTCCCGCCGCGATCAGCTCCAGCAGCTGAGGCATGTAAGCGTGAACGTTGGCGCAGCCGGAGCGAAAGGTCAGATCCCGGGTCCACGCCTCAAGGTAGGGAAAGTCAGCAGTCGTCTTGTTCGGCACGCCCACCGAGGAGACCGTGCCGCCACCGCGGCAGCAGTTGAACGCCGTCTCGATGGCCTGCATATGTCCTACGCACTCGAGGATAGCGTCGGCCCCGGCCCCCTCAGTTGCCGCCTGGATCACCGCCTGGGGGCTGGTCTTCCGGGAGTCGATGGGAGTTGCACCCAGCTCGCCCGCGAGTCGCAGGCGCTCCTCCACCATGTCGACGCAGTAGACGCGAGCCGGGCCGAACAGCTGGGCGCACATGACCGCCATCAGACCAACCGGACCGGCGCCGATCACCGCCACAGTGTCACCTGGCGTTATGAGTCCTCGCTCCGCTGCGAAGTAGCCGGTGCTCAGGATGTCGCCGACGAAGAAAGCCTGCTCGTCCGCCACCCCGGCTGGGATGAGCGCCAGGTTCAGATCCGCGTTTGGCACCACGCAGTATTCAGCCTGCCCGCCGCCGAGATCACCGAACAGCTCGCCGTGACCAAAGATTGCGCGCTCCACACACTGCGCCCACCAGCCCCGGCGGCAGAGGCGGCAGCGGCCGCAGGCGGCAAAGAAGGCGGCTACGACGCGGTCACCGGCAGCAATACGGCCCACCTCAGCGCCCACCGCTTCCACCACCCCCACGAACTCGTGGCCCAAGACGGCCCCCTCATTCACAGGGCTGTGACCGTGGTAGATGTGCAGGTCCGAGCCGCAGATGGCACTGAGCGTCACCCGCACGAGCGCCTGATCGGGTCCGCTCAGGTTCGGCCGCTCGACTTCCCCAACTCGAAAATCGCCACGTCCATGCATGAGGACCGCTCGCACGGCAGCGATTGTAGGTGGCCAAGCAGCGAGGTCCACTGGATTTCGACCCCCACCAGCAGTTATAGTGATAGCGTCCCTATCAAAAAGAGGAGGACCCATGGACAACAACGTATTGCTCGCTGTCATAGGCGCCGTCGTCATCCTGGCCCTCATCGTGGCGGCCATCTTTTTCTTCATCCGCCGTCGGGGCGGGGGCGCTCCCTTCGAGCGGCGTCAGCTCAACGCTGAGCGCATCGAATCCGCGGAGCCGCGCCTGACCGATATAGAGCGCCAGTTCGTCGACGAGCCACGCCAGGCCGTGGCGGAGGCCCGACGCCTACTGGATGACCTGCTCAACGAAATGGGCTACCCGGCTCGTGCCAGCGCTGCCGAGCGCGCCAAGGACCTGCGCTACTTCAACCGCACCCACTCTGAGCGTTACGTGCAGGGCGGGGCGCTCAAGGAGAACACCAGCACGGAGGAGTTGCGCCGCGTGCTGAAGGACGATCTCCTCACCATCCGAGAGCTGCTGGCCGAAGGCCGGGAACACCTACCCGGCGATGAGCGAAGGCACCTGACCGACGAGCGCCCAGCCTCTGTCCCGCAGCCGACCGAAGGTCGCGAAGTAGTTCCCCAGGCGGAACGTGAGGTCGCGCCTCAGACGGAGCGCCAGGTCGAGACCGAGCACCATGATGTCCGCCGGGAGCCATTGCCTGAGCCGGAGCAGGGCGTCACCAGGGAGCCGGGCGCCACTCGCGCCGGTGCCGAACGCGAGGTTCATGACGTCCGTGACGTCCGTGACGTCCGCCAGGTGCCCGACCCCCAGAGCGAGGAGGATCCCCACCGGACCCGACCGCCAGCCTGAGCGCTGGGCGCCCTCGCGCCTACCCTGAGCTCTCATGAAGCTCAGAGGGGCGGCGGTAATCATCACCGGCGCCTCCAGCGGAATCGGCGCGGCCACCGCCCTTCGATTTGCTCGAGAAGGCGCCCGCCTCGCCCTCTGCGCTCGGCGGTTCGATCGGCTCCAGCAGGTGGCAGAACGCTGCCGGGCGGTCGGTGCGGCCGAGGTGGTGCTGCGGAAGGCCGATGTCGGAAAGCCCGGCGACGCCCGGGCCTTCGTCAACGTGGCTTTGCAGCACTTCGAACGCATCGATGTGCTCGTGAACAACGCCGGCCGGGGCTGGCGGGGGCCACTACAGCAGATGCCGCAGGAGGAGGTCACCGACCTGGTGAGCAGCAACCTGCTGGGCTGCATCTGGACCATCCAGGCCGCCCTGCCAACCATGCTCGAGACCCGCTCGGGCGTCATCATCAACGTCGCGTCGGTGGTCGGCTTTCGCGCCGCACCGTATTCCGCGGTGTATTCAGCCAGCAAGCACGCGCTGGCGGGTCTCGGTCATGCGCTGCGGGGAGAGCTGAGTGGCAGCGGGGTCAAGGTCTGCACGGTGTACCCAGGGACTACTGACACCGAGTTCTTCGGCGATCACACGCCCGACGGGCCCCTCGTGCAGTCGGCCGACTCGGTTGCCAAGTCGATAGTGCGCAACGCACGGCGGCCCCGGCGAGACGTCATCATGCTGCCCTATCGCGCCGGTCACTTGGCAGAACCACTTCTGGGCGGACTTCTCGATCATGCCCTGGGCGAGATGCGGCGCAACCACCACCCTGAGTACCGGCCCTAGAGGTCTTGAGGCGCCTCGCCTCGCGCGTGCGCCTCGGTTATCAGCTCCTCCAGGCGCCTGGCGTTGGCGACCGACCAGTTCGAGTAATTGTTGTTCATGATGGCGTGCACCTCGGCGGCCTGCTCCTCCATCGCCTGCAACCTCGGCACCCACTCGCTGAGCTCAGTGTCCTTGTAGTTGTGCTGAAAGCGCACGCTCGGCGGCGCTCCCTTCAAGTTCCAGTTGCGGTGATTCCGGCCGTGGAAGCGGACGACCGCCAGCTTGGTTGAGGTGCATTCGCTCACGGGCGGCATGCTCGTCTCCAAACCCTGCGGCGTGTCCACGGCGACGTAGGGAATGTCGCGGGCGCGCAGGAAGGCGAGGGTTCCGGCGGCATGCCGATCGTCGAGCCAGGTTCGGCGGCGAAACTCCACGGCGATCTGAAAGCCATACATCCGCTCGTGGCACTGCTCCAGATAAGCCAGAGACTTGGTGGAGGGGAAGAACCAGGGCGGGAACTGGAAGAACACTGCGCCGAGCCGGCCCGCAGCGCGCAGGGGCTCCAGCGCATGGCGGAACGAGTCCCACGCCGCGTCCACGACCTCGGCGGGCAGCTGCTCCGCATAGACGCTCCGCTTGGCCGCCAAATCCGCCGGGATGCCCGCTCTGATTTCCGGCGGCATCGCCTTCGGGTTGGTGGGGTGCTGGGTGAAGAGCGAGAAGGACTTGACGTCGATGCGGAAGCTCTGAGGGGTGCGCTCGACCCACAGCTCGGAGTTGCGCTTCGGCAGCATTCCGTAATAGGTGCTGTCCGCCTCCACCAGGGAGAACTGAGAGGCGTAGAACTGCAGCCGCTCCTCACCACTGCTCACTCCGGGCGGATAGAACTTCTTGGAGCCGATCAGCTCCTTGTCGATCCAACCGGCGATTCCGCACCTGATCACAAGCGCCTCAGTGTGTTAGCTTGGGCGTGACGATGGTTCTTGGGCGAATTTGTGTCCCCCACGGGCACTGGCGCTGGATAATCGAGCCGTCACGTCTGTTGCTGTAAGGCTAATTCCCGGAGGTCCTTCAATGCAGAATCCACCCCCAGGTCCGCCGCCAGGCGAAGGGCCGGGCCCTGAGCAGCCACGCGGTGACTTCGGTCAGCAGCCGGGCTATCAGCCGCCGC
>JAABUQ010010287.1_pt1 | contig 12304 bp, 15 predicted proteins | sample 5560001 | NCBI WGS metagenome assembly JAABUQ01 (sample SAMN10711888, study PRJNA513371) | rock metagenome | isolation source: Antarctica rocks | place: Antarctica: Victoria Land, Finger Mt nord | collected 2015-12-18
AAGAAGCGCGAGAACCATGCCAAGATCCTCGTCGGCGTGGCCATGATCCATCAGTGCCAGATATCAGAGCCGTCCGCTGCCAAGTTCAAGGCGCTGCTCGAAGAATTCTATTCTGATTCCCCCGAACGGCTCAAGAATGCTCTGTATGGGCTGGAGCTGGTGGTCAAAAAGCCAAGTAGCGATCAGCAACAGGACTGAGCCCAAGATGCTCTATCTCTTGATAGTTCTTGCCGTTTTAGCATACCCATCCTGCTCCTAACACTCGGCCGGCACTTCACCGAGAAGCGGCTGTCTGGCAATATCCTTAGTTCCCCATCTGTCCGGAAACTTCGAGTCGCCCGATGGGTTGGCTGGATATGCTGCCTTCTGCCTGTCCTTCGCGTTTCGCTCATCCGAGTGGAAGATCACTTTGGCGGCCCTGGCAGCCCGTTCAATATCGCCTTATTGATTGCAACGCTTGTACGGGAATAACGTCGATGGGCTTGTTCATCCTGAACGCCCCTGAGCGCGAGCGTAGCTTAGGCGCACTGGCTTCCATCATCGCTGTCCTTAGCGGCGTAGCCATCTTTCTTGCGGGCCTTATCTTCAACGTCCTGCGTTGAAGTCAACACGAGAGAGCCATGGAAAAGACGGCAAGGAGCCACTTGGAACACAAACCCCATGAGCATCTCTTTCCTCAATCGATCCGATCCGAAGTCCTACCTTCCGGCTCTCATCTCTGCGGCGGCTTCCTGGATGGCCTGTTCGGGCACCCCATGGGCCATGAGTCTGCGGCTGAACTCTTCCACGGTGCTGTCCTTGGCCCGCTGCGCTTCCCTCTCGGCCAGGTGCTTGCGGAGCCCCTTCGAGATGTAGGCCCGGATGAGGGCCTGGTAGCCCCCAAAGCCGAGCGACGGGGCAACCTCCTTGAGATCCTCGATGACGTGATCGGGCAGCCGGAGCGAGATCAGGGTCATGGGTTTGTGGGGCTGCATGTTTCGCTTGATGCGTTCAGTCATCTTCATAGCGTCTCCTTTCCGCCGGCTCCGCAAGACGTGCGGAGATGAGACGGAGCACATCGCCTTCCCGAATCACATGGACGACGTACAGCAGCCGGTACTCGGTCGTTAGGCCAATGCACGCCTGCCGTGCCTCTTCATCGGACTGGCGTCCTCGTAGCGGGCGAGCTGGTCGAGAAAGACCTCTCGGGCCTGCTCGAAGCGAACGCCGTGCCTGGAGGCATTGCTGGCAGCTTTGTCGCTATCCCAGACAAACACCTGCCCATCCAGGGTCGAGTACACGTCCATATAGCCATTGTATATACACTAGTTGATAGAAGGAAGGAATTAGCGACTTGGTTGGTCTTAGCCTGGCCGCCGCGCTTCGCTGGCGGCCCGTAGAGCGATTGCAGGCAGTTTTTGATGGGTAGGCACCCTTCCCTGCCTGTCAGCTTCGCCTTGGCCTTCCTGTACTGATCTGCCGTTGGTTTTCAGGGTGAGCCGATGCGCTCGATCGACCCCTAACCCTCATCAGGAAGCTTTGGCTTTTGCTGTTGCCTGTTCTTCACGCTGCTAAGAGGTTTCTCCACAGCGATCGGCTGACCACTATCGGCTGTTCTATAGGGTTTTAAAAGTACCTATAGGATTGCGCCCCAAAGTGATCGTGGTTTTTTCTTGATTTCTTACGTTCATGCGCCCCAAAGTGATCGTGGATTGCGCCCCATAGTGATCGTGGATAAATTCCTCTATTCACTGCCTTTTGTGGATTCCAACCGAGACCGGAAACAATCGGGGAAGGATAGGCGGAGGGCTGTTCCAAAGGGTCAAACCTTGGTCGCTTACGTCCACTCGCGCTCCACGATAGATTGTCTGGACTTGGCCGAGAGCCACCTTGAAATTGTCCCGGAACTTGCGGATACGCTCGTACCCGCTACCGCCAAACTGAGCGGCTACGGCTGTCCAGGGTAGCGGCACTCCCCTTCCCTTTCCCACGCGGTGCAATCGCTGCGCAAGCCATGCGTACACGTCGAGCGCCATCGCCGAGTGCGATAGGGCGGCTAGGTGATGCTCATCGAGCGGCACCGCGTGACGCTGAAGGCTATCGAAGTAGTCCGCCGAGAGGCGGATGGTGGATGGCCAAAGGACACGCTGTCTATCGTCCTTCTCCAGCCACAAACTGAACGCGGTGACGATCTGGGACTGCACCGTGATCGCCTCCCCGTCTCGAACCATGCCGAGCCGGATAGAGCAGGCGGAGAGTCGCGTGAGCTGATCCTTGATAACTCGAACGTTGCGGCCATGAGAAGCGAGGTCAAGCGTTCCTGAAATGAAAGACGTTAGGCTTCGGGCTGTGTCGATCTCTGGGTCACCCTTCTTGAGAGCGGCCGTGTTGATGTGGGCAAGGATCAGCCGCGGCTTGGGTCCGAATGGAAGGCCCAACTCTACGAACTTGCCGAGCTTCGGATGCATGGCCTTACCTGCCGTAATCTCCAGGGCGGCAAACCCATTGCTCTGCTCCCAGGTGCGCACGTCGTCTCCGGGATCGCGGTAAGGCATACCGGTTTGGCAAAAGATGGTGTGCTGGTACAAGATGCTCTGCAGCTCGGTGACGCCGGCCGCTGCCGCTTCAAGTAAGCGACTCTGAATGGGCGTGATGGTGCCGGGGGGTTTGCGTTTCACTGGCCGCTTCTTGGCAACGCGGATCGGCAGCTCCAGTCCTGGCAGAATATCGCCAATCTTCGTTAGATCACTGGATCGACTCATCGCTCACCGTTCACCAAGTCAGCCATGCTGGAAACGATAAAAGAGCTCCGGCTGATCGATTTCCTTTTAGCCGCTTGGTCAATGCGCTTGAGCAGATCCGCTGGAATGCGGACGACGACCGGCTTACGTCCATAGTCGTCTGCTTGCGGTTCTCCATTGTTCGTCTTTCCCGCGCCGGAAATGAAATTGTCAGCCTGAGTTTCTTTGATGCCGTTTGGATTGCGTTTAGGGTTCAGTGCGATAGCCAATGTAGTCTCTCCGATGTCGAAGTGATATCTATGCGAATACAGCAAGGGAATCGAGAAGGGAAGTCAACTCGCTAGTTGCCTTGGGATCGTCGTACTCGAGAACGGAGAGTCCGGATGCCGCGGCGTTCGGGAATGCTTTACGACGAACAATTTTGAAGGGGGCAAGCTCGATCCCGTCGATGCCTCGTAAAGCCTCGGCCGCCGCTTCGTTGTCCTTGCCTTGGCTGTCGGCGTTGTTGAGTATGACCAACGCACGCAGCTGCTCGTTGATTTGCCTGGCATCCCTCACCAACTCGGCAGTCTGATCGACTCCCCACACATCGAAGCTACGGGGCTGAACAGGGATAATGACAGTTTCGGCAACGGTAAGAGCCGCGCGTAGGCTCCCGGTGTCTCGACCACCCACGTCAATCACGATGTCGCTGTACTTGGGAGCAAGCTGCCGGGTCTGGTCACGGATTGCCTTACCGTGGAGAGCGACGGCTGTATAACCCGGCTTACCATCCTTCTGGGCGCTGCGAAGGTCAGTGAAGGCCATTGCGGTACCTTGCTCATCCCCGTCGATCAGCAGCACATCCCGCTTTTGGCGAGACAGAGCGATAACGAGATTGACTGCCAGCGTCGTTTTGCCGACTCCGCCTTTTACATTGCCGATTGCCAGAATCATAGCGTTCCGCCCTCGCTCCGATAATCAATTAGCAGCGTTTCGCTATACAAGTGATATCGCTCCGCAGTCACTAACCAGTTAACTGACCATCCAAATAGCTCATGACATTTGCGGCGGTGGGGAGCCTATAGAAACTTCTAGCTTCGGAGTGATTGGCCCCTGAACCTGCTACCTACACGAATTTCAGCAGGATCACTAACGAGAAGCCGACTTCTCAGGATAATCCTGTGTCGCCGCTATCTAGCAGCCTCATGGTGACGCTGTATCGAATCAGCCATCCGGTGAAATCCGCTGAACGCCGCCGTCCCAACCGCAATGACGCCCAATGCGTAAAGGAGGATGAGCGAGCGAACCAGCCAGTGGAGTTTAAGTGCGGCCTTCGGTTCAGCAGGCTGGCTGGCCCATAGAACTTCGTAAAACGCCGCGCGCTGATGCCACAAGAGCAAGAGCATCGCCCCAAAAATGAAAAAGGCTAAAAACTCCGCGCCCGGTGCTATTCCGTAGAAGATGTTGATGAGGACGATGTTTGCCATGATGGGCACCATCAGCACAGCGGCAAGCAAAGCTGTCTTTCGAAACAGCAGGAGCGAAGCAGCAAAGACCTGAATCAAGCCCAAGATGTATTTGTACGCGTGCGAGTAGCCGAAGTAGTACCAGGTCAGCGTGAAGCCATCGAGTGAGCCGATTGGTTTTTGTGCGACCCATGCAGGAACAACGAGCTGGTGGCCGGTTAGTTTGCTGATCCCGTAAAAATACAAGAACCACGCACACGCGTAGCGCAGCCAATCGAGATATTTAGGGTAGGGTTTCACGCCAACAAGCTAGCACTTTCGCGGTTCATCGGTCATGCAGATTCGACCTCCGCGCATGAGCCTCACAGTCTACGAAGTGAGATCATTACCGATAAACGCGCTTACCGTCAGTTGGCGGATTTTCTTTGCCGTCTTTCAGGGTTAGGTTTACTGAAGCGCCGCTGATTACCCAGGACAATGTCCCCCTAAAGAAGTTCCGCGAAGGGACGTAACTCAGATGCAGTTGCTACCAGCCCGTTGCTGGTGAGGATGTCGAGGTACTGCTCGATCGAATAAGGTGGATTCTGGAGCCGTCGCCGTACCTTCCGAACCGCCCCAAAGAACGCGCCTTGGGCAAGTTGGAGCTGATTGCTGAAGAACTCATCCGGATGCTGAACGTCGATCCCGTAAGGAGCCAGCGCCTCCTCCGGGAAGTCTTTCAGGTTCTGCGTGATGATCGCATCGCAACGGCCGACGATCGCCGCCGCCAGAACATGACAGTCATTGGGATCAGGCAAGTGGAGAGACGAAATCAGAGCTTCATAGCCTGTCACAAGGCAGTCGCGGGTACTGCTGTCCATCAGGTCGCGCGTCCGTTCCAGCTTCGCTCTGTCCCGATGTGGCTGGTTGCGGAGCAAGGCTTCGATCCATTCTCGGTGGATGTCGGACGTCCATTTCGCTCGGAACATGTCCGTAACGGCGAGCTGCAGCAGCAGGTCCCGCAAAGGAGCAGGGTAGAGCACGTTAGCGTCCAGCAGCGCCGTGTAGGTGCTCATGGAAGGGCATAGCCCATTCCTTCCTCCTGAGCCTCGAGAGCGAGCTGGTCCAGAACCGCCTCCCGCTCCTGGTCCGTTCGCCTTTTATAAGCCATCACATCCTCCATCAGAATCCGGCGATGCTTGCCGACCTTCCGGTGAGGAATTGCCTTTTCGGCTAGAAGCTTGATGAGGTAGGGACGGGACACATTCAGGATGTCAGCCGCCTGCACGGTGGTGAGCTCGGCGTTTTCCGGGATGATGGAGACGCCCTGGCCGGCCGCCATGGCCTCCAGGATGTTCATTAGGAGTGCAACCGCGCCGGCCGGCAGCTCGAGCGGTTGCTCCTGTTCGACATCTAGAACGCGAATTGAAAGAGATTGATTCTTTCCCTTGTAGCGGGAAAGGCGTTGCCCAAAGGCGCGCGCCAGCGCCGCCTCCTGAACCGTGGGAGCCGATCGCCGGTACGAATGAGCTAACACGGGCATGGGGGCACCTCCGAAGGTCAACTTTAGCATAGATGCAATAAGTGAAATAAATGCTTTATTTGTACTTGGCAATAGCTCTTTGCCGTGCCCCGCCATACAGTGTGATAAAGGTAGTTATCACACATAAATAGAGAGGTGGGCAGGGAACCAAGCATGGGAGATGATCTGATCCTCTCCGACAACCCCGAATGGCGGAGAGTGAGGGATTCGAACCCCCACTCTGTCGCTGCCCTGTTCGCTCCGACACCAAAGGCTCAGAAGCGGTTCGTCGAGTTCTTCACCGCTCAGGTCAACAACGATCACACCCGCCGTGCCTACGTCCAGGCGACCAAACGGTTCTCGATCTGGTCCGCAGGGCAGGGAATCGAGCAGCTCTCGGACGTCGAGCCGGTCCACGTCGCCGCCTTCCTTAAACAGCTGGGGGGCGAGGTGTCGGCCCCGACCGTCAAGCAGCACCTGGCGGCGCTGCGCGTCCTGTTCGACTGGCTGGTCGTCGGCCACATCCTCGACCACAACCCAGCCCATGCCGTCCGTGGCCCCAAGCACGTCGTCAGAAAGGGCAAAACCCCGGTCCTAACCGGAGAGGAGGCCCGCACCCTGCTCGAATCGATCGATACCGGTTCCCTGGTTGGCCTGCGCGATCGCGCCCTGATCGGCCTCATGACCTACAGCTTCGCCCGCGTCGGTGCGGTGCTCAAGATGGAGGTCAGGGACTACTTCATCCAGGGCCGGCGCGGGCATGTCCGGCTGCACGAGAAGGGCGGAAAGGAGCACCAGGTCCCCTGTCACCACAACCTCGAACGCTACCTCGACGAGTACATCGCGGCTGCCGGCATCGCCGGCGATCTCGACGGTCCGCTCTTCCGCACCTCGACGGGCCGGTCAGGCAAGCTGAACAACACCGCCATGTACCAGCAGGATGTCTTCCGCATGATCCGCAGACGGGCAGGGCAGGCCGGCATCAAGACCCTGATCGGAAATCACACCTTCCGTGCCACCGGCATCACCGCTTATCTCAAGAACGGCGGATCGCTCGAGATGGCCCAGCACATCGCCAATCACGAATCCCCCCGCACCACCAAGCTCTACGACCGCAGGGTCGAAGAGATCTCGCTCGATGAGGTCGAACGGATACTGCTTTGATAAAGGGATGATGATTGCCGCCTAAAAGCCGATCTTGTCTCCCCAGAGCCAACTTGCCAGGATCGCCGCTCCAAACCCAATGATCCTCACTCCCCACCTGACCCAAGCATGGTCCAACACGTCCGACCCGGTGTTCCTGCTCGGCTTTCTGGGATCGTAAAGGATCTCAAAGCTGTGTCCACGCTCCTGGGGAGAGTTCACGCGGTAGCTTCCCTCGAATGATTGATCACGGACCACATAAGAGAAGCTGACCACATACTCTGCTGGCGAATAGTTCTCGCTTGAGAAATTATCTCGACCCAGAAGCGTCTGCTTGCAAGCGAGGATGGTAGCTGTTGTCGATACCCAATCATCCCCTAGCTGTCTTCCCATGGCCGACATTTTAGCGTTTTCAGCAAGGACTAGATTGCTGTGATACCAACCCGCGTCGCGATCGACGATTCGTTCAAACTGACCCACGAGATCTTCAATCGGATTTGCCGAAAATGCCAGAGCAATTGGAGATACTCTAGCCACACTTCGGCAACTACGAAGGTTCTAAGATGATCTTGGGAAGATTTGGAGGGGCTTGATCTGTGCCGAACAGGGTGCTTTTTAACGGGCAGCACATCTACGACTTCGTCGAGGCACAGAAGGAAAAGCTGAAGGCGGACTACAAGGCTCTACCCGATGACCAGGCGCTAGACGAGGCGTCCGTTAAAGAATTCAAGAGCAAGTACATGATCAGTATTCCGACCCTTAAGACAGATGCGTGGGAACGAGGAGAAGATCAAGGTCAGATGCGGGTCTTCGTTCCTTTCGAGGGAGATCCCTTCGTGTTCACCCTGTCACCGTCTTTCTTTGATGGAACCATGGCGACTGGCGACATCGTGGACCATGACGTCGTATTCACGATGATCTCGCTCTTTGGGAATTTCGATGTTGTTGCGGAAGTCAGGCGCGAGATTTCCAACGTCGAGCGGCGGCTCCATCATCTCCGTGGATCAATGCTGCACATGGACCAGCAGCTTGAGTTAGGTCTGCGCGAATCAATGATGGTGCGACGGCGCGCAGTCGAAGCGAGGAAATCTCAGCCCGAGATCAACATTCCGTTACGTGCGCCAAAGCCGCAGCCAGTCCCTCCTTCGCCACCACTTGCGGTGAAGAAGGCAGTGACATCAGAGAAGCCGCTTCCCCAGTCCTGGGACATCTTCATGTCACATGCGGATTTAGACAGGCTTTATGCGCGAGACCTTGTAAAGGCGCTGCGTGCTGATGAGGTGACGGTGTGGTTCGACGAGGACTCAGTAGCTTGGGGAGAATCACTAGCTCGCGGGATGAAGAAGGGCATTCTGCATAGCCGGTACGCAATCGTTGTTCTCTCTAAGGCATACCTCGCGGAGCGCAAATGGACCGAGCACGAGTTCGAAGGCTTCTTGGCACGCGAAAAGCTCAACGAAAGGATCATCCTTCCGATCTGGCATTGTGTGACGCACGAAGACATCGTGCGCTACGACGCGCCACTATCGCTGCGTAAAGCGAAGATTAGCGAAACGGACGGTATTGCGGATATCGCGGCAAGCGTTTTGGCACTCCTTGGCCGTACGTCCAAGACTCCGAAGCAATAAGCCCTTCGCTATCTGATGTCCACATGCGGCTGGCATCCGACCCACGCTCGAGCCGCATTAGTCCCGGGAAGTCGTTTTCTCGTCAGCAATTCAAGCGAGGAGCACCTTAAGGCTGGGTGGCCAGGATGATCGATAACGTCCTTTATCGTATGTAGAACTGTAGTGGCCCGTTTCACTTCCGGTCCACTCTTGGTTCCCAAGCAGGTTCATAGCTCGGAGGTTCTCCAGCGTACTCGCGACCAAAAGCGATGATTTGGCTGCGAGTGACATGAGAGATGCCGTGGATTTCTGCAGCTCGCCGCTGCAGTTCCGACGCTGCTTGTCCTTGTAGAAGCTTTTCCGCCTGTACTGCGACGTACCACCACGCGTTATAAGTCGATTGGGCGTGAACCCGAACTGCTACCTTCATGCTGGCGATCTCGCTTCTTTGCATCAATGCGACATAGCCGAAACCGAACGTTCCTAAGGTTCCCAAGATGCTAACAACGTCGACCCAAGTCAGGCTCATCTCTGCAGTGTATTCGTCTGAAACGACCGTTTCAGAGAGTACAAGCCCGAACGTTTCGGATCTAAATGAGAAAAGGGCGACCCGATCGGTCGCCCTTTGAATCCAGGTTTGAGAAAGGTGAAACACTTGGAACGTACCGAGCAGCCTCTGCGTGCCATCTCGTTTTACTTTGTGATATGACCTTAGCTGGTCGTCTCCGCCTACGCTATACATCAATCGTGCTGCGGAGACACTCCCTTGCGGCATACTCCCCCAGCAGGTTGTAGCAGCGCGATTGCCCACGACAACTCCGGTTGGCAAAGGTGATGTTTGTTGGTTCGGATCCAGATTATCCATCGCTAACGGCCTGAGACGCACTGTTGCAGAGGCTTGGGTCGTCGATGGCTTTGAGATAGAAGGCCGCCTGGTCTCCCCGGTGTTCCCGGTTCAGTTCCGCGGCGCGGCGGCGAAATCGGAGCGGTAGTGCTCCCAGGCCCATGCGGCGATAGGAATGCGAACCAGGCATGTCCCATCGTGATTCAATTTGTCACGAGCGTAGCGGAGCACGGAAACCTGATCTTCCATGTGCTCGAGGGCGTGATGAAACATGATTAGGTCCCAACCCGGTTCCACGCTCTCCATGGTCGCGCGCCGGATATAGGCGCTCTCCTTACCCACAAAGCGATCAATGCCATGCGCATTCAGACCGACACTCCGAAGGATGGTCACGAGATCGCCTGACCCGCAACCAACATCCAGGACGCGAGCGCCCCGCTGCAGATCAGCCCGCATGACGGCTCCGAACGCCGCTCCGCCGCGCTTGCGCAACGGCGAGAGGAACTGAGCGGCTTTGAAGTGGAGTCGGTAGGAAAGAAGCTTCCAGGCAGAAAAGGGCTTGGCGAAGCTGTAGTATCCGGCCGGGTAGAAGGAACCTAAATCGTCCGGCACGTGCACAATCTGCAGGAAGCCACACCGTATACATTCCCAGTATTGAAAGGGCACGCGAGTGCCGAACATCATCTCCCGAAACGTGTGTTCGGTGCCATATATTGCTCCGCATATGGCACAGGCCTTCGGCTCCACGTCACTCATCTCGTTCAGTATGCCTTGGGGAAGGCCCATGTTCTCCGGTGCCTACTTCGCTTTTCCCTTGTGAGCTGGGGCATGTACATCGGGCACAGCCGGAGCCGGTGGTTGTTGGGCGGCAAGGTACTGGTCGATCAGGGTAACGTGCTGCTCCAGCGCTTTCACGCTGCCGCGCATGGGCAGATAGCCGGCGAACAGTCCCAGAACGGCTCCGATCAGAAGCATTGCCACGTAGAACAGCCAGTTCGAATCGCGGACATTCTGCCGCACATGGCCGGCTGCCTGCTGGATGTCCTGAAGAGGCGCCGCAAACGCCTGCACCGTCTGCCGCTCGATGTCACCACTCTGTTTCCGCACGGCGTCATGAATAGCCTGGACGGCATTGCGCTCCAGGTTCACCCGGGCATTCTGCCACTGCACCCGTTCGGCCTCCAGGCTCTTGATCGCGGCGTCAGCCCGCTTCTGCAGCTCCAGGGCCGCATTCACGCTCCACTGCTGCAACTGACCGAGCTCCCCGATCTGCTCAGTCAATACGCGTTGCGTTTCCTGAGCCGACTGGCGCATCTGTTCCGCCTGCTCGATCAGACCGAACATCATGGCCTCGCCTACACCACTCCCCGGCTGCTGTTCCATGGCCCCACTCCTCTACCAATCCGACCCTACCGTCCCAACCTACCGTCCAAGACCAAGACCAAACCCGTGTTCCCGTTCGATCTCCACATCCTTCTCGAGCGCCTTCTCAGGACTCTTTTCCAAAGCCGGTTCCTGCTTGATCTCTGGAACAACTGCCGGTTCCTTGGCCTGCTTGTACGCTTCATAGCGTTCCCGGAAAGCCTGCCGCCCCTGCGCGATCTGAGAGTCCGGGACCAGCTCCGGACCAGCCCGTTGCATCTCCTGCTTCTCCTGTTTCTCCTGGATAGTCTGTAGGGTTGGAGATCCCTTTTGAGTCTCTAACTGTTGCTCGGGTTTGCCGTCGATCTTCTGCTCCCGCCAGCGCTCAAATCGCCCACGGAGCTGCTCCATCCGCTCGGCCACATCCTGGGCGGCGGCAACCGTCCGCCCCTTTACCTCGGTCGCCAGCTCGCGGGCGGCGGCGATCAACTTGTCCAGGCGGGAGAGCTCCTGGGTCTCGCGCTCCTGCACCTTGCCGATCTGCTGCTCGGCCTGCTGCTCCAGGTGCTGGATGGCGGCGGCTCGGTCAAGATGAGGCGGTGGAAGCTCGGCTCGCTGCTGGCGTAAATGGTCGATCTCCGCGTGCCGCTCCATCGCCTCCGGCCCATAACCTTGAAGGGTCTTTTTCTCCCGTAGGGAGGCGAGGTCCCCGCGTCCCTGCTCGGCCCAGGAACGGGTGTCCAGGCGCTGCTCGATGCCGGCCTTCTGCATCGCGCCGTTCATCATCTCGACCCACTTTTCGCGCACATCTTCCGGCTTGTTCCGGTCGTTCCACTCCGGGTCTTTCTTCGCCCCATTGCGTTTGAAGAAACGCTCCTCCGGCATCTCCCGCGTCGCCTCAGTGACGGCTCGCTCGGAGAACATCAGGTGCATGTGCGGCTGATCGATATTGTCCTTGGCGAGTGGAACGTGGACAGCCAGCGTGTACGCGAAACGATCACCCAGCAGCTCACGCGTGGCCTCCCTTGCCAGCTCCTGACGCTGGGCCGGGTCAAGCTCACGGGGCAAAGCGATCTGCAGCTCCGTGTAGGTGCGGCCATTCGCACGCTCATGTGTATCCGCAGCCACCCAGAACGAGTGCGGATCGGCTTGGGCGAACTCCGGCATATTGCCGGATTCGACCAGCTCCACACCGCCGCGCTGCTCGTACTGGCCATCCCGCGCAATGTAATGCGCGTGCGCCGCTGCGGGCGGCGCTTGGCTCGACGACTTGAAGGCGACGTGCACGATGGCCATGCTGTTGTTGTTCTTGCCTTTGCGGTTGTTGCTGCTGCTGTTGTCGTTGCTGCGGCCTTTGCGGCTGCTTTGTTATTGTCGTTGCGGTTGCGGCTGTTTTTGCGGTTGCTGTTGTCGTTGCCTTTGCGGTTGCCGTTGCTTCTGTCCTGGCGAAGCCTGGACCGCGATACGTTTGCGTAGCAAACTAGGTATCGCGCATTAGTGTTTACAACGTTTACGCCAGCATGGTTATTGTATGCTGAGACCCATGGCCCGGTCTAACCCAAAGTCGATTCAGGAACTCGAAGCACAGAAAAAAGCGATCAAAGAAGCAGCAGCGGCAGAGGTCGCAGCCATCCGCAAAGCAACAGCTGAGAAGGTCGCGGCCCTCAAGGGCAGCGAAC
>JAABUQ010010288.1_pt1 | contig 12303 bp, 11 predicted proteins | sample 5560001 | NCBI WGS metagenome assembly JAABUQ01 (sample SAMN10711888, study PRJNA513371) | rock metagenome | isolation source: Antarctica rocks | place: Antarctica: Victoria Land, Finger Mt nord | collected 2015-12-18
CGCGGACCAGATAGCCACCATTGCTGGCAGTGAGTATCGTTCGATCATATAATGATAAATCCCTTGCTGTGCTACAATTTAATGCGTACAGGTCACCAGTCACAAAGCGTTTTACGTATTCTGCGCACTGCCTGCTCTGTCGCTCTATAGATGCTCTGGCTCTAGTGTATCACACCGGCTCTCTACAGCGTAGAAGAGGACGCTGCCAGGACACAGTCAGGCCCAGAAACCCCACGATTTTACATAATAATTGATAGAACAGGCGCATCCGCTCAAGGTCAGATTTAGAACAGTACTTTCAGGTAGCAGTTCTTGTGGCACTGGATTTGTTAACTTTTACATTCATATAATACTCGTGTAAAGTTTATTATAGGGTTACTATTGTAATGAAATATGCGTATTTAATTGATGACATGACTTCGCTTTTATTCATGCGTATTGATCTGTAAGGAGCGTTGTACACTATGAATACTGTTACCAGGCGCATTGGCAAGTACGAGTTGCTTGAGTGTTCGCAACGCCATGCTGCCTCGGAAGTGTGGAAAGCGTATGACCAACAGACGCAGCGTCCCGTTTCCATCACATTGTTCGTCACTGACACCAATCATGATCGGGATTACATACTGCGTTTCACTCATGAGGCTGGTATGCTCTCTTCTCTACACCATCCTAATATTGCCAGTATACAGGATGCCGGTGTCCTGCCCGCGCCTGGATCAGATAGTATGCTCGCGTACCTGGTAACAGACGCTCTTGAGGGACCTACTCTTGCCAGCTATATCCGCACCATTCCACACACGGGAAAACTGCCTGTTGCTATCGTACATATTTTCGCCTTTATGGCCATGGCCATTGATTATGCTCATCAACATGGAGTCATGCTCGGGAGTCTGAAACCGTCGAGTGTGATCCTGCGCCGTTCCGCTGCTGGCGCGAACCCTACGCTTGAACCAATCATGACGGATATTGGTATACCCCGCCTGCTTGGAGCCGCGAGCGGGATCGCGCCGCGCCGCTCACTGGAAGAGATGCTCTATATCTCTCCTGAGCAGGCCAGGGGGCGGCCGGTGGATGCACGCAGCGATATATATACGCTTGGGGTGGTACTTTATGAAGTTTGTACAGGTGTAACGCCTTTTCAGGGAACACGGCCTGTCTCTCTTTTAATGCAACACGTAAGTGCGACCCCGCCATCGCCTTCCCTCATCAACCCGAATATTTCGCCTGCCCTCGCCAGTGTCATTATGCGTTGTCTGGAGAAAGAACCCGCGCTGCGCTTCGCCACTGCCATGGAGATGACAAGCGCCCTGGCGCACGCGTTCAACACCTCTCTGCCTGAACGCTTTAACTACCAGGTCTACCCTCTGGAAGCGGATGCGCTGCCAGGAGAAGTACCCTTTGCTAAAAGCTTAACCCCCGCTTCGGTCCCCGTTCCACCTTCGTCAATGTACCATGGCCAGCAGAAAACTCCTCCTGCCAGTGCGTACAGCATACAGGACATAACCCATATAGACGCACCTTCCTCGTCTCTGATGCCGCTCGCCAGGAGGGCAAAGCGCGCAAAAGCACGGCTGGGCAGAGTAGTGTTGGGCTTCGTGCTGCTGGCCGCTATCATCGTCGCCAGCCTGGGCACCTCGGCCCTGCTCCATCAACGTATACCCACTTCATCTGCACCTATCGGCTCCGCCTTTTTTCTCACCAGTGGTCAGTTAAATGAACACATCAGCGATCAGGGAGTGAACGATGAACTGCGCGTTGATCTCTCTTCGCTGCCCGAGCCCGCCAGTGGAAAGAGCTATTACGCCTGGCTGCTGCCCGACAAGTCCGCGACTGAGGCCCCTTCTATCCTGTTAGGACATTTGTCCCCCCACAACGGGTCTGTCCACTTTCTTTATACAGGTGGGCAGAGTCATACCAACCTCCTGGCTGCTACCAGCCGTTTTCTCATCACTGAAGAAGACGCGCATACCACGCCTGCTAATCCCACGCTGGACACAGGCACCTAGCGCTACTATGCTGAACTGCCACAAAACCCGAATCCAGCTGACAAAGAGCACTTTAGCATGCTTGACCACTTCCGCCACCTGTTGGTGGAGTCGCCCGAGCTGCAAAAGTATAATCTGCATGGTGGACTTGCTACCTGGCTGCTACAGGATACGCAGAAGGTGTTTCAGTTAGGGACAGCAGCACGCGATGCATGGCAAAGGAACGATATACAAACGGCGCGCGGCCAGATTATCGCGCTGATGGATTACCTGGATGGGGAAGAGTTGGCGGCTAAAGAATTGCCGGCAGGGACAGCGCTCGCCGCCGCTGAAAACGACGTGCGCATTCCTCTACAGGGGCGCGATCCCAAGAACGATGCCTATACCTATGGCAATGATATCCCAGTGGGGTACGTCTATCTTATCAGCCTGCACCTTTCCGGGGCGCTCTCCTCCAGCAGAACAACTCAGGATCAGCGGCAGCTGGCCACAAGGATCGATACAGCCTTGAACGAGATGGATCACGAGCTAACGCTGGTTCATGATAAGGCGAAGATCCTGGCCTACCTGGATGATGCTGTTCTCGCGCAGAGCACTTCCCTGGCAACGTTGAACGATATTGTGACCGCCGCGCAGACAGCCTATACAGGCCATATAGATCAACCTTCCGGTCAATCACAGGGCGGGGCGATCTGGGTCTACACCAATATCCAGCGCCTGGTTCAATTCACCATCACTCCTTACAGCGGCTCGTAGTGTTATGGGTGATGATCGTGGGCATAAAAACGTACCCGTGTGTGTTATCTATGGTAGAATAAAGATGATACCGCCTGCTATGGCCAACGTTGCAAGTAGATGTTGGTCTGGGACATCTTGACGAAGTGGTGCCTTGCATGTACAATCATGCTTGCATTGCCAATAAAATTTTCGCGGGCACACGAGGTGCGGGAAGACTGAGCAAACAGCAGTTCCCGAGCGGCTAAGCCATAACTGTTTTAACTGGGAGAAATCATGAAACAAGGAATCCATCCAAATTATATTGAGTCCACAGTCTCTTGCGCCTGTGGCAATACCTTCAAAACACTAAGTACAAAACCTGTGCTCAAAGTTGATGTGTGCTCCAAGTGCCACCCATTCTTCACAGGGCAACAGCGCATCCTTGACTCCGCCGGTCGCGTTGACCGTTTCCGCAAGCGCTTTAACTTGCAGGATGAGTAGAACATGGGTGCAGGGTATAGGGATAAAGGAGTATGGATATGGTCCTTTATCCCTATTTCCATTTATTTGAACGACGAAGCTAGTAAAACCAGGCAGGGGGGTGAGTCCACTGGTTGACGCGACGCAAAGAACGATTCTCTTTCTCATTGCCGATACCGGCGCCGGGCATCGCAGTGCCGCCAATGCTATCAGCAATGCCATGAAGCTTATTTCTCAACAGGAACAGGAGACGTGGCAGGCTCAGCGTGCTGTTGAGCAGGCGAACGATGGCACTACGGTTGAGCAGAGCACTTCCACGCCAGAACTGCCACCCACAACGTACCGTATCGAGATTGTCGATGTATTTGAGGAGTACAGCCGTTTCCCGCTGCGCGAGGCGGTGAAATTGTATGGCCCAACCATCCGCTATAACCCTAAGCTCTTTGGCGAGGTCTTCCACAGGAGCAATCGGGAGGGTGTCGCTCTCGCTGTAAACTCACTTGCCTCCCCCCTCATCTTCAACGGGTTATTACGGCTCTTTACTACGGTTCAGCCTGATATCGTGGTTTCGATTCACCCGATGATTAATTTTGTGACCATCCGTGTGCTGCGCGAACTGGGACTGCACATCCCTTTTATCACGGTGGTAACCGACCTGGTCAGTGTACATTTTGCCTGGTTCGCTCCCGGGGCCGATGCGTATATTGTGCCAACAGAGCAGGCGAAAGAGCTTTACCTGAGACGTGGCCTGGATGCCAACCGCGTCCGTATACTGGGCATGCCCATCGATCCAAAGTTTACGCGTCCGGTGGATAGCAAAGAGGAATTGCTGCGCAAATTTGGTTTGAAACCCGGCTTACCGGTCGTCCTCCTTGTTGGTGGTGGTGATGGTGCCGGGGGCTTGCAAACGGCTGTACGTGCTATCTCCCAGGCTCGCCTGACGGTGCAGCTTCTGGTAGTGACCGGGCGCAACAAAAAACTCTATGCCTATTTGCAGCGTACACGCTCACGGCTGCATGTGCCGGCGAAAATCTTTGGTTTTGTGCACAATATGCCCGAATTAATGCATGCCTCCGATGTGATTATTACCAAGGCCGGCCCAGGAACTATCTGTGAAGCCGTGGCCTGTAATCTACCGATTATACTCAGTGGGTATGTGCCCGGACAGGAAGAGGGCAATGTCGATTATGTGGTCCACAATGGCCTTGGCGTCCTCGCTCTTGATCCGGCGACGCTCATCGATTCCTTACGCCGCTTGATCAAACCAGGCTCGCCCGAGATGCGCAAGCGCCTGGAGAATGCAGAGCGCATGCGGCGACCAATGGCTTCATTCGATATCGCGCGTTGTCTCTTTGGCTATCTGCCCTCTGCCGACAAACAAAGCGTCTGGCAATCCGTGCAGTGGCAGTCCCGCCATCGCAAGATGACAGGTCGCTTGCAGTCGGCAATCCGTATCCGCCGGCTTCGTGGCCGTCTGCCCAGGAGGCTCTTGAAAAATTCGCCGATGCCGCGCTTGCCGCTGCTCAGATCACGCACATGGGACCTGTCGAAAGAGAGGGCTCGTCCGCTCAATAAAAATCGTTAAGCCCGGAAGATCAAAAAAAGTACACACCAGGAGGATGCGAAAGGGCACAGGCAATGGCAAAGTTTTATTACGGTGGGCAGGCGGTAATGGAAGGGGTCATGATGCGTGGCCGCAAGTCGGTTGCCGTTGGCATCAGGCGCCTGGATGGGGAGATCTATGTCTATGAAGAGGGGCTCAACTCTCGTCTCTACCAGAACAGGCTCTTCCACCTGCCCTTTCTCCGTGGCATGCTGCTCCTGTGGGAAGTGCTGGTGCTGGGCACGCGTATGATGACGCTTTCGGCGAACCTGGCTTCCGGGGCGATCGAACCCGCTGACCTTGTTCCTCCCGAACCTGGGTCGCAGCCAGGGTACGAGGCTACAGCCGACCCGGCGTCCGCTGGCACGGTTGCACCTGCTGCTGAGAAACCGCTACAGATCGGGGGTGCCTCGCTCGTCCTCACCCTGCTCGTCTCGCTCAGCCTGGCGGTCGCTGTCTTTTTCGTGGGACCGCTCCTGCTGACAAGCCTGCTGCATAAGCAGCTTGGCGAGGGCTGGCTAAACCTGGCGGCTGAGGGCGCGATCCGCCTGGCCTTGCTGGTAGGCTACCTCTATGTGATCGGGCGCGTGCCCGATATTCAGCGCGTCTTTGGCTATCATGGCGCTGAGCACAAGTCTATTAATACGCTGGAAGCGGGCAAGCCGCTCGATGTGGCGCACGTACGCCGCGCGTCGCGTGTGCACACCCGCTGCGGGACGGGTTTTATGCTGCTGGTCATGGTAGTCTCGATCTTTGTCTTTGCCCTGCTTGGCTCACCCCCACTGCTGATCAAAATTCTCTCGCGCATCGTGCTCGTTCCCGTTGTCGCGGGGATCGCCTACGAACTGATGCGCCTGGGGGCGGCCAATTATCGTTTTCGCGTTGTACGCTGGCTGCTCGCTCCAGGCATGGCCCTGCAAGGCTTAACGACGCGCGAGCCCGATGATAGCATGATTGAGTGCGCGCTTGCCGCGTTAAAGCGTGTAGTGGAGCGAGACAGCGCGGGTAATCAAGTGGACGCACCGCCTATGACTGTCGCGTAGTAGAACAGGAACATTGTTTTCATGGCATCTGATCAGGTAAAGCCTCCTCCTTCTGCAGAGCAGGGGCGGGACAGCAAGGAAACGGAGCCAGTTCCCCAGGCTTCCGCAGTGGCGCAGCGCGCGGACGTCAGGTTTTCCGTGTTCCGCTGGGCGACAAGCGGCGTTGTACGACTGCTCTACCGAGGCTGGACGCGTATCGCTACCCACCTTTTTCCTGAAAATTCCCCCGGCGAGAGGATCGCGCAGGCTTTACATATTCCACTCCCCGACCAGTTAAACATGAGTTGGGTGAACGATCATCTGGCAGTGGGGGGGCGTGTGCGCCCCGAAGATATCCACGCGCTGCGCCTGGTAGGGGTGACGCACGTCGTCGATACACGGTCCGAATACTGCGATGATGCCGAGGCGCTGAGACGCGAACAGATCGAACTGCTGCACCTGCCAACCCCCGATACCTACCCTTTAAGCATCGAGCAGTTAATGCAGGGCGCGACCTGGGCCAGTGAACGCATGAATCAAGGGGGACGGGTCTTGATTCACTGTGAGCACGGCGTCGGCCGCAGTGTGCTGCTGACCTGCGCCGTGCTGGTCTACCAGGGGATGCATGCCAGCGCCGCCCTGGAACTGGTGAAACAGAAACGCTGGCAGGCGTCGCCCAATCAAAGACAGGTCGCGCGGTTGCGCGAGTTTGAGCTTGTGTATGGTGCGTCGGAGCGCAAGATATAGCGTTCGATCGCCAGCGCGACACCATCTTCAGTATTACTCGCGGTGACTGCATCAGCGGCGGCTTTGACGACGTCAGGGGCCTGACCCATCGCGACTCCCCAACCGACCGCCTGGAGTATCTCGATATCGTTGGTATTATCGCCGATCGCCATCACCTGCTCAAGGGGGATCTCCAGATGCCGCGCCAGCGCGCTGATCCCGCTCGCCTTTGTACAATTGGTGGGCATAATGACGATCTCCGCGCAGCCGTAGTTGCCGCGCTTGATGGCATACCACAAACAGGGGAGGGTGGAGATCTCCGCTATCATGCCATAAATGACCTCCTCTGCGCCAAAGGCTACGACGCGCAGCGGCTCAGGGTCCGCTACACATAACTCGCCATGCGCTAAACGACGTACACTGTCTGGCGCAGTCTTGAGATATGCGCTGACTTCCTGATTGTCGAACTCCGCCAGCCCCGTCCATATCTCCTCGTCGCAGCCGTTGATATAGTGAATAGCGGGTTGGACGCCGTGCCGGACCATAATCTCGACCCCCTGGCGTGCGATCTCGTTGGCGAGCAGGTGAGTATGGATAACTTTCCTGTGTGGGTGATGTATGATCAGCGCGCCATCATGGGTGATCAGCGGGATCTCGATCCCCAACTGGTCGGCAAAGGGCATACTCCCTATATAACGCCGCGCCGTCGCCAGCGTGACGATAACGCCCGCCTGCCGCGCGGCCTTGACGGCGGCTACTACACGCGGCGTAATCTCTTTCTGTGGGTTCAACAGGGTGCCGTCAATATCTATTGCCAGGAGTTTGATCGGCCGTGGTGGATATTGCATAACGCTTTACGCTCCTGTTATCTCCGTATCTCTGCAAGTTCTTTATCATAGCTTGCCGCTCAGGGGCGGCAATACTTATAGTGTGTAACGTGTACCTGTCTGTCTGCAAAGCAGGCAAACGGGTGCACGCTACACGCTATGACACTTCCCATAGTATATATCATTGTGAATGGTAAAAAAGCGGGTGAAGCTAGTCTGGAGGTGTGCGCAAAACAGGCAATAATCAGGAGAGGGGCTGACATGCCAGAATTGACCCTCCTGCTCCCTTTTTTTCCCTCACACACTCTATAGATGAAAAGGAAAAAATGGTACAGTTGTTACGAAGGGCCGCTTTAAGAATGAGCATGTAAGCCTCTCTAGTAAAAAGGTAGTTTTGATGCTATGAGCGATGGCAACCTGGGACGTGCAACAGCAGACAGTGGTGATAAAGATAGAGTACAGCCTGATGCCAAACGTGACTTGCATCGACTAGCTCAGCAAGATGGCGGAGGACAGCAGAAACCTGATAGCCCTGCGACTGTTCAAGGAGACCAGCATAAGCCAGGTATCCTGGAGCAATTGCTGGACAGGTTTGGGATACAACTACCTACTGATAGAGGCAAAAGCCCACTACAGGACCAGGTTCTGGCTTTGCGAGAACCGGCCTTTAGTCTCCATCCAGCAGATCGGCAAGAGGCACAAGCGGAAATTGATCGGGCAGAAAAACATAGTATTCGGCCTTATGTGTTTGACGATGTAGGCAATGTTGATTGGCACATATTCGCCAGGGAGAGTGGTGCAATTGAGGTCAATTGCGCGCTTACTGATGATGGCCGCTTGCACGTGCTCCCTACAGAGGTTGCCGTAAAAAATGATGAGGGCAAGATCGAGGTGATAAAAACAACTGTTGCTATGCTCGCAGGGGATGTTAATGTCAGTATTCACGATCTAGCATCCTTTCGGATTGTATATCTTGCCGATAAACCTTACCTCATCCATGAGTCCCATAACATACGTTTTCCTTCTCGCGTACCAGGAGAGTTGCTTTATGGTATAAGTACAAATAGAAGTTTTGCTGTCGATCGTGTTTTTGCAGAGGAAGGTATACATTTACTAGAAAAAGAGGATATAGCTGCGATGTTGCGGGACGGGCGTAATCCTTTCCGCAATCCAGACTCATCGATAGCATGCGAAGCACAGCAGCGCATAGGACGCGGGCAGGAATCAATGTCACCACAGGATGAGAGATTCATGCCAATTATAATAAATGATCCTTCTACTGTTCATTGGGAGGAGATATTGAGTAAAGACGATCGCGGAAACTTCGAACCAATACGCTTAGTCTTGACAACTAAAGGGTTACTTCTAGGATGGAAAGCAAATGTCCCAGAACAGGCATCTACTGTAACTATAGCGCGTGGTGAACCTATTCAAGATGCAGTGGACGTTACTTTCTTTCGTGATCGTGATGGTAATCTCTCTATCCGTAAGATGAATGTTGGAGACCCTGATTACCAAGTCCCTTACCAGCTACGTGGACACTTTATTCGCAACCGTTTAGGTATACCTCTTACAGCAGATGTATTAATCTCAGCAATTGATCATGCGCAAAAAGAACGGCACGCTTCCGATTTCCCAGGTGATCCAACGTATACTCCCGTTATTGATAACCCGATGATTGCACAACGCATGATTGTAGGATTGCGCGTAATTCATGAATGGATTGAACTGGAAGAAATACCGCCTATAGCAGAACTTGGCAGTGATGCGTTCAAAAAAATTATTTCAGAGAGAATCAAGCAGAGTAATGAGATTACCCCTGAAAACATAACGCTTACACTTATCTGCAAACCTGATGGTAGAATCGTTGTCGCTCCTTCCCAGTGGCGAGATTCACAAGGGCAAAGAGTACGATTAACACATTTTGTAGTCTCAGAATATGACCGTCTTATGGGGCTTCCAGAAGCAGAGCGCCGTGCCGAAGTTGCAGAATATCACCGGCTTCTTGCACGTTCACAAGCAGAACTTCTCGCTGCAGTAGCAGAAAAGAACCCATTGTATATAGCCGCTGATTTGACGGCCCAATTTAATAAAGAAGGTCAGATTGAAGAATTATTACATTTCGCTAACGATAGTGGTCACTATAGGCCCTATTACCTCGACCTGGTAAAAGCTGTCATACAGATGGAATATGGGTATAATATCCCACTACCTGGCGATCTTGACGCGTTACAAGAACTCTTTAATAGGCTGGTACTATAACATACGTTTTGTAAGCCGTGAAGAACTGATTACTCCTAATCCTGCCAAAAATCATATAATCTGCTAGAAAAACGTAGTCGATAGAAACAACAGCGGCCAGGGTAATTAGACAGCACACCCACTCTTCTGCTACAATCATAGTATGAAGAGGCAGGAAGCGCGCTCACGCGCTAGCGATAGAGAAACTACCCTTTTGCGACAACAGGACAATGGGTTTAGTGAGCCAACAATTCAAGCCAGCGGTCGGGTGTATCTGAAGGATGGGGCGGGCTATCCTTTGCTGCCCGATGAGCAACTGGCGGGCTCGGTACGCGATAGCCTGTACGACCTGATCCCCCTGGGGCCGCGCGAGTTAAAGTTGATTAACACGCCGGCTTTTTTGCGTTTGCAGCAGGTGAAGCAGCTTGGCTTCGTCTACCGCATCTGGCCGGGCGCGACACATACCCGCTACGAGCACAGCCTGGGCTGCTATCACCTCATGGTGCGTGCTCTGCGCGCCCTGCTCATGCGTGGCAGCGATGGTGGCCTCGATGGCGTGGCGACCGACAGCGTGCAGGCGCTGATCGTGGCGGCTCTGCTGCACGATGTCGGCCACTACCCTTTCTCCCACACTATAGAAGATCTGGGTTTCCTGATCGCGCACCACGAACACGTGGGGCGCGAAATTATTGAGCACAGCGAGATCGCGACGATCCTGGAGCGGGACTACCACCTCTCGCCCTCACGTGTCGCCGACATTATCGACCCTCCCGTCGATAGAGCGCTCTCCCCCGACGATCGGTTATTGAATCGCCTGTTGAGCGGGGCGCTCGATGTCGATAAGCTCGACTATCTGCCGCGCGATGCCCGTGGCTGCAATGTGCCCTATGGCGGCGTCGATGTCGCGCGCCTGCTAAGCGCGCTGCGTATACATGGGGATGTCGATGGGCAGCGCGGCCTTGTCATCACACATAAGGGGATCAGCCCCGTCCATTCGCTGCTGCATGCCCGCCAGGAGATGTTCGACAATATCTACTGGCACCATACCAGTCGCTCGCTCCAGGCGATGCTGGTGCGCGCCGTCTACGATGCGCTCTCCGCTGGCGCGATCACGGCGAAGCAATTGACCGGACTGACCGATGCCTCGCTGCTGACCCTGCTGGCGCAGGCGCGCATGCCCGCCAGCTCGCGTGCTCTGTCGGCCGATCTGGATCTGCGCCGGCCCTACAAAGTAGTGCTGGAGATAAGTCTGCCGGCCGGCCGGCTTTTCCAGGGCCTCGATGAGCTTGGCCGTAACGCTGAACGGCGGCGCACGATTGAGCAGACGCTTGCAACTGAGCTGGCAGCCGCACTGGAGACGGAGATCGCTGATTACGAGGTCCTCTTTGATATCCCCCGCCCGGAAAAATGGGAGATGGATGTTCGGGTCTCCTTTGCCCATCCCCCGGTCGGTATGAAGCCATTAATGACCTGGGAGGAGGCGACCGGACTGCGTTCCGAAGACCTCATGAATTATGAGCAGCACCAGCGGCGCATCCGCGTCGTGGTAGCGGAACGCCTCCGCCCACTGCTACGCGCACGGCGTGATGATGTGCTCGTGCCGCTGCTGAGTAAGCTGATTGCTGCTGGATAGGGGAAAGAGCGAGTTTCAGTCACACTCCCACAAAACACAATGTTCGCGGGAGCGTGAATACAGCTACCCCTTTTTCTTCTCTTTACGCTGATACATCAACTTCAGGGCCTTTTCATGAATGCGGTGTGCCGGGGGATAATCGGGGTTGATGCGCCTGGCGCGTTCGGCGATACTGGCCGCCTCTCGATAGCGCGCCAGCCGGTAGAGCGTGTCGGCCTTCATCGTCCAGAAGCGCACGTCGGCGGGGCTCAGTTCGATCACGCGGTCAAGTGCCTCGTTGGCCTCTGTGAACAGGGCCAGGCCGCGCAGACTGCGCATATAATTCTCCCAGGCAAAGAGATTATCAGGCAGTAATGTGATCAACGTGCCGGCCAGCTCTTTCAGGACGTCGTACATCTCCAGGGAGCGCGCGGCCTGGACGCCCTGGACCAGCGCGGTGGTATCCGCCGGCTTGAGCGCCAATGCCTGACGTACAAGCGGGATGACCTCGCGCATCCGTCCTATGCGGCAGAGAAGCTCACTTTTCATCTGTAGGGAGAATAGTCCGTTGGGGTCCAGGGCCAGGCTCTGATCAAATGCCTCCAGCGCCTCAGCCAGCCGATTAAAATTGAGCAGGGCGACGCCTTTATTCGCCCAGGCGCGTGCATCATCGGGTGCCAGCTCGACCGCGCGGTAGGAACTGCGCAGCGCCTCGGGAAATTTTGCCTGTAAGAGCTGTAGCCCGCTGCGATTGATCCACGCCAGCCCAAAGTTCGTATCCAGCAGCAGCGCCTGGTCATTGGCGATGGTTGCTTCTGAAATACGCTCCATCTTTTGCAGGGCGCGCGCTTTATATGCCAGCCCTGCCGCCGAGGTAGGCTGCAATTCGAGCATACGCTGCGCGGCCTCGTACAGCGGCTCAAAACGATTGCTGCCGTCGAGCGCTTGCGCGAGACCCAGCAGCGCGTCCTCATCCTGTGGGTCAAGGTCGAGAAGCTGAAGAAAATTTTCTTGCGCCTGGAGCCACTGTTTTACCTGGAGATGCTCATGGGCCGTTTGCCGCATTGTTTTCTGTTTATCCTCTAGGGTT
>JAABUQ010010289.1_pt1 | contig 12303 bp, 8 predicted proteins | sample 5560001 | NCBI WGS metagenome assembly JAABUQ01 (sample SAMN10711888, study PRJNA513371) | rock metagenome | isolation source: Antarctica rocks | place: Antarctica: Victoria Land, Finger Mt nord | collected 2015-12-18
GAGGTCCAGACCGTCGTGGCCACCAACGCCTTCGGCATGGGCGTCGACAAGTCCGACATCCGTTCGGTCGTCCACTTCAACCTGCCGGGGACGCTCGAAGCCTACTACCAGGAGGCCGGCCGGGCCGGTCGCGACGGCAAGGACTCGCACTGCGTGCTCTTGTACGCGCCGGGGGATCGGTTTCTTCAGGAGATGTTCATCGACAACGAGTACCCCCAGGCCGACGCGATCTACCGGGTCTACGAGTTCCTCCGGGGGATCGACGCCGACCCGATCGAGCTGACGCACGCCGAGATCCGCGAGTCGTCGCGGGTCGACGTCAACGAGTCGGCCGTCGGCACGGTCCTCAAGATCCTCGAAGGGGCCGGGGCGGTCGAGCGGTTCCGCCCCCGCGAGAACATGGCGATCGTCCGGATCAACGCCGAGGGGGAGGAAACCAGTCTGGTCGAGCGGGTCAACCCCAAGGCCAACGTCCAGCAACTGGTGATCCGGGGGGTCGAAGGGCTGGTCAACCGCCGCCACGGCGAGTCGATCTACTTCCAGCCCGACGACCTCGCCGCCAAGCTCGGGCTCGACCGGACCGCCCTCACCCGGGCCCTCAAGGCGCTCGCGGCCGACCTCCCGATCGATTATGTCCCCCCCTTCCGAGGGAACGCCGTCCGGGTCAACGACCGCAAGAAGCGGTCGCGCGACCTGGAGATCGACTTCGCCACCCTCGGCGACCGCAAGCAGCGCGAATACGACAAGCTCGAACGAATGATCAAGTACGCCGAGTCGAGGAACTGCCGTCGCTCCTATATCCTCGGCTACTTCGGCGACTCCGAGTCCGACAACTGCGGCCGTTGCGACAACTGCGGCCCGGCCGGCGACCGGCCCGAGGCGATCACCCGACCGATCGACACCGATGCCGGCCGCGAGGTCGTCCTCAAGGCGCTCTCCGGCGTCGCCCGGGCCCAGGGGCGGTTCGGCAAGACCGTCGTGGCCCAGATGCTCACGGGTTCGGGGTCGGAGAAGATGACCCGGTGGGGCCTGGCCAAGCTCAGCACGTTCGGGATCTTGGGTTCGTTCCGCCAGCCCGAGGTGTCGCAGCTCCTCGACGCCCTCACCTCCTCCGGCCTCGTCCAGGCCGAGGATGTCGACCGTTTCCGCCCGATCATCGCCCTTTCCGCCGAAGGCCGGCGTCTCTGCAAGGCCCCCGATGGCGATTGGCCCTCGATCCCGCTGCCGGAAGACCTCTACCTGAAGGTCTGCAACGGTGGCCTCGACAAGATCCCCTCCCGGGCCACGCCCTCGACGCTCGCCCCGGCCAAGCCCTCACGCCCCGATCGGGCTCCATCCCCCGCCGAGCCCGAAGACGGCGAGGGGGAAGCCGTCTCCGCCGACCTCGCCTCGAATCCGCTCTACGCCAAGCTCAAGTCTCTGAGGGCGGCATGGGCGCGCGAGGTCGGCCAGTCGGCCTTCACGATCTTCCCCAATCAGACTCTGGAAGCCCTCGTCTTCCAACGTCCCAAGACGCCGCACGAGCTGGGCGGGATCAAGGGGATGGGCTCCTACCGCCTCGAACGCTACGGGACCGCCCTCCTCGAAGCGATCGCCGCCGAGGCCCCCACGCCGGCCACGCCCGCTCCCCGCGCCCGGCCGGAAGTCGCTCAACGGAGCGAACCCAAACCGCCGACGCCGCCGGCGGAACGTCCCGTTCCCGCGACGGAACTTCCGATCCCGAAGCCAAAAGTCGCGGAAGCCGCCCTGAAACCGTCCAAAACTTACGTCTCGACCGAGGAGTGGACGTTCCGCCTCTTCGAGCGCGGGTTCTCGCTCGACGAGGTCGCGGCGATCCGGGGCTTGGAGCCGGCGATGATCGTCCGCCATGCCACCTGGGTCGTCCGGCAAGGGAAGGTCGTCCCGGTGGAGCTCCTGGTGGACCCGGAGACGCTCGGCCGTTGGGACGACGCCCGCCGCCGGGGCGAGCTCGCCGCCCCGGCCGAGGAGGCGGTGCCGGGGCTCTGGGCCTGCTTCCTGGCCTGCCGCGCGGCGAAGGCTTGATCGAAGGCCGAAGGGGGTTCGCGATGGGGATCGAGGCCGGGCCGCTGGAATCGCCGACGATGCAGTGCATGGAGATCCGGGGAGGCAACCGGGCGGTCGAGCGTTCGCTCCAGACGCCCGGGCTCGACCTCTGGATCTTCAGCGAGCCGTACCACGGCGAGAAGGCGGGCGGCGACGTCCATTACGTCTCGCTCTGCGGCGGAGGGATCATCACCCGGCTGATCATCGCCGACGTTTCGGGGCACGGCGAGTCGGTCGACGGCTTCTCCGTCGCCCTCCGGTCCTTGATGCGCCAGAACATCAACCGCAAGAGCCAGGCAAGCCTCGTCGAGGCGCTCAACGTCCAGTTCAACCAACTGGCCCAGCTCCGGCGGTTCGCCACGGCGATCGTCGCGACCTACCTCGCCACGACCGATCGCCTGACGATCTCCAACGCCGCCCACCCCCGCCCGCTCTGGTATCGGGCGACCGACCGGGCCTGGTCGCTCCTGACCCACGAGGCCGCGCGCGTGGCCCGGCCCGGGCCGGGGTCGAACCTCCCCTTGGGCGTGGACGAGGCGACGACCTACGAGCCATTCGAAGTCGACCTCGGCGCCGGCGACATCGTCGTCATCTATACCGACGCCTTGATGGAGGCGATGAGCCCCGAGGGGGCGATGCTGGGAGAAGCGGGTTTGCTCGAGCTGGCCCGGGGCCTCGGGCCGGGCTTACCGGATGCCTTCGGGCCGAGGTTGCTCGCCGCCGTCGAGGCGTTCCGTCGGTCCGCGCCGGCCGACGATGACGTGACCTTGCTCGTCCTCCACCACAACGGCGGGCCGCCGAAGCGGATGTCGGTCGGCGAGAAGCTCGACGTCTACTTCAAGGTCTTCGGCCTCAAGCCGGTCTGACGGCCAGGCGACGGGTCGATCCTCCAAAGGGCGGAGGATCAGGCGGGCCCAGTTCAAGGCTTGCTTGGCGGCCCGCCGCTGGATCACTTCGCGGGGCTGCTCGGGGCCGAGCTCGAGCTTGCGGGCCTGGACTTTGTCGGCGGTCGCGAGGCCGAGGTAGACCTGGCCGACGAGGTCGGCCGGGGTTCCTTGGCCTTGAGCCACGAAGCCGGTCAGGGCCAAGCCGAGATCGGCGCCGAACCGCTCGCGGACCCGGCGGGCGAGCTCGCCCGCGACCTCGGGGCTGGCCATCGATGGCCCGACGATCGACCCCGGGGGGAGGGCGAGCAGGTTCTCCTGGGCTTCGGCCGACGAGGCGACCAGCCCTCCCAGGTAGTTCGGGCCCGAGCCGGGCACCGCGGTGAGGTAGCGGGCGAGCGTCCCCCCCGTGCAGGCTTCGGTCGAGGCGATCGTCCGGCCGGTCCGGATCAGCTCGCGGACCGTCGCCTCGGCCACGTCGTCCGAGCCTTCGCCCACGATCAGGTCGGCGAAGCGTTCTTGGATGATCGCGAGGGTCGGTCCCATCGCGAGGGCGGCGGCCTCGGGGCTCTCCCCCTCGGCCGAGACCCGGAAGCTGATGGTCGTCTCGGACGCGGTGATCCCGACCTCGGGCACCCGCCCTCGGGCCGTGAGGTCCATCGCCTGGGCCTCGACCTCCGATTCTCCCTTGCCGAACAGGTTGATCTTGCGGTGGACGATCGTCCGGGTCGCCACCCCCGAGCGCTTCAGCCAGGGGATGACCTGGGCGTCGAACATCAGCTTCATCTCGCGGGGGACGCCGGGCAGGCAGGCGATCAAGGACCGGCCGACCCGGATCCCGATCCCGGGCGCGGTGCCGATCGCGTTGGGCAGGGGCTCGGACCCTTCGGGGAAGAGGGCCTGGACCTGGTTCCGGTCGGTCATGACCCGGTTCCGCCGGGCGAACATCGACTCGATCCAGGCGAGCGACGCGGCGTCCTCGACCAGGCCGACGCCGGCGATCTCGGCCACGACCTGGCGGGTGAGGTCGTCCTGGGTCGGCCCGAGGCCGCCGGTGACGACGATCAGGTCGGACCGTCCGAGGGCGACCCGGAACCCGGCCAGGTTTTCGGCCAGGTCATCGCCGAGCGTGGCGTGGAAGTGGACCGGGATCCCCAGGCGGTGGAGGGCCTGGCTGAGCCACTGGCTGTTGGTGTCGAGCGATTGTCCGCTCACCAGCTCGCTGCCGATGGCGATGATTTCCGCCTTCATCCCGATACCCTCGGACCCGGTTGCCGTGTCGCCCTCTGGCGGAATACTGTAACGGAACGGGGTCCGGGTGGTCAGCCGGTCGCCGTCGGCGAGTTTGCCGACGGTCGGCGCTCACGCTGGCCGCGTCGGCTATGATCTAATCGAACCGGGGGCGCCCCGAGACGGGTCGCGATCGGCCCGATCCGGCCCCGCGCGGTCCCCTTTCGACGCCCTCGGGGAGTCCTGGCATGGTGGGCTGCGTCCTCGACCGACCGACCCTGGTCCTCAACCGCCACTGGATGCCCGTCAACGTGGCGACCGTGGCCCGATCGCTGACGATGCTCTGGAACGAGTCGGCCCAGGTCGTCGACCCCGACGACTTCCGGCTCTATTCGTGGGCCGACTGGGCGCGGCTGGCCCCCCGCGACGGCGAGCCGTCCATCCGGACCGTGTCGTTCTCGATGCGCGTGCCCGAGGTCCTCACTCTGACCCGGCACGAGCGCCCCCGGTCCAACGCGGTCACATTCAGCCGCCGGAACGTCTTCAAGCGCGACCACTCGACCTGCCAGTATTGCGGGTGCCAGCCGGGGACCGAGGAGCTGACCATCGACCACGTCATGCCCCGCTCCCGAGGCGGCGCGACGACCTGGGAGAACTGCGTGCTGGCCTGCGTCGCCTGCAACGCCCGGAAGGCGAACCGGACCCCCGAGCAGGCCCACATGAAGCTCCGCAAGGTCCCGATCCGGCCCGCCTGGAAGCCGTTCTACGACGCCTCCACGGTCCGGATCGCGAGCTGGTCGCGGTTCCTCAGCGAGGCGTATTGGAACGTCTCGATCGAAGAGACGGCTTGATCCGGCCAACCGACCGCGAGGAGCGACGATCGGCATGACGTATCTGGTCACCGGCGGGGCGGGATTCATCGGCAGCCACCTGGCGGAGCGGCTGCTCGCCGGGGGGGATCGCGTCCTGATCCTCGACGACCTCAGCACCGGCCGGTTCGACAACATCGCCCACCTCGAAGGCCGGGCCGGCTTCGAGCTCCGGGTCGCCAGCGTGACCGACCCGGCGATCGTCGAGCGGTGCGTCACCGAGTCCGACGCCGTGTTCCACCTCGCCAGCGCCGTGGGGGTGAAGCTCGTCGTCGACCAGCCGGTCAAGACGATCGAGACGATCGTCACCGGGACCGACAACGTCCTCCGGTTCTGCGCCCGCTACCGGAGGCCGGTCCTGCTCACCTCCACCAGCGAGGTCTACGGCAAGTCCGAGAAGATCCCCTTCGCCGAGGGGGACGACTGCGTGATCGGCCCGACCACCACCCGGCGCTGGGCCTACGCCTGCGCCAAGGCGCTCGACGAGTTCCTGGCGATGGCCCACTGGAACGAATCCCGCCTGCCGGTCGTGATCGCCCGGCTGTTCAACACCGTCGGCCCCCGCCAGACCGGGCGGTACGGGATGGTGATCCCCCGGTTCATCGCCCAAGGCTTGGCCGGCGAGCCGATCACCGTCCACGGCGACGGCACCCAGAGCCGCTGCTTCGCCCACGTCCTGGACGTCGTCGGGGCCCTGGTCGCCCTGATGCAAAAACCATCGGCCCGGGGGGACGTGTTTAATATCGGCAACGACCAGGAGGTGACGATCCTCCAGCTCGCCGAGAAGGTCCGGGCCCTGACCCGATCGTCGGCCCCGATCCGGCTGGTCCCGTACAGCGAAGCCTACGCCGCGGGATTCGAGGACATGGTCCGCCGGGTCCCCGACCTGTCCAAGATCCGCCGGGCGATCGACTACCGGCCGACTCGGGACCTCGACCGGATCCTCGGCGACGTCCTCGCCGAGCAGTCGAAGGGCAACGGCTGAGCGGCCGGGCTTCCTCCGCCCCGGCGGATTCGGATAGGGTGATCGGGCCGGCTCGGCCGATCCTCGCGAACGACGTCAAGGAGATCCGCCCTCAATGGACGCCAAGGTATTGCCCGGCCCGTCGACCGCCCTCGGGGATTCGATCCGGCTTTATTTCCGCGACGACCCCTCGCGGATGACGATGATGGCGGCCCGGAAGTTCGCGGTCCCCGAGCAGGCGGTGGTGGAAGCCCTGGTGGGGGCGTGGCCGATCGTCAAGCTCCGGGATGACTCGTTCCGCGACCTGATGGCGGCCTTGCCCGACTTGGGCGTGATGCGGGTCTTCGTCCGGAGCCGGGCGGCGGTGATCGAGTCGGTCGGCGTCTTCGGCGGCTACAGCGAGACCGGGCCGTTCTTCAACGTCCAGACCGACACCCTGGACATGCACATCCTCCACGCCGAGCTCGGACCGATCTACTCGGTCCGCAAGGTCGGCCACGACTCCTCCTTCGTCACCCACTCGTTCCAGTTCTTCGACCGGGGTGGCGACGCCGCCTTCAAGGCGTTCGTCTGGGAAGACTTCCCCGACGTCCCCCCCGCCCGGGTCGAGGCTTTTCAAGAATTGACCCGGCGAGGGTTCCGCTGCCGGGCCTCGGTCGAGGACGTCCTGGCGCTGATCGCCGATCGCGCCGGGCCGCTCGGGCCCTGCCGGGTTCCGCTCGCCGAAGGGGCCGGCCGGGTGCTGGCGGAATCGGTGGTGGCCGGGATCTCGGTGCCGGGGTTCGACCGGGCGGCGATGGACGGATACGCCGTCCGGGGCGAGGAAACGTTCGGGGCCGACCCCTACGCCCCGATCACCTTCGCCCTGATCGGCCGGGCCCGACCCGGTCGGGCGTCGGGCCTGGTGGTCGGCCCCGGCCAGGCGGTCGAGATCGCCACCGGCGCCGCGCTGCCGGAGGGGGCCGACACGGTGGTCAAGGTCGAGGCGACCGAGCGGGACGGCCCGGTCGTCCGGGTGTTCGAGGCCACGCCCCCCGGTCGCCACGTCGGCCTGCTGGGCGAGGACGTGGTCGCCGGGCAAACCGTCCTCCAGCGGGGCCGATCCCTCCGCCCGCAAGACCTGGGAGTCCTGAGCGCCATCGGGATCGCGAGCGTCCCGGTCGTCCGGAGCCCCGACGTCGTCCTGCTCATCACCGGCGACGAGCTGGTCAAGCCGGGCCGGCCGCCGACGGGCTCGAAGATCGCCGACGCCAACTCGCCGATGCTTGAAGCCCTGGTCCGCCGCGACGGCGGGCGCCCCCGGACCGTCGGGCCGCTCGCCGACGACCGCGACGCGATCCGCTCGGCCCTGCTCGAGGCCTCGGGGCGGGCCGACCTCGTCCTGATCTCCGGAGGCTCCTCGACGGGCCCGGAGGACCACGCCCCCGGGCTCCTGGCCGAGCTGGGCGAGCTGAGCATCCACGGCGTTGCGATCCGGCCGGCGAGCCCGGCGGGCCTCGGCTTCCTCGGGGCGGTCCCCGTCGGGCTCCTGCCCGGCAACCCCGTGAGTTGCCTCTGCGCCTACGACTTCTTCGCCGGCCCGATCGTCCGCCGCCTCGGCGGTCGACCCCTGGCCTGGCCCTATCGGTCCGAGCGGCTCAGGCTGGCCGGCAAGCTCGCCTCGGTCGTCGGCCGCGTCGACTACGCGAGGGTCGCGATCCGAGACGGGCGGGTCGAGCCGCTCGCCATCAGCGGCGCCTCGATCCTCACCAGCACGACCCGGGCCGACGGCTTCGTCGTCGTCCCGAGCGACCTCGAAGGCCACGCGATCGGCTCCGAGGTCGAGGTCTGGCGCTACGACTGATCGGTGGTCGGGACCGCCGAGTCAACGGCCGGGACCTGGTTCGCTTACCGACCCGACGAGACCTTCGGGCGGTAGTAGGGGAAGAACAGCTTCAGCCCGTTGATCGGCTCTTCCAGGACGAACCACGAGATCGAGGCCAGGACGATCGAAGTCGCCATGACGTAGAGGAACTTGAGCAACCCTGGGGCCTCCGAGAAGCCGAGGTCGATCCCGAGCCGGTCGCGGAGTGCATCGAAGAGGTACGGCACGATCAAGTGGATGACATAGATCCCGTAGCTGATCCGGCCGAGATAGACGATCGCCCTGGCTTCGAGGATCCGCTTGATGGGCCCGCCGAAGCCGTCCGCGGCGCTGTCGATCAGCCAGTAGGAGAGGAGCGCGTGGCCGGAGTAGCGCAGGGCGAACGGGATCCGGTCGCCGGTATTGGCGAAATGGCTCGCCAGGTCCGCCGCGAGGATCAGGAGCCCGGCCCCCAGGGCGAGCCGGCGGAATCGTGTCCGTTGCCAGTCCGAGAACCCGTCGCCATGCCGAGCCCGTCGACACTGGAGGGGGGGAGCGAATGGGCGGATTCCCGATGGCCCGGCGTCGTGAGCATCAGGGATCGGGAGATCGGGGCGAGAAGCACCATCAATGCCGAGGCCGCGATGATCCACCTCCGAGGGGCGAGGAGGACGATCGCCGGCCAGACGACGGAGAATTTCACCACGACCGAGATCGTCCATAAGTGGAACAGCGAAGGCACCGCGCGGCCCGGCAGGGCGACCGCCACGTCGGCGATATGGACGATGTACGCGCCGACGTGGGCTCGGACTTCGGGCAGGTCGAGCACGTAGACGGCGATCAGGGTGCCGTGATAGACCGGGAAAGTCCGGAGGACCCGGCGGGCGTGGAAGGCCCGCCAGGCGAAGCCGGTGGCGGCCTTGTCGCCCGCCGCCCGATCCTTCACCCCGATGAGGGTTCCGGTGATCAGGAAGCCGCTGAGCGCGAAGGACAGCCAGACCCCGGCGATCCCGAGGGGGAAACGGGTCGAGCTCTCGACGTTGGTGGAGTGCTGGAGGATGATCGAGATCGCCGCGAACGCGCGGAGGCCATCGAGCTGGATCAGGCGCCCGTCGCCGCCTTCGGCGGCCTCGAGCAAGTTTTCGGGTCGAGTCATCCCGTTCTCCGCCCGCGACGGGTCGCCATCGTCGCCACGATAATGAACCCGGTCCGCTTCCTCAATCGGCCGGTCCTCGGTTAGCCTGGGGCGCGGCCCGGACGCCTCGCGCCCTTGGCCCATCCCGCGATCGGCGAGAACCGGACGGCGCTCCGAGATCGGCCCCCGCCCTTGGCTCGCGAGCAAGAACAGTTCCTGGACGTGGTCGACCGCGACACCGCCGAGCGCCGCTGGTGGGGGGCGATCCGGCCCGAGCCCTTGGCGGCGGAGGACGTGCCGCTCGGCTCGCTGCTGGGCCGGGTCCTCGCCGAGGACGTCGCGGCGGGCGTGGACGTGCCGGCCTTCGACCGGTCCAACGTCGACGGCTACGCCGTCCGGGCCTCGGAAACGTATGGCGCGGCCGAGGAGTCGCCCCGGCCGCTCCGGCTCAACCCCGAGGAGATCGCGACCGGCGTGGTGCCGGCCGGGAGCGTCGGGCCGGGCTCGGCCACCCCGATCGCCACCGGGGGGATGGTCCCGCGCGGGGCCGACGCGGTGTTGATGGTCGAGCACGCCCGGATTGAAGGGGACGGCGGCCGGCTCTTGGTGCTCCGGCCGGTCGCGCCGGGATCGGGCCTGAGCTTCGCCGGGACCGACATGGCCCGAGGCGAGCTCGTCATGAGGCGAGGGACCGTGCTGACCTCGCGCGAGACCGGCGTCCTGGCCGCGATCGGCCGAGGCGGGGCACGGGTGGTCCGCCGCCCTCGGGTGGCGATCCTCTCGACCGGCGACGAGATCGTCGAGCCCGGCCGGGCCCTCGGCCCGGCGTCGGTCTACGACTCCAACGCGACGATCCTCGCCGACGCCGTCCGTGAGCTGGGGGGCGAGCCCTTGCCGCTGGGGATCGTCGGCGACGACCCGGCCCGCCTCCGCGCCGCGCTCGAGCGGGGCCTGGCCTGCGACCTCGTCGTGCTCAGCGGCGGCACGAGCAAGGGGGCCGGCGACCTGTCGTACCGGGCCCTCGCGGCTCGGGAGCCGGGGATCGTGGTGCACGGCGTGGCGCTCAAGCCGGGCAAGCCGGTCTGCCTCGGCGCGGTCGGCTCGACCCCCGTGGCGATCCTGCCCGGCTTCCCGACCTCGGCGATCTTCACCTTCCACGAGTTCGTCGCCCCGGTGATCCGATGCCTCGCCGGCCTCCGGGCCGACGCCCGCGACTCCACCCCCGCGCGGCTGCCGTCGCGGTTCAACAGCGAGGTCGGCCGGACCGAGTACCTCCTCGTCAACCTGATCGACGGCCCGGGGGGGCCGACCGTCTACCCGTTGGGCAAAGGGTCGGGCTCGATCACGACGTTCGCCAGGGCCGACGGCTTCATCGTGATCCCCCGCGACCGCGAATACCTCGAGGCGGGCGAGCCGGTCGAGGTCGTCCCCCTGGGCCGAGGGCTCGCGCCGGCCGACCTCGTGGCCATCGGGTCTCACTGCGTGGGCCTGGACTGGCTGCTCGGCCGGGTCTCCGGGTCGGGCCACTCGGTCAAGTCGCTCTGGGTCGGCTCGCAAGGGGGGCTGCTCGCCGCCGCCCGGGGGGAATGCGACCTGGCGGGCATCCACCTGCTCGACCCGGCGACCGACACCTACAACCGACCGTTCCTCCCGCCGGGGGTCCGGCTCCTGCCCGGGTACGGCCGGATGCAAGGGCTGGTCTTCCGCCCGGGCGATGCGCGGTTCGAGGGTGTCCCGGTCGGCCCGGCCATCGACCGGGCGGCGGTCGACCCGGCTTGCCTGATGATCAGCCGGAATCGGGGGAGCGGAACCCGGGTCGTCATCGACGCCTTGCTCGGGGGCCGGAAGCCGGGCGGCCACGCGGTGGAGCCCCGGTCGCACAACGCGGTCGCGGCGGCGGTGGCCCAGGGGCGGGCGGATTGGGGGGTCGCCATCGCCCCGGTGGCGGCGACCTACGGCCTCGGGTTCGCCCCGATCCGGGCCGAGCGGTACGACTTCGCGATCCCCGAATCGCGCTGGGACCGCCCGGCCGTCGCCGCCTTTCGCACGATCCTGGCGCGGGCCGAGAGCCGCGAGAAGCTGGGCGAGCTCGGATTCACGGTCGACGGGGAGCTTGGGCCATGACCCGACCGGCGGCGATCATCCTTTGCGGCGGCAAGAGCCGGCGGATGGGCCGATCCAAGGCCCTCCTGCCGTTCGGGCCGGAGCCCTTGCTCGGGCGCGTCGTCCGGCTCGCCTCCGAGGTGGCCGGGCCGATCGTCGTGGTCGCGGCACCCGGGCAGGAACTGCCCGAGTTGCCCACCTCGGTCGCGATCGTCCGCGACCCGATCGCCGACCGGGGGCCGCTCCAGGGGCTCGCGGCCGGCCTGTCGGCGTTGCCCAGGTCGGTCGAGTTCGCCTACGCCTCGGCCACCGACGCGCCGTTCCTCGACCCCGGTTGGATCCTCCGGCTGGTCGAGCTGATCGGGGGGGACGACCTGGCGATCCCCGAAGTGGGCGGGCACTTGCACCCGCTCTCGGCCCTGTATCGGCGGGCCACGGTCCTGCCCGCCGTCGAGAGCTTGCTCCGGGCGGATCGGCTCCGCCCGGTCTTCCTCCTGGAGACCCTCCGGGCCAGGGTCCTCGGGCTTGAGGCGATGGGCGGGGAGGGCGCGGCGGCGAGGATCCTCCGCAACCTCAACACGGTCGAGGACTATCGGGCCGCCCTGGCCGTCGCGGGCTTCGACCCCGAGATCGCCGGGGGCGCTTGATCTGGGGCGGGGCGTCGGTTTAGAATCCCGTGAAGATCCCGGGGCGAGGGGAGATCGGCCTCGGATGGACCGAAGCTCCTCCGACTGTTCGGGTGTCCCTCGCGATCCGCGTCCGGCGGCATCTCGCCCACTTGGCGGCGACGCCCGCGCCCTTACAATGGAGACTGGACGCGACTTCGGCGTGGACGATCTGCGAACCGCCCATCCCGCCGCCGGGCTTCACGTCCGCCTTTCGGGCGTCTCCTCGACGCCTTGGGCGCGGCGAAAGCGGGGCATCTCGGAATGATCGATCCGTCAGACCCCGCTCGGCGTACGATTCCTACAGAGCGAGACGTTGAGTAGAGTCCCAGACCGGGAATTGCCCCGGTCGCCTGTCGGAGTCGATCGATGTATGAGCGCTTCACCGACCGTGCCCGAAAGGTGATGCAATTGGCCAACCAAGAGGCCCAGCGCTTTAACCACGAGTACGTCGGCACGGAACACGTCTTGCTCGGCCTCGTCAAGGAAGGCAGCGGCGTCGCCGCGAACGTGCTCAAGAACCTCGACGTGGACCTCCGGAAGATC
>JAABUQ010010290.1_pt1 | contig 12302 bp, 9 predicted proteins | sample 5560001 | NCBI WGS metagenome assembly JAABUQ01 (sample SAMN10711888, study PRJNA513371) | rock metagenome | isolation source: Antarctica rocks | place: Antarctica: Victoria Land, Finger Mt nord | collected 2015-12-18
CGGGCGCGCGCGACGCGCTGCGGCAGGGCCGCGATCTTGTCCTCCCAGTCGGCCAGCGGGGTCGCGTCGAGCGCGGTGAGCAACGCCTCGTCGGTCCCCACGTCGAGCGTCGGGACGGGGCCGAGCAGGTTCGAGCGCAAGATCTCGCGGCGCTCGTCCTCGCCGAGTTCGCGCCACTCCTCTGAGGCCATAAGCGCCCCGACCTCGCGCTCGCGCGCGCCATCAAGACCCGCGCGGGCCGCCTGCGCGGCGGCCCGTAGCGCGGCGGTGAGCGTCGCCGTCAGGGGCACGATCGGGTCGGGCTCGGCCAGCAGCGCGCGCCCCGCGACGATGGCCTCGGCCTGCGGCCGCACCTCCGCTGCCACCCCTTGGGTGGCGGCGTGGCGCAACAGGCGTTGCAGGCGCTCCCAGCCCCCGCGCCGCTCCGCGATGGTGGCCTGCGCCCGCGTCCACTCCTTGAAGTCTTTGAGCAACTCGTCGCGCCGCCCCCACACGGCCGCGATCTGCTCGTTCCCGCGCAGGGCGAGCAGACGTTCTACCGCCTCGGTCGAGGGGCGCGCGGGCAGGGGCGGCTCACCCCCCGCCCCGGCGGCTAGGTCGAGCAGCCGCTGCAGCACGCGCCCGACCGCCTCGGGCTCCTCGCCGGGTTTGCTGGGCAGGCCCACGTCGGCGAGCAACTTGCGCAGCTCGAGGCGTTGCCCCGCGGTCAACGGGTCCTGGCCCTCGCTGTAGAAGTCGAGCACACCTATTCCCGACTGCGCGATGTCCTTGGCCGCGACCGGCGCGCCGTTGCGCGAGGCGCGCACGAAGCCGCCCGCGACCAGCGTCAGCAGGGCGCCGTCGACGGCGTCCTGCGGCCAGCCGTAGGGCGGCCCCATGAAGTGCTTGCGCACGTCGATGCCCCGCTTGCCGGCGCCGCCGACGAACAGGCGGACCTCGGCGCAGACGGGATGCTTCTCGATATCGCCCGTGTACTTCACCGCCGCCAGCGCGTCGGCCGAGCCGTCGCCGACCCGCTTGAGCACGGTCGCCCAGCCCGCCGAATCGGCGGCGCTGAAGCGTGGGAACAGGCGCACCAGCGCCGCGTCGACCGCCTCCCGGACCGTCGCCTGGAGCGACTCCGCGGCGACCTCGGTCCCGCCGCCCAGGAAGACGTGGGCGTTGTTGAGCGTGGCGGCGACGAGGGCGTCGAGGCGGCCCCGCTCGGCCTCGCGGCGCGACAGCATGGCCTGGCGCGCCTCGCTCCCCTCCGCCGTCGCCGCGAGCGGCCGCGCGTCGAGGCACTCCCGCGCCGCCGCGTAGCTCGCCAGCGCCGCTTTGAGCGCCTCGGCGTCGTGGTTCGGCAGGTAGACCGTCACGATCGGGTTGTCGGTCCCCTCTAGCCGCGCCTCATCCCGCGCCACGCGCTCGGAGACCGACCAGCCGTCGCGCACCCACACCGGGACGGCGCCGCCCGCGCCGGCCTTCGCGCCGATGGGCGGCGCCTCGGCCCCGAAGAACAGGTCGTACTTGCGCGCGGTCCGGCTGGAGCCCTGGGTCAAGGCCATACCTTTAAGGGCCGCGCCGATGGCGGCGCGCAGCTCTGTCTCGCGGTCGGCCGCGACGCGCCCCGGGTCGGCCGCGATACGGGCGTACGCGCGGCGGTACTCGCCCTCCCACTCCCTGCTCTCGCGGGTCTGCAGGCGATATTCCCCCTCGACCAGCATGAGCATGCCGGTGTCGACGAGGTTTCGCAGGAGCGTGGGGACCTGCTGGCGCAGCGAGGCGCTTCCGGCCAGCAGGTCCTCGACCAACAGGTCGGCCAGGACATCGGCGGTGGCGTGGACCCCTATGTCGGCCGGCCCACTCGTCGGCAAGCGCCCGATCAGAAAGATGAGCGAGCACAGCCGGGCACGCAGCTTCCCCTCGGCGCCCCCGTCGTCCAGCCCCGCGATGGCCGCGTCGACGTCGCGCGGCAGGATAGCGCTTTGCAGCATGTACGCTTTGAGTTGGCCGAAAATGACGTCGCCCGGCACGACATGGCCCAGCGGCCGGCCCGCGACCGCCGCCGTGGCGTCGTGGACGATGCGCAGTTGCGTGCGGAGTTGGCCCGCCGTCCCCGCGCTATCGACGGCGCGCAGCACATGCTCCCAGAAGCGGCGCCGCACGGGGAGCAGGGGGTAGTCGGGGACCAACTCGGGGGCGTCGGCGAGGCTGGCGCCGATGCGCGTGCCCCCCAGGTGGCGATCGATCTCGCCACTGGCCGTGTCGAGGACGGCCTTGAGCGCGGGCGCGCTATCCGGCCGCTTGCCCAGCACGACACGGCGCACCACATGCTCGACATCCGTATCGGAGAGGGACACGGACACGGTGAAGCGCCCTTGCAGCTTGGAGAGTTGCGGGGTGGCCTGGAGCGCGGCCTGGCCGGTGGCGACGACGAGCAGACGGCTGCCAAACCGCGCGCAGCAGGCCTCCACGACGTTTTGGACGTGTAGCGTGCGACTGGGGTCCTCGCCGACGAACTGCTGAAGCTCGTCGAAGATGAGCAGCGTGAGCGGAAGCTTGCCGGGCGCGCCCGCCTCCGCCGCCTGCAACTCCAGCACATCCTCCATCACGCGCAGCAGCGCGTCATCGGAGATATCGTCGTCGCCGGGGAACTGTTCCTTGAGCAGCCCGCGCGCCTCCCGTTCGTTGGTGGCGAAACTGGGGTAGGCCTCGAGCAGGGCCGCGGCGAGCACCGGCGACACATACATGTTTTCGAGCTCTTGCTCCAGGTTCTCACCCATGCGCGTCAGGGCGCGGCACACCGTATCGTAGTAGCCGCGCTGCTTGAGCCAGATGACGAAACGCGCGGGCGCGTACTGCTCGGGGAGCCCGGCGCCGCGCAGCAGGATGGCCAGCAGCGCGAGGCGCACGCTCTCCCCCGCCCCGGCGCCGAGTGTCCCCGCGGCCGACCACAGACCGCCGTCGCGTCGCGCGGCCGTGGAGAGTTCTTTGAGCAAGACGGCGACATCCTGGGGGAGGTGGGCCAGGCCGCGGGCGCGCGCCCCATCGGGAAACTCTACATCGCGCCAGAGGTACTCGAGTACGCGGACGAGATGGGACTTGCCGCTGCCGTAGAATCCGCTGACCCACACGGCCGGCTGATCGGACCTTTGCGCGTTCGCCAGATTCGTGAGATACGTCGAGAGGATCTGCTCCAGGCCGCGCCGATACTCGCCTTCGCAGACGAACGAGGACAGTTCGTAGCGCAACACGTCCCACTCCTGAGGCGTGCGCGGGTCGAGGACCTTGGCCACGCCGTCGTTGGGGATGCGATAGGTCGTCGGGTCTTGCAGGAAGACTTCGCGGTTATGCATCAAGGCCTTCACTTTCCAGGGGATGCCGTGATCGGCACGGCGAGGTAGTTCCAGCCGTCGCGCGCGTCGAGCAGGCGGTAATTGGAGTTCTCATAGTGTCCGGGGAAAAAGACGAGCAAACGGCCGCGCACGGAGGGCGCGACGGCGTCGAGCAGGGCCGAGGCCCGCGTCAGCCCGAACAGGGAGGCCAAACCAAGGATAGCCACGACGGCGTTCTCGCCGCTATTGGGCGCGCCGAGCGTGCCGGCGACATCGCGGGCGAGACCTTTAGCGAACGCATCGAGCGCGAGCTTCATGTCGTCCGGTTCCTCGAAGTACGCGTCGCGGTATTTGTGGCGCGCCATCCATTGGGCGAACTGATCAGTGAGGTCCACGAGCACCCAGGGGTGTCCCGCCTTCTCCGTCGCGATCTGGAACTCGTCGAGGCGCAGCCGCAGCCTCCGCTCCTGCGCCGGATCGTAGACCGCGGACCATACCTTCTGTGGTCCGGCCAGGTCTCGCTGCCACGGGACGCGCACCGTTTTCTCGTAGGCGTCGAGCAACGCTTCAATTTCGCCCATTCCGTGTCTACCTTACCCCAAGAAGTGCCGGAATCGGATATCCGTCACATCGCCACTGTGCCGATAGTCGATCCATCCCCTACGGGAGGCCTCGACCGCCTGGTTGCGCAAAACATACACCGGCGCGTCGAGCAGGCGAGCCCACAGCGTCCCGAACAAGGCATCGCCGCGCGCGCCGCAGAGGTACCCGAGCAGGAGCGCGTAGGCTACCGTCGTCGGCCGGCTCTCGGCCGTAGACCGTATAGCGTGTAGACGGCCGCGCACATGCCCCGATTGTTTCCATGATGACGCGGTGTGGCGCCCGATGTTGGCGAGCGACGTTGGATTGTACCGGCCCGGGAAGATGTCGTCTATGGCTTTGGAGAGCGTATGCGGCGTGACGGGCGCGTGCAGCGGGGTCGTCAGGATAGTCTCGGCTGTCGCCCGCAAGAGCGGGTCCCTGGCGCAGGCGCAGAGCAGCGCGAGCAACGGCCGCGCCTCCCGATCCGTCCACAACTCGCGCAACGCGCGGAACAATAGAGTGTCACTACTGAGCGCGTAGAGCTCGCGCAGGCGACGGAAAGATTCACGTCGCGTCGTGGCCGTCCCTTTGAGGAGAATGTTGTCCTCGACGACGGCGGAGCGGTACTCCTGTAGCGTGGCGGACGCCGAGCACGCGGCGAGCAGCAGGCGCAATTCCATGAGTATGATGGTGCGGCTGCCGTGCGTACCGACGAGGCTGTTGACAAACCCGAACCCGATCGCTTCCGCCGGGACTCGTATCGCCGCTTCAGCTCTCGATGGTCGTTCGTGCTCATGTGGCAACGGGGGGGCGTGCAGGGAAACGTTGCTCATACCGCCAGTGTAGCCTAAATGCGCGCACCTGTGTACGCGTTGTTCGGGTCGGGGTGCGCCCTTGATTGTGGTGGCAAACGCCGTGGGCCTGGTCCTAAAGGACCATGGCAGGAACCGGACCTTATGGATAGACAAGTGGCGCTTACTTCAACTACAATAACTACAGGAGCGCTGATCGGGAGATAGCACGGGAGGTTAGTGTGTCGCAGGTTATCAGCATCCGCCTACGGGATAGGCAGGCGGAGCGCCTGGGGCGGTTGGCCCGCCGTCTTGGCCGCTCGCGAGGTGAAACAGGGGCATTGCTGATCGAGGAAGCCCTGCGCATGGCCGAGTTTGCCTTCGTCGACTTCCGCGATTCAGCCGTGGGCCGGCAAGCCTACATACAGGGCTCCGGCCTGGCCGTGTGGGAAGTCGTGATGCTCGCGCGTGCCTACGGCGGGGATGTGGAAAGGGCCGCGGGGCACTTGCGGTGGCCGATTCAGCGCGTACAGGCCGCGGTCAACTACGCGACGGCCTATCCGGTTGAGATCGACAGCGCCATCACCGACAACGAGGCCTACGACGCCGAGCGCGTGACACGCATGCTGCCGGGGACGCGCGTCCTGACGATGGTCGATGGCACACTTGTCGAGGAGGAGCCGCGTGCTGCGCCTGCTCCTTGACGAGCAGATGGACCCGGAAATCGTCGTCCAAGCGCATGCCCAACACCCGGACATCCCGATCGACAGCGTACACGCGTGGCAGGGTGGGCAAAATCTGCGGACGGACGACGCCACCATCCTCGCGGAGGCTTACCGACACGGCCTCACGCTTGTCACCTACGACACCAGGACCAACGTGCCACTGCTCAAAGTTTGGGGCGAAAGCGGCACGTCGCATGGCGGCGTTGTCTTCGTCAAATCGACGACGATCGCCCAGGACAACATCGGCGGCCTCCTGCGCGCGCTCGCGCAGCTATGGGAGCGATTCGGCAACGACGACTGGACGAATGTCACGACCTATCTGACGCCGTAGTCGTCGTTGAGATCCTAGCAGTTATGGTATTGTGACGGCTGGTCGTCACTTATCATGCGGCCATGATGATAGGGCCAGGCATTGCGCCGCGGGGATCAGTCCTCGCCCCCATCGTGCGGCGCGGCGTTGTGCAAGATGGCCTCGACGGCCAGTCGGTCGGCGGGGGAGCGCAGGGCGATGAAGATAGTGTCGTCGCCCGCGACGGTGCCGACGATCTCGGGGAAGCGGCAGGCGTCGAGCGTGACGGCGACCATGTTGGCCATCCCCGGCACGGTGCGGAACACGAGAATGCTGGAGGCGGTACCGACCTCGCCCGGCGCCTCGCCCAGCACGAAGCGCAGCCGCCGCCGCGCGCTCTCGGTCTGCACGCCGCCGAGCCCCTCGGGCAACGCGTAGACGAGGCCCTGCCCCGCGACCGGCACGCGCACGACCCCGAGCTCTACGAGGTCGCGCGACACCGTGGCCTGCGTCACCGGCACGCCGCGCGCGGCCAGCCGCTCGGCCAACTCCTCTTGCGTGCGCACCGGCCCCTCGCCGATGATCTCGCGCACCAGCCGCTGCCGCTGGTTCTTGGGGAAGCGTTCCATCTCGCGTCTACGAATCGGGCGGTTTAGCCGGTTGCGACCGCCATACCGGCCATGCCAATGGCATACGTTTGCCTGTCCGCGGGAATAGTGGCCCGTTGAGAGGCGCGAACAATGATGCTTTCCTCTATCCGTTTATGCTCAGCGTGCGCATCGTCCAATACACGGCGCAGCCATTCGATCGTTTGTTCTTCCGCCATGGTCGCTAGCGATGGCGGTAGCGGCTTTCGAGATCTTGAAGGGCTTGGATTACCGAGGATGGTTGGCTCTTATTGTCAACCTCTAGCGGATCAATGATGGATCGTCGAACCCACATCAGCGAGCTTATGGCTATCAAGCTGACCGCTGCTATGCCCGTGCTCGTAATAATGGCCATGTCACGATGAGGTAGCGTTGTCTCATGAGCTCCCCACGGATCTAATATGACGCCTCGTGAGGGCACGGTTAGCGCAATAGCAAAGATGACTACCAGGGTCGCTACCGACGCTACCCAAATCGCGACGATAAGCCATAGGGCTCTGTGCGCCGCTTGATGCGTTGCGGACGTGAAAGCGTTATCCTGTTTGTAGCTATCCTGCCACTCGGCGTCGATAAGTTGAGCAAGCAGCTTTTCAGGAACATCGCCAGTTAGTCGACTAACATTGGTTGTTCGGCTAATATCAGTTAGCATAATGGCTCGCATAGGTTCGGTCACCGCGATTCACTTAGTACCCAATATTAACACAGTAAGCAGGGCAAGGGTATCCACTGCGATAGGCGCGGCGCTAGGTTGTCAATGTCTGCGCCAACACCCCTACGGCCTCGTCGACCTCGGCGGGTGTCAACACCAGTGGGGGGACCATGCGCAGGGTCGTCGGCCCCGTGGCGTTGAGCAGCACGCCGGCCTTGCGCGCCCGCGTCACCACGGCCGGCGCGTCCCCGTCGATTTCGACGGCCAGCATCAGGCCGCGCCCGCGCACCTCCGTCACGGGCAGACCCTGGGCCATCAGCCCGTTCAGCCGCTCCATGAAATAGGCGCCGACCTCGGCCGCGCGATCGATCAGCCCCTCGTCGCGCAGGGCGCGTAAGGTAGCGACCCCGGCCGCGCAGGCCAGCGGGTTACCGCCCTGCGTCGAGCCGTGGTCGCCCGGCTCGAAGACGTTGGCGTCCCCGCGCGCCAGCGCCGCCCCGAGCGGGACTCCGCCGCCGAGCCCCTTGGCCAGCGTGACTACGTCGGGCACTATATTCTCGCCCTGGCTAGCCAGGAACGTCCCCGTGCGGCCCATGCCAGTCTGTACCTCGTCGAGCATCAGCAGGCACTCGCGCTCGTCGCAGAGCCGGCGCACCGCCGCGAGGTAGCCGGGCGCGGCCGGGTGGACACCGCCCTCGCCCTGGATCGGCTCCAGCAGCACGGCGGCCGTCCCCGGTCCTACCGCCTCGTCGAGCGCCTCGCTATCGTTGTAGGGCACATGCGTGAAGCCGGCCGGCATGGGCGCGAAGGGTTCCTGGTACTTGGGCTTGCCCGTGGCCGCGACCGTGGCCAGCGTGCGTCCGTGGAAGCTGTTCAGGGCGGTCACGATCTCGTAGGCGCCGCCTTTGTGCCGTTTACCCCACTTGCGCGCCATCTTGATGGCGGCCTCGTTGGCCTCGGCGCCGCTGTTGGTGAAGAACACGCCCTCCATGCCCGTGGCCTCGAGCAGGAGTTCGGCCAGTTCGAGCTGTGGCAGGGTGTAGTAGAGGTTGGAGGCGTGCATCAGCGTGCGCGCCTGCGCGGAGATGGCGTCGGCGACGGCGGGGTGGGCGTGGCCGAGGATGTTGACGGCGATGCCCGCCACGAGGTCGAGGTAGGAGCGTCCCGCATCGTCCCACACCCGCGTGCCCTCGCCGCGCACCAGCACCAGCGGCTCGCGCTTAAAGGTGCGCATGTAGGCGCGCGCCTCGCGCTCCTGCGCGGTGGGCGTGGGGGTGGCAGGCGCGGACAGGCGCCCCTTGGGGTGGACGGGCGCGCCGCCCAGGGTATCGCCGGTCGCGTGCGCGAGGGGCGCGTTGGCGTCGCCGGTGACCGGCGCGGTTGAGGTCATATCATCTACTCCTTGTTCGTCATTTCGTCCCACAACAACTGTCCCCTGCACGACGCCGGTGAGCAGGCTACGCAGGGCGCCGGGCGCGCGTCCGTCCAAAATGACGGCGTGTCGCGCCCCCTCTAAAGCCGCCAGGCAAGCTTGCGCCTTGGGGATCATACCACCGCTGATCGTGCCGTCGTCGATAAGCCGCCGCACGGCGTCCCGATCGAGCAGGGCCTGTACCGCGCCGTCGGGTCCGCGCACGCCGGGCACATCGGTCATGAACAGCGCGGCGTCTACTCTGAGCGCGGCGGCGACCGCCGCGGCGGCGACGTCGGCATTGATGTTGAGCAGCGCGCCCTCCGCGTCGAGGCCGAGCGGCGCGAGCACCGGCGTGATGCCTTGTTCCAGCAGGGTCCGCGGCAGCGCCGTGTCCACGCGCTCGACCTCGCCGACCAGCCCGAGCGCGGGCAACCGCCGCGCGCGCAACAGCCGGTCGTCGGCCCCACTCAACCCGACGGCGCGCACGCCGAGGCGGCCCAACGCGGCCACGATGCCCGTGTTGACCGTCCCGCGCAGCGCCATCGTGGCTACCTCGAGCGCCGCCTCGTCGGTCACGCGCACGCCGTCCACGAAGCGCGTGGGCACGCCGAGGCGCGTGAGCCAGGAGGTGATGAGCGGGCCGCCGCCATGCACGACCACCACGCGCAGCCCCGCGCGCGTCAGCGCCGCCACCTCCTCCAGCAGCGCGCCGCCCCCGTCGACGGTCGCCCCGCCCAGCGTGGCGCCGCCGAGCTTCACCACCACGGTCGCGCCCACCGCCAGCATCGTGGTCACAGGATCACTCCTCTTAGTCGATAGTCGATAGTCGATAGTCGATAGTCGATAGTCGATAGTCGATAGTCGGGAGTCGGGAGTCGGGAGTCGGGAGTCGATAGTCGTTAGTTACGGGCGTTGGTTGTTGGTCGCCATTTGATTTGGGTGTGTTTCATCTGTGTTGGGGGCCGCCCTCACCCCCCAACCCCCTCTCCCGTGCGCGGGAGAGGGGGAGCAGCCTTTCAACTCAAACGAAACACACCCATTTGATTTTATAAGATGCTGCTGGCGCACCCTTCCTCACGAGTTTCGAGTGCGTCAAACGGCGTGTTATCACGCGTGCTATTGATCAGCCGACAAGGCTTCATTGAGGTTCGCCAGCAGCATCTTGATAACTGACGACTGACGACTGACGACTATCGACTATCGACTCCTCACGTCGTATAGTCCGCGTTGATGTGTACGTAGTCAGGCGAGAGATCGCAGCCCCAGGCCGTGGCGCGCGCGTCGCCCACGCCGAGGTCGAGCCGCACGAAGACCTCCGTGGCCCCGCGCAGGGACGCCGAGACGGCCGCGGCGTCGAACGGGAGCGGCAGGCCGTCCGCGTAGAGCCTGGCGCCCTGCAGCGTGAGGCGCGCCTTCTCCGGGTCCACCTGGGCGCCGCTGGCGCCGGCGGCGGCGAGGATACGCCCCCAGTTAGGGTCGTTCCCGTACATGGCGGCCTTGACCAGGCTTGAGCGCGTGATGGCGCGCGCTGCGCGCTCGGCGTCCCCCTCCGACACGGCCCCCGTGACCGTGATCTCCAGCAGCTTCGTCGCGCCCTCGCCGTCGGCCGCGATCTGCCGCGCCAGCGACACGCAAACGGCCGTGAGCGCTTCGGTGAAGATCGCGTCGGGGACACTCGCGCCGGAGGCGCCGTTGGCGAAGAGCAGGACAGTGTCGTTGGTGGACATATCGCCGTCCACGTCGATACGGTTGAAGCTGACCGCGGCCGCGTCGGAGAGGTGGCGCTGCAGGTCGTACGACTGCACGGCCGCGTCGGTCGTGATCACGGCCAGCATGGTGGCCATCTGCGGGTGGATCATGCCCGAGCCCTTGGCCATGCCGCCGACGCGCACGATCCGCCCGCTCACTTCCAACTCGACGGCGGCGGTCTTGGGCCGCGTGTCGGTGGTCATGATCGCGCGCGCCGCCGCGTCCCCACCCTCCCGCGAGAGCGCCAGTCCCGGCAGCGCCGCCTCGACCCGCTCCACGGGCAGCGGCACGCCGATCACGCCGGTGGAGAGCACGAGCGCCTCCTCGGGGGCAACGTTGAGCCGGCGCGCCGCGGCGGCGGCCATGCGCTCGGCCACCCCCAGGCCGGCCTCGCCGGTGCAGGCGTTGGCGTTGCCGCTGTTGACGACCACGGCGCGGGCGCGTCCGTTCGCCATGCGCCGCTGGCACAGCAGTACGGGCGCGGCCTTGACCCTGTTCGTCGTGAAGACGCCGGCGATGCTCGCCGGCGCCTCGCTGACCACGAGCGCGAGGTCGGGCTTGCCGGAGGGCTTGATGCCGGCGGCGACCGCGCCAGCCACGAAGCCGCGCGCGGCGGTCACGCCGCCCTCGACGGGGCGCGGAGAAGATGGAGAGGACGGCGCGGTCATGGCCAGTCCGCCCGCAACGGCAGCCCCGTCTCCTCCGGCAGCCCCAGCATCAGGTTGGCGTCCTGCACGGCCTGCCCGGCCGCGCCCTTCACGAGGTTGTCGATACAGGACACGATCACGAGCAGCCCAGTGCGCTCGTCGACCGTGGGATGGACCACGCACAGGTTCGTGCGCGCGGTCCATTTCGTCGAGGGCGGCGTGTCGGACACGCGCACGCAGAGGCCGCGCCGGTAGTAGTCGCGGTACAGCGCGCGCAACCCCGTCGCGCTCAACCCTTCGGTAGGGCGCGCGTACATGGTGGCCAGGATGCCGCGCGTCATTGGCACGAGGTGCGGGACGAAGGTGATGGGGGGCGTGGCGCCGTCGGGAGACAGCGTCGCGGCGGTCTGCGCGATCTCGGGCAGGTGGCGGTGGCCGTCCAGCCCGTAGGCGCTCACGCTCTCGTTGGCCTCGCCGAAGAGACTCTCCGTCTTGAGCGTACGCCCGGCCCCCGATACACCCGACTTGGCGTCGACGATGATGTTCCCGCCTGGCTCGAGCAGCCCGGCGGCGAGGAGGGGCGCGAGGCCCAGGCCCGTCGCGGTGGGGTAGCAGCCGGGGACGGCCACGAGCGTCGCCGCGGCAATCCTGTCGCGCGCCGTCTCGGTCAGGCCGTAGACCGCGCGGGGCAGTAAGTCGGGCGCGGGGTGTGCGTGACCGTACCAGTGCCTGTAGGTCTCCGCGTCGCGCAGGCGGAAGTCGGCGCTGAGGTCGACCACGCGCGCGCCGGCGCGCGCCAGCGGCGCGAGGGTGCGGGCCGCCGCGCCGTGCGGCAGGGCCGAGAACACGAGGTCGAGCGGGGGCAAGTCCTCCAGCACCGGCAGGTCGGCCCCGCCCCAAGCCGGGAAAAGCTGGCGCAGTGTCTTGCCCGCGCTGCTGTGCCCGGCCACGGCGGCGAGGCGCATCTGAGGATGCGCGTCGACCAGATTGGCCAGGCCGATCCCGCCGTAGCTATTGATACTCACGATGCCGACGTCGATCAACGAGCCATGCCCCATCCCTACTCACGACTTATACTGAATATTTATACGACTTTTGTTCTAATTATGCAAGGATGGGATTGACTGTAAGGTTTGTACAAAAAATTGTACACTTTGATGGAAGGAGATACCAGCATGCGACGATTGTCGATAGCCGAGGCGCGTGAACAGTTGACGCGTCTCCCTGAAATATTGTCGGAGGATGACGAAGCGTCCGCGGCGACGATTACACGGCACGGCAAACCCGTCCTTGCCATCCTACCATGGGACCTGTATGCGAGTCTCGTGGAAACGCTCGACATTCTAAGCGACAAAGAATTCATGGCGTCGTTACGCGAGGGGATCAAGGACATCGACGCGGGGAGAGTTGTCCCGCTCGACGACGCGTTGGCCGAGTTGGGATGGACGTGACGCGGTGGGCGGTTGCTCTAACTCGAACGTCGTTGGAGCAA
>JAABUQ010010291.1_pt1 | contig 12301 bp, 13 predicted proteins | sample 5560001 | NCBI WGS metagenome assembly JAABUQ01 (sample SAMN10711888, study PRJNA513371) | rock metagenome | isolation source: Antarctica rocks | place: Antarctica: Victoria Land, Finger Mt nord | collected 2015-12-18
GCTCGACGTCACCAAGATTTACAGCGTCGCCGGTCTCTTGGGCGACGACGCAGGGATCGTTACGACGCGGCCCTTTCGCGCGCCGCACCACACGATCTCCCAGATCGCGCTCTGCGGCGGCGGGTCGACGCCGCGTCCGGGTGAGATTTCACTCGCGCAACACGGCGTGCTTTTCTTGGACGAACTTCCCGAATTTTCACGCAGTGCGCTCGAAGTGATGCGTCAGCCGCTCGAAGAGGGAACGATTGCGATGGGAGTATGGTTAGGGGTTGTCACGAGACACACAAACCATCCGAACCCCCCTCTTTTGTCGCAATGACCGCCGGCCGAGCCCCCTAAAACAGGGAAAGGCGCCGATCGAGGGGGCGTCGCAGCCGGTGAACGATCGAGGCCGCCGGTCGAAGGATGATCGAGGCTCGCCGATCGAGTGTGTGTTCATGTCGATCGAGGGATGATCGAGGGTTCCCGATCGAGGGCGCGTTCGTGTCGATCAAGGGTGTTGCATCCGGTGTCGACCGAGGGTGTATTCGCATCGGGTGTCGATAGAGGGCGGCGTCGCATGCGTTGAGCGATCGAGCCGCTTCGCATCCGGTGTCGATCGAGGGTGCGTCGCATCCGTGCGATCGAGCGCGTCGCATCCGTGCGATCGAGCGCAGCCGGTGTCTGTGATTCGTTGCGATCAAAGACGTATCGCATTCGGCGAACGATCGAGGGCTCCAATCCGATCGAGCAATGATCGAGGCTGTGATCGAGGGCGCCCTTGCGATGATCGAGGCTGCCGTCCGCGTTCGCATCGTGCGGCATTCGCGAGCGCAGACCGCGCCTTTAAACGCCCTGTAAGCGCGGCTTCACCGGACTCGAACCCCCCTTCGGCATCGTCTGGGGTTCGAGCGGGTGCTTCACCTACTGCATGCGATCAGGCGACTATATCCATACCGGGTATAGTTGCAGCACGGTCAAACGCATGCTCGGCCTAGCATCTACCACCCCTCGCCTGTGGATTCGTTCAAGAATGTAACTTCAGTGCCATACCATCTTACAGGACTGGGGGATGGTTCCTGGTGGAAAGGTGGTCCTCATCGCGCCGCACGGCCTAACGGGAGTTAGCGCCTTATGGAGTCGGCATTGCCTGCATCGGTTGTGGACCGCCGAACAAGGCTCGGACCCGTGCCTCGCACGCAAATTGCGCGTCCGTTTTTATGTGCGGACGATGGCCGTTATAGCAGCGCTGCGTTATTGCCGCGCCTCTTGTTGGGTTTTCCTCATCATAGTCTGGCGTTATGCCGTGGGGGTAATGGCGTCGCAGCGCCTCGCAGATGGGAAGCGTCGGGGGGCTGGATTCGTTCTCTGCTTGTCCTACGCAGATGGCCCAATTTCCACGATCCGTGGCGCGTGCCGCAGCCCGGCGCTCCCACAAAAGGTTCCCTTCTTTGCAACTTGCGATGTTGCTTGGCTCGCTCCACACGCGGCAGTCCTCGATCGGACGCAAAGACGCGAGCGGCGCGGGCATCGGCCACGTCCCCGCCGTTAAGACGGTCGCGGCGAGCAAGAGGATGTCTGCGCGAATCCTCATTAAGGCTTTAAGGCTTTCTCTGCGTGAGGACGTACGCAAACGATCCTGACTCTACATCCCCTACGATTGCATAGCGGTCGTTGTATTTAGCGTCCGCAGCACTACCCGGCATCGGCGGCCCGAAGCAAACCTTGATATGATCGGTTTTCCGCAGGCGTTGAACGAACGTATACTCTTGCCCGTTGCTTCGCACGTCGGAACCAACCATAAACGAGACGCCATTTGCGAGGCGAACGAAGGTCGTCGCCAGGGGATTAGCCCGGGTTTCGGCAGACGTGGCGGAGATGGACCCGCTGTCAGCCCGAACAATGGCGACCGGCGGGTCACAATACATGAATGACATCGGTAGTGTACTCCCTTTTGGCGCTGTTATCGGCTCAGACGCCTGCGGTGTTAGGGCACGCCTTCTGTTCCTGGCACGCTTCTCTCCTAGCTTGATTCTGCGTTAAGTAAAGTAAGCCAATGCCGCCGATGCGGCACAACCTTCCCGGCGCGAACGTTGGAGCAATACGCTTGCGAAAGCCCGATCATCTTCGCCATCCGGCCGACAGGCATCTTCGCAATCCGCGGAAAAATGTCGCGCGCGAAGTCGATACCGTCGAGCGAGCCGTCGTCAATCCATGCCGCATTCTGCCGATAGTGTGCAGCGTTCTTCTTCGCCTTAGCGGCCTTGGCTTTCGGCGTATTGGTCGGGTCACGTCCGCTCTTGCGGAGTTCGGTGAGACGGGCGGGGCCGGAGCCGCGAAAGCGCTCGAACGTTCTCTCGCGCTGCACGAGTACACGCGCAGGGCGGCACATCGGGCATGACTTCATTCGTGATGTTCCGATGCTCGAACCGCAATCGAGGCAGCGTCGCTCTTTGGTCGGCAGGCTGGTACTTTGAGCCGCTCGTGTTATCTGCATGGCGCGAGACTTCAGCGTGGACTTTGCAACGGGACCCAAGTCGTGCCGATCGCGTGCTTGCAGCGCGGGGACGATGTGGCCGGATGCGACCTTGCGACCGTATGCGCTTGCGAGAAGGTGAGCGACCTTCGAGACGACGTGCTCGACGGCTCGCCGCAGTTTTAGTTCCCGCGCGATTCGGTACGCTAGAGCGGGCGCGAGACGGCAATCACCTTCGATTAGTTCAACGGCGTCCGTATAGCGCCAAACATGAGCGCCCAAGAAACCGATGACGAAGGAATCGACCGTTCCGCGCGCGGCTTCCATCACGTCGAGCGAGAACGAATTTCGCCGCGGTTCGTCCGCGTGCAGAATCCCCATGCCCGGGTCGAGTCCGACCGTCATAAGTGCGATTGTTGTCTCGGCTTCGAGCAGCGCGTAGCAGAAGTTCCATAACGCGTGCGCCGGGCAAACCGCTCGCCGCGACGTTCCGCCGAGGCCTGTTTGCCTCCATCCGACGGTTCTCCAATGGTCGGGAATGCGTCGCTTGTCGCGCGTAACGAACTGTAACGCCAAAGGCGCGAGGACGGCCCAGAAAAGGCCGGCGATGACGACGTAGTAACGGCTCTCGGCGAACTCATTGAAGACGATCGGCTCGGGGTACTTCGGTCCTGCAAACGGGACCTCCATGGGGCAGTGTTACTCGAAGGACTTCATGAGGAAGAAGTCGCGTTAAAGAGTCGCACGTCACGTGAACTTGTTCGAGCGGTCCGCGACGGTAAAGCCGCATCCGGCACGCCTGGAACACTCCGCATCCGCGCAGCGGCGCGACGCATTGCAGCCGAGCCGGGCAAACGTGAAAAGATGCTCGCGCTCAGTAAAAAGCACCGGGCGAAAGAGCGAGACGCACTCGCCATCGAACTTCACGCAAGCCGATTGAAAGCCGAAGCCCTCTATTGGGACGCCTTCGATGAACTTGGCGGCATTGTCCCCGACATGACGCGCGTTCGCGGGCGCTGGCAGGTTACGCGAGAGTTCGCAGGCGTTCCAACGACGCTGCTGCGCCCGAATCCTTTGCGCCCTGCGAGCCTCTCTAAATCCGCTGGGAACCTCGAAGAGTTCGTCTCGAACGTAAAGGCTCGCGACGGTAGCGCGACGAGGGCTTCCGTTCTCGCGTTCTTTGAATCGCATCGCAGGCGCCCGAGAAAACGACGTGCTCTTACTGAAGCGAGGCTCCGCATCGAAGAGGAAACGACGAGTCGGCTCGATCGCGCGCTCGGGTTCGCGATCGGCTCCCGGATAGCATCATGACCAAGGCGCTCTTCTCGTTTGTCGTCGCCGATTGCGAAACGACCGGACTCGATCCGCAGTCCGATCGCGTCGTCGAAGTCGCCCTCGTCCGGTTTCGCAAAGGAGGGCCGGTCGAATCCTTTTCGACGTACGTGAACCCGGAACGAGACATTCCGCCTGAAGTCTCCGCCGTTCACGGCATCACAAGTCGCGATATACAAGACGCACCGTGCTGGCCTGAAGTCTCGCCGCACCTCGCATCTTTCGTCGGGCCTCGCGAACTCGTTGTCGCGCATCATGCGAACTTCGATCGCTCGTTCTTGCGGTGCCTCGATTCTCGAACGTGGGCTTGTAGCGAACGATTCGCACGGCATCTTTGGCACGATGCGCCGTCATATAAGAACCAAGTCTTGCGCCATTATCTCGGACTTACGCCGAACGATACGCGAGAGCAAAACCTCGCCCATCGCGCACTCGACGACGCACGCGTAACCGGACTTTTGTTCGCGCAGGGACTCCGCGAGTGTTCCTCGCGAGGCTTCGCAACTGACGCGCGTTCCATTGTGCAGTTCATCGTGGCGCCGGTGCCTGTTGAAGTCTTCCGATACGGTCGCAAGCATTACGGTTCGCGAATCGACGACGTTCCGCCAGACTATCTCTCTTGGGTGCTGCTTGACTCGCGGAAATCCGAAGCGGAGCGGTTTATGGCCGTAGATTCCGACACGCTTGCCGCCGTCACTGCATCGGTCGTTGCTAGAAGCGAGACGATTGCAGCATAAGAAAGGTGCTAATCGCAGAAAATCACTCAAGGTACGAGTTCTTAGTCCGATCGCGATTCGTCTCGCATCGCGATACGACAATCGTCCAGTCGCCGTATGGAAACAACGCACTTCCCGATACGGCGGCTGACTTTGCGTTGGTTTCCGTGCCGAAGGCCCAAACGTTCAATGCACCAAGGAGACGACTAGGCCTACGATGCCTACTAGCAGCATGATAATTTCATACGGCCATCGTCGCGGCCCGATTCTTACCACTATAACCGTCGTCGGAAACGAGTTGAGATACAGCTTGTCGGAGTACGTAAAAACGGCGATTAGCAACAGCGACACACAGTAAACTATTTGCTGCCAAGTGAGTAGAATGTTATACGGCGGTTTTGATGTTGCAAGCACTGGAGACAACGCGCGGCCCAGGGAGATTCCAAACACCACTGGCACGAGGAACCATAAAAGGAAACGTAGCCGGAAATATCCTTGGATCGTAGCACGCCTCCAGCAGTCCTGTGATATAGCGTGCGAAACGCTTTCAACCCATCCTGAGGTAAGACCGACGATGGCGGCGTTATTTCGCGTGATCGTAGCGCCGTTCGCGAAGTTGATTTCTACGTATTGGCTTGAAACGTATTTGGGACCACCGACACCGAAATAAACGTGGGCCGTATTGATAGTATCAGGTAGCTCATGGTCATCGGCGGTCAGCTCTTCAATCGTGTCAAGCTTGCGAATCGCGATGCCATTCTTGATACCTATAATCGTCGTGATATTGTCGCTAGCGAAGTGGCTCCGCGCTCGCCTGAGGAATGCACGAAACTGTTCCAGCGACATGCTAATCGCTGGAAGTTTGAGTTCCCTTTCAGCAGAGGTGCTCGGCATCGGTAGCCTCCTCACCAACGCGCGCGGTGCACTATCCGAGGCATGCCTTGCCTCGCAAACCCGGAAACGCGGGCCCATCACGGATTTCGCGGCGTTGTGAAAGTACGCGACCGAAATGGCCCGATGTACGTACTTCTGTTCACTTGGCGGAAGTCTTGCGTGGAGATTCCGTAGCATGAAGCTTCGATTCCTACTAAGCCCCGTATCATCCTAAGCCGCCGCGCCCGCTTCACCCCGCGGGCACTACTCCAAGCATGCCCCGCGCCGCGCACCCAATCATCCGCGTCCGCCTATGCGCCGAATGTAAACGCCCGTTCTCGACGTACCGGCCCGATCGCATGACCTGATCGGCGCGATGCCGGAAGCGCGTCTCGCGAATGCGCGCTGACGCAGCGTCAGCGGAATCACGCAATAACGCTTGCCTTTTCCCCTAAGAACCTGTGCATTACGCGGAGGACTTCGGGCGTATTCCGCGCGGGGGAGAGGGACACGAAGTAACGAATCGAAGCGGCCTTTAGATGACCGTCGATCGTTTGTTTGCGGACGCCTATTTGAAGGTGCGCTCCGGTGCCGGCGATTTGCTGGTAGCCTGTTTCGTTGACAATTCTAGACTTTGGCGCCTTCGCTGCCACCAACGTGCTGAACGGTCATTTTTCGTGCGTAACCGACAGTTTCACGTTTGTGCGCGATGCACCGGAATAATCGTCGGGTTAGTAGTCTTGCCCGCTGGTTTCCTCATGCCACATGCAGCCGCTATAGTCTTCATAATGGGAATAACGACGATGCTTCTGGACGCCTTTACGCAGCTATGGGGTTGGCGCACATCGACGAACGGACTGCGCTTCGTCACCGGCTTCTTTTCAAGCGCTCCGGCTCTCGGAGCCACCTATGCCTTTTTGAGGAGGGGCTGAATCATCGCACTGTTTTTGACGCTACGATTTATAGCGGACACCGGCGGGCAACAGCGCAAAATGGATTCCCTTAACTGGTTGGGTTCCAATGGGTGGCGTATTGCAAGCGAAACTATCGAGCAAGGCAATATAAAGGGTGGGGAGGCATGTTGCCTAGCATCAATCTGTCTTCCGCTGGGCTTCGCTGCCGGACGCACTCCGAACATCGCCGTCGTTACTATGCAGCGCGATCAAGAGCAAATTTACCCTTACAAGAAGGATGACGGCCATCCACATCAGCTACGGAGGCTGGATGACAATTACGTTATTTGCTCAGAATGCGGGTGGGCTTATGAGCAGTACATGAGTTAAATAAGCTTACTTTGCCGTTGCGTCCAGCCGCACGAGGCTCGATCACGTACCGTCCCGATTGCATGACGTGCTCGGCGCGCTGCCGGAAACGAGTCTCGCGAATGCACCCTCGCGCAGCGTCAACGTAACGGCAAAGCCTTCCTCGATCGGCGGCCTCGATCGCATGAACCCGGCGCAGCCCGAACCTAATCGCAGTAAAAGCCCAGAGTTTTAGTCCCAGAAGGCGCGCGAACTTCAAACGATACCGAAGGGCTCGCCTCAGAAGAAGCCGCGCTTAGGGAGCCTTTACGGACGCGTTCTGGGAGGTGGGTCGAATGTAATGTCGCCCTCGATCAAATGCGCGGCGGCCGTCGCAATTTCGATCGCTCGCCGCGACGCTTCCTCGATCGTTCACGGCTGCGTAACGAGCCTCGATCGGCGCCCTCGATCGTTCACCCGCTGCAACGCGGCCCTCGATCGGCACCTCTCCCTTCGTTTAGGGGAGTCGCCGGCGGTCATTGCGATAAAAGTAGTAGGTTCGTGGGGGTTATTGAAATCGTGACAAAGCGTAGTAATAGACCCGGAACGATTGCGATGGGAGTATCTATAGGGTTTGCGCTGGCACACACTTTCGACGCGAACCCCCCTCTTTTGTCGCAATGACCGCCGGCCGAGTCCCCTAAATTGAGGAGAGACGCCGATCGAGGGTGTGTCGCAGCCGGTGAACGATCGAGGGCGCCGCTCCGAGGGCGCGTGCAGCCGGTGAGCGATCGAGGACGCCGATCGAGGGGGGCGCGCAGCCGGTGAACGATCGAGGGCGCCGATCGAGGGCGCGTGCACCGGTGAGCGATCGAGCGCCGATCGAGGACACCGATCGAGGGGGCGTGCAGCCGGTGAGCGATCGAGGGAGCCGATCGAGGGAGCGTTTGCGACCATCGCGCGAGCGGAATGCGGCCCGTAAACGCCCTACAAGCGCGGCTTTACCGGACGCGACCGCTTCGCCATCGTCTCACTGCGAGCGTCTTGTGCGGGCACGGACGCGCCCTTCTGCAACGTCTGCGATGGGCCAGCGCGCATGCGCGAGGCTCGTTTCCGGCAGCGCGCCGAGCATGTCATACGATCGGGGCGGTACGTCGAGAACGGACGATCGCAACCGGCGCATACGCGGACGCGCAACATGGGATGCGAGGCGGACGGCATGCCGGGGATAGTGCCCGCGGGAGCGCGGATGAAGGCGAATACTTTGGCGAGCAGATGATGAAACGCAGCGCCGCGAAATGCTGCCAATCGCAATGACCGACGAATCGCGAACCTGCGGCTTAGAGTCGCCCAGATTGAGCAGCGCGGGCTTTACTTCTTGGTGGCCTCGTGCTGCAGGCCCATATATTGAATGTATAATCTGTCGGCGATGGCAGCCCGCGAGCCGCGAGCATATTATACCTGAAACACTCGGAGGAACGCTTGAAACTTTCCGCGTCTGCGTAAAGTGCAACAATGACGTGTGCTCATCATTGGATGCCGCCATAGCCACCGATTTTCTTATCGTGATGTCTCGACTCAAACATAAGACGCCGCGAGTCCAGCATGCTCGTGACCATTTTTATTCCGGCTCAACGCTCGCTGACGGGCGCAAAGTCAAGGTTACATCAGACTTCAACGGCAAGTTCAAGATTCAAGGCGTAGGAAGCGCGCCTGAAGTAGTGATCGGGCCAGATGGTAACAGAGTCGTTCGATTCGTTCCACACACTGCAGAGCCGAAGAGGATACTTCAGGCCGCGAAGAGAGCCGCACGTCGTTACGGTATCACTGAACCGACGCTCGAAGATATTGTGGCTCGGCTCGAAGCAGCAAAGGCAGAACAGAACAACGGTGTGGCGCTGCAAATGACAAAGAAAATTGATTTCCGGCTCGTTTCGATCGCAGCGACAAAAATTGCTTATGAGTTTACCGCGGACACTCTTGGTGAGGCTTACGTTGCGGACGAAGGCGCAGCCGCGTTCCGACAATTGATCCTTCAAGGCAGGTCGTTCGTCAAATCCGGGCATGTTCCCGATGATCTCATTACAAACGGCGGTTTGAGGCCAATTATGAGAGCGGACTCACCCTTTACAGGTTTACCAAATTCGACGCACAGTTTAGTGCTCGTTCGGGACGAGACCGGATTAAGGGTCAAAATGCGCCTTTTCGATGCGTACGAAGGCGCCTTCGCCATGACGCCCAATCCCTCTAAGTTCCTTAAGCCGGGATGGGGGCGTATTTATTTTGAAGACGTTGCGACAGGCCGGGTGGACGACAACTTGCACCGGCGGGATTATACAGACCCAACGCTTGTTTGCAACTAGATAGTTATATCAGAACGTAGCAATGATGCCCAATGTCGTCGATGCGGCACAACTTTGCCGGAACGAATCAGAGAGCAGTACGCTTGCGAAAGACCGATCATCTTCGCCATTCGAACCAGAGGCATCTTCGCGATTAACGGAAGAATATCTCGCGCGAAGTCGATACCATCGAGCGAGCCGTCGTCAATCCACGCCGAATTAAGCCGATATTGTGTAGCGACTTTCTTCGCCTTTTTCGCCTTCGCTTTCGGCGTGTTGGTCGGATCGCGTCCGGCTTTGCGAAGTTCCGCAAGACGGGCGGGGCCGGAACCGCGAAAGCGATCGAACGTTCTCTCGCGCTGCACTAGGATGCGCGCAGGGCGGCACGTTGGGCACGACTTCGCTCGTGACGCTCCGATGCTCGAACCGCAATCGAGGCAGCGCCGCTTCTTGGTCGCCGCGCTTCCGTTTTGCGACGCTCGCGTTATCCGCATAGCCTGAGACTTCAACGGCGACTTCGCAACGACGGGACCGAAGTCGAGCCGATCGCGCCTTTGCAACGCGGGGACGATGTGACCGGATGCGACCTTGCGATCATAACCAGCGGCGAATAAGTGAGTGACTTTCGAGACAACATGCTCGACGGCTCGTCGCAGTTTTACTTCCCGAGCGATTCGGTACGCGAGAGCGGGCGCGAGACGGCAATCACCTTCGACGAGTTCAACGGCATCCGTATAGCGCCAAACATGATCGAGCAAGAAGCCAACGACAAACGAATCGACGGTTCCGCGCACGGCTTCCATCACGTCGAGCGAGAATGAGTTTCGATTCGGCTCGTCAGCGTGAAGAATGCCCATGCCGGGGTCGAGTCCCATTCTCATGAGAGCGATCGTCGTCTCGGCTTCGAGTAGCGCGTAGCAGAAGTTCCATAGCGCGTGCGCCGGGCAAACCGCGCGACGTGGCGTTCCTCCAAGGCCGGACTGCCTCCACCCAACGGTTTTCCAATGGTCGGGAACGCGTCGCTTGTCGCGCGTGACGAACTCTAATTGCAAGGGCGCGAGAACCGCCCAGAAAAGGCCCGCGGCACCTGTCTCGGCTTCGATCGCAACCGAAAGCGAAGCAGCATCCGCGACGCTCATAGCGGCCTCTCGAAGTCCCTCCGCGACCGACGAATCGACGTGCGAAAGAGGTGCGAGCGCGTCTGCTTGCCCGGAGAGTTTCATCGAAAGCACGAGCCGTGCAAAGTCGAGATTTAGCCCCGTGACCGGCGCAACCGCTTGTGCGCGCCGCAGCCGAACGTCGTCGATTCGGCGCGCACCGAATGCCTCTCGAACTTCGCCACGCCGATCGAGAATGATGAGCGCGGCTCCGGCATCACGAAGCCAATCCAGCGCGTCGAGCGTGACCGAGCCGCCTGATTCGGCGAGGACGATAAGGCGCCGAAGCCGTGACGGCCCTTTCGGAATGCGAAGGCTGCGCCGGTCGGCGGCGACGCCATCCGTGACGACGAGATGCCGGTCGCGCACGGCGATCGAGACGCCCCATCCCCAGAGGGTGAGCACACCATCGCGGGTCGCGAGCGGCTCAACGAGGGGCGCAAGGTCCGTCTCGTCGCGATCGAGATTAGGCCGTTCATGAACAACCATAGATACTTGTTATCGAGACGACCCAGAGTCCCTATTTCCAGAGCGGCTTGAAAAGTAACCGATCCGATTTAATGATGCGAGGCGTTCAGGGCGCTAATGCGGGAACATCCATCCGAAGAACTTCAGCAAACTCTTCCTCTAACGGCCATTGTGTTCGTATCACAGTGAGCATGGCTACTGTAGCGGGAAGCATTTGGACGACAGAATCAAAGTAGTTCTTAGTGAATGGGCGAACCATCGCGAACAGCACAAAGGCTAGTATACGAGTTGCCACATTCCACGATTCGTATAATTCGGACGTTTCAAATGTACGATAAAACTCTCCGTGGCGTGCTACCGCATCGAACCGATCGTCGAGAAGGAAAGACACCATGTTGAACAACTTTGCCGTTACAACGCGGGTCGATTCGATTTGTTCATTCGAAAGTGCGTTAACGGTTTCAGGAAGGTCCTGAAAAACACCGGGCAATGAGAGCGTTAAGTGTTCAAGCAAACAGTCGCGATCGTTCTCGCCTTGCTCGGTGCCCGAGAGGTTCAGGCGATTCCTCTGAAGTTGCGCTATCGCGGCACCTGGTGCCAGCATCGCGTTTCCTTTGACGATCAAATCCGTGACAATCCGCACAACGTCACGGTCTTGCTCCGTCGAACATTGTTGCAAAAACCTCTGAACGGCTTCATCGCGACCCGCAACACTCGTGGATAAGAGCCCCGACGTTCCGAGGGCTTCGAGAAAAGGTGAAAGCGACGATTCGATCATCGCGCGATTTTCGGAAGCGGCGACATGAGGGCGTGCGAGCCACGCGACAATGCCGCGGCGCTCGCTCGATCGCATCCCCTTTCCGCTACCGGCCGCACTCGCGTACGCGATCGCAGCGTCCGCGAGTTCCGCCGGGTACACAAACGCGGAGCCACGTCCTGATTTAGTCCGCCTGCCCCGCAGACTCGGGCTTGTGCCGATGACAGCCTTCAGTTGCTTGTCAGAAAACGACGGGTGACACTCCCGGACGCGAGCCAGCACCGCAGCCCGGTCAAGCGATTCCATGAACTTATTATAAGTTCTCGCCGCCTAGTTTTCAAGTACCGATGATCCAAAGCGGGGGCTTCGGCACCCTCGGCCTGGTCATCGGTCCCCCAAGCGGGTTTTCAGTTTTACAGCGCCTCGAACATCACAGGGCATGCAAGACTCATGCTGCGTAGCGCGGCGTCCCGCGCTGAAGGCGGAAGACGAGGTTTATCCGCGCGACCCCTTCGAACCGCGACGCGTTCTGCTTGAACTCCAACAGAATCAAATCGAATATGCGCGCGAGCGAAGCCGCGAACTGAACCTCCCTTCACTCGGCGCGTTCTTACGATGGCTTCTTGCATCGGAGATGGAGCGATGCAATGGGTGATGACTTGTTCCTCGGCGACGAGCGTTTACGGCTCTTCCTAGAGTCGTTAGCGCGCAAGCATGGATTTAGTCGCCCCACGCCCGTCTTCCAGGAACTTCTTCGTGACGACTACCGGCGTCGTTCGAAGGATGTGCATTGTCCACAACCATTTCGCCCTCTTTCCTAGATTGCGAAATGCTCTAGGGAATCTCTGAAAAGTCTTGCGGCAGCATCGACACGCTTGCCGTCTCGGATTATAATGTTTAGCAATGAAGCAGACGACGTTTGCGACGACGGGGTTCGAGAAGTACGATAAGAAGACTCGG
>JAABUQ010010292.1_pt1 | contig 12301 bp, 12 predicted proteins | sample 5560001 | NCBI WGS metagenome assembly JAABUQ01 (sample SAMN10711888, study PRJNA513371) | rock metagenome | isolation source: Antarctica rocks | place: Antarctica: Victoria Land, Finger Mt nord | collected 2015-12-18
TACCTGAGCTGGCGGAGAACGATCGAAGCTCTCGGAGCTGCCTCAAATCCACCGGCGTGGCTTATGGGAGCAGCCGGACTGGGGCCATATCAACAGGCTTCGCAATAAGAGCGTAAAGCTTTGTTTGAGCCAAAGGGGACTATGTTGAGCACAGTGTTTTCGTCCCGTGCCTTGATCGCGGCGCTGTTGCTGTCTGGAGCGGCGCACGCCCAACAGCCGTTGGCAGCGCCTGAACCGTCGGCTGCACCTGAGCCGCTGGCAGCGCCCACGAACGGCCCGGCGCCGCTTGCCGTCCATTTCGCCCTTGGCAGCGCGGCCATTCGGCATCAGGACGAGGCGGTGCTGGATAGCGTCTCCCGCGCCTACAACGAGGGCCACCCCATTATCATGACCCTTAGCGGCGCGTCCGACACCGTCGGTCCAGCCGAGCCCAACCTAGTGCTGTCGCAGCGGCGCGCTATGGCTGTGCTGCGCAGCCTGGTCGCGCGCGGCCTCCCGGCGGACCGGTTCCAGTTGGTGGCCAAGGGTGAAACGGAGCCGGCGGTGAGGACGCCTGCTGGCGTGCCCGAGGAGCGTAACCGCCGTGTCGAGATTACTTGGCGCTAGGAGCCTGTCGGACTTAAGCCTGTCACGCAACTATCTAAAAGGAATACCGATCTGAGCGCAATTCCACTATGTTTCCAAGCGAACGCGAGACATAATATTCCAAAAAATCCCGATTTTTGCTTAAGTCCGACAGGCTGCTAGGACTGCGGATCATGCGGTGGGCGTCGCCGTTGCTGTGCGCCGCGCTGTTTGCGGCAGCGGACGGCACCGCTTGGGGCAATGACCTGGCGACGCGCGCTCAACACGGCGATCCCGCCGCGATGTTCCAGCTCGCGACGATGTACGACCTGGGGGAATGGGGCGGGCCGGACGCAAGCCTCGCGTTCGAATGGTATCAGCGTGCCGCGGCGGCTGGCCTGTCCGATGCCGAGTTCAATGTCGCGGTCATGCTCGATAGTGGGCGGGGCGTGGCGCAGGACTTGGCAGAGGCTGCAACCTGGTATGGGCGTGCGGCGGCGCGTGGCAACCACCGCGCGCAGTATAACCTTGCGCTGCTGTATGATGCCGGCACCGGAGTGCCGCACAATGCGGCATTCGCAGCGTTTTGGCTCCGCAAGGCGGCGTCGGGCGTTTCAGCCGCCGCGCCGCGGATCGCTACGCTGCGGCCGGACGAGCAAGCGGCCTCGTTGTCGGCAGCGGTGCCGGCTGCGCCGCTCCAGGATGTCGCGGCCGGGACGGCGCCGGTTGAATTCGTCTGGACCGCCGCGGCGCAACCCGAACCCGTTCGTTACATGATCGAGGTTCAAACCCTGGGCCGCGTCGGCTCGATAGATGTGCGCTCCCAGTTTACCGACGGGTCCGCCGTTACAATGGATTTGAGGAAGCGGCCGGGCGAGTACGCCTGGCGCGTCTCCACCCTTGGCCGTGACGCCGCACGATACGCGGTGAGTGGGTGGACACGTTTCACGGTGCTATCGCGCCCCTCCATGGGCGCACCAAGCACGGAGTAGCCCGTGTTTGGAGGAGCAGTGGCACACCACGGGGACCGTATGGCCCCGTGGTGCCGCACACCCAATTATTGCGGGTTGAGTTGTTGTTGCTGGATGCGCGTCTTGTCGCGGTGCCGCACGTACATCCCGGTCGCGCAACCGGCGACGGCGCCAAGCACGCCGTGGCCCGCGAGGTGGCCACCCGCCGCACCCACGGCGCCGTAGCGCAGGCAGCCGCCGCCCGGCTTCGGAATCTCGCCGCTCTGCTGCTGCTGGTAGGTCTGCGAATAGCGTGGGTCACTCGGGTTAATTTGGCGCTGGTCCGGCATCTGCTGGATCTTGTCGCCTTGAAAACTAAAAGGGTCGCCAGAGGTGGTTTGGCCGGAGCCTTGCTGCATTGTGCTGCCCTGGCTGGGGCTGGCGGGGCGGTAGTTCTGCGCCTCCGCGACGCTGACGTTCAAGCAGGCGAGGGCGGCGAGGATAGCAAGCGGCTTCGATTTCATGGTTCACTCCTTGGTGCTGTGAAACGACGGTGTTGCCGAAACGTGGCAGCGATCAAGCTTGGACCGCAGGCCAACGCCCGAACGCACGAAAGGTTACTGCGACCGTTTACTCATTTTGGCATGGTGAATGCCTCCATCGTGCGGCGGCACCAGTTGGGCCATGCCAGATTGGTTCCACACCTCCTGCAACAGTGGCGGCACCAGGGTTCCGGACCCGGCCCAGTATAGCAGCAGCGCAACCACCAACGGCTCGAAGGGCGACCCGGATTTGCAAAGCGGCAGCGCCCAGGTCTGGCGCAACGGCCAGGCCAGCCGCAAGCCGCTTGGCGTCAGCATGTCCGCGGCGAGGTGGGAGAGGTAGCCGACCGCCAAAGGGTCAACGACCCATCGTGGCGCGCCGCCGTGCGACAGGGCCCAGGCGCACGCCGCCACCGCCGCGGCCGAGTGGGTGACGCCGCGGTGGCCGAGCGCCGCGGCGACCGTGGAGGACAGGGGGCGCAACCGCTTGCCGAGCCATGATTTCGGATGGTCGATGTCGGGAAGCAGGGAGCCGAGGATCGCGAGGCCAAGGCACGCCGGGGCCGCGGCGGGAAGGCCCAGGTGCGGCGCTGCGACGAGCCAGGCTGCTACCCCGAGCGCTACATGGGACCCGGCCATCATCGGCTAAGCAAATCTCTCCGCAGGCTTTGCTGGGTGTTTGCGCCTGGAGGGCGCCGAACGCAACCTTTTGGGATTGAGTTCAGGAGCCTCGCCGCAGGCTCGGCCAAGATGGCACGAATTTACAAGTTGCAGCAACGTATTTCTACCATGAGTTGTATTTTTGTGCTAATGATAACGTTATGGATCATTTTGGAAATGAGGCGAGGATGAGGAGCGGTGCGAGAAACGGCTTTGGCCGTTGGTTCCCTGAACACAGCGGAGCCACCGCTCAAACTGCCCCTCCGTTCATGTCGCCCGTGAGGCAGCAGGCATGACGGTGAGTTTGCCCCCTTCTTCGACTCCCGCGCCATCGGCGGCGTTCACGACGTGGAACGGCTCGAACGGCCTGTTTTCGACAGGCAGCAACTGGGGCACGAAAACCGCTCCGGCCTCGTACTCTGAGGCGGTCATCAACGCCGGCGCCGTGACAGCGGCCGGAACCTTGCCAGGCTTCCTCGTGATCGATCTGAACTCGTCGAGCACGTCGAGCCCGGCGCTGATATTGTCCGGCGCGACACTCGTGGCGTCCTCCCAACTGAACATGAACGCAGGCGGCACGAACGCGACGCTGCGGCTGGGCGGGGCAGTCAACAATGCGGGCACCGTCAAGGTAGCCGGTGCCGGTGTGGCCTTCTTCCAAATCGACGACGCGCCAGGTGGCGGTGCGACCAACTTTGTCAACACTGGCCTAATTCAGGTCAGCGGCACGAACCTCCAGGTCGTGACCGCTGGCAGCAATGCAGCCGACCAGCTTGAGAACGATGGCGTCATCTCGGTCCGCAGTCCAACCCAAGCGCCGCTGCTGGCCTACGTGTCGGCGAACCTGGCCGGCACCGGCACGGTGCTGCTGGGTCCCGCCGTCACCTACGAGGCGGCGCAGGCTGTCGGCGCTGGGCAGACCTTCGTATTCGAGCGCGGCAGCGGGAACACGACGCTCCGGATCGACAGCGGCACGCTGTTCGCTGCCACGGTCTCCGGTTTCGCCCCGTCCGACACGATTCGGCTCAGCAGCGGACAGTGGGACAAAGCGGCCTATGCATCGACCAGTTCAAGCGGCGGCGTGCTCACCTTGTCGCTCGGCGGGGTGGCGGTGCAGTCGGTCACGTTTGCCGGGTCGTACACCATCAACAGCTTCAAGCTGCAAGAAGTGGCGCCGACCGGCGACAGCCAAGCCTCGACGGCCATCGTTGTCGACGACCCTCTGTTCGACAGCGCCTACTACCTCTCGAACAACCCTGACGTGGCGGCGGCCGGAGTGGACCCCTACCAGCATTTCATGGCGCATGGCTGGAGCGAGGGGCGCAATCCCAACGCCTGGTTCGATGTGCCATACTACCTCAGCCAAAATCCCGACGTCGCCGCGGCAGGCGCGAACGCGCTGACGCATTTCGAGCAGCATGGCTGGCACGAGAACCGCGATCCCAGCCTGTTGTTCTCCGCCGCACAGTACCTGGCTGCGAACCCGGACGTGGGAGCGGCCGGTGTCGACCCGTTGCTGCACTACGTGCAAAATGGCCAAGGCGAGGGCCGGATGGCGTTCCTGCCCGGCGGCACGGCGCCGGCCGATGCGCTCGTCGACCCGGCCTTCTACGACAAGCAACTCGGCGCGACGATCGTCCCAGGTGGAACTGCCGGGCGGTAGCAGGCAGCTTGGAGCTATGATGCATCCGGCTGGCAGAAAGGCCTCAATCCCAACGTGTTCTTCGACAGCAACTACTACCTGGCGCAGAACCCGGACGTGAAAGCAGCCGGCGTCGACCCGCTCACGCATTTCGAGCAGCACGGGTGGCATGAGGGCCGCGATCCCAGCCTGTTGTTCTCCGCCGCACAGTACCTGGCTGCGAACCCGGATGTGAGAGCGGCCGGCGTCGACCCGTTGCTGCACTATGTACAAAATGGCCAAGGCGAGGGCCGGATGGCGTTCCTGCCCGGAGGCGCGGCAGCGGCCGACCCGCTCATTAGGGCGGACTACTACGACAAGCAGCTTGGCGCGACGCTCGTTCCGACAGGGACGGCAGCGCAGCAGCAGGCCGCTTCGAGCTACGACGCTTCGGGCTGGCAGCGGGGGTTGAACCCGGACGCATTCTTCGACATCAGCTACTATCTAAGCCGTAACCCAGATGTTGCAGCCGCGCACGTCGATCCGGTGAAGCACTACGAGCAATACGGATGGCATGAGGGCCGCAACCCCTCGGCGCAGTTCAGCACAAGCAAGTATCTGGCCGCCTACTCCGATGTGCGCGCTGCCGGCATTGATCCGCTGGAGCATTTCCTGGTCCATGGCCAGGCAGAGGGGCGCACCGCTGCTGCGGCATAGCGGCCCTATGTCAGCTTTGCCGCAGCGCCCCGATCAGCAGCCGGACGACTGCCGCCGGCTGCTCCTGCTGCACCCAGTGCCCGGCGCCGTCCAGCAGGTGGCAGCCGAGCATCTGCGTGCAGGCGGCGCCCTGCATCCGTTCGAGGGCGCCGGGCACTTGGTGGATGCCCCAATCTTTGGCGCCGGCGATGAACCAGGACGGGACATCGATCGTGCGGCCTGAGAAGGTTGCGTGCTCGGCATCGAAGGCGCCCAGGGTCCGGCAGCGATACCATTGCAACCCGCCCTGGAAGCCGGTCCGGCCATATTCCCTGCCATAGACGGCAAGCTCCGCATCGGTGAGCCATGTGCAGCCGGCGATGGCGGCATCGGACGGCATCTCGGCAGCCACGGTCCCGGCCATGTCCATGGCAGCGTCCATCACGTAGTAGGCGGGCAGCTTCGCCAACTCCTTAGCTGTCCAGGATTGCAGCGGAACCGGCTGGTTGCCGGGCCAATCGGCGCTTTTCATGTGGAAGTACGCGCGCAGGAACGCATGCAGGCCCTGTGGCGCCCGCCACATGTCCTCGTTTGCCGCAGGGGTCGAGTAGTACCATTGATAGTGTTTCCGAGGCCGGTCCAGCGCCAACAGCTCCTCGTGGATCGTCGTTGCCGTGCCTGGTGGCACTGGATGGGCGGCGGTGTCGAATGGCAGGGACGGCGGGCCGGTGAACGGCGCGCTCATCAGCGCCACCGAGCGGAACACGTCGGGACGGACCAGCGCGCACCATGCTGCGACAGAGGCGCCGAAATCGTGGCCCACCACCGCTGCGACCGACCGCTGCCCCAGCGCCGACACCAGGCCCAGCGCGTCCCGCACTAAGTTCAGCATGCGGAACTGCCGAATGTCGCCGTCATAGGCCGCGTCCCATCCTGTGGTGCGGCCGTAGCCCCGTTGGTCCGGCGCGATTACGTAGAAGCCAGCCTCCGCCAATGGCGGCATGATCTTGCGCCAGCTATAGGCAAGCTCCGGGAAGCCGTGTAGCAGCAGCACGCACGGCTGGCCTGGCACACCGGCTTCGAGCACATGCATCCGCAGCCCATTGACGTCGGATACGAACCGGGACCGGATCTCGGGCGGCAAGCCCGCATTCGCCAAAGCGCCAAGCTCGACCATGATCTGCCCTATAGCCCCCAGGGTGAAGCGGCGTTCACAAAATACGCTGCAAGCCGTTTGGGAGCAATCTCCTTACCTGATGCCAGCCGTCTCCTGCTTTGACCGGTTTGCCCACCCTCTTGCCCGTCTTTGCGAGGAGCGCTTGCGATGCTGCAATCCAGGAATGGCAAGGCGGGAACGTAGCCCTTGCGGTTCCTGGATTGCCGCGCCGAAGCCGGCTCGCAATGATGGCGCCTCATTAGGTGCGGCAACATAAGGGTTCGGAGCAGATGACGGTTAGTATAAGGCCCCACTGATACCGCTTAGTCTACTGTCAGCCTGCTATAAACCACACTTGCTCCATCAGAGCCAAATAATCATACAACAATCTATCTAAGAGACGTGAAAACAGTATTACAGTCGTCATGCTACTCGTCTTGTGAACCCACTCAGACAAACACTCCATAGCGGCTAGATGTGGCAGTGCCCTTTAATTTACTTTCAAAATGAAAGTGGACTGCTAGCGAGTCTTTTCGCGGAAGCCAGGAAGCCACCACTTCACTGGCTGCTGCTCCTTAACCTTGGACGCACGCGGCATCTGCGGTGTCTTGCGCACTGTCTTTCGTGGCGTGCCGGAGGCGACCAAGGCCGGGGAAGCCATAAGAAGTTCCGCAGGCTGCTCAACTTGAGCTGCGAGCTGCGCCTGCAAGCTAGCCTCCGCATCCCTCCATGCCCGGCGTTCGGCGTCCAGCGCTTCGCCATGGGCGAACTCGGCGTGGGCAAGCCGGGTTTGCAGCGCCTGAACCTGAGCCTGCGCCTCATGCAGTGCCCGTTTCGTCGCGCCATGCGCGCTGCGCTCGGCATCCAGCGCCGTTTCCAGTTCAGCACTGCGCGCTTTGAAGGGAGCCGTTGGGTCGGTGTCGCTGCGGCTGTTCAAGACCACGACCGGAACACCGCCATCCTGCACAAAACGATGGCGTGGACGAGCCTGGTCGGCACGTTGCTGCGGCGCTGCGCGAGCAGGGCCTTGAAGGCCCAGCGCACGCCGCATTCGGCTTTCAGGCGACTGGCTGTCGTTCGGGGGCGGGGGGAAACTTTCGTCTGAGTCGGGCATCCGCTCTCATGTCACTAATGTAGGGTGAAGCCGAATTTCCGGCGCTAGGGTCTTAACCATGCGAGAAGCGCGTCATGGTGCCTTAATATGCTCACGTCGGCAATCTTCAAATAAACGACGATCCGCCTCAGTCAATACCGAGCATGGACTAATCTACGCATTTTGTCCACCATGCCTTGTGCAGGCGAAGTCAATCGCAGTGCCAGGCGCCCCAAGCCTATTGCGGTTGAGCCAGCGCAGCGTCCAATTTAGTGAGCAGGGCAACAACGCGGTCCCGATTTACGCCAAAGTCATAATGGCCCTTTAGACTACAAGAATACAGAACTAGGTCGCTCCGCCCTTCCAAGGCTGGCAGCGCCTGCACCAGCACGATATCCGGAAAGCGGAACACCCGGCTGCGAACCACGTAGTCCGCCCGGAGAAGGCCAAGGTCCACCGCCAACTCCGTCGTGCGCGGAAGCCCTGCAACCACGCTCCGTACCACCGCGAGCAACCGTTCGGGCGGCATGTCGTAGCGGCGGGTCGGCAGGTCGGGCGTCAGCGCAAAACCTGCCGGCGCCGCCAAACAAGTGTTGGGCGAAGCCGGGCGTTGCAGCGCGGAAATATCCCCCGGCGCAGGCGCCGTAGTCTCCTCGAACATGCTGCACCCCGCTACCGCCAACCCCAAGGCCAGCGTCAGCCGGCTCGCGATCCCACCTCCGACCCCCGCCGTCCTGTTCCCGACAGCGATCAGTGTTGCGCCTCCGTTACGACAGCGTCGGCCAACGTCACGCTCCCCGATCCGGCCAATTGCAGGTAGACGCCAAGGTCCGCGTGGCCGAACGTCTCGCGCAACGCCTTGGGCACGTCCGCGTCCCGCTGGGCCGTCGCCGGGTCCACGTTGGTGGCCGGGCAGCGCCGGGTGCGGCGCACGACCCGGCACGGAACGCCGCCAACCGTCACCATGCCGTCGAGCCAGCCGAACTCTGCCCAGGCCGGCGGCCCGTCCATGTAGATGTTGGCACGAAAACGCAACGGGTCCAGCCGGCGGCCCATGGCTGCCTCAACCGCCCGCAGGCTGGCAAGGTTGATCAGCGACACGCAGTCCATGAACGCCGGCACCGGTGCGCCGATGTCCGTGAACCGGTGCCCTGGCGCCGACACCACCCGCGCCCGGCCGCACGCCGCATCCCCCATGAAGGCGGTGAAGAAGTCCTCTATCGCCGCCCGTCCAATGGGATCATCGAGCGCGCCCTCGACCACGATCCGCCCCGCCAGCCGTACGACAAGATGTCGCGTGCCCGGGTCGAACCGCGTCTGCAGGCCGGCCAGCGCCTCATTGCGCGCCAGCATCAAGAAGTTGGTCTTGGCCAATGGCTGTGGCCGCGCCGGGTCGAACTGCGTGGTTCCCAGCGCCAGTGCGAAGCTGCGGTCATGCGCGATGCCTTGGCCCTCCACCAAATCCAGGCGCTGCATCGGCTCGGGGCTCAGGCCCTTCACGGGATAACGGAACAACCGGACAACCGCCCCGTTCATGCCGCACCCCAGCGGCAGGCAGCGGCCGGATGGGTGGGCGGCAGGCGGTCCCCGGCGCCAAACAGCTTCGCGCGCAGGGTCCCAGGGGCATAGGCCTGCTTGTAGGCGCCCCGCCGCTGCAATTCCGGCACGACCAGGTCGATGAAGTCGGCGAAGCACTCCGGCGTCACGGTGCGGGACAGGATGAAGCCGTCCACATCGGCCTCCTCGACCCACGCGGTCAGCTCGTCCGCGATCCGGGCCGGCGACCCCACCATCGGCACCTGCCGGCTGCCCAGCGCCATCCGGTCCAGCAGCTTGCGCTTCGTCATCACCGGCGCACCCGGCGCACCGCGCCCCACCGCTTCGAGGTTCGACGCGATGGCCTGGGTTTCGACCATCCGGATCGGCTCGTCCAGGGCATAGGCGTCGAGGTCGATCCCCATCGAGGCCGAGGCGTGCGCCAGCGCCGCCTCGCCAGAGGCATAGCGGCGGTAGTCCGCAAATTTCGCCTCTGCCAAGGCATCGGTTTCGGCCACGACGACAGTCGCCCCGACAAAGGCCAGGATATCCGCCGCCTGCCGCCCCTGTTTCACTGCGCCTGCCCGGACGTCGTCCACGATGGCGCGCACGCTGTGCTTGGCTTGTCCGTTCAGGAACACGCACTCCGCATGGGTGGCGGCGAACCGCCTGCCGCGGCCGGACGACCCGGCCTGATAGAGCACCGGGGTGCGTTGCGAGGACGGCTCGCACAGGTGGACCGCATCCATCCGGTGGTGCGTCCCCGCGTGCTGCACCGCGCGGACCCTGGCGGGATCGGCGTAGACTCCCGCCGCCCGGTCGGCGCGGACGGCGTCATCGGCCCAACTGCCCTCCCACAGCTTGTAGACAGCCTGCATGTAGTCGTCCGCAACATCGTAACGGTCGTCATGCGCCACCTGCCGGTCAAGCCCCATCGCCCGGGCAGCACTGTCGAGATAGCCCGTCACAACATTCCAGCCGATTCTCCCATGGGTAAGATGGTCGAGCGTAGACATGCGGCGGGCGAAAGGGAACGGTGGATCGTAGGTGAGGTTGACCGTGACGCCGAAGCCGAGGTGCTCCGTGGCGTGCGCCATCGCAGGGACGAGCAGGAGCGGGTCGCCAACCGGAATTTGCACAGCATGGCGCACAGCGGCGTCACGCGAGCCGCCATGGACGTCGTACGCGCCGAGGATGTCCGCCAGGAACAAGCCATCGAACAGGCCGCGCTCCAGTAGCCGCGCCAAGTTGACCCAATAGTCGAGCGTGCCGTATTCGGTCGAGCGGTCGCGCGGGTGGGTCCACAAACCCTGCTGAATGTGGCCGACACAGTTCATATCGAAGGCGTTTAGACGAATTTGCTTCACGTGCGGCCCGGTCCCGGCTGTGTCTGGCAACCGTCACGGCACTTGGGACGCACGTCAAGGCGACACGGCCGGTCAGGCCGGAGCCGCGGCTCCGGCCTACGGTGCCCGCCGCGTGGCTACATCGCCCGCCGGCCAGCGACCGCATGGTAGATCCACAACACAATGATGGCACCGACAACCGCGACAATCATGCTGTATATATTGAATCCGGTCACCGGTGCGGCGCCGAACGTCGAGAACAGGAAGCCACCCACGAAGGCGCCGACGACGCCGAGGACTATATCGAGCACGACGCCTTGGCCACTGCCGGCATAGAGCTTGCTGGCGATGAAGCCAGCGATGAGACCGAGAACAAGCCACGCGATGATGGACATTGGTTGCTTTCCTTTGCAGGCCGTTGGCGATGTAAACCCGGCATACATCGGGTTCCCGCACCCAACGCCTACACTGGCCGGTCGTTGCCAGCCAGGGTCAAAATAGATCGGGCAGGAACGGCGCCCCCTACGCGCCGCCCCAGTTCATGGTCAGCCCGCCGTCCATGACCCAGGTTTGCCCCGTCACGTAGTCGCCGTCGTCGGACGCCAGGAACAGCACCACCCGCGCGATCTCCTCTGGCTGCCCAGGCCGGTGCCAGGGTATGGCCTCCATCGACGTCTTGGCCTTCTCGGGATCGTCCAGCGCTTCCTGTGTCATCGGGGTCTGGATCAGGCCAGGCGCGACGTTGTTCACGTTGATGCGATCTTCCGCCAGCTCCCGGGACAGGCTGCGGGTCAGCGATCCGATCCCGGCCTTGGCCATGCCATAGGGAGCGCTGCCGGGCGTCGGCAGATGCTGGGCCACGGAGCTGACGGTCACGATCCGCCCCTTGCCCCCGTTGGCCCGGCGCAGGCGGATAAAAGCGCGGGCACAGAACAGCGGACCCATCAGATCCGTACGCAGGATTTGCTCAAGCTTGGCGTCTTCCATGTCGGCGACCGGCATGCCGCCCATGCCCTTGCCCGCGTTGTTCACGAGAATATCGAGGGTGCCAAGCCGCTTCGCACTCTCGAACAGCGCGGCGACCGAGGCAGGGTCGCCCACGTCGCACTGTACGACCAGGGCGCGGCGTCCGGCTGCCTCGACCCGGCGCTTCGTCTCGTCGGCGCCCTCGCGGTCGGTGTGGTAGCCGATGCAGACGTCCGCCCCCTCATGCGCGAAGAGTTCTGCCGTGGCCCGGCCGATGCCGGAGTCGGCGCCGGTGACGAGGGCTGTCCTGCCTTGCAGCTTCATCGAGTGCTCCTTTTTGAAGCGGTCAGTCTGACCATGCGCAGCGGCGGCTCGCTCGGGTCGCCGGGGGTTGGGGGTGGCGTCGGGCTTGGCGGCTCCTCGACCGGCACCGGGTCGTCCGGGTCCCGCCCAGGCGGGATAGGACCGCCAGGCGGGGGGATCGGTTCGGGGATTGGGCTTGGCTGCTGCATGTGCACGGTTGTAGGCCTCCCTTCACGCGCGGCTTGCACAAGCAACACGCATGAAGGGGCCGGGTTGTCGGCTCGCTGTATTTTCGTCGCTTCGTGTCTATACCCCTGAAGAACTATGCCCAGCGCCGGGGAGGGCCAGGCTGACGTTTGACGGACTGGTCAGGCCGACCGACGCGCCAGCGTTGCTTGGCTGCTGGACGGAAAGGCGCCCCCTGTGCTTCGCCTCGCCCAGGTGCGACAGGGCTTGGGCGACCCGCCGGGCGGCAAACCGGGTGCCATAGATGAACCGCATCGACGGCCCGAAAGCCGTGCTTCCGATGAAACCGACAAAATGGAGGCCCGGCAGGGACGACTCGAAGCTGCGGTTGAGCAACGGGGCACCCTTGAATGTCTGGATGTCGCCCTGCAACCTGTCGAGGAACGGCAAGCGGGACACCTCCGCGCGGTAGCCGGTTGCGGCGACGACGTGGTCGGCGGTGAGGTCGACCGGCCCCTTTGCCGTCTCGACCGACAGGCGCACCTCGCCCCCGTGCGCAGCGACGCTGCGGAGAGTGCCGGTGTGGATCGGTATCACGCCGTCGACGCGGTGCTTGATCCAGCCGGACCCCGCTGGGGCGAACAGGCCATACGCTTTGGTGTGACGCATGGCTTCGGGCAAG
>JAABUQ010010293.1_pt1 | contig 12300 bp, 11 predicted proteins | sample 5560001 | NCBI WGS metagenome assembly JAABUQ01 (sample SAMN10711888, study PRJNA513371) | rock metagenome | isolation source: Antarctica rocks | place: Antarctica: Victoria Land, Finger Mt nord | collected 2015-12-18
ACGCCGACCGCGCGCGGTTCATCGGTATCCCCGTGCTGGGGCTCAAATTGTTCGCCTACGTACTGGCAGCGGCTGTCGCGGCCCTGGCCGGAGCGTTGCTGGCCTTGCTGAACGGCGCCACTGCGCCTGATACGCTGAGTTGGTTGCAATCCGGCAATATTCTCATGTATGTCGTGCTGGGCGGCGTCGGCACACTCATCGGCCCGGTGCTCGGCGCCATCGCCTTCACCTTCGCCCAGAACTACATCACCGGGCTAACCGACGCGTGGCTGATCTACTTCGGTGGCCTATTCGTAATCATCGTGATCGTCGCACCCGGCGGCCTGTTTAGCTTGCCCGCCGTGCTGCGAGCGCGCTGGATCCGCCGCGGGTTTCGTCGTGATCCTTGAAACGATAGAGGTGTCGCGGCGGTTCGGGGGGCTGAAGGCCGTGGACGGCGTCTCGTTCGGCGCGCGCTCGCGCGCGGTCCACTCCATCATCGGCCCGAACGGCGCGGGCAAGACGACGTTCTTCAACCTGATCACCGGCGCTCTCGCGCTGGACGCGGGGCGAATACGCTTCGCCGGGGAGGACGTCACCGGCTTCGGCCCTGATTTGCTGGTGCGCCGCGGCCTGGTCCGCACCTTCCAGCGCACCAGCATCTTCAAGGAGTTCACGGCCCTCGAGAACGTCAGCCTGGCGATCCGGTCGCGGGAAGGGCGGAACACCGGCCTGCATCTAGCGCGCGCCGCGGCGCAACGGATCGGGGCCGAGGCCGCGTCTGTTCTAGGCGAGGTGGGACTGGCCGGGCGGGAGACGGTGCTGGCCGGGCGACTGGCACACGGCTCGCAGCGCGCGTTAGACGTCGCGATCGGCCTGGCCTGCCGGCCGAAGCTCATCCTAATGGACGAGCCGCTGGCCGGCATGTCCCGCGCCGACCGGGCACGGATCGGCGCGTTGATCATGAAGTTGCGCGACGAGCTTGGCCTCGCGGTGGTGCTGGTGGAGCACGACATCGGCATGGTGATGCAGCTGTCTGACCGCATCAGCGTGCTGCAGCACGGTCGGCTGATCGCGGATGGTACGCCCGACGCCATCCGGGAGGACGCAGCGGTGCGCAAGGCCTATTTGCAGGGAAGCTTCGCGGCATGACCGGCGCCCTGATCCTGGACCAGGTGTCGGCCTTCTACGGCGGAGCGCAGATCCTGCACGGGATCGACCTGGTGGTGGCGCGTGGCCAGGTCGTCTGCCTTCTCGGCCTGAACGGCATGGGCAAGACGACGACGCTGCGCACCATCATGGGCTTGGTGGACCGGACCAGCGGAGCACTCTCTCTGGACGGCGCCCCGCTCGTAGGACCTACCTATCGTCGGGCGAAGCTGGGCGTGACGCTGGTGCCGGAGGACCGCAAGGTGTTTCCCAGCCTGACCGTCCAGGAGAACATGGCGGTCGCCGCCAAACGCGACGCCGGGGTGACGCTCGCCACGGCGCTGGAGCTGTTCCCGCGCCTGGAGGAGCGGATGGGCCAGAAAGCCGGCACGCTCAGTGGCGGGGAACAGCAGATGCTGGTGATGGCGCGCGCGATGCTGTCCAATCCGAAATACCTGCTGTTGGACGAGCCGACCGAGGGGCTCTCCCCCTCCTATGTCGAGGCGATCCGGGACAGCATCACCGTAGTGCGGGACTGCGGCATCGGCGTACTGCTGGTTGAGCAGAGCCTGCCGTTGGCCCGGGCCGTCGGCAACAGCTTCGTCGTGCTGGACAATGGCGAGGTGCGCTTCCGCGCCGACCGCGCATCGGTCGACGCCAATCCGGCCGCGCTGGAGCGGTCATTGGCCATCGAGGAGGTCGTCTGATGGCGGAGATCCAGGCCGAGCGGATCGGCGCGATTCAAGTGTTGCGCATTACCAACGAGGCCAAGCGCAACGCCTTCACCCACGCCATGACCCGGCAGTTGGGCGAGGCCCTGCACCGCGCCGAGGCCGACCCTGCGGTAAGCTGCATCATCCTGACCGGCGCCGGGAACGTCGCGTTCTCCAGCGGTCACGACCTGCGCGAGATGCTGGACGACCCGGACAGCGCGTCCGAGCCCGACGCCAACGACCCGTTCATCATGCCCGCGCGCATGACCACGCCAACCATCGCCGCGATCAACGGCTTCGCCTACGCCGTGGGCTTCATCCTGGCGCTGAACTGCGATCTCCGGGTCGGGGCTGAGAACGCCGTCTTCGCCGCCCCGGGTGCGAGGATCGGGCTGCTGCCGGTCGCCGGGCAGATCAGCCGGCTGCCGGCGCTGCTGCCGCCGAGCGTGGCGTACGACCTACTGGTGACATGCCGAGAGATGCGGATGGAGGAGGCCGCCAGGCTCGGCTTCGTCGCCGCGGTGACGCCCCACGGCGACAGCCTAGCCGAGTCGATGCGCATCGCGGAACGGATCGTCGCCAACTCCTCCCACGTGATCGCAGAAATCAAGCGCGGGCTGGAGGTACGGCTGGCGCAGGGAACCGAGGCGGCCGCGCGGTTCGAGTGGACGGTCAGCCGTACGTTGCGCGCCGGGCCGCACGCCGAGGAGGGCATGCGCGCCTTCCTCGAGAAACGCCGGCCGGATTTCAGGTAGCGGCAGGATGGGAATGGAATGAAGAACGAGATCGACTCGAAAGCGCTGCTGCGGCGATACGGCTTCGACACGACCGACCCGGCACTGGCGGCCTCGGCGGCGGACGCGGCGCGCCACGCCGCGCGGCTGGGCCGCAGTGTGGCGATGAAGATCGTCTCGGCGGACATCGTGCACAAGGCCGCGGCCGGCGGAGTGGCACTGGACGTCGCACCGAGCGCGGCCGAGGAAACCTGGCAGCGCCTGATGGACACCGTCCGCGCGCGGCACTCGGATGCCGCGATCGATGGCGTGCTGGTGGAGGAGATGGTCCCCCGGGGGATCGAGGTCATCCTTGGGGCTCGGTACGACGCGCAGTTCGGCGACGTTGTGCTGCTCGGCTTCGGCGGCACCAATGTGGAACGGGGGCCGAAGCCTGCGCTGGCACTGGCCCCGGTCGACGCGGCCCAGGCGCGCGCCCTGGTCGCCCGCGCGATCGAGGCGCACGAGGCGATCGATGCTGGGTTGCGCGACCTGCTGGTGCGTTACGTGGTCGCGGTGGCGGGGCCCGGCGGGATGCTGTCGGCGGAGCGGATCAGCGAGCTCGACATCAACCCCATCATTCTGGGCGGCGGCCGCGCGATCGCGGTGGACGGCGTCGTCTCGCTGCGGGAGGAGGCGGAGGAGGGCGTGATGGTCGCGGAGGCGATCGCGCGTCGGCGCGCGGGCCTGCGCGAGCTTCGCGCTCTGTTCGATCCGCAGGCCATTGCGTTCGTCGGCGCTTCCACCGTGTCGTCCAAACTCGGCTACCGCATCGTGCGCAACATGCGGGATTTCGGCTATCGCGGACCGATCTACCCCATCCACCCGACCGCGTCGGAGATCTGTGGCATCAAGGCGTATCCTACGATCGAGGCCGTGCCGGGCGCGGTCGACCGTGCCTTCATCACCGTGGGCGCGGCGCAGGTGCCGGAGATGCTGGCGGCTTGCGCGCGAAAAGGCGTGCAGGTGGCGCAGGTGCTGACCGCCGGCTTCTCCGAATGGAGCGGCGAGCACGTGGCGCAGGGCGGCGACGCGCTCGAGGGGGAGATCAGGCGTGCCCTTAGCGGCACGGCGATGCGCATGGTGGGCCCGAACTGCATCGGCACCTTCGCCTCCATCCCGCGCATGGCGATGGGCGCGCCGCGATCCTGCCCGACCGAGCCGGGCTGCATCACCTTCATCTCGCAAAGCGGCACCTTCGCCGGCGACGTGGTCCGCCGCGCGCACGTGCAGGGACTGCCGGTCGGCCAGGTGCTGTCCTGCGGCAACTGCCTCGATCTTGACCTGCTCGACTACCTGCTGTTCTGCGAGGACGACCCCAGCACGCGGCTGATCGCCTTCTATGCGGAGACGATCCGAGACCCGGCGCTGTTCTTCCGCGCGGCCGAGCGCCTGAGCAAGCCCGTCGTCATGCTGAAGGGCGGCACGACCGAGCAGGGACAGACGGCGGCCAGTAGCCACACCGCGGCGCTGGCGACGGACGCGGCGCTGTGGGACGCGGCGGTGGACAAGGCCGGCATCCTGCAGGTGGACAGCATCGGCGAGCTGATGGACGCGCTGCTAATCTTCGCCGCCCACGGCGCGTTGCGCGGCAACCGCCTGGGCATATTCGGCTCGGGCGGCGGGGTCAGCGTCACCGCGTCGGACGCGGCGGCGCGGGCCGGCATGTCGGTCGTCCCGCTGGCCGCGGAAACGGCCGCCGCACTGCGCCGCTTCGGCGTACCCGGCACCAGCGTCTCCAACCCGATCGACATCCCCGTCTGGGGCCTGAAGGAAGGCGGCCGCTACATCATGGAGGAGCTTTCCGGACTGCTGAAGCGCGACCCGGCGATCGACAGCATCATCTGCTATGTCGAGATGGGGTCGATCATGGACTTCGCCGACAGCCTTGCGGATGGCCAGCGCGAGCTGGAGGAGATCGGCGCCTCCATCCGCCGGACCGATCCGGCGGGCCCGAAGCTCTCCCTGGCCTTGCGCAGCGCGGGCGACCAGTTACAGGACGACTTCGTGCGCGCCCAGCGCACGGCGCTGCTGCCGCACGGCATCGCCGTGTTCAGCTCCGCCGCGCAGGCGGTGCGTGCGCATGCCAAGCTGTTGCGCATGACGAGGCCCTGAGCATGGATTGGCAGACCAGCCTCAACGGTAGTGCCAGCGACCTGCACGACACCGCACACGATGGTGGCCGTTTCGTCACTGGCGATCACCTGCGGCGGCTCACCTGGGCGCTGCCGGAGCAGATCGCCAACACCCTGGTCGAGGACATCATCCAGGGCACGCTGCGGCCTGGCGAGCGGCTGCACGAGGTGGCGCTGGCCGAGCGGTTCGGTGTCAGCCGCGGGCCGGTGCGCGAGGCGCTGCGCATCGTGGACAAGGAGGGGCTGATCCAGCTACGCCCGCGTTACGGCAGCTTCGTCGCCAAGCTGTCGGCGGCGGAGGCGGCGGACATCTTCGAGGTGCGTTCGCTGCTGCTGAGCTTGGCGGCTCGGCGGATGGTCGAGCACAAATCCGACGCCGTGGTCGCGTTCCTGCGCGAGGGCACCCGTCGGCTCGACGCGACCGTGGACGACTCCGAGCAGTTCCTCGCAGTGGTCTACCGCTGCAGCATGTACGTGACCGACCAGGCCGACAACGCGCTGGCCCGCAGCATCCTGGTCTCGCTGGCACGGCGGACGCTCTACCTCACCCGGGTGGTGATGTTGCGGCCGGAGAACCGGCGTCAGTGGGCGAAGGGATGGCGGGCGATGGAACGCGCCGCCACCCGCGACCAACCGGCGGAGGCCGAGGCGGCGATGCGCGAGATCGTGGCCACGGTGTGCGCGTCCGTGCTGGCGTTGTTAGAGCTCGACGATGGCTGAGGTGCCGCTGCTCCACACCCTGCACGATTACCTCGTCTTCCACGCCAGCCGGCGCGGGGACCAGATGGCCGTCGTCTGCGGGGAAGAGCGGCTGAGCTACGCGGCTTTGCTGGACCGGGTGCAGGCCTGCGCCGAGGGCCTGCTGGCCGCCGGCATCCGTCCTGGGGACCGGGTTGCCACGATGGCCGGTATGCAGACCGAATACCTGGTCGTGTTCCTCGCAACCTCGATGGTCGGCGGGATCTGGATGGGGCTCAATCCCCGTTACCGCCGGCACGAGCTGACCCAGCTGCTGCGCGACGCGAGGCCGCGCGTTCTGTTCACCGTCACCCACGTCCCGGACACCGACCTGGCGTCCGAGCTCCTGGCCGTGCTGGACGAGATCGGGAGCACGCTGGACCGGCTGGTCCTGCTGGACGGCGGAACGCTCGGGCGACACGCCGGGCAGTCCTTCGCCGCGTTCATCAACACGGCGGGGCGCTCCGACCCGCTGGCCGGGTGCCACGCACGGGCGGGGCGGGACCCCGTGCTGCTAGTCTACACCTCCGGCACCACCGGCGTACCCAAGGGCGGGCTGCTGACGCACGAGGGCCTGATCGCCCGCGCCATCAACCAGCACCGGATGTGGCCCTGCGACCCGTTGCGCGTCGTCAATCACCTGCCGATCAACCATATCGGCGGGGTCGGGTTCGTGTCGCTCTTTTGCCTGGTCGGTGGCGGGACTCAGTTCCTCGACCCGCGGTTCGACCCGGCCGCCTTCATCGCGCGCCTGGTGCAGGACCGCATCACCATCTGGATCAGCCTGCCGACAATCGTACTGAAGACGCTCGGTCATCCCGCCTTCCCGGCGCACCTGCCGGACCTACAGTGGGCGGTCTGGTCCGGTGCACCCCTGCCCGTCGCGGCCATCCGAACCCTGCGTGCCCTGGGCTGCAGGTTAGGGTCCTCTTATGGCCTTACGGAATCGAGCGGATCGGTCTGCTACGCGGCCTCGGACCTGGACGATGCGACGCTGAGTCGCACGATCGGCCGTCCGGTGCCGGATGGCGAGGTCGTCATCGCCGATGCGGAGGGCCAGCCGGTGCCCGCCGGCCAGGCCGGGGAAATCCAGCTGCGGCCGGACTGGGCCATGGCAGGCTACCTGGACCGCAAAGCGGCCAATCGGGAGGTGCGGGCGCCCACCGGGTTCATCCGCACGGGAGACCTGGGCCGCTTCGGCGCGGATGGCTGCATCGAGCTGGTCGGCCGACTGAAGGAGATGTTCAAGTCCGGTGGCTACAATGTGTATCCGCGCGAGGTCGAGGTCGCAATCGAGAGCCACCCCCAGGTCACGGCCTGCGCCGTCGTGCCGGTAGCCGACCCGGTGTTCCAGGAGGTAGGCGTCGCCTTCGTGCAGACGCTGGGCGACGGGTCGGCCACCCCGCCGGACCTGCGCGCGTGGTGCGCCGCGCGGCTCGCCCATTACAAGGTTCCCAAGCAGTTCCGCTTCTTGGACACGCTGCCGGCGCTCAGTATCGGCAAGCTCGATCGCCAGGCGATGCGCGCCATGGCGGCGACCCCTCAATAGGAGTACCATAATCATGCAGGCCGCCATCTGTACCCGGTTTGGACCACCCGACGTCATCGCGCTCGACGACGTGCCCACGCCGGAGCCGGGCCCCGGCGAGGTGCTGGTGCGCGTGCGCGCCGCTGGCGTGAACTTCGCCGACCTAGTCGTCATCGCCGGCACCTATCAGATGAAGGTGGCGCCGCCCTTCGTTCCCGGCATGGAGGTTGCCGGCGAAGTCGTGCGCGCGGCACCCGACGTCACCGGCTGGACGGCGGGAGACCGCGTCGTGGCGCTGGTCGATGCCGGTGGCTATGCGGAGTATGCGGTCGTGCGGGCCGACCGGCTGGTCCGCGTGCCGGACGCGATGGACCTGACCACCGCCGCCGGCGTCTTCATCAATTACGGCACCGCACACGCGGCCCTGCACTGGCGCGCGCGGCTGCAACCCGGCGAGACCTGCCTGGTGCTGGGTGGCGCCGGAGGCGTCGGGCTGGCCATGATCGCCACCGCATCCCGCATGGGGTCCAAGGTGATCGGTGCCGCCAGCTCGGCCGAACGCTGCGCCATCATGGCCAGCCAGGGTGCTGCCGAGACGATCGACTACGGCAGCACCAAGCTGCGCGACCGGGTGCAGGAGCTGACGGGCAAGCGCGGCGCCGACGTGATCATCGACCCGGTCGGCGGCGAGATGGGCGGCCTGGCGCTGCGCTGCATCGGTTGGAACGGCCGGATCGTCAGCCTCGGCTTCCCGGCCGGAGACCCTCCCAGCTACCCGGCGAATATCCTGTTGGTAAAGAACGCCGCGGCGTTCGGCATGTTCTTCGGTTCCTACTTCGACCGCGCGTCCGACCAGGTGCGGGACGCGCTGGCGGACGCGCTGGCCGCGCTGGCCGATGGACACCTGCGGACCTACCCGATCGAGGCAAGGCCGCTGGACGCGCTGCCGCAGCTGCTTGCCCGCATGCAGGCGCGGCAGGCAACCGGGAAGTCCGTCGTGACACTCTAACAACAAGCCATAACAAAGGAGGATCCTATGCCTAAAACCAAGTACGCCCTGCTGCTTGCATTGATGGCGGCAACGGCGCTTGCGGGCCCGGCGCTGGCGGAGGAAGTGCGCATCGGCGCGATCGTGCCGATCTCGGGCTCGTTGGCCCCGCTCGGCGTCGACATGCGCAACGGCTACGATCTGGCGGTGCAGGACGCCCCCACCGTCAAGGGACAGCCGGTGAAGCTCATTGTGGAGGATGAGCAGGCCACCGCCGCGGTGGGCCTCAGCAGGGCGCAGAAGCTGGCGATGCAGGACCAGGTAAAGCTCCTGGTGGGCGGTGCCAGCAGTGCGACGGTGCTTGCGATCGAGGCGCAGGGGCCGCGGCTCAATGTGCCGATGCTGACGACCAACTCCCAGGCGGTGCAGACGACGGGCTCGGAGTGCAGCCGCTTCATGTTCCGCACCAACCCGAACGACGCCATGATGGCGAAGGGCAATGCGATCTTTCTGCAATCGCATCCCGAGCTGCTGCAAAAGAAGTGGTTCGTCGTGTACCACGATTTTGTTTGGGGCCAGAGCAACAAGGCGCAGTTCGAGAAGGTACCCGGCATCAAGGTTGTGGGATCCGCCGGGCGGTCGATGGGGACCGCGGACTGGTCCTCCGCAATCTCCCAAATCCAGGCGAGCGGAGCGGACGCGATCTACCTTGCGCTGGCAGTGGGCGACGACATGCCCGCCTTCATCAAGCAGGCGCGCAGCTTCGGCCTGAAGCAGTTCATGCTACCGCCGCTCGGCATGCCGGATTCGATGCTGCAGGCGTTGGGCAAGGACGCCGCAGAACTGCAGACGGGCGGCCTGTTCGCCTCCTGGACGACGCAGGACAAGGTTCCTGCCATGGCGGCCTTTGTCAAAGAATACGTCGCGCGCTTCAAGATGGTGCCGGGCCCGCAGGCGATCCAGGCCTACGCCGGAATGCGGTTGGCGCTGGCGGCGATGGACAGGGCGAAATCGCTCGCGCCAGACGACGTGATCCAGGCGATCGAGACCACCTCCATTGACACGGTGATCGGCACGCTCAGGGTCCGCAAGGAGGACCACCAGGGAGAGGTCGGCACCTACATCGCGGATGCCACCCAGCTGCCGCAGCCAGAATACGGCGCCACCATCGCTTGGAACGTCACGCGCGCGCTGCCCTGGGACGACGTCAAGGTCGAGCTGAAGGACACCGGATGCAAGGGGCTCTGACCTGGTGCGGGCCCGGTCGGTCGGGCTGATCATCCTGTGCCAGGTGGCCAGCATGACGCTGTGGTTCTCCGCGTCGGCGGCGATCCCGGGCCTGCTGGCTGCCGGGTCGATCAGCGGGCAGCAGGCGTCCTGGCTGACCGGGGCGGTCCAGCTCGGCTTCGTCGCGGGCACGCTGACCAGCGCGTTGTTCGGCCTGCCGGACCGGCTGGACCCGCGTCGTGTCTTCGCCCTGGGTGCCGGGCTGGGTGCCGGGGCGAATGCGTGCCTGCTGGCGACCGGGTTCGCTGGGGTGGACACCATCGCGCTCCGCTTCGCCACCGGCTTCTGCCTCGCCGGCGTCTACCCGGTCGGCATGAAGCTGGCGGCGGGGTGGGCGGTGCGGCGGCTGGGCATGATGATCGGTGCGCTGATCGCGGCGTTGACGCTCGGCTCCGCCCTGCCCAGCCTGTTCAACGCGGTGCTGCCGCTGGATTGGCGGCTCACCGTCGTGGCCTCGTCCGTGCTGGCGCTGGCAGCGGCGCTGGGGATCGGCTTCGTGGCACTGGGGCCGAACCACGTCGTCTCGGCCCGCTTCATCCCAGGCGACGTGGCACGTGCGCTGCGGCGGCGGTCAGTGCGCCTGGTGAACCTCGGCTACCTCGGCCACATGTGGGAGCTCTACGCCATGTGGGCCTGGATCGGCCCGTTCCTTGCTTGGGCACTGGCCGGGCGGCCCGTGAGCACGCCGCTGCTTGCCTTTCTGGTCATCGCCGTCGGCGCGCTCGGCTGCCTGGGGGCCGGTGAGTTGGCCGATCGGCTCGGGCGCACGAGCGTCACCATGGGGGCGATGGGCATGAGCGGGCTGTGTGCGCTGGCCATCGGGCCCGCGGCCGGGCTGGGAATGGGTGCGGTGCTGACCGTGGCGCTGGTCTGGGGCGTCACGGTCATCGCCGACTCGGCTCAGTTCTCCGCCGCCATCACCGAGCTGTCGGACCCGCCGCTGGTAGGCACCATGCTGACGGTGCAGACTTGCCTCGGGTTCCTGCTGACCTTCTTCGCCATCCAGGCCATGCCTCTTGTCGTGACGGCGATCGGATGGCGCTACGCGTTCTCGGTGCTGGCAGTCGGGCCGGCGATTGGTACCTGGGCCATGTGGCGGGTTCGCGCCGAGCCCGACGCCGGGTGCATTGCAAAGGGGCTAATGTAACATGAGCGAAGAAGCAGGCATGGTCCTGGTCGACACGCCGAGCGAGGGCATCGGCCTGGTCACGCTGAACCGGCCAGCCCGCGCCAACGCGATGAGCCAGGCGATGCTTCTTGAGCTGGCCGCCGTTTGCACGCGGCTGCGAGCGGATCGCAGCGTGCGCGTGGTAGTGGTGACGGGCGCCGGCGCCGCCTTCTCCTCCGGCTTCGACCTGAAGGATCAGGCCGTCGCCATGCCCAGCGGCGTGGCCGACTGGTTGCCATTGCTGGAGGCCGACTTTCGTGGAATCATGTCGTTCTGGGAGCTGCCGCAGCCGACCATTGCCGCGGTGAACGGCGCGGCACTGGCCGGCGGGTTCGAGCTGATGCTCGCTTGCGACCTGTCCATCGCGTCCGAGACGGCGATCTTCGGGGAGCCAGAGCTTAAGTTTGGTGCGGGGATCGTCTCGCTGCTCCTGCCGTGGTTCGTGGGCCCGAAGGTCGCTAAAGACATCATCTTCAGTAGCCGCGACGACATCCCGGCGGCCGAGGCGCTCCGGCTCGGCCTGGTCAACGAGGTAACGGAACCCGGCGACGTGCTGCCGCGCGCGCTGCAAATCGCCGGCAATATGGCGCGGCTGGACCCGATGGTCCTGCAGCGGACCAAGGCCGCCTTCCACCGCACCTACGAGATCATGGGCATGAAGCAATCGCTGCGGGCCGCCCTGGACGTCGACATCTTGATCGAAGGCGAGGGCTCGTCGCTAAAGCGGGAGTTCCTTCGGATCGTCCGCGAAAAGGGTCTGGCGCAAGCGCTCGTCTGGCGCGATACACCCGGCCCCGGCGCATAGTTCTCAACGGACTCTCTGTCCGACGCTAACGTGATTCGCGTTGTTTTGCCTACTTGATAGATTTCTCTGTCTTGTGGCGAAGGTTTCTACAATCCCGTCGGTTTGCACTCAGCTCTGAACTACCGATCGCCCATCACGTTCGAAAACGACATGCAAGTAGAACCGCTCTCCGCCAAGCGCGTGCCAACTCCTGCGGGTAAAGCCGCGGTCTCGGCCGCGGCTATGGTGTTTTGATATGTTCGGCTTTGTTCCAGTTATGCGCCTCACTCGGGAAGCGGACACACAAGACGTGCAACTGGGGGGTGATACTGCGGTGCCTCGGTGCGGTCGAACATGCCGTAGTCGCGTTCGACCTCGCAGACCCTCGCGGTCAAGCCCGCGGTGAGCAGATCGCAAGCAATTGCCACGCCCTTCGAGTCGTCCACGGCATCGAATAGCCAGAGGCGCTCGCCTTCTCGGTTCGGACTTTCGAAATAGCCCGCGGGACGAGCGCGCACGTTGGCGAGCTCGCCGCATCCCTGCGCCACGACCATCATGCGCGCGGCACTACCAGCTTGGTCACGGTAGCTGCTACGTATCGGGGACGACAGAGCGTCCCGGTCAGGTGCGACCGTGTGCGTCACGTGCGCAATGCGCAGGCGATAGTCGTCGAAGACCTGCTGCCGCCCTTCTGATTGTGCACAATGATGCAGTCCATGGGACCGCCAAGCCGCAAGGGCCGCCTCGTCAAGCCAGAGGGAGTGCGACAGGATGGTGCCGGGCCGTAGCAGGCTTTTGTAGCGATCGATAAACAGCATGCCTTCCTGCTCCGCGAGCAGAGGCCGTAGCCCCGCTGCGATGGCGAGATACCGATCCCAACCTCCGTCCGACCTTGGGTTAACCTCGAAGAACAACGCGAGCATGTCGTCTTCTCCTTTCTAGAATCTTGTGAGCCGCCGGTCACTTGCGCACAAGCTGAGACGCTTGCCGCCAGATTGCTGCGACGAAGATGGGTCCTCAACGGAGTGTTGGCGGCACTGGCCTGTCTGCGCAACAAG